>Ga0065721_10049699_pt1 | contig 28626 bp, 27 predicted proteins | sample Mesricmetagenome_FD_59108 | JGI IMG/M metagenome (GOLD analysis project Ga0065721, IMG submission 59108) | Mesophilic microbial community from rice straw/compost enrichment Sample: eDNA_1 v2 (version 2) | ecosystem: Engineered > Solid waste > Grass > Composting > Bioreactor | place: USA: Davis...
CCTCGAGCAACCCAGCTTAATATTTCTTGTTCTCTTGGCGTTAATGGATCACTGTATACTTTAGGAGTATCTTTGTGGGCGAATTCTTGCAGAATACGCAGAGCAAGCTCTTTGGATAACGGTGCTTCGTCAAATATAACGGCCTTTAAATATTCATGCCAGGCACCGTAACATCGCACCGTGGATCTAGCTCCATAGAGTCATTTTTTATTAGTAACGTCTCAATCCAAAAAGCCTGCAAAATTCTCGTTGTTTACCTTGACCAACGGGCTCATGTTCCTGTTCAATTAACACCGAAGGAATACGAACTGCTTTCTTACATGGCTCGTCATCCTAATGATGCGTCAACGAAAGAGCAATTGTTTGAGATGGTCTGGAAGCAAAACCCTCGAACGAGCTACCGTACTCTAGATACAAATAAGCTTGGAAGGGGCTGTCCAATAAGTCCCTAAAATAAAAAAGTTGCCGTAGGGGATGAGAAAAACTCATCTTATCGTCAGACTTTTACATAACCCTTATTTTAACGAGCTCTTCTCCCCAGATTTTCACTACTCATCCCTAGTCGAAATAAGTTCGATTCTGCCGTTACTTCAAATTTTATTTTTGGAAATATTTCATTCCAATCTGTTCGGTATTGTGTCGTCCAGATTTGCGGGTAAGCCCGATACGCTTGCAATCCAAATCCGATGGCATCGCTATTATTTTCCTGCATCTTATGAATGGCAAGATTAATATTATCAACAATATGTTGTGCGATATTCTTCTCAATTTGCTCTCGCTGCCCCGAATAATCATAATTTCTTTCCTGATTCTGATCTTCACTAATACTCACCTTAACCTTGGAATGAATGCGATAGGACAATTCATTATTTTTCAAAATCGGTTTAATGCTTATATTCGCTTGATTAATTGTTACTGTTAAATAACTCCCATCTAAATTAATTGTCTCATCATAATCACGAGATGACTGATTTAGAAGCCGGAAACCTATTGCCGAATTCCCTTCTAATTTCCCAGTCATTTTCCCATTATGAAAAAGGACAAAACCATCACTTCGAATATCTTCAGACTCCTGGCCCTCTACGTTTGTTTTCACCTTCTGCACATACGGGAGAAAGGCATCTTGGCCAACATTGATTAGTTTATAAATAGCTTCCTTTAGATTGATACGGGAACTTGCTTCTGATTGTAATTGTTCTCTTATCGTTTCTGCAGTGAAACGTTCAATGTGTGTATCGGCGGTAAGCAGATCAAGAGCTTTCCCTTCAGAAACTGCCATAAATGTAGATAATCTTTTTTCAGGCGTACGGGTAACAGCATCTATAACGGCTTGAATTCCCTCCGATCTTGCCAATTCCTCGCCAACGATTATTACACGTCTATGTCCAAAGAAGAGATGTCGAGGGAGACGTAATTGAAGCTTGGAAACCGCTTCGCTAACGGTTTTACCCGACTCTGTCTTAATGGTAAAAGGCTTCTGTCCTCCGGATCCTCCCCCTCCACCCGTGGTTCCCATATTGCCCGTAAGCGGAATAAGTACGCTGATACGAATATTATCCCTTTCCTTGTCAGCCCCGCCTGCTAATACAAAGGCAACATCATTAATCTCACGGCGATCCCAGCAAGCGGTCAGCATGAGAAACGCAATGAAACATATGCTTACAGTCAACAAACGACTTAATATGCTAATTTTCATATACGGAACAATCCTCCTTGCTATCATTTATACATAGCTTGAATTGGAGAGCCCTTTTATCTAACTCCTTCAGAATGTCCTTTATAATATCACATGGATATAATCCCCATAAGAATTCTAAATTATAACAATGATTTTAACCCGCTCTACGACATCAACTGCTTGTGATATTCCAGCGAAAAAAAGTGGGCATTCAGGTTTCAGCCTGTATGACCACTTACTTTAGTTCAAGTATAGTTATTCCCGCTTATTCGGCATTTTGTAGCATCTTCTCCAATTTCAAGCGTAGCTGCTTTTCTCGACGGACTCTGCTTCGATCATCCTCCCGCAACGCCATTTGCAGGGAAATACACATCCCCACCAGAATGACAGCAAAAGGCAGCGCTGCTGCTATAGAGGCGGTCTGCAGGCCATTTAACCCTCCACTTACGAGCAAGACGCAAGCAATAGACGATTGTAGAATCCCCCAGGTGATTTTAACTTTATTTGATGGATTAAGGCTTCCGTCGGATGAAAGCATACCCAGTACGAAAGTTGCCGAATCTGCCGAAGTGACAAAGAACGTAATAATGAGCAGCGTAGCGATAACTGCAATTACGTTACCTAAGGGCAACTGCTCCAGCGTCAAGAAAAGGGCCGAGGTGACATCCTCCTTTACCGCTGTGGCCAGTTCCAAATGATTAAACATTTCTAGATGCAGCCCAGTCCCTCCGAATACGGAAAACCACAAAAACCCGAAGGCGCTCGGAACCAGCAGCACGCCAAGCACGAACTCCTTGATGGTCCTTCCACGAGATACTCGTGCAATGAAAGTACCAACGAAAGGCGCCCAAGCGATCCACCATGCCCAATAGAACAAGGTCCAAGAACCAATCCAGGTGCCTTGCGTAAAAGGCGTTAACCTTAGGCTCATCGCAATCAGGTTCTGCAAATAACCGCCCAGCGACAATGTAAACGTGTCGAAGATAAAGGAGGTTGGTCCCATGAATAAAACAAAGAGTAACAGAACTACCGCGATTAGCAAGTTCGAATTGCTCAACAGCTTTATGCCTTTATCCAAACCGGTCGTAGCTGAAAGAAGAAACAGTATTGTTACAATTGCAATAATACCGATCTGCGAGGCTATAGAACTCGGCAAGCCAAATAAATGATTTAGTCCCCCGTTAATCTGCAATGTTCCCAGCCCGAGTGAGGTAGCTACGCCGAATGCTGTAGCGATAATAGCTAATATGTCAATTATTTTGCCTAACCAACCCGATACGAGTCTCTCCCCAATTAATGGGATGAAAGCTGAGCTAATGAGCCCTTTGTACCCTTTGCGAAATTGAAAATACGCCAGTGACAAAGAAATAACCGTATATACGCCCCAGGGATGCAGGCCCCAATGGAAAAAGACATAACGCATGGCTAGTCTAGCCGCTTCGGCTGTCCCGCCCTCTGCGCCTTCCGGCGGCGTCATATAATGCGACAAAGGCTCAGCTACACCCCAGAACACAAGTCCGATTCCCATGCCCGCGCTGAACAGCATTGCAAACCATGAAATCGTAGAGTACTCAGGCTCATCGTCATCGCTGCCAAGCCTGATCGAACCGAACCGGCTAAAGGCCAGATAGAGTGCATATATGAGAAATCCCAGAGTAGACATCAAATAAAACCATCCAAAGTTGCCGATCGAGAAAGCAAATGTTCGATCTGCCGCCTCAGCTAGCTGCCCGGGAGCAAAGGCTCCCCAAAGCACAAACAACAAGATAACAACCAGCGCGACAATAAATATCATCGTTCAAACCTCATTTCTTCGTTGCAGGGACTGCCCCCTTTTCATTTAAGATTTCCAGCTTATTCATAGCTATGCAAACAAAAGGCGTAAGCCTGTGAAGCTTACGCCCTGTAATTTCGTTAGTCCACCCACTCCACTTGTATCAACAACTTATGTTTCATTAGCTGCAGTACAAAATCGGCATAAAATTCCGGACGTACGATTGCGCTGTACCGATGATTCGGGTAGGTATAGAACAAGACATCTGTATACACGTCATCGCTTTCAAAAAAAGCTCGCACTGCTTTTAGTTTCGGTAAAATTTCCTCTACATGATCAAGCACTTGAAGATGGAATTCAATATCTTCACCGTTCCTGGATTCTACGATTTCAATATCCTTATTGTTGTACTGATAAGCCAGCATAGCAAACGCCCCCGTTTATATAAGATATCTTAAGTAGACATACACGCTGGATAATACGATAGATAACAGCATTAATGGAAAAGCTACCTTCAAGTAAGCGAGAAACTTAATCGGGTAGCCCTCTTTGCCGGACATCCCTGCAGCAATAAGATTTGCACTTGCTCCAATTAGAGTACCATTCCCGCCGAGGCAGGCCCCGAGGGCAAGACTCCACCACAAAGGCTCCAAATTTTGCACGCCCATGCTTCCCATCTCCTGTATCATCGGGATCATGGTCGCGACAAACGGGATGTTGTCCAGAAAGGCCGATGCAATTGCGCTGAGCCATAAAATCAACATGGAGGTTGCTACGGGATCTCCATCTGTCAGATTAATCGCTCTGGCAGCCAAATCCGCAATAACTCCGGTCTCTACAAGCCCAGAGACAAGAGCAAATAAGCCGATAAAGAAAAAGATTGTTGTCCATTCTACCTTGCTGAAGGCATCCTCCATCCGATGTTCTCCGGTTAGCAGTAGCAGCAGAAAAGCTCCGGACAAGGCAACGGCTGCGGACTCCAGATGAAGCATTTGATGAAGGAAAAAAGCCAAAATCGTCAGTCCTAGGATAGTTAAGCTTTTTATCAAAAGCTTTTTATCCGTTATGATACCGGAGAGCTCCAGGTCCATAATATTTTGCGTCCGTTCCGGCGTCGTTTGAATCTGCTTGCGGAACAGCAAGGCAAACAACAGCACGTATACCACCATAATGATGATAATAATCGGGGTTAAATTTAAGATAAATGCACTAAAGGTAAGCTCCTTAACCGCGCTTCCGATCATAATATTCGGTGGATCGCCAATCAAAGTAGCGGTTCCGCCAACATTGGAAGCAATGATTTGAGTGATGAGAAACGGAATAGGAGTTACTCTCAATTGTCTTGTTATACTGAAGGTTACCGGAACCATCAAAAGAATGGTCGTAACATTATCCAGGAACGCTGAGCCGACGGCTGTAATAAGCGACAATACGATCATAATCCGAACTGGTTGGCCCTTCGCCATTTTTGAAGCCCAAATAGCAATGTACTTAAACAGTCCTGTATCTGCTGTAATCGATACGATAATCATCATACCAATCAACAGACCCAACGTGTTGAAATCAATATGATGCAGAACCGTCTCCTGGTTGACGATACCTGCCGCGACGATCACTAATCCTCCCAGCATGGCGATGATCGTCCGATGGATTTTCTCCGTAATAATAAGTGCGTAGGCCAACGCAAAAATGACAATGGCCCAAATTGCTTGTTGCTCCATGTTGCCCTCCCTTATGTGCTATTAAATAAGTATCTCCGAAAAAAGACAAAAGGAGCCCAATATTGACAGGCTCCACCAGTGAATACTTATTAAATTATTAATCAAGTTTACCTAACGAATGTTATACTTGTAAAGCATTTTCGGCAACCTAATTTTCTGCCTTTGGTTTTTTTGTTCCTCCAATTCCCAGCTTTAATACAAGCGGTTTGATGGTTAAGCCCTGAACAAGCAGAGAGAACAGTACCACACTGAATGCAAGCACAAGCACATCGTCTTTCCCTGCGAACGAGTCCGGCAAGCTTAACGCCAAAGCAATCGACAAACTTCCCTTCAACCCGCCCCAGTTCAGAATGGATTTCCACGCTCTTGGAAACTCCCGCAGCATCGCCACACTGGCATAAAGAGCAATCGTTCTTCCGACCAGCACAATCAAAATGGCTCCTGCAATGATTAACCATTTATCCGAGAAGTCGACGTTCTTGATTTCAAGACCAATCATAAGAAAAATCAGAGAATTCGCAACCAAGGTAATCACGTCCCAGAACGAATCGATATTCATTCTGGTTGTTGCAGACATACCGATGCGAGCACCATAGCTGCCAAAGATTAGTCCGCTTACGACAACCGCGATAACGCCGGAAACGTGGAAATGCTCGGCGATAAAAAAACTGCCAAAAAATAAAAGCATGGAAAAGCCGATCTCCAGCGGGTAATCATCGTAAAAACGAATTAACTGTGAAAAGATCCAGCCCATTATTGCTCCGATTGCAATTCCACCAAGCGCAAATTTCAGAAACAACCACACTCCGCTTCCAACCCCGGCAAAGCCCATATCGATGTAGGAAAGAAGATAAATGGATGAAATCTGAAATAGAACCACTGCAATACCGTCATTAAATAATGATTCGCCTTCGATAATCGTAACGAGCGATTTCGGCACGCCTAGCGATTTAAATATGGAAATAACGCTGATCGGATCGGTTGCGCTCATCAAAGAGGCGAAGGTAAAGGCGACAACAACCGGCAGCCCAAGCCAGTAATAAGCTCCAGCCGCAATGAGAAGGAATGATAGCAAAGTTCCTCCGAACGCTAATGCCAGCACTGGCTTACTGTGCTTCTTGAGTTGATCAACCGGCAGCTTAAGCGTTGCGTCACCAAGAAGAATCGGCAAAAAGAGCGAAATAATAACCGATTGAAACACGTGCGACTGCGTAATAAAGGACTCCGCTTCCTCCAATACCGGAATATGAGTTACGCCAAGAATGAGCCCGACGATAACAAGCGCGATGGAATACGGCTGGTTTATTTTCTTGGCAATGGCAATAACAAACATGGATACGGCAAGCAGGATGAGCAGCTGAATAAGCGTCTCGTTAAATAATTCCATAGGAAATTCCTCCGTTTCTAACGATAACTTATGATTCAGTGTACCTAAACCCTTCTTTTGTCATTCACCTCTTTAAAACAGAATAAATAGACAAAAGGAGCCCGCTGTTGGCAGGCTCCTCCGAACGTTCCAATATTAATTTATCCATAATCTAACATGACTAATTGCCGTTTGTAAAGAGTTGCTAAAGCTCATTATTCCATTTTGGCTTTAATGAAGTAACTTTTCCAACAAAATTCTTCGTTGTCGCCAAACTCGTTTCTTCACAATCATCCATATTCCGAGTGTGGATAGGATTACCAGAGTCACGACAAACATCATCTTTGGCAATGTTACTATTTTAATATACCTTAAAAAAATACCTATAATCATAATGGCAATAAAAGCAAATGACACATGTTCTTCGGCCCTCTTATAAAAGTTATATTTTCTGGTCACCATTTTAAAGATACGATTCTGCTCTTCCTTTGTACCGAAATATGGATGTCTTTCTGATTCAGACTTTTGCAATTCAGAGCCATAATCTGCGTTTTTCATCTTCATTCCCCTTCTAGATATCTTGATTGCACAAAAAAAAGAGCCCCTCAAATAAAGGGTCTCTTATTGAAGCAGAGCATAAGGTAATCGACCCATCTACTGCTGACGAGGTTAGCTGGCGGGCTCGGATAAGATGGTATCCTACATTTCTGATTGTGAAATGATTCGCCCCAATTAATTGGTTCCCCCGCTTTTCAGCCAAGCAAGCTGAAAACTAAGCGTAAACTTATTGTAAGCGTTAAGATAATTAAAGTCAAAATGAATGATGCAGTCACGACAGTTATCAGAGTGTTGGTTTAACAAGCTTAAAATACGAATCCATAAAGGATTGAGGGTTTACTGAAACCATAAAAGGAAATACTCCTTGATTGGTATGTAAATAAAGAAATCCCTCCTCTTCTCCCAGCTCTTTATAAGACATATCCGAAACATCCTCCAAGCGGAATTCTCTGTATTTTGTCTTAATCTTTTCTTTATACAGGTACAGCTTCCTAGCTTCTTTAACGGTTAGTTGTGCGCCATTCGAGACTTCCCTGTGCACTTTATAATACTCCAGAACAGCTATCCAATTAATAAGAATTCCTCCCTATCCGAATTTCTTTTTACTGAATTGGACTGTGCGACTTATTTTTTACAATACCCAAAAGTATACCATAATTTTTCAATAGATCATTCCCGGAATAGATTGATAATTCGGTGTTTTTCTGAATAGTTATTGAATAATAAAATTCCGCTTCTATCTCTCTAATCTAAAAAAAATTCCCTTTTGATACTTCTTTAGTGATTTAGAGATACTTAACTGTACATTCTCACGTAGGTTATGTTGTCTAGCGGTTCTTCGGTACTATAGGCCCCTCCCACAACCGAACTTTCATCGGCTAGAAGATGCGTACCTATGGATACTCCGCAACCAAATAAAACAGCAGCCAAAAACGGCTGCTGTCAATTATTTTTTGGTGATATTAAATTCCTGCCTTACACCTTAAACACTTTTTTCGTTCCCCAGTCGGACTTGATAATCTCCACCGCTTCCCTGAACCGCAGAGAATGGACAATCTCACGTTCCCGCAAAAACTTAAGTCCGTCCTGCAAATCCACATCATCTGTCATATCAATCAGCCATTGATAGGTTGCCCGCGCCTTCTCTTCTGCTGCAATATCCTCGTATAAATCTGCTATGGGGTCGCCTTTGGTACCGATGTATGCGGCCGTCCACGGTACTCCCGAGGCATTTACATACATCATTCCATTGTCATGATTAACAAAGTTCTCCCCAAGCCCCGCTTCCTGCAGCTGTCTTGGCGTCGCATCTTTCGTCAGCTTATACACCATTGTGGCAATCATCTCGAGATGGGCGAATTCCTCCGTTCCAATATCTGTAAGAAGACCAATAACTTGATCCGGGATCGAATACCGCTGATTCAAGTAACGCAGCGCGGCAGACAGCTCGCCGTCCGCGCCTCCATATTGCTCGATTAAGTATCTAGCCATCCTCGGGTCACATTTGCCCACCCGTACCGGGTATTGCAGCCTTTTCTCATATAACCACATCCGAATGACACGTCCCCTTTCTTTATGGAGTTCAGCCAAGCATCAGACCGGCCTTATACCTGCCAAGGCCATGGACTCTCCGACCACTGCCAAGGATATTTCGAGAAGCTGTTGCCGAATTGCAGCGTAGGACCATATAAGCTCTCAAACGATTGCCTGCATTGATGGAGCTGCATAGCGAGCTGATTAAACTGCTGAATCGCCTGAGCATCATGCGGATGGGTGTCTAAATATAAGGTTAGTTCTACAAGAGCAAACCCAACAGCCTGAAGCTCCTCCAGCTTTCTGTAGTATTGTTCGTCAAGAACAATGCTCAAGATCATCACCCTCCTCAAAAGAATTGCGGAGCAATTCTTACTTCGAAAGCATTAGCTTAAAGAATTGCGAAGCAATTCTTACTTCGAAAGCATTAACTTAAAGAATTGCGAAGCAATTCTTACTTCGTAAGCATTACAAGTAATACTTGGATTGATAAGAGCTGTACAAAGCCGGCCATAACGTCCCGCGCCTCAGCGCCTCATGAATGGAATATTGAGGCAGGCCTTGCGGTTGAAAGGTAATGAATTGATTTGGCGGTACGACATAGGTTTTCAGCTTCATAGGCGGACATGGATCACAAGGGCCAATAAAAGGCTCATACACATGAATTTGATTAAGCGGATTTGGATTATTTGCCGTTTTGTACTCTTTATTCTCTTTGCCGTATGACATGTTCTCCACAACTGTCGTATTAGCGGCAGGAGCGTTATTGGAGGCATTAGCAGCATTCGCGGCATTCTCAGCGTTGGCGCTGTTCTCCGCTTGGACCGCCGCGTTGGCGTTGTTCTCGGCACGGGCATTCCTCTCGGTGATCATCCGGATATCCCTCCCTGACTTTAGGCATCTCCTAATCACTTTATGCCGGCAGGGCTTTTCCCCATTATTACAATTTGACAAAAAAAGTCCGGCAGCTTGAAAACCACTGCCGGACCCGCCTATTATAATTTAATGTTAATCTTGAACAAACCCGCCTTACGAATCGCCATGTAGATAATGACAACCAGCGGTCCCAGGAATACTCCGATCACGCCAACCAGCTTAAATCCAACATACAGACTGATCAAGGCGGACAAGGAGCCGATGCCTACAGCATCGCCCAATATCTTTGGTTCTACAATACGGCGGAACACCGTCATAAATAAGAACAGGATGTAAAGCCCAATACCGGCGTATAAATCACCGGTAACGATCAGATAGGTTCCCCAAGGCACAAGCACGGTCCCCGTACCCAGGATCGGCATAATATCCACGATAACGATAAGCAGGGCAATCGCCAGCGGATACTTGATATCCAGGATGATCAGACCAATTAACGAAATGACATACGTGAGCGCACTCAGAATAATTTGCGAACGCAGAAAACCAAAGATCGATCTTTTCAAATTATCCAGTACTTCATTCACTTGCGGCCGTGATTTCTCTTCGAACAAGGTCAGGAATGTCGCTTTCATCGTATTCAGGCTATATCCGAACATATAGACCGCAACCAGAAAGACGATAAAGAAAATGAACATACCCGGGATCCCCGAAGCAAAAGAAATGACGGATGATGACAATGTGCCTACCATGCCGGTAAGCGACTTGCTCATATCGGTCAGCCAGCTCTCAATCTGACTGACTGTATCCGGAGAGAAGTTCGCGTACAAAGATCGTGCATTCTCCACGAGATCCGTCACATAACTGCTCGCATCGCCAACATAGTTAGGAACCTTCTGCGCGAACGCGATAAGCTCCGCAACAACCTTTACACCCAGCAGCGCCATCAGTCCGATTAATACAACCGTGAACAGACTGCTTGAGATGGTAGAAGCGACCAAACGATTGGTTTTCAGCCGCTTGCTGATAAATTGGGTAAGCGGTTCTAGGAAGATGGCTACAACCAGCGCAAGAAGAAACGGCGCCCCTACCGTAAACAGCAGGTACAACAAGAATAGCGCGAGCCCTACCATGACTAAGGTTTTGATCGACACCTTAACGCTTTCCTCCTTTCTCTATAGAAATGACAGGCATCTATGTATGCAGGACCATGACTTTCGTACGAACTTCCGTCTACTATCAGCATACGCAAGTGTACGAAAGTAATGTCCCATTTTCCATCTGAAAATCTTAAAGAATCGCCTTCTTCGTATGGAAGTTCTCCTCTTTGTAATACATGTCCTTCACCAATAGATTTGGACCGCAACAGGAAGCAGCCGGACAATGGCAGTTCACGCTTCTTGCCAGCTCATGATCCAGCCAGCGGTCGAACAATTGATCCAATTGTTCTTCTTTAATATTGCCAAACGCCGGCACATCGGAGAAGTCCGTTACGAATACCTCGCCGGTGAACAGGTTCACATTCAGACGGTTGCGCCCGTCCGGATCATTGCGGACCGTTACGTTAGGTTCCGAAGCAAGCCTCGACAAGAGCTTCCGCTCCTCCGCATTATCGCTGCAATGATAGAACGGCAGGGTACCAAACAGCATCCATACGTTCTTGTCTCTTGTATCCAGCAGCCTGCTGATCGCCCGCTGCATGTCTTCCTTCGACAGGACCGGAAGATCCTTCGCGAACGAGCTTGGGTACATCGGATGCACCTCATGACGCTGACAGCCCATCTCAATAATCAGCCGGTGAATCTCTTCAATCTGATGATGAGTCCGGTAGTTAATCATCGACTCGGCGGATACAAGCACTCCGGCATCGCTCAAACGCTTCGCATTGTCGATCATCCGGTCATACAGCTTGGCAGCCGCTTCGCGTGATACTGCATGGCCTGCCTTCGCAAACCCGATCTGGTGGAAATCATCCGCATTCGTATAGTTGAACGAAATATGCATAACATCCAGATAAGGAGCCAGTTGCTCGTACCTGTTATATGGCAGAGTTACGTTCGAATTGATCTGCGAGCGGATACCGCGGCTTCTGGCGTATTGGAGCAGCGGAACCATATACTCCTTCACGGTCCGGTCTGAGAAGGATGGCTCCCCGCCTGTAATACTAATCGTCTCCAGATGCTTCACTTCATCCAGACGTTTGATCATCATTTCCAGTGGAAGCTTCGCCGGCTCCGACATCACAAGCGTATCGCCAACGGCGCAATGCTCGCAGCGCATATTGCATAGATTGGATACGGTCATCTCTACACTTGTCAAGGTATGACGGCCATATTGCTGCAAGGAACGAATCGGGTCCCAAGGATCATTATGGGGAGATAATGGGGATAAGGTATTGGTCTTCAAAGCGAAATCTATCGTGTTCATTAATATCAGCACCTGACTTACATGGTTAGAATGGGTATAGCTTATACCATTGTAATGTTCGAAGGGGAATGAAGCAAATGAAATAGGTATAAAAAACGAAAAAGGAGGCATATTCGCCTCCTTTTTCCCTATTATATTCCGGATGCCAGGCCAACATTCGACTGCTGCCCGTTAACACGGACAATCATAGTGCTCAGTTGCTTCGATAAATCAATCTCATAAGGAGAAGCAAGCTCTTCTCCCGCTTCGTTATATAACAGCCGCACAATTGGACGATGCGGATACGAATGGTTGAAATCAACCACAACTCCGGTCTCTCCCGTATGAATCTGTACCGTTATCCCAATCGGATAGATCGCTACCTTGTCCCGGAAGAGCTGCACCATATGCTGCTCATACAAGGTACCGGTACCGGCATACAGCAGCTCAATCGCTTGATGCGGCAGCATAGGAGCACGGTATATACGGTTTGTTGTCATCGCATCATAGGAATCAACAAGTCCAATCCACTTGGCATAATCATGAATTTCATTCCCATTAATACCGCGAGGATAACCGCTGCCATCAATCCGTTCATGATGCTGGAAGGCGCAGTGGGCCACAATAAGCGGCATATTAGGCTCGTCCTTTAATAATTCAAAGCCGATTCTTGCATGATTCCTCATCATCTGGAATTCATGATCGGTTAAAGCTCCCGGCTTCTTCAACACATCCATCGGAATTTGCGTCTTCCCTATATCATGAAGCAAAGCTCCCATGCCCAGCTTCATTAATTCATCTCTTGTATACCCGTAAGCGGACCCCAGCAATGTCGTATAGACACATACATTAAGTGAATGCTGATAGAGATAGTCATCGACAATCCCCATATTCATCAACATAATCATGGCGTCCTTATGATTGGACAAATCATCGATTATCATGCTCATCATCTGTTTAAAAGGCTGCGCGATATAGGGATATGAAGTGCCTTTCTTCTGCTTCGGCAAATCCATCATGGCCCGGAAGTTCGATTTAATCTCCTTCAAAGCGAGACTTATCGTATTCTCACTAATAATCTCCGGTATGATAATATCATCCGTCCGCGGGTCCTTAATAAACACATAATGAATACCATATTGTTCCAAACGCATAATATGGCGACTCGTTAATTCCATATTTTCCCCTAAGAGGACTAATCCGTCGCCCGAGAAAATTTTTTTGGCAAGTCTCATGCCGGGCTGGCATTGCGATATAGGTACCAAGCGCATGTTCTCGATCCTTCCCCTTATCACGGTGTCTATAACTAATATCCTAGCGTAAACGGCTGCGCCGTCCTTAGGTCTATGCTTACATAGCAAGAATCGCCACAAAAAACATGCAGCACTTCTGTCAGGGGCAGCATAAGTTCCGCGGTGGAATATAAGTCCAGTATAGAGAAAAAACCTAGACTCCCTTATATTCGGACAAAACTAGCCGTATTGTTAATGTAAGGGATAAATTAGCGCTTGGCAACCATTTTATACTAAATATTCGACAATATTCTCCATCTTTCTTCGTGACAGGCTGTAATTCCTTGACCATCTCTCAGTTCCGAAGCAAGCAGATCACGAATAAACTCAGGCAGATAGTAAGATACCTCCGCAGCTTGCCCCAGAGACAAATACCCGATATGGAACGTAAACATATCAATGCAGCCCACAATATATTCCCGGTCATCGGAGAGCGGCTGCCCATTTACAAAAATCGACACAATTCGATCAAGCTCCGGGCGGGCCGGGTCATATTCAACCTCCATGCCGTCAATAGCCAGCGTACCAAGCACTTCACCCCGGAAGCCATAGCCTTTGATCGGCATACCTGTAAAAGATGGCAGCAGCGCCTCCTCCAGCGCTGCCCGGATGTTCGCGCCGCTAAGAAGCATGCGGCACGGATTGATCGGCGACGGACAGAGGGCATGCAGTTGCCCCTCTGTCACGTCGCCTTGCTGCAGGCCGCCAAGCAGCTGCCCCGTATTCACGATGCCGATCTCGGCATCGGTATGGCGGCGCAGGCCGGCGGCCAGCAGGTTCCCGAGCGGTGATTCCCGCTCGGGCAGGGCGGGCAGCGGCGCATCCAGCCGGGCGATAACCCGGCTGAGGCGCTGCTGGCCCGCCTCACGGTAGCCGCCGATAACCGCGGCGGCTGCGGGATGCTCCGCATAGGCGGCCATCGGCACGCATGCTGCGCGGATAACCGGGCGCCTTGCGCTCTCGTCCATCTCAAGCTCCACGCGTCCAATCTGGTCGCCGAATTTCCCGGCGGCACAGATCGAGGTGCCGCCGATAACAAGCGGCTCCTCAAGCAAATGATGCGTATGCCCGCCCATGATCAGATCGATGCCTTCTATTTTCTCCGCCATTTGCTTATCGACGTTAATTCCGAGATGGGACATCACGGCAATAACGTCAACCTGCTCTCTAAGCTTCCTTACTTCTTCACCAATCGCTTCCAACGGATCAGACAAATCCCAGCCAAGCAGCTCGTAAAAATCCGTATAACGGGCTGTAGCAGCAATCAATCCAATCTTGATGCCACCCTTCTCAATAACTGTGCTGGGCAGCAGCCACTCCGGCAGCCGGCCCGTCTCCAGCTCACGCATATTCGCGCATAGCAACGTAAACTTTGCTTCGCGGTAGACCCGCTCGAGTGTTTCCTTCGAATAAGTAAGTCCCTCATTGTTGCCAAGCGTAACTGCATCATAGCCGGCCGCATTTAGTAGCTCGACATTCACCATACCGTCACTGCCTTCGGTCTCCAGCCGGATGCGGTCCATATGATCGCCAATATCCAGGCAGAGGAGATTCCCGCTGCCGGAAGCAGCACGCTGCTCTTCAATATACGACATGATCCGCGCTGCATTCTCGAGACGGCTATGAATATCATTGCTATGCAAAATAATGATTGGTCTGTTTGTGAATGTCATGCCTGCCTCCTCCGATTACCCGCCAATTTGAGACATCCGCCGGTCGGTTGGTGTATGAGATAACGTCTCATTCTCCAGCTTAGCCGCCATTTCATGATTTTCCGGTTTGAGATCCATCGCCCGGTAAAAAATGCTGCGCATCGCCTCCGGATCACCAAGCGCCGCTTTTACATTCAGCTCATCTACCCAATAAAGACATGGCTTCATCGAACCGTCAGCAGTCAGGCGAAGCCGATTGCAGCTCTTGCAGAAATGATCGCTGACCGGATGAATAAGGCCAAAGGAGCCCACGCCGCCTTCCATCTGCCAATCATCGGACGGACCGTTTCCTTTTACGTTCAGACGTCTTGTAATGGTATATCCTTCCCGTTTTGCCGTATCCAGCACATGCGACAACGGCAAGTAAGATTTTCGCCAATTCTCGTCCGCATGACCAATCGGCATATATTCAATAAACCTGACATGCATCGGCTGCTCGTAGGCAAGTTTCAGGAACGAAGCAATCTCATCCTCGTTGATCCCTTTAAGGAGCACACAGTTCAGCTTGATTGGAGCAAGTCCGGCTCGACCGGCGGCTTCAATCCCCTCAATGACGCGTTTCAGATCGCCTCTGCGGGCAATAAACTTGAACCTCGCGGGATCAAGCGTATCCAGACTGATGTTCACTCGATTTAATCCCGCATCCTTCAAAGCCTCGGCATATTTGCCAAGCAGCATGCCATTGGTCGTTAACGCAATATCCTCTATGCCCGGAATCGCCTTCAGCCTCCGGATCAGGCCGTCCAGTCCCGGCCGTACAAGCGGTTCCCCGCCTGTAATCCGAAGCTTCGTAATCCCAAGCTCAGCCGCTGAACGAACGACTTCAACAATATCGTCATAACTAAGCAGCGTACTGGCATCAGCGAATTCCATACCTTCCTCAGGCATGCAATACAAACAACGCAAATTGCATCTATCTGTAACCGAAATACGCAAGTAATCGTGTTCTCTCCCGAAGCGGTCTAACAATGGGGGCATGCCTCTCACTCCTTTTCTCTTCTAATAGAATAACATTTTTCAAATGATTATGGTATGCTAATACGGAGTTCACCCTTAATCAATGAGAGGTTATATAACATGACATATTCTTGGAAAATCCAGCTATTTGCAGGGCTCGCAGACCGATTTGGCAGCCACGTTATTCATATAGATACTGAATCGCCTTCCATGACGGTAGCTGCCCTCAAGCAGTTGCTCGCAGACCAATTTCCGGAGCAGGCCGAGCTTGTGCGGATATCCTTTATGGCCTGCAACCAAACTTATGCTTCTGACGATTGCGTTATTCAAGCATCGGACGAGCTTGCCGTCCTCCCTCCCGTCTCGGGCGGGGAGCCCGAAGAAGATGAAGCCGCACCTGAGTCTGTATCTGCAGACGGCCGTTACCTCATCACGAAGCATCCGATTACCTCGGACGAGGTGCTCGCCAAAGTCATTGTACCGGAGCATGGAGCAGCGATTGCATTCGTTGGAACAACACGTGAATGGACCATGGGGCAACGCACCGTCCACCTCGAGTATGAAGCTTACGCCCCAATGGCCGTCCGTACGATGGAACAGATCGGGATGGAGCTTAGCGAGCGCTGGCCGGGTACACAAACCGCGATTTCCCATCGGATCGGCATTGTAGACATCGCAGAGACGAGTGTCATTATAGCTGTCTCCTCCCCGCATAGAGATGCCTGCTACGAAGCAAGCCGATATGCGATTGAAAGACTGAAGCAAATCGTTCCAATCTGGAAGAAAGAAATAGGGGAGGATGGCTCCGAATGGAAGGGGCATCAGCTCGGCAGCCCTTGGAATCCAATCGAACCATTATCCAAATAATGTAACAAATTCCGCAGAGTGGTGCCAAGCGTATAGGACAATAGTCATGATTTCACAGCCCTCTTATTGCCATTACACTTATTCATTGTTACTATTACTTCATGTATACCGCTTATCATTAACAATAGAGGTGCAAGGATGAGGCTGCATATTTCAGATTTAAAAGAGGGAGATATCTTACTCAAGGACACCTTTAATGGATACGGCCTGCACGTTTTGTCCGAGGGTACCCTCCTTCAGCAAAAGGATATTGCGAAGCTATTTCAGCATCAAATTGACTATGTTGACATTAAAGACCGGCACACAGCAGAGCAACCTGTTCATCGTACATTAGAGACTTCCGTGTCACCCAAATGGCTGCCGAGCGTAAGACCTGATTATGAGAATGCCGTCAAAGGCTTCCAGGATTTATTCCAGAAAGCCACTAACGGCGGAGCCGTCAAGCAGGACGAGGTCGCAGCCGCCTTCCAGCCTCTTCTCAAAAATTTCCAAATGGAGCGGGATGTCGTCTCGATGCTGCTGCTGCTTAACACAGCTGATGATTATACTTACCAGCATTCTGTGCAAGTAGGCATGTTATCTTATTACCTGTCCTTCTGGCTTGGCTATACAGAATTGGAAGCGCTTGAAATTTCAAAGGCCGGATATCTTCACGATATCGGCAAAAGCAGAATACCTTCCAGCATCCTGAACAAGCCTGCCAAATTAACCGATGAGGAATTTGAACAGGTCAAGAAGCATACCCTGTACGGCCATGATATTATCCAGCATTCCTTTGAGGATCAATCAGAAATTCTGGCTATAAGCGCTCTTCAGCATCATGAGCGGAATGACGGCAGCGGCTACCCGCATGGTCTGCATGGCGATGAGATTCATCCCGTAGCCAAGATTATTGCCGTCGTTGATATTTACAGTGCTATGATCTCCGAACGTGTCTACAAGAAGAAGCGCGACTTGTTCTTTGTCTTGAAAGAGCTGTACAAGATGAGCTTTAATGAATTGGACGCGCATACTACCCATACCTTTATCAAGCATATGATTCCTAACTTCATTGGCAAAAAAGCCGTCCTTGAATCGGGCGAGGTTGGAACCATCGTGATGACTCATCCCACCGAGTTCTTCCACCCGCTGATTCAGTTGAATGACCGTTTTATAGATCTTACCGTTGAGCGTGAGTATGAGATCAAGGATATTATTTTTTAATTCAACAGCTTTAAAGTCTTAAGGGGTTGTCCCAACAGTCATCTACATGATGAAGGGACAACCCCTTATATGCGTAAGCAAATATTAAAAGGGTGGTCCTAAAAGTCGATTGCAATTACCTTTTGGGAGCTCCCTCTCACCGCACGCTGGATTTTCTCCAGTAGAATCAGGATAAAAGCAAGGCCTCGAAAGCTACGTTGGAAAAATCCAATGTAGATTAAGCAGCTAGTCAAAAGCACTCCGTTATGCTGTATGAAATCCAACGTAGTTAGAACCGAAAAAGATAAAGGGGGTGTCCTAAAAGTCTTATACATGACTTTTAGGGCACCCCCTACCTTGATTTTAGATTAACCGATACTGCCTTCCATTTCGAACTTGATGAGACGGTTCATCTCAACCGCATATTCCATCGGAAGCTCTTTCGTGAACGGCTCGATGAAGCCCATTACGATCATTTGTGTTGCTTCGGCTTCGGACAATCCGCGGCTCATCAGGTAGAACAGTTGATCCTCGGATACTTTCGATACCGTTGCTTCATGCTCAAGCGTAATGTTGTCGTTCATAATCTCGTTGTAAGGAATCGTATCAGATGTTGATTCGTTATCGAGAATGAGCGTATCGCATTTGATATTCGATTTCGCGCCCTCAGAGTTGCGTCCAAACGATGCAAGACCGCGGTATGTTACTTTACCGCCATGTTTACTGATCGACTTCGATACGATAGTAGAAGTCGTGTCAGGAGCCAGGTGAAGCATCTTAGCACCTGCGTCCTGATGCTGGCCTTTGCCTGCAACGGCGATGGACAGCACCATGCCTTTTGCGCCGCGGCCTTTCAGGATAACCGCAGGGTATTTCATCGTCAGCTTGGAGCCGATGTTGCCGTCAACCCATTCCATAGTCGCATTCTCTTCTGCAACCGCACGTTTGGTAACGAGGTTGTAGATGTTTGGCGCCCAGTTCTGGATCGTTGTGTAACGGCAGCGAGCGTTCTTCTTAACAAGAATCTCTACAACCGCGCTATGCAGGGAGTTGGTGCTGTAGATTGGAGCTGTACAGCCTTCTACATAGTGTACGAAGCTGTCTTCGTCCGCAATAATCAGCGTACGCTCGAATTGGCCCATGTTCTCGGAGTTGATACGGAAGTACGCTTGCAGCGGAACTTCGCATTTCACGCCTTTTGGAACATAGATAAAGCTGCCGCCGGACCATACTGCGCTGTTCAGAGCCGCGAATTTATTGTCCGTACGCGGAATGATTGTGCTGAAGTATTCTTTTACAAGGTCCGGATATTCGCGAAGCGCGGTGTCCATGTCAGTGAAGATAACGCCTTGCTTCTCCAGATCTTCCTGCATGCTGTGGTAAACAACCTCAGACTCGTATTGCGCGGATACGCCGGCGAGGAACTTTTGCTCCGCTTCAGGAATACCCAGCTTATCGAAGGTTTCTTTAATCTCTTGCGGTACTTCTTCCCAGGTCTTGCCTTGCTTCTCGGATGGCTTAACATAGTATTGAATATCGCTGAAATCAAGATCAGCCATGTCGCCGCCCCAGTTAGGCATCGGCATTTTGTTGAATTGCTCCAGCGATTTCAGGCGGAATTCGAGCATCCACTCTGGCTCGCCCTTCATCTCGGAAATCGTGCGTACAATTTCCTCCGTCAACCCTTTACCGGATTGAAAGACTGCTTTATGCTCGTCACGGAAACCATACTTATAATCTTCCATTTCAGGCATTGTTCCTGGCATGGTATTCACACTCCTTCATGTATTCAATTCGCTTTATACGTGCTGCTGCTCGATTCCCTTGCGCAAGGCGTTCCATGCCAGCGTCGCGCATTTGATGCGTGCTGGGAACTTGTTAACGCCCGACAAAGCTTCAATATCCTCGTTCTCTTCGAACTCGACATCTTGACCCTTCATCAATCCGGAGAACCGCTCAGCAAGCTCAAGCGCCTCATCGTAAGTTTTGCCTTTAACAGCTTCAGTCATCATTGATGCGGAGCTCAAGCTAATCGAGCAGCCCTCTCCGCTGAATTTTGCATCGATTACTTTGCCGTCCTCTACTTGAAGCTGGAGCGAGATGCGGTCGCCGCAAGTCGGGTTGTTCAAGTTGATGGTGACAGCATCAGTATTCAATGTTCCGCGGTTGCGTGGATTTTTATAATGATCCATGATGACTCGACGATATAAATCATCCAATTGCATGACCGAAGAACTCCTTTGTCCGGATGAGGCCGTCCACCAAGCGGTCGATCTCTTCCTCGTTATTGTATAGATAAAAGCTTGCTCTCGCCGTCGCCGATACATTCAGCCAGCGCATCAGCGGCTGACAGCAATGATGGCCTGCGCGGATAGCAATGCCATAAGAATCAAGCACAGTCGATACGTCATGAGGATGGATATCTCCCAGATTGAAGGTGACAAGACCTACGCGGTTTGCTTTGGGCCCGTAGATCGTAACATCATCAATCATGGACAGCTTATCGTAGGCATAGGATGCCAGCTTCTTCTCATGCTTATCGATCTCATCAAGTCCAATCTGCTCCAGGAAATCAATTGCAGCGCCAAGTCCTACAGCTCCCGCAATAATTGGCGTACCGCCTTCGAAACGATACGGCGCTTCCTTCCAGGTCGATTCATACAAATCAACAAAGTCGATCATCTCGCCGCCGTATTCGATCGGCTCCATGTTGTCCAGAAGAGACTTCTTGCCGTACAAAGCACCAATGCCGGTTGGTCCGCACATTTTATGACCGGACAACGCGTAGAAATCGCAATCCAAGTCCTGCACGTCAATCTTCATATGCGGCGTGCTTTGTGCTCCGTCAACAACCATCACCGCGCCATTCTTATGCGCGATAGCCGTAACTTCCTTAATCGGATTTACAACGCCAAGCACGTTCGATACATAAGTCATCGCAACAACTTTTGTATTTGGAGTAACCGTCTGTTCAACATCCGCCAAGGAAATCGTGCCATCCGGCTGAAGAGGAATATACTTTAGCGTCGCTCCGGTTGCTTTGGCTGCCTGCTGCCAAGGAATAAGGTTGGCATGATGCTCCATCGGCGTAATGACGATTTCATCGCCTTCCTTGCACACGCTGCGGGCATAGCTCGATGCGACTAGGTTAAGCGCCGTTGTAGTTCCTCGTGTAAACACGATCTCTTCCGCCGACTTCGCATTCAGAAACTTGGCTACCTTCTCCCGTGCACCTTCATAGGCATCTGTCGCCCGCGAACCAAGCGTATGAACGCCGCGGTGTACATTGGAGTGATCCAGTTCGTAATAACGACTAACCGCATCAATAACGGAACGCGGCTTCTGGGAAGACGCCGCGCTGTCAAGGTAAACGAGCGGATGCCCGTTTACCTGCTGATGCAGTATCGGGAATTGTTCCCGTACCGCTTCTATATTCATCCTTCTAGCTTCCTTTCGAGCAAACGCTGAAGCTGCTCGCGTACCGCATCAATCGGAATTTCCGATACGACAGGCGCCAAGAATCCGTAGATAATCAAACGTTCAGCGTCTTGCTTGCTGATACCGCGGGACATAAGATAATACACTTGTTCCGGGTTAACCTGGCCTACGCTCGCCGCGTGACCTGCTTTAACGTCATCTTCATCGATCAGAAGAATCGGATTGGCGTCACCGCGTGCTTTCGGGCTGAGCATCAGAACTTTTTCTGTTTGCACGCCGTTGGCTTTTGTAGCGCCCTTCTCAATCTTCGTAATGCCGTTGATGATAGCCGTTGCGTTGTCTCTCATAACCGCGCGGGTTACCATATTGGACTCTGAGCTGCGACCGAAATGCGTCGCTTGCGTCGTCAGGCTCATTTTTTGCTCGTTGCCGCCGATGCTGATTACTTTTGCATCCGAGTTCGAGCCATTGCCTTTAAGCACGGATACCGTATCAGATACCGTATAGCCATCGTTCAGGTCGCCGATAACCCATTCCATTTGGCCGTCATTCTCAATAACAGCACGGCGGAGCGTCATATCCACGCCATTGTCGGCCATATGATGAATGGAACCGAAACGAACATGCGCGCCTGGCTTCACGAATACTTCAACAACCGAATGATGAACGAATGGCGCATCAATCGAACCTGGTTCGGATACGACATAATCCACATAAGTAACCGAGCTGTTGCTTTCCGCAACGATCAGAATATGCGGAGCAAATGCAGCATCCGCTTTGTTGTTGAACAGCACCGCTTGGAGCGGAAGCTCAACTTCAACATTCTTAGGCACGTATACGAATACGCCGCCGTTCCACAATGCTGCATGCATTGCAGTCAGCTTATTGTCACCTTTCGCTACCGCTTGGAACAGATATGGTTTCACGAGATCAGCATGGTCTTTGCAAGCCGTCTCCAAATCCGTGAAAATAACACCTTTTGCTGCAAGCTCTGCAGACAATTGCTTCAGAACCGCACTCGAGTTGTGCTGAACGATAATATTGTCCGTACCTTCAGCGACCAGCTCGCGTACTACCTCAGGCAATTCCGCAACCGAACCTACCGCTTTACCTTGCTCATAAGCGCCGACTGCTGTCAGATTCCAGCGGTCAATACGCATTTTCTCCGGCTTCGGCCATTCAAGTGTGCCAGCCAGCTCAGCCGCTTCACCGCGAAGATCGACGAGCCATTGCGGTTCGCCTTTGCTGCGTGCAAGCGCTTCGGCCGATTGACGGTCCGTCGGAGTCGTTAATTGTGTACTCATCCCGTTATGCTCCCTTCTCCGCCGATTAAGCTTGGCCTACTGTTTCGTCAACAATGCCGAGTTCTTCTTTAACCCAATCATAACCTTCGTTCTCAAGACGCTCAGCAAGCTCTGGACCACCGGATTTCACGATGCGTCCTTGCATCATAACGTGTACGAAGTCAGGCGTGATGTAGTTCAGCAAGCGCTGGTAGTGAGTGATGATCAGGAATCCGCGATCTTCGGAACGCATAGCATTAACACCGCTCGATACGATTTTCAGAGCGTCGATGTCCAGACCGGAGTCAATTTCGTCAAGAACAACGATTTTTGGCTCAAGCATAGCCATTTGCAGAATTTCGTTACGTTTTTTCTCGCCGCCGGAGAAACCTTCGTTCAGGTAACGGTGAGCGAACTCAGGGTTCATCTCCAGTTCCTTCATTTTCTTTTCCATTTGGCGGATGAATTTGATCAGCGAAATTTCGCTGCCTTCTTCACGGCGTGCATTGATTGCGCTGCGCAAGAAGTCGGAGTTGGTTACGCCAGGAATCTCGCTAGGATATTGCATAGCAAGGAACAGGCCGGCGCGTGCTCTCTCGTCAACGCTCATCTCCAGCAGGTCTTCACCGTCAATGCTGGCGGAGCCTTCTGTTACTTCATATTTCGGATGACCCATCAGTGCGGATGCAAGCGTACTTTTACCTGTACCGTTAGGACCCATGATCGCATGGATTTCTCCGCCTTTGATTTCAAGGTTAATGCCTTTCAAAATCTCTTTTCCTTCGATCTCTGCTTTCAGGCCATCGATGACAAAATGCGTTGCCATAATATACTTATCCCTCCAAGGTTGGTAATCGGTTTTTAATCGACTCAATAATCTAATTCCAAATGGGAATATTACAGAGTGATTCTCATTGATTCTCAATAATTATTTTATTATAAGTTTTACTATTAATCAATGCAGGAACGTCCTCAGGGCAGTTTTATGTGCTCGCTGAAATATCTCTTCCTATTAATGCTTGTTTGATTATCGACACCTGCCGCTCAAATTCTGCATCCGACAATACGGGAGTCATGGCAGGCTGCGACATCCCTTCATCCAGTTTTACCCAAGATTTGCATCCATTATAAGCTGGCTGCATGGGCAGTTCTACCGGCTCCTCCAATTGATACACTCTAAGCAGCAACAGATGCAGCGGCTTCGTACGCTTCCATTTGAGCCGCTCCTCGGCAAAAGTATCCGTCCAAATGTGATAGTCCCGGATCCGGTCAAGCGTTTCCTGGTCGGTAATTTCGATATCCTCTACCGCTTCGGCATAGGAGTTCAGCTTAATCGAGGGCATGTCTGGCGTCCAGCCTTGCATCGTCCCCTGGATCTGCCCCTGATAGTCCTCCTTAAGCAAATGCTCCTTCTGATGCTCATAAGCCGGCATAAGGTAGAAACCATCGCTCACCAGTTGAAAATCACGCGTCTCCTCGACAATCCCGCCTTTGCGCATAACGAGCATAAGATGCCCTTCTTGCAGCGCTTTTACCGTTACGGCCCATTCCTTTAATGCGATCGGCTCCCGCTTCCCATTCTCCTCCATTTTGTAACCTCCTAAAAAGAATTGTCACACAAGTGGCCTTTTCTCGGCCATTTGTGATGATTCTTACTTCGTAAGCATTAACTTTAAAAGAATTGTGAAGCAATTCTTGCTTCGTAAGCATTAACTTAAAAGAATTGTGAAGCAATTCTTGCTTCTTCATAAACATGAACTCAACGCCGCTTGTCCTTCGTCACGTAACATTATATCATTTGAAGGTATTCCAAGGCGAAATAATATCCGCTATACTATGTTGAGGAGTTTACTAGGCATTTTGATGCCTTCTTATAAATAATGATGAAATCGGAGGTATGACGAACCGTGTCTGCTTATCATGCATTAACTGAACAAGAAGCGATTGAAATCGCAAGCGGCCTTGAAGGCTTTTTCCCTGCAGAGGCAGTGCTGAACTGCCGTGAAATCGGCGACGGAAACTTGAATCTCGTCTTCCATATTACAGATTCGGCAAGCGGCAAAAGCCTCATTATGAAGCAAGCTCTTCCTTACGCGAAGGTTGTCGGCGAATCCTGGCCGCTATCCCTTGACCGTGCCCGTATCGAGAGCGAAGCGCTGATTCTCCAAAACAAGCTTGCTCCCGGTCTTGCACCCGTAGTTTATAAGTATGACCCTGAGCTTGCCCTTACCATCATGGAGGATCTGAGCGATCATCTGATTATGCGTCAAGGTTTGATCCAAGGAATCCGTTATCCCAAATTCGCAGATGATATTTCGACCTTTATGGCCAATACGCTGTTCTTCACTTCGGATCTTGGCATGAATCAGCAGGATAAGAAGCTGCGTGTCAAAGAGTTCATTAACCCGGATCTGTGTAAAATAACGGAAGACCTGATTTTCGACGATCCGTATACGGTCTCCGCCAACAATAATATTGAGCCGGCTATTGAAGATGCTGCGGCTGCACTTCGTGAGGATAAAGCCCTTCATCTTGAAGTCGCGCTTCTGCGCGAGAAGTTCCTGACAAGCGCTCAGGCTTTGCTGCATGGCGACCTCCATACAGGAAGCGTATTCGCAACACCGGAATCAACAAAGGTGATCGACCCTGAATTTGCTTATTACGGTCCGATCGGCTTCGATATCGGCGCAGTTATAGCGAACTTGCTGCTGAATTATGCTGGACAAGGCCATTGGATCTCTGATGAGAAGGAGCGGGCAGCTTTCCGCAGCTACCTGCTCGAGACTATCCGTGACACCTGGAACAAGTTCGAACAGAAATTCCGTGCCTTGTGGAATGAGCATGGTGTAGACCGCATCGCTAACGAAACACCGGGTTATCAGGATCTGTACCTGAGCCGTCTGCTTCAGGATGCAATCGGTTATGCCGGCTGCAAAGTGGTGCGCCGCGTTGTAGGCCTTGCGCATGTGGCCGACATTGATACAATTCCGGATGCAGCGGCCCGCGAACGCGCGCAGCGCCTTGCTCTTTCGATTGGTACATCCCTTATTCATTTGAACCGCCATGCGGTTTCGATCGAACAAGCTATTGATGTTGTTCTGACTGCTGAAGCGAAGAAGTAACAGCAATACTGAATCAAGAGAGGATTTACAAAATGACTACAACAAACTATGCAGGCCTGCAATCAGTCATTTGGCAGGACAATAAGCTGGATCTGCTCGATCAACGGCTGCTGCCGGAAGAAATCGTTTATTTGCCGCTTGTAACGCAGGAAGATGTATGGGAAGCCATTCGCCATCTGAAGGTTAGAGGAGCACCGGCTATCGGTATTTCCGCCGCTTATGGCGTTGTACTGGGAAGCCGTGCGGCTGAATCAGCAGAGAACTGGCTTGCTGACGTTCGCAAAGCAGCCGAATATTTGGCTACCTCCCGCCCTACAGCTGTCAATCTGTTCTGGGCGCTGGACCGGATGAAAGCCCGCGCTGAAGCGCTTGCTTCCGAAGGCCACACGCTTGAGGCTTTGAAGCAAGCGCTGCTGGATGAAGCCATTGCCATTCAAAGCGAAGACGAAGAAACAAACCGCTTGATCGGCGAGCATGCATTGTCCCTGTTCCAGGATGATATCGGCGTGCTGACGCACTGCAACGCAGGCGGACTCGCAACGGCGAAATACGGCACCGCGCTTGCGCCGTTCTATCTGGCCAAGGAACGCGGCATGAACATCCGCGTATTTGCCGACGAGACTCGTCCGGTTCTGCAAGGCGCGCGCTTGACCGCCTTCGAGCTTCAACAAGCCGGCGTTGACGTTACTCTTATTTGCGACAATATGGCCGGTCATGTCATGTCCAAAGGCTGGGTAAACGCCGTTATCGTAGGCACGGACCGTGTTGCCGCCAACGGCGACGTGGCGAACAAGATTGGCACATATAGCGTCGCGGTGCTGGCGAAGGCTCATGGCATTCCGTTCTATGTTGCCTGCCCGCTCTCCACAATCGATCTGAACACCCCTACCGGGGCGGAAATTCCGATTGAAGAGCGCAATGCGGAAGAGATTACGGAAGGCTTCGGCAAACGTACCGCTCCGCAAGGCGTGAAGGTCTACAACCCGGCTTTCGATATTACGCCTAATGAATATGTGACAGCGATCATTACGGAGAAAGGCATCATTAAGGCGCCTTTTGATGTTAATTTAAAGAAATTGTTTGAAGTATAGGATCAGGCCGTGTTCCTGATTCCAACAGCAAAAGGCAGTCTCCATCGGTTAACGGAGGCTGCCTCTTTGTGTGCACTCGTGTGCTATATCATTAAGCGGAGCGCATCTGCGCCATTCATCCCAACAGCGATGCCAAGCGTTTCCGCAGTAGTGGTGACGGATTCAAGAGGCGCCGCCAGCAGCTCCTCCAACGTTTTTACTCCAACTGCTCTCCCCGCTATGATCTCTCTATCCTTCAGCCGATCATTAAGCAGCCCTACATCAAGCGCTCCGCACATGATATAACCTCTATCCGTGGAGATCGCAAGCAGTGTTGTTTTCGGCAGCTTTACCTCGACACCAAGAGCTGTAACTCCGTCCCCAAGCGGCACAGGAACCATTCTCATCATTTTGGACACCTCCTTCACTTCAGGCCATGACAGGTCAGTTCGAACCGCAACAACATTATATGCAGGATGTGCAAAGCAGTGTTGGTTAATTGCTTATTTTTAGGACTATGTGCATGCCCTTTTTGGTGTTATATTTATAAAGAAAAGATTAATTTTTAGTCCGGAGGAACTATGAAACCAACACAATTGGCCCACACCAACTCATACGTATTCCAGGTTGAATTGCTCGTTGAAGGGGACAACAATGGTGCGGCCTTGGAGAAGTTGATTCAATCTCTTAACAAAGGCGCCTATGCGGACTACCGCATTCTGAACGGGATAGAACTGGGGCAGCTTATCGATCAGCGCAAATCGGAACTGCCCGGCAGACAGCCGGTTCCTGTGCCGCCGCCTGCCAAGAAACCTGCATCTCCCGCCGCCCCTAACAACGGACTTGATTCCATCCGGGCTTTTATGAAAAGCAATAAATTGATTCGCCTCATCGTGAACAAAGGACTCGGTATTAAGCTCAGCATCCCTTGCCGCATCCTGAATGTGGATGAGGAAGGGAATCTGGTTACGGTCTATCATGTGGACGAGAAGCAAGTCTATACGTTCAGACTTAATGAAATTGAGGACTTCAAGGAATAAGAATAATCAGTAACAAAGCCTGTCTCAAACAACACACATAAGTAAATAAAAGATGATAAATCCCACAAATAGCGGTGCAGAGGGCAGCCCTCTGCACCGCTATTTGTGGGATTTATGCTCTTAGGCTAGCAATAGAATAGCTGCCCGACAGGTCCCTTCAATCACCGTACGATGGATTTTCTCCAGCGAAATCAGGTTAAAGGGAAAGCTCGCAGAGCTACGTTGGATTTCCTGCAGTAAAAAATCCAGAATGATCCGATTTTTTCTAAAGGTGCTGATTTTTACTGTAGACTATCCAACGTGGATCGAGTCTCCCGGCAAAAACGCCCTGTTACCCTGTATGAAATCCAATGCAGCTCTATTTTGTTAATCACAGAGGGGTCGGCTGCTATATCACCCAATTATACTTGCTTACATTACTAAAGGCTGCCCCAATGCCAGTTATTGACTTTTTGGGACAGCCTTATCACTCGTTATATGAATTATTGAATAAAGGCCGCTCCAAGCATTTGCTCAATATCCGAGCTTGGCACCGGAGGACTCCAGAAATAGCCTTGTATTTCATCGCAATTATGCTTTCTTAGAAACTCCATTTGCTCCTCATTCTCGACACCTTCGGCAATAACCTGAATGTTCAGGTTATGAGCCATTGCAATAATAGCCGCTACGATCTCCGCATCGCTGGGATCCTGCTGAATATCCCTTACGAAAGAGCGATCAATCTTAAGTCGATCAATCGGGAAGTTTTTCAAAT
>Ga0065721_10049700_pt1 | contig 28622 bp, 23 predicted proteins | sample Mesricmetagenome_FD_59108 | JGI IMG/M metagenome (GOLD analysis project Ga0065721, IMG submission 59108) | Mesophilic microbial community from rice straw/compost enrichment Sample: eDNA_1 v2 (version 2) | ecosystem: Engineered > Solid waste > Grass > Composting > Bioreactor | place: USA: Davis...
AAATGCGCGGCTGGCCGCCGGCGCAGGCCAGTTGCGCGAGCCGGCTGCGATCGAGCCGGCCCTCCTCTTCGCCGGACGACCAGCCGTCGGCGGCCGGTATCGCGAAGGCGGACGACAGCGTGCGCGCGATGCGGACCGGATTGATGCCGCCCTCGACGATGCGCCGGTCCAGGCGTTCGCGCCATGCCTGCAGCGAAGCCTGGCGCGCCAGCGTGGCGGCGCGCAGCTCGCGATCGTAGCGCGTGGTGAAGGCCGCGTAGCCCGGTGCGAGTGCACCGTGGGCGTCGACACGCGCGCCGCCCGGGCCGGCGCCGCCTGCCTCCTGAAACGGCGCCTCGTCCTCGAAATCGAGCAGCAGCGAGAAGCCGTCGCGCACCGACTCGGGCGACTCGCGGCCCTCGTTGTCGGCCAGGCCGGCTCGCCGCGCATCGTCGCGCAGCATCGCCGCCACCATCTCGGCCGCGGCGAGCGCATGTTCGGCAAAGGCGCGCTGGTCGGCGCGCGTGCGCCGCATGCCGGCCAGCGCGGTGCCCAGCGCCGGCACGATGGCGGCGCGCGTGGCCTCGATCAGGTCCTCGGTCTCCTCGATCACCGGCCGGCCCGACAGGCGCGACCAGACCACCTGCGCGACCGTGTAGATCAGGATGCCGAAACGCCCTTCGGTCAGCCCGGAGCGATGGAAGGCCAGCGACCATTGCGCGAAGCGCCGGTGCAGGTTGGCGGCCACGCCCGGCATGCCGGCGGGCAGATGGGTTTCGCAGCGCAGCTGCTCGAACAGTTCGAACAGCAGCCGCGCGACGGGATCGGCGGGACGCAGCGCGCGGTGCAAGGCCGCATCGCCATGCCGGAGGCGCAGCGCGACGGCGTCCGCGCTGCCGCGCAGGTCGGCGAAGGTATCGCGTGCGGCATCGGTCAGCAAGTGCGGGGCGTGCAACGGCAGCGGCCGTTGGCCGCGCCAGGGCCTGCCGGCGCGGTAATGCAGCGTGGCGTCTCCCGCCAGCGCACGCAGGGCCGCCGCGCACAAGGCCTCGCGCCGGCGCTGGGTCGACGCGGGCAACGGTTGCTCCGGCGCCGCCGCGAGCTCAGCCTCCGGCGCCGCTGCGGCCCCAACCTCCGGCGTCGCCGCGGCCGCAACCTTCGACGCCGCCGCGTGTTCGGCCTCCGGTATCGCCGGTGCCAACATCGTCAGGCCGCCGCGTCGCCGCAGGGCGCCAGCTCGGTGCCGAAGCCCCGCTGGAAATACTCGGCGACGATCGGGCGCTCGCCCGGCTCGCACTTGTTCAGGAAGCTGAGCCGGAACGCCAGCGCCGGATCGCGGAAGATCTGACAGTTCTCGGCCCAGGCGATCACCGTGCGCGGCGACATCAGCGTCGACACGTCACCCGCGGCAAACCCCTCGCGCGTCAGCTGGGCGACGGCGACCATCGCGCCGACCAGCTCGCGTCCCGCCGCGTCGGCCAGCTCCGGCACGCGCGCCAGCACGATGTCGATCTCCGCCTCGCGCGGCAGATAGTCGAGCGTCGCCACCACGTTCCAGCGGTCGATCTGCGCGTGGTTCAGCAGATGGGTGCCGTGATACATGCCGGTCAGGTTGCCGAGCCCGACCGTATTGGCGGTCGCGAACAGCCGGAAGAACGGATGCGGCTGGATCACGCGGTTCTGGTCCAGCAGCGTGAAGCGGCCATCGCGCTCGAGCACGCGCTGGATCACGAACATCACGTCCGGACGGCCCGCGTCGTATTCGTCGAACACCAGCGCGATCGGCCGCTGCAGCGCCCACGGCACGATGCCCTCCTGGAATTCGGTGACCTGCTGGCCATCGCGCAGCACCACGGTGTCGCGCCCGAGCAGGTCCATGCGGCCGATATGCCCATCCAGATTGACGCGCAGGCACGGCCAGTTCAGCCGCGCCGCCACCTGTTCGATATGGGTCGACTTGCCGGTGCCGTGCAGCCCCTGCACCAGCACGCGGCGATTGCGCACGAAGCCGGACAGGATCGCCAGCGTGACCTCCGGTTCGAAGCGGTAGCCCGGATCGATTTCCGGCACGTGGTCGTCGCGTACGCCGAAGGCCGGCACCCGCATCGCGCTGTCGATGCCGAACACATCACGCACCGACACCATGCGGTCCGGTTCCACGCTGGCAAGGTCGATCGCCACTTCGGTTCTCCTGGATGAGGCTCTATGAGGCTGGATAAGGCTGTATGAGGCCGGACAAGGCTGGAGGGATGTCCCTGATGTCCCGGCTGTCCCGGGCGGCGCAGGCGCGCCATGGCTCCCGCGGTTCCATGGAGCCATCATAGCTCAGTCTCATTTTTAGACACAACACATTCCGAATAATGGATTTTCCTATTGACGATACCTGCGGTCCGTCCTACATTTCAGCGAAACAACAGTTTTCGGTACATAACGTACCGTTTTACGATCACAACGATCCCAACCTACCGGAGACCGCAAGCATGTCCGACCACACCCCCACCGCCGGCCCGCAGGCCATGACGCCTTCCGAGGCCTTCGTCGAAACCCTCGCCGCCAACGGCGTCACCGATATGTTCGGCATCATGGGCTCGGCCTTCATGGATGCGATGGACATCTTCGCGCCGGCCGGCATCCGCCTGATCCCGGTGGTGCATGAGCAGGGCGCGGGCCACATGGCCGACGGCTATGCCCGCGTGTCGGGCCGCCACGGCGTCGTGATCGGCCAGAACGGTCCGGGCATCAGCAACTGCGTGACCGCGATTGCCGCGGCCTACTGGGCGCACAGCCCGGTGGTGATCGTCACGCCGGAGGCCGGCACCATGGGCATCGGCCTGGGCGGCTTCCAGGAAGCCAACCAGCTGCCGATGTTCCAGGAGTTCACCAAGTACCAGGGCCATGTCACCAACCCGGCGCGCATGGCCGAATTCACCGGCCGCTGCTTCGATCGCGCGATGGCCGAGATGGGTCCGACCCAGCTGAACATCCCGCGCGACTACTTCTACGGGCAGATCAAGGCCGAGATCCCGCAGCCGCGCCGGCTGGACCGTGGCCCCGGCGGGGAGCAGAGCCTGAACGAAGCGGCCGAGCTGCTGGCGCAGGCCAAGTTCCCGGTGATCATCTCCGGCGGCGGCGTGGTGATGGCCGACGGCGTCGAGGAATGCAAGGCGCTGGCCGAGCGGCTGGGCGCGCCGGTGGTCAACAGCTATCTGCACAACGATTCCTTCCCCGCCAGCCACCCGCTGTGGTGCGGCCCGCTCGGCTACCAGGGCTCGAAGGCGGCGATGAAGCTGATCTCGCGTGCCGACGTGGTGGTGGCGCTCGGTTCGCGCCTCGGACCGTTCGGCACGCTGCCGCAGCACGGCATGGACTACTGGCCGAAGACGGCCAAGATCATCCAGATCGACGCCGACCACAAGATGCTGGGCCTGGTGAAGAAGATCTCGGTCGGCATCTGCGGCGACGCCAAGGCGGCCGCCGTCGCGCTGACCGAACGCCTGGCCAACCGCACGCTGGCGTGCGACGCGACCCGCGCCGCGCGCGCCGACCAGATCGCCACCGAAAAGGCGGCCTGGGAGAAGGAACTGGACGAGTGGACGCACGAGCGCGACCCGTTCAGCCTGGACATGATCGAGGAGCAGAAGAACGAGCGCACGCCGAACGGCGGCTACTACCTGCATCCGCGCCAGGTGCTGCGCGAACTCGAGAAGGCCATGCCGGCCGACGTGATGGTGTCGACCGACATCGGCAACATCAACTCGGTGGCCAACAGCTATCTGCGCTTCGAAAAGCCGCGCAGCTTCTTCGCGGCAATGAGCTGGGGCAACTGCGGCTACGCCTTCCCCACCATCATCGGCGCCAAGGTCGCGGCACCGCACCGTCCGGCGATCTCGTACGCGGGTGACGGCGCCTGGGGCATGAGCCTGATGGAAACCATGACCTGCGTGCGCCACAACATCCCGGTCACCGCGGTCGTCTTCCACAACCGCCAGTGGGGCGCGGAGAAGAAGAACCAGGTGGACTTCTACAACCGCCGCTTCGTCGCCGGCGAGCTGGACAACCCGAGCTTCGCCGAGATCGCCCGGGCGATGGGCGCCGAAGGCATCGTGGTCGACCGGCTCGAGGACGTCGGCCCCGCGCTGAAGAAGGCCATCGACCTGCAGATGAACCACGGCAAGACCACCATCGTGGAAATCATGTGCACCCGCGAACTGGGCGATCCGTTCCGCCGCGATGCCTTGTCCAAGCCGGTCCGCCTGCTCGACAAGTACAAGGATTACGTATAACGGAAGCAAACGAGGCGCGCGGTGCGGCCCCGGCCGCGCCGCGCGATCACGGCCTTCGGGGCCGCCGCAGCAATGCGGCCCCGGACAGACAAAACAAAGACAGCGACGCCGTGACGACACCATCATGAGAAGCACTGGAGACAAAAATTGCTGGATAACCCCGAGGGCTCGCGCGGCCTCAAGCACAGCCTGAAACAGCGCCACATGACGATGATCGCGCTCGGCGGCGTGATCGGTGCCGGACTGTTCGTCGGCAGCGGCGTCGTCATCAAGTCGGCCGGCCCGGCGGCCGTCCTGTCCTTCCTGCTGACCGGCATGCTGGTGGTGCTGGTGATGCGGATGCTCGGCGAGATGGCCTGCGCGCTGCCCACCGTCGGCTCCTTCTACGAATACGCGCGCGAAGCATGGCACGGCAAACCCGAGGCCGGCGCGCTCGCCAGCTTCCTGACCGGCTGGATGTACTGGTACTTCTGGGTCATCGTGGTCGCGCTCGAGGCCGTGGCCGGCGCCGACCTGATCCGCTACTGGCTGCCCGACGTGCCCTCCTGGGCCATCAGCCTGGTGCTGCTGGTGATGCTGACGCTGACCAACCTGTTCTCGGTCAAGTCCTTCGGCGAGTTCGAGTTCTGGTTCGCCTCGATCAAGGTGGCCGCGATCGTCGTGTTCCTGTTCCTGGCCGGCCTGTTCGTGCTCGGCATGTGGCCCGATACCGCGCCCAGCGTCGCCAACCTGAGCGCGCACGGCGGCTTCGCGCCGAACGGCATCATGCCGGTGCTGACCGGCGCCGTCGCGGCGACGGGCTTCTACTTCGGCGCGGAAATCGTGACCATCGCCGCGGCCGAGACCGCGGAGCCGCAGAAGGCGGTCGCCAAGGCCACCCACTCGGTGATCACGCGCGTGCTGGTGTTCTATGTCGGCTCGGTGCTGCTGGTGGTGTGCCTGGTGCCGTGGAACTCGCCCGGCATCGCCACGCCGTATGTCAGCGCGCTCGACGCCATGGGCATCCGCGGCGCGGCGCAGGTGATGAACGCGGTGGTGCTGACCGCGGTGCTGTCAGCGCTGAACTCGGGCCTGTACGCCTCGTCGCGGATGATCTTCGCGCTGACGCGCCGCGGCGATGCCCCGGCCGGAGTGGCCAAGCTGAACCGCAACGGCGTGCCGGTCCGTGCGATCCTGTTCTCGACGCTGTTCGGCTATGCCGCGGTCGTGATGTCTTACGTCTCGCCCGACACGGTGTTCGCCTTTCTGGTCAATTCGTACGGCACGGTGGCGATCTTCGTCTACATCCTGATCGCGGTATCGCAGCTGCGGCTGCGCGCGCGGCTCGAACGCGAGGCGCCGCACAAGCTGCGCGTGCGCATGTGGATGTATCCGTATCTGACCTATGTGGCGATCCTGGGCATGACGGGCATCGTGGTGGCGATGGCCTTCATTCCGGACCAGCGCAAGCCGCTGCTGCTCGGCGTGGTCAGCCTCGGCATCCTGCTGCTGGTCTATCTGGTCCGTCGGCAGTACCGCCGCGGCGCGGAGCGGCGCGAGAGCGAGATCGACCCGCACCAGCAGCATCTGGGCGACATGCCCCGCGCCCACGCGGTACGGCGCTGATCCCGTCGTCCCCGCGTCCGCCGGGGACGACAAGCCCACCGGGCCGGCAGCCGCTGGCCCAATCGATTCCATCCAACTGGCCCTACAGCGCGTCCCGGCGCTTCCCTATGCTGGGAACGTGCAAAGGACCGGGTCCGCTGCCGCGCGGACCGCAACAACATCGAGGAGATTCAAGTGGAGTACGCAAGCAAGCAGGCCGGCACCGAAGCGACCGCGGCTGACAGCAACCTGTCCGGACAGCAGGCCGGTGGCGCCAGCGGCGGCGTCACCGCCGCCACGCTGCAGGCCTTCAGCGATGCCTGGAACCGCCACGACATCGACGCGCTGATGTCCTTCATGACCGACGACTGCGTGTTCCACGCGGTGGCGGGCGGCGAACTGTTCGGCCGCACCTTCAGCGGCCGCGAGGCGGTGCGCGAGGGCTTCCAGCTGGCCTGGCAGACCTTCCCGGACGCTGCCTGGCTCGACGGCGAGCATTTCGTCTGCGGCGACCGCGGCGTCAGCGAATCGACCTTCCGCGGCACCAAGGCCGACGGCTCGCGCATCGAGGCGCGCATGGTCGACGTGTTCACCTTCCGCGACGGCAAGATCGCGGTCAAGAACGCCTATCGCAAGGACCGTCCCGCGCTGGCGGCCGGTTCGCGCGGCTGATCGAACGCGTCGCAACAGGAGCGCAGCGATGGAAGCCATTGCCGATATCACCGCCATCGGGCGGGAGAACGGGACGCCCGGCCAGTCGGGCGGGCAGTCTGGTGGACACACCGGGTCCACGGGCCCTTCCCGGCCCTACGATCCCGCCTACGACCCGCTGGTCGCGCCGACGCCCGGCCAGGGCCGCGACTACGCCCCGACCTACTGGATCGGCACCGCCGGCGAGCCCCCGCCCGACGACGGTCCGATCACGCACGACGTCGACGTCGATGTCGCGATCATCGGCTCGGGCTTCACCGGGCTGACCTGCGCGATCTTCCTGGCGCAGGAACACGGCATCAAGGCGACCGTGCTCGAGGCCAACCGCGTCAGCTGGGGCTGCAGCACGCGCAACGGCGGGCAGGCGCAATGCGCCTCGGGCCGGCTCAAGCGCTCGCAATGGATCCAGCGCTACGGCCTGGACGCCGCGCTGCGGCTGCACGAGGAAGTGTGCGCCGGCATGGAGACCTTCAAGACGCTGATCCGCGATATCGACTGCGATCCGCAGCCGGGCGGCCATCTGTACATCGCGCATCGTCCGGAGGCGATGCCGGCGCTGGAGAAGGAAGCCAGGCTGCTGCGCGAGGTGTTCCACTACGACGCCCGCATTCTCGATGCCGATACCGTCAAGCGCGAATACGTCGACGACAAGGAGGCGGCCGGCGCGATGCACGAGCCTGAAGGCATCGGCATCCATGCCGGCAAGCTGGCCTTCGGCTATCTGCGCCGCGCCCGCGCGCTGGGCGCCACCGTGCATCCGTCGAGCCCGGTGCTCGACTGGACCACGCGCGACGGCGTGCACTACCTGCGTACGCCGGGCGGCATCGTGCGGGCGCGCGCGGTCGGCGTCGCCACCGGCGGCTACACCTCGCAGAGCCTGCATCCGCATCTGAAGAACCGGCTGTTCCCGATCCTGTCGAACTCGATCGTGACGCGGCCGCTGACGCCCGACGAAATCGCGGCCTGCAATTTCCGCACGACGCAGGTGATCACCGACACCCGCATCCTGCGCCACTACTACCGGCTGATGCCGGACGGCCGCCTGCAGATCGGCAGCCGCAGCGCGATCACCGGCACCGACGCGCCGCGGCCCCAATACGAGCAGAAGCTGGTCGACGACATGGTGCGCAAGTTCCCGGCGCTCAAGGGCATTCCGATCGACTACTCGTGGTGGGGCTGGGTCGACGTCAGCCACGACATGATGCCGCGCATCTTCCAGCCCGATCCCGCGCAGACCCTCTATTACGCAATGGGCTACGGCGGCAACGGCGTCATGTACTCGGCCCAGGCGGGCCGCCGCATGGCGGCGATGATCGCGGGCAAGAACCCGGGTCCGGAGCTGCCGATCTTCCGTTCGGCGCTGCCCTTCCCCAATGTGCGCGAGTGGGTCGAGTCGCCGGCGTTCGCACCGTTCCGGCGGCTGGGGCAGCGGTTCCTGTACCACTGGTATCACCTGAAGGACGACGTGCTGTAGCGCGGCTTGCGCTCTCTCCCGCCGTACATGCCGCGTGCGGGAGAGGGCGTCGAAGCACCGGCTTTCCCTCATATCCCCTCCCCGCCCCTTGCCCGATAATGCTCCCCGACCCCAACACAAGATGGAGCGCGAACGGCATGGCCACGGCGGGCAAGGGAAACACGTTCTGGAATCGGCTGCTGCAATTGCCCGCCGATTCGGGCCTGAGCCTGCAGGCCCAGCTGCGCCAGCAGATCGTTTCCGCGATCCTGTCGCGGCAATTGCCCGAAGGCAGCGCGCTGCCCTCGAGCCGGGAACTCGCCGCGACGCTGGGCATCGCGCGCAATACCGTGATCCTGGCCTTCCAGCAGCTGGTCGACGAGCACTTCCTCGAGACACGGCCGCGGCGCGGCTACTTCGTCGTCGAACAACTGCCGAGCGTGGCGCGGCCGCCGTCCGTGGGCAACGCCGGCACCGCGGGCACGCCGGCCAGCACGGACGGCGGTAGCGAATCCCCCGGCCCCGACTGGAGCGAACGGCTGCCCGACATCAGCGGGCTGCGCGCGATCGTCAAGCCCAACGACTGGCAGAACTACCCCTACCCCTTCATCTATGGCCAGTTCGACCCGGCGCTGTTTCCGACCGCGGACTGGCGCGAATGCTCGCGCATGGCGCTGGCCGTGCTGGAGATCCGCGGCTGGGCCTCGGACCTGATCGACCGCGACGATCCGCTGCTGATCGAGCAGTTGCAGCGGCACGTGCTGCCGCGCCGCGGGGTCTGGGCGAATCCCGACGAGATCATGGTCACGCTGGGCGCCCAGCATGCGCTCTATCTGCTGGCCGACCTGTTGATGCGCGACGCGGTGGTCGGGCTGGAGGAGCCGGGCTACAGCGATGCGCGCGCGATCTTCGGCATGCGGGCACGCGAGGTCGTGCCGCTGCCGGTCGATGACTACGGCCTGCGTCCCGAGGGCGAGCTGGCGCGCTGCGACTATGCCTTCGTTACGCCGAGCTACCAGTGCCCGACCACGGTGACGATGCCGCTGGACCGGCGCGAGGCGCTGCTGGCCGAGGCGCACCGGCACGACGTGGTGCTGATCGAGGACGACTACGACACCGAGAATCCCGCGCTGACGCAGCCGATCCCCGCGCTGAAAAGCCTGGACCGCGAGGGCCGCGTGATCTATGTCGGCAGCCTGTCGAAGTCCTTCGTGCCCGGCATCCGGCTCGGCTATATCGTCGCGCCCAGCACGGTGATCCGCCAGGCGCGGGCGCTGCGGCGCTACATGCTGCGGCACCCGCCGGCCAACAACCAGCGTGCCACCGCCCTGTTCATCTCGCTGGGCCACCACGACGCGCTGCTGCGGCGCGTGGCGCCGATCTTCCAGCGCCGCGCGGCCGTGCTGCGCGACATGCTGGCGCGGCATCTGCCGCAATGCCGCGTACAGAATTCGCCGGGGGCGTCGTCCTTCTGGGTCGAAGGGCCGCCGGGACTCGACGCACGCAAGCTCGGCGATGTCGCGCTGCGGCATGGCGTGATCATCGAGCCGGGCGATGTGTTCTTTGCGGCCGACGGGCCATCTCCGCACTTCCGCCTGGGCTACACGGGGATTGCCGAGGAACGGATCGAGGAAGGCGTGCGGCTTCTGGCCCAGCTGATCGAGCACGAGCGGCGGCGCTGAGGCGCGGGGGGTTCCTGCGTTTCCCCTCGCCTTGCCTCCGCGGCGGCTCCGCGCCCATCACTTCCCGACCCGTACCTAGGGCAAGTCCCGATGCCACGGCTCCCGGATTGTCCTCGCGGGGACAATCTGCGTCGTCACCGGCGTCTATGCTTTCTTCGGACCGCCCCCAAGCAGCAGCAACCGCAGCAACCGCAGCAGCCGCTCGAGTTTGCGCCAGACCGGTGTCGAGGGGCAGGTCGCGCCCGTCCTGGCCGGACTCCACGACATCGAAGGAGACGACATGGCACCGACTTTGGCATTTCATTGGCATCGTATTGCCCTGACTGCTGTCACAGTGGCCGTGCTGGCCGCGTGCGGGGACAGCGACGACGATCACAAACCCCGGCCTTCGGCCAACGCCGCGCAGGCGTGCGCGGAGCTGGCCGGCAAGACCGTCGCCGGCGCGACCGTCACGGCGGCAGCGACCGTCGCGGCAAGCGGGCCGCAACCGCTCTTCTGCAAGGTCAACGCGACCATCGCGCCGCAACTGAACCTGGAGCTGCGGCTTCCGGATCGGTGGAACGGCAAGCTGTATTACGGTGGCGGCGGCGGTTACAACGGATCGATCCCGGGCATCGACGTGCCGACCAACCTGACCTCGCTGAAACAGGGCTACGCCACCGTCAACAGCGACTCCGGCCATACCGGCAACGGGCTGTCGGCCGACTTTGCCCTCGACGATCCGCACGCCGCCGCGCTCTTCGGCCATCAGTCGGTGCCGACGGTGATGTCCTCCGCGCGCGAGATGCTTCGGACCGCCTATGGCAAGGCACCGGAACGCTCCTACTTCGAGGGCTGCTCCAATGGCGGCCGCGAGGCACTGATGGCGGCGCAGCGCAATCCGGACCTGTTCGACGGCATCATCGCCCGCGCGCCGGCCTACAACTGGGTCGGCTTCATGGGGGCATTCAACCGCAATGCCAAGGCGCTGGCCGCCCCCGGCGGCATGTTCAACAGCGCAAAGACCAATCTGCTGGCGAAGGCGGTGCGCGATGCCTGCGATGCGCAGGATGGCATCACCGACGGCGTGGTATCGAATCCGCTGTCGTGCAGCTTCGATCCGGCGGTACTTCGCTGCTCCGGCGGCACGGACGCGGGTGACGCCTGCCTGTCGGACGCGCAGCTGGCGGTGGTGCAGTCGTGGACCACGCCGGCGGTGTGGGCCAACGGCGCCTATTCCAATGCGGGCTGGGCGCTGACCGGCAACGAGGACGATCCGGGCGCCTGGGGCCTATGGCTGACGGGCAACGGCAACCTGAACATGGCGCTGCAGTTCCTGTTCCAGGACACGACGGTCAAGAACTATCTGGCACGCGACCGCTCGCAGAACTCGCTGACCTATACCTGGGACAGCAATGTCGCCGCGCTGGCCAACCTGGCGAATCTGAACGACGCGACCAACATCGACCTGCGGCCATTGAAGAACAGCGACGCCAAGCTGATCCTCTGGCACGGCACCAACGACTCGGCGCTCAGCTTCAAGGCCACCAACGCCTATTACCAGGGGATGGTCGGCGCGGTCGGCGGTCAGGCATCGGCCGACGAGTTCGTGCGCTACTACCTCGCGCCTGGCGTCAATCATTGCGCCGGCGGACCGGGCGCCGACCAGACCGACCTGCTGACGGCGCTCGATACGTGGGTGACCAAGGGCACTGCACCGGGCACGCTGACGGCCACGAAGGAGACCAACGGCGCCACCGCGTTCTCGCGTCCGCTGTGCCGCTATCCGCAATATCCGCGCTATACGGGACCGGCAAACGACGCGGCGGCCGCGGCGCAGGCGTCGAACTACACCTGCACCGCGCCGTAAGTTCCGAGGCAACGCGGGCGCTACTGCACCGTAGCGCCCGCCTGGGTCCCGCCCGTCATCCCGCCCAACGCTGCCGCGGGATTCCAGGTAAAGAACCGCATCCATGCATCGAGCCAGCGCCCCTGCATGTCGGCGCCGATCTCCCAGGCGGTCTGCCCGTATCTGCTCGCCATTGCCAGCGCCGGCGCGGGCGCGGTGATCTGCTGCGCAAGGCGCTCGTCGGGGTCCCACTTCCAGATCCACGAGGTCCACTGGAAGCCGGCCTCCTCCATCAGCGCCCCATAGAAGCTCCAGCCGAGCGCGGCCAGCTTCAGGTAGTCGCGCGCCAGCATGGTGGAAGCATCGGGCACTTCGGTGACCGCGGGAATCGGCCGCTGCGAGGCCAACGACTCGCTGGTCACATCGGTCACATCGGTCACATCCGTGACATCGGTCATCGGATTCGCGCGTGGTGCTTTGCTCTTCATCGTCATGCTCCCTGGAAGTCGCCGGACGGCGGGGGAAAAGAAGCCGAGCGTTACGCAAGATCGTTGCCAGCGGCGGCGTGCCGTTAGCGTCGTGCGGCGGCGTCGCGCACGCGCATGGAGCATTTACACGGCGTGTACGCGTGCCCATGCACGATCTTCCAGTGGTGCAAAGGCAGGCAAAACGACGTGATCGACAGCACGCGGGAATCGCGGCCGCCATCGGTGGCACGGTCGATGCGTGACACAAGCGAAACACGAAACACGACATGCGCCACACGCGCTGCGCCCCGATCCCGCCATGCATCCCCCTCTCTTCAACGGCCCCGAACACCAGCCCGAACGCTACCGGCAGCGCATGGTCGAGCTGCAGATCGCCGCACGCGGCATCCGCGACCCCGCGGTACTGGCGGCCATGCGCGCGGTGCCGCGCGAGCGCTTCGTGCCCGACGCGCTGCGGCAATCGGCCTACGACGATGCGCCGCTGTCGATCGGCTCCGGCCAGACCATCTCCCAGCCCTATATCGTCGCCCGCATGGTCGAAGCCGCGCGGTTGCATCCCGCCTCGCGCGTGCTGGAGATCGGCACCGGCTCGGGCTATGCGGCCGCGGTGATGGCGCGCATCGCGGCCCACGTCGTCACGCTGGAACGCTGGCGGCGGCTGGCCGAACGTGCCAGCGACGTGCTGGGCGCGCTCGGCTTCGATAACGTCGAGGTCCACCTGGCCGACGGCACCGCCGGCTGGGAAGCGGGCGCGCCTTACGACGCCATCGTTTCCGCCGCGGCCAGCCCCGACATCCCGGCCGCGTGGCTGGCGCAGCTTGCGCCGGGCGGCACGCTGGTGATGCCGCACGGCCATCCCGGCCACGCGCAGCGGCTGCTGCGTATCGGCAAGCGTGCGGACGGCACGTTGGAGCGCGAGGACCTCGCCGGCGTGGCCTTCGTGCCGCTGGTCGCGCGCACGGCCGAGGAAGCGGGCAACGAGAATGCCGGCGATTGAGGACCATCGACTCCAGCATCATCGAATCGAGAACCCCGCATCGATCTACGACCATCGATCTACGACCATCGATCGGGGACCATCGACCGAAAACCATCGACGAACTCCCGGAGGACCGACATGACCAGCGCACTGCACGATCCCATCACCGGCCAGGTGCTCGCCGATACCGATATCGTCGAATGCATCGCCGAGGCGGCCGAACGGCTGCCGGCGATCGACGATCCGGCGTTTGCCGCGGCGGTGGACCGGTTTGCCGACTGCCGCGTGGTATTGCTCGGCGAATCGACGCACGGCACCGCGCAGTTCTACGATGCGCGCGCGGCCTTCACGCGACGGCTGATCGAGCGGCACGGCTTTCGCATCGTGGCGGTCGAGGCAGACTGGCCGGATGCTGCCGCGATCGACCGCTATGTCCGCCAGCTGCCCGCGGCCGAACATCAGGAACCGCCGTTCCGGCGCTTCCCGACCTGGATGTGGCGCAACACGTCGGTGGAGGCGCTGGTCGAATGGATGCGGGGCTACAACGCCGATCGCGCGCCGGACCAGCGCGCAGGCTTCTTCGGCCTCGACATCTACAGCCTGGGCAGCTCGATCTCGACTGTGCTGGGCTATCTGAACCGCGTCGATCCCGACGGCGCGCGCGAGGCGCGTGAACGCTACGGCTGCCTGCTGCCGTGGCGCGAGGACCCGTCGCGCTACGGCCGCGCGGTGCTGAGCGGCCGCGCGCGCGATTGCGAGGACGAAGTCATCGCCCAGCTGCAGGCGCTGCTGGAAAGGCAGCTTGACTACGCCCTGCGCGGGCGCGAGCCCTTCTTCGACGCCGCGCAGAACGCGCATCTGGTGGCCTCTGCCGAGCAGTACTACCGGCTGATGTACTACGGCGGGCCCGAAAGCTGGAACCTGCGCGACACCCATATGTTCGACACGCTGGCGCGCCTGCTGGACACCTATGCCCCCGGGGCGAAGGCGGTGGTGTGGGCGCACAACTCGCATATCGGCGATGCCGACGCGACCGCGATGGGACGCGACCATGGCGAGACCAATATCGGAAGGCTGTGCCGCGCGCGCTTCGGCAGGGAGGCGGCGCTGATCGGCTTTTCGACGTCGCGCGGCACCGTGGCGGCGGCGTCCGACTGGGACGGGCCGATGCAGGTGATGGACGTCGTGCCCGCGCGCGCCGACAGCTACGAGGCGCTGTTCCAGCGCACCGGCATTGACCGCTGCTTCATCGACCTGCGCGAAGGCGTCCACGAGCAGGCGCGCGCGCTGCTGACGGTGCCGCGCCAGGAACGCTTCATCGGCGTGGTCTACCGGCCCGACACCGAGTTCGCCAGCCACTATGCGTTCGCCTGCCTGCCGCAGCAGTTCGATGCGCTGGCATGGTTCGACCGCAGCGACGCCGTCAAGGCCTTGCGCACCGCGGCGCGTACCGGCATGCCGGTTACGTATCCGTTCGGCCTGTAGCCACGACGTGGCTCCACCGGCGTCCGGCGCAGGGCGCGGCTTAGAATGCGGCACGGGCCACGCAATGGACGGCATGGCCCGCCCGATCGACCGCCAGAGAGACCCCGGTGCGCTACGAATTGACGGACCTACGGCTGTTCCAGGCCATCGCCGAATCGCAAAGCCTGTCCGGCGGCGCCGCCGCCATCCATATCACCGCATCGGCGGCCAGCTATCGGCTCAAGAACCTCGAGCTGGCGCTGGGCACGCCGTTGTTCGTGCGCGCGGCACGCGGCATGGAGCTGACCGCAGCCGGCACCGCGCTGCTCGGCCACGTGCGCGAACTGCTGCGCGGCCTGGAGCGGATGCACGGCGAGCTGGGGCGGTTTTCCGCGGGGTTGAAGGGCAATATCCGCCTGATCGCCAACAGCAGTTCGCTGAACGGCTTCATTCTGCCGAGCGTCGGCCGCTTCCTGAACGCCCATCCCGAGGTCAATATCGACCTGGAGGAACGGGCCAGCCGCGAGATCGCGGCCGCCATCGCCGCGGGCGAGGCCGACGTTGGCGTGCTCGCCGGCGAGGTCGAGACGCAGGGCGTGCGCTGGATGCCGTACGCGGTCGACGAGCTGATCCTGGCCGTGCCGGCCGACCACCCGCTGACGCGCGAGGCGCAGGCGCAGCCCGGCGGCGTGCGCTTCGGTGCGGCGCTGGAGCACGACTTCGTCTGCCCGGGCCGCGATACCAGCAATGTCGTGTTCCTGCGCGATACCGCGCACCGGCTGGGACGAACGCCGAATATCCGCCTGCATGCGCCGACCTTCGACGCGGTGCTGGCGCTGGTCGAAGCGGGCGTGGGGCTGGCGCTGGTGCCGCGCAGCGTCGCCGCGGCCTCGCTGCGCGACGGCCGCGTGGTCGGGGTACGTCTCGCCGAGGAGTGGGCGCGCCGCCAGCTGAATCTGGTGCTGCCGGCGGCGGGCAAGCTGCCCGCCTTCGCCGAGGCCTTTGCCGAGTTCCTGCTGGGCGATCCGCATGTGGCCGCGACGCGCGACGCGCTCCCGTGACCGCGCCCCGCCGTACCGTTGAATTGCCGCGAACGGTGACTTGAAGACATTCGACTGGTTGGCCGAGGGGCGCAAAAATATACTGCTCCGCGATCGAATCGACGCGGAGACCCCATGCTGCACAAGGCCCTGTCCGGCATCAAGGTGCTGGACCTGTCCCGAATCCTGGCCGGGCCCTGGTGTACCCAGAATCTGGCCGACCTCGGTGCCGAGGTCACCAAGATCGAGCATCCCGAGCGCGGCGACGATACGCGCGGCTGGGGCCCGCCCTACCTGCAATCGGCCGACGGCGGCGAGCGGATGTCCGCCTACTTCGCCTGCTGCAACCGCGGCAAGCGCTCGCTGGCGATCGACTTCACCACCCCGGAAGGCAAGGCCGCCATCCTGGCGCTGGCCGACGAGGCCGACGTGCTGGTCGAGAACTTCAAGGCCGGCACGCTGCGGCGTTACGGGCTTGACTATGCGAGCCTGCAGGCGCGCAATCCGCGGCTGGTCTACCTGTCGATCACCGGCTTCGGCCAGAGCGGCCCGATGGCCGACAAGCCCGGCTACGACTACGTGTTCCAGGGCATGGGCGGGCTGATGAGCTATACCGGCCAGCCCGATGGCGAGCCCGGTGAGGGACCGCTGCGCACTGGCGTCGCGGTCGTCGACCTGAGCACCGGCATGTATGCGACCTCGGCGGTGCTGGCCGCGCTGTTCCAGCGCCAGGCCAGCGGCGTGGGCCAGCATCTGGACATCGCGCTGCTCGATGTCGCGGTCGCGCTCAATGCGAACCAGGGCGCCAACTACCTGTTCTCCGGGCGCAATCCGCCGCGCAGCGGCAACGCGCATCCGAACTGCGCGCCCTACGAGGTGTTCCGCTGCGCCGACGGACATCTGATCCTGGCAATCGGCAACGATGCGCAGTTCGCGCGCTTCTGCGAGGTAGCGGGTCTGGCCGACCTGCCGGCCGATGCTCGGTATCGCACCAACAGCGCGCGCATCGCCAATCTGCCGGCGTTGCGGGCATTGCTGGCGCAGGTATTCGCGACCCGCTCGCGCCAGCAGTGGACCGATGCCTTCGATGCGGCCGGCGTGCCATGGGGGCCGATCCACTCGATCGAGGAAGTGTTCGCGCATCCGCAGGTCCGGCATCGCGGCCTGCTGCAACACGCCGAGCATCCGACGCTCGGCCGCATTCCGATGGTGCGCAATCCGATGCTGCCCGACTCGCCCGCCGCCGCGCTCGCTCCCCCGCCGCTGTTGGGCGAGCACGGCGCCTGACGCTTTGCCATACGAGCGCCCACGACCGGCCACGAACACTTGCGGACACCGACGAAGAACCACGAAGACCAAGCAGACCACGAAGAACCACCAAGACCACGAGGAGACACCCTTGAAACATCCGCATCGCGCCGCCGTGCGCAAGTCCCGCCAGCTGATCGCCGCGGTGGCCGCTACCGCCGCCACGGCCGCCATCGCCACCATCGCAAATCCCGCGCATGCCGACAGCTATCCGAGCAAGCCGATCAAGCTGATCGTCCCCTACGCGGCCGGCGGTACCACCGACATCCTGGCCCGCATCGTCGGCACCAAAATGGGCGCCATCCTGGCGCAACCGGTGGTCGTCGAAAACCGCCCGGGCGCCGGCGGCGCGGTCGGCAGCGCCTATGCGGCCAAGCAGCCGGCCGACGGCTACACGCTGGTGATGGAGGTCGAGAGCTCGCACGCCGTCAATCCCAACGTCTATGTGAAGACGCCGTACGACCCGGTCAAGGACTTCGCGCCGATCAGCAACCTCGCCGACGTGCCCAACGTGCTGGTGGTCAATCCGTCGTTCCCGGCCACCGACGTGGCCTCGTTCGTCAAGCTGCTGAAGGCCAACCCCGGCAAGTATTCGTTCGGCTCCTCGGGCAATGGCGGCCTGAGCCATATGAACGGCGAGCTGTTCATGAGCGAGACCGGCACGCGCATGCTGCATGTTCCGTACAAGGGCCTGGGGCCGGCGCTGAACGATGCGGTGGCGGGGCAGATCCAGGTGGTGTTCGACAATATCCCGTCTTCGTCGGGCCTGATCCAGGGCAAGCGCCTGAAGCCGCTGGCGGTGGCCGCCAGGCAGCGCCTGAAGCTGCTGCCCGATGTGCCGACCTACGCGGAAGCGGGCCTGCCGGCGATGAACAATCCGTCGTGGTTCGGCCTCGGCGCGCCCGCCGGCACGCCCGACGCGATCCTGGACAAGCTCAACGACGCGGTGCGCCAGGCGCTGGCCGATCCCGAGGTCATCGCCGCGATCGAGAAGCAGGGTGCGATTCCGGCGTGGACCTCGCGCAAGGCCTTCGCCGACCTGATCCGCAACCAAAACCAGCACTGGAAGCGCGTCGTCGACAAGATCCAGTTCGCCAAACTGCAGTGAGGACTTCATGAGCGCTCCCGCCAATCCGCCGACGACTACGCCCGCCTATACGCCGACCAATACGCCGACGAATACGCCGACCGATCGGCCCACCAATCCGCCGGCCAATCCCTCCGGCGATACGAATGCCCATCCGGGCCGCCACGCCGCCGTCGCCATCGACGAGCGCGGCATTGCCACCCTGACCATCAGCAACGCCGGCTCGCTCAATATCCTCGGCACGCCGGTGATCGCCGCGCTGACCGACGCGGTACGCAGGCTCGCCGCCGATCCGCAGGTGCGCGTGCTGATCCTGCGCGGCACCGGCGACAAGGGCTTCATCGGCGGCGCGGACATCAAGGAGATGGTCGCGCTGACGCGGGACTCCGCCGAACGCTTCATCGGCGGCCTGCGCGAACTGTGCGATGCCGTGCGCCACTGCCCGGTGCCGGTGATCGCGCGCATGCCGGGCTGGTGCCTGGGCGGCGGACTGGAGCTGGCGCTGGCGTGCGATCTGCGGATCGCCGCCGACAACGCCAACCTCGGCATGCCCGAAGTCAAGGTCGGCATTCCGTCGGTGATCCACGCCGCGCTGATGCCGCGCCTGATCGGCAATGCCCGCACGGCTTGGATGCTGCTGACCGGCGAGCTGTGCGACGCCGCGCAGGCGCTGTCGTGGGGCCTGGTCCATCGCGTGGTGCCGCTGGCCGAGCTCGACGCCGAAGTCGAGCGGGTCGCGCAACTGCTGGCCGGCTTCGGCCCGACGGTGGTACGCCAGCAGAAGCGGCTGCTGCGCGAATGGGAAGAGCAACCGGTCGATACGGCGATCGCCAACAGCGTCGCCGAATTCGGCAGCGCCTTCGATACCGGCGAGCCGCAGCGCTATATGGCGGAATTCGTCAATCGCAAGCGATCCTGATACTGCCATCCGCTTGAATTGCCTCGAATTACCTCGAATTGCCTTGAAACGCCGGCCTGTCCGGCGTTTTCTTATTACCGTTGTTTGCAATCCGGGATTCCAAAAAATCGTACAATGCGGCGCCTTTTATTCGTCGGGCATGCTTGAAACGAATCAATAAAAATCCAGGGGCAATTCCACTGATGACCAAGGTTCTCTCGCTCACTCTGCTTTCCACCTGCGCCGCGGCGCTGATCGCCGGCTGCGCCGGCAGCAACGTCAACGGCCTGGTCGATGCCGGCGGCTCGCTGTTCAAGGCGGCCACGCTGTCGGACGCGGACGTCAAGACGCTGTCGGAACAGGCCTGCGCCGAATCGGACAAGGAAAACAAGATCGCGCCGGCCAACAGCCCGTACACCAAGCGCCTGGCCGCGATCATGGCCGGCCTGAAGGACAGCGGCGTGCCGGTCCAGGCCAAGGTCTACCTGACCAAGGACGTCAACGCCTGGGCGATGGCCAACGGCTGCGTACGCGTCTACAGCGGCCTGATGGACATGATGAACAACGACGAGGTGCGCGGCGTGCTGGGCCATGAGATCGGCCACGTGGCGCTGGGCCACAGCAAGAGCCAGATGCAGGTGGCCTATACCGCCGTCGCCGCGCGCGGCGCGCTGGCAGCCAGCGCCAACGGCACCGTGGCCGCGCTGTCGCAGTCGCAGCTGGGCGACCTGTCGGAGAAGCTGATCAACGCGCAGTTCTCGCAGGCGCAGGAAACGGCCGCCGACGATTACTCGTTCGATCTGCTGACGAAGAACAAGGCCAACCGCCAGGGGCTGGTGACGGCCTTCGAGAAGCTCGCCAAGCTCGATGGCGGCAAGTCGGGCATGTTCGATTCGCACCCGGGTTCGGCCGATCGCGCCAAACGCATGCAGAGCCGTCTGGCCAAGGGCAGCTGAGGCGCCGCGGGTCCTCGTTTGACCTGAAGGGCCGTTGGGGCGAAGCGCTTTGGCGCTTCGCCCTTGTCATTTCAGCGCGATTCAATGTCTTCATGGACACGGGCCGGCCGGTAATAAGGACTTTTTATGGCGTAGGGGCTTTCACAGCGCAGGGGCTTTCAATGCGGCTTTTTTGCAACGTGATTTTCACCGTACTTATAGGTGTCATAAAAGCAAGCGAAGATCGCCCCCGTTTGCGCCGGCAGGGGTTCACGGGTCGAACCCGCGCCACGCTGCCGGCGACAGACTCTGTCTTCCATCACCAGTCAAAAGAGAACACACCGTGAAGAAAGCCCTCCTCGCGTTGGCCGCGACCGCTGCCACCGCCGCCTCCGGCGCAGCGTTCGCCCAAACCAACGTCACGCTGTACGGTATCGTCGATGCCGGCATCGAAGTCATCAGCAATGCCCCGAGCGACGGCGGCGGCGACACCGCCGTGCGCATGAACTCGGGCAACCTGTCGGGCTCGCGCTGGGGTCTGCGCGGCACCGAGGACCTGGGCGGCGGCCTGAAGGGCCTGTTCGTGCTGGAAAGCGGCTTCGATATCGACACCGGCCGGTCGGCCCAGGGTGGCCGCCTGTTCGGCCGCGCCGCCTACGTCGGCCTGCAAGGCAACTTCGGCACCATCTCGCTGGGTCGCCAGCAGAACGCGCTGTACGACCTGTTCGGCGCCTTCGACCCGATGGGCGTCGGTCCGCGCTACTCGCTGAACAGCGTTGACTCGGCCTTCAACGGCCGCGCCGACAACAACATCAAGTACACCGGCAAGTTCGGCGGCCTGACCGCGACCGGCTTCTACAGCTTCGGCCGCGACAACAACGGCGAAGTCCCGGGCGAAACCAAGGTTGCGCGCCAGTTCGGCGGTGGCCTGTCGTACGCGGCGGGCGGCTTCTCGGTCGGCACGGCCTATGACCAGTACCAGGGCGCCACCGTCGCGCTGCAGGACCGCGCGGCAAAGCGCCTGGCGGTCGGTACCGCCTACGAGTTCGGCGCCGCCAAGGTGTTCGCCGGCTATCGCTGGATGCGCGACGAGGGCGTGGGCAGCGCCACCGCCACCAGCGTCCGCAGCAACCTGTACTGGGCCGGCGCTCGCTACAAGTTCACCCCGGCCTTCAGCCTGACCGGCGCGGCCTACTACGAAGACACCAAGAACACCGGTGCCGATCCGTGGATGTTCGTGCTGTCCGCCGACTACTCGCTGTCCAAGCGCACCGACGTCTATATGAACGTTGGCTACGTGCGCAACAAGGACGGTTCGGACCTGGGCCTGAACGGCGCGGGTACCGCCCAGGCCGGCGAGAACCAGACCGGCGTGACCATCGGCATGCGTCACCGCTTCTAAGCGAAGCCTCCGAAGGCCCGCCACGCGGGCACGCGGCGGCGCCAGGACACTCGCGCGCCGCCGCGCGAACGATCATATCGACCTTGTCTTCTTCATGGGTGCAAGGACGTTGGGCCGGTAGGATTACCGGCCCCTTTTTATTTCGCCCCTCATTGGCGGCCCTCATTGGCGCCCTCCTTGGCCCCATCGAATGCCGTACCGCGGCATGGCTTGAAGATTTTTGATGGTGTCGCACAAACCGGCGCCGGCACGGCGACCCGATCGCGCGCTAGCATCGGGGCTTTCGTTGTTCCGTGTCCCCGCGCATTGCCCCATGACGTTTGTCGTAACGGATGCCTGCATCCAGTGCCGCTATACCGATTGCGTCGAGGTCTGCCCGATGTCGTGTTTCCACGAAGGGCCGAATTTCCTCGTGATCGATCCCGACGAATGCATCGATTGCTCGATGTGCGTGCCCGAATGCCCGGTCGGCGCCATTTATTCCGAAGAGAATCTTCCCGAAGACCAGCGGCATTTCGTTGGGATCAATGCCGAATTGGCCCGCAAGACCGAATGGAAACGGCTGACGCATGCCAAGGGGCCGTTGCCGGAGCATGAGGCCTGGGCCCGGGTCCAGGGCAAGCTCGACAAGCTGATCCGCGATTGAAGCATCGCGCTCGGCCGTAACGGGAAATCACGGCAAAAAAAAGATGGGCCCGCAGGCCCATCTTCACCGTGGCGGTTGGCGGATCGCAAACCGGACCGCTGACCGGTTCGCCAACCGGGTCGCCTAATCAGCAGCGGCCCTTCTTCGCCTGTCCCGGCGGGCAGTGGTACGGGCCGGGGCCCGGGTCCACCACGACCGCGCCCGGCGTGACCACCGCACCGTGCGGGGTATAGACAGCGCAGCCGCCGAGCAGCGTGCCGGCGCCGATCAGCAGCGCGCAAATTCCCTTCATTGCCTTCATTGCGTTTTCCTGGTTTTTCGTTGGGGGTTCATTGCATCAGAACTGGAAGTTTGCCGTCGCATCGGTCGCCGACACGTCGCGGTCGGTGCTCAGCGTGGCGCCAGTAATCGATGTCGCCGTGACAGTGTACTTGCCCGCGGCCGCCGTGTCGGCAGCGAGGGCGATCGGCAGCGTCGGCTGATACGTTCCCACCAGCGGCGCGGCGGCCGGCACGTTCAGCTGATAGGCGCCGGTATCGAAGTTCGCATTGGCGACGGCCACTTCGATCGGCGAGCCGGCGACGGTCTGCTTCGCCTGCACGAAGGCCTGCGCGGATGCCGGCAGCACCGAGCCGGTGATCCGGCGCATCGGCGAGGCCGGCAGCGTGATCGGCGCCGCCGAGGTCGAGACCGTGGTGGTGGTCTGCGCGGTGACCGGCACGTTCTGGATCACGCCGGTGGCACGATCGTTCTGCACGACCACCACGCTGTAGTTGCCGGCATCGCTGCTGCGCAATAGCGGCGACAGCGTGAAGGCGCCATTGCTGTCTGCCAGCGTGCCCTTGATGGTCACGCCATTCTGCTGCGCGTAGACGGTCGCGCCTGCCTGTGCCGGCGAGACATAGCCCTGGATCGCGCCGCTGACCACCAGCGGCACCGCGGTCACCACCGGCTTGAGCGCATAGGAACCGTTGCCGCGCTGCACGATCGAGCGGCACGCATCGAAGTCGAGCACCAGGTCGACCAGCGTGTCGGGCTGCACGGTAAACGGACGGATGATCTTGTACCCGCTCTGGGTCGCGCTCGGCGTATCGAGCGGCTGTTCGGCGCCGCCCGTGGGCACCACCGAGTTGGCGAGGGAATTGCCGGTATTGCGATCGAGCACCAGGCGGATCTGCTGGTATTGGCCGGCCGGCAGCACGGTCTGCCCCAGCTTGGTCAGGGTGCCGTTCTGCAGCGACAGCAGGTCGATGCGGCGGGACGGATTGACGTCGATCTCGGCCCAGCCGCCGGTGCCGTCTTCGGCGTTGGCGCTGGTATGGACGCGGATCTTGTCGACGGTGACGAAGACATGATCGAAACCGCAGGCGGGCGCGTCCGTCATCGATACGCTCAGCGTACCCTTGCCGCCGCCATCGTCATCACCGCCGCCACCGCAGGCGGCAAGGATTGCGGCAGACGCGGCCACGCCGAATGCCAGCCCCCGGTACTTGAAATTGGTTCTCATTTCCCTCTCCTTGACTTCCTTATTGGGAATCTTGAGCATAATTTCCGATCGCTCCGGAAAGGCGTGACATATTGTAAGAGCTGAAACACGGCGCGCTTTTTGCGAACTCCATTGCGTTTTCGAACCACCGGAATTAACGGAGCGATTACCGCAATTGGCGCGCGGAGTCCGGAGCTCCGCGTTCAAGAGCTCGGAACCAGAGTTCGAACCCTGAAGCTCAGAACGCATACGACAGCGATATCCCCGCAAATGCATTGCGCCCCGCCGCGGGCTCGAAATATCGCCCATTGCCATCGTTGACGATCACCGAACCCGCATAGCGGCGGTCGAACAGATTGTCGATGCGCGCAAAGGCATTGACCGTCCAGCGGCCGAATGGCATCGCATAGCCCGCGTGAATGCCGGTCACGACATAGCCCGGCGCGCGGTCGCTGTTGCGGTCGTCGACCGGCACCGCGCTCAGATAGCGCAGATCGATGCCGGCGCGCCAGCCGCGCGGCGGCGCCCAGCCCAGCGAGCCATAGAACGCGTGGCGCGCGGTGCCGGGCAGGCGGTTGCCGGCGACGATGCCGGGCGGCACGGTGTCGCGAAAGGTCGCATCCAGAAAGCTGTACGCGAGTTGCGCCTGCCAATGACGGTGCAGCACGCCGCTCCAGCCCAGTTCCACGCCCTGGCGCAGCGTGCGGCCGGCATTGCGATAGCTCGCGCGGCCGCCGCTGCTGGTCGCGGTGACGATCTCCTGGTCGGTACGGGTCTGGAACAGCGCAGCCGTCAGCAGGCCGCCGGCGAGCTTCTGCCTGGCGCCGACTTCCACCGACGTGCTGGTGGCCGGCCGCAACGCGAAATTGAGGCCCGCCGCGCCATCGGGCCGATACGAGATCTCGTTCAGCGTCGGCGTCTCGAAGCCGCGTCCCGCGGTGGCATACAGATTCAGCGATTCGCCGACGCGATAGCGCAGCGCGCCCACGGGCAGCCATTTGTCGTAGCGCACCGAGCCGCTGTCGTCGCCATTCGCGCCGACGATATAGCGGTCGCTCGATGAGAAGCGCACGGTGCTGTGGCGCAGGCCCGCTTCGACGGTCAAGCGCGGCGTGAGGCCCAGCGACGCCTGCAGATACTGATCGAAGTTCCACACCGTATTGCGTTCGTCGCGCCGCAGCCGGCCCTGTACGCCGAGCACGGGCTGCCCCGGGCCGCCGATGAAATTCTCGTAGCCGCGGCGCGCTTCCTCCATCGTGTCGTAGGCGAGCCCCGCAATCACCGTCAGCGGCATGTGGCCGATCCGAGCATGGTGCGTCCAGCGCAGGTCGGCGCCGCCGTAGTCGCGCGCCAGATCGATGACACCACCCGCCGACAGCGGGCTGCGCTGCGCCGCCGGCGGGATCGACAGGAACTGGCGCGTCTCGCGCCGGCCGTAGTAGATCATCGCCATCAGCGTGTTGTCGGCGTCGATCCGACGCTCATGGCGCAGCCCGCCCTGCGCCTGCTGCACGGTCTTGCGCGTATGGAACTGTTCGGCCAGCGGCGCCGAGCGCGGCGCGCTCTCGAACTGCGCGCGTGTCAGCCCGAGCGGGTCCTGCGCGCTCAGGTCGACCGCATTGGCGACCAGCGTCCAGCCGCTGTCGGCATCGGGACGCCACGTCAGCCGCGCATTGCCCAGGTTCTTGCGCGCGGCGCTGTGGTCCCGATATCCCTCGGTGGTGAAGCGCGATGCGCTGACCAGATAGTCCAGGCCCGGCTCCCCCTCGGCCGGCGCGCCGCTGGCCTTCAGGCCATGGCGCCAGGTGCCGTAGCTGCCGGCGCCGAAGCTGCCTTCGAGCAGTGGCGGACGCGCGCCGGGTTCGGTCCAGACCTGGATCACGCCGCCCGATGCGTTGCCGTACAGCGCCGATGCGGGGCCGCGCAATACTTCGACGCGGTCGATCGAGGCGATATCGATGTTCGAGGTCTGCCCCTGCCCGTCCGGCATCGTGGCGGGAATGCCGTCGACATAGAGGCGCAGCCCGCGCACGCCGAAGCTCGAGCGAGCGCCGAAGCCGCGGATCGACAGCTGCAGATCCTGCGCGTAGTTGTGCCGGTCCTTGACCAGCAGGCCCGGCACGCCGCCAAGCCCTTCGCTCAGATTGATCTGCGGCCGGCCCTCGCGCAGCGCGCCGCCAGCCACCACATCGGCCGATGCGGGCGTATCGAACACCGAGGCGTCGATGCGCGTGGCCGTCACGACCACCGGCGCCAGCGCCGGCTGCGCGTCCGGCTCCGGCACGGCGGGCGCTTGCTGTGCGCCGGCCCATCCCGACAGCGGCAGCAGCATGGCCGCCGCCCACCCCGTTCCACCGCTCCTCATCGACGCTTCGCCGTCATTGCCGTCACGCGCCAGACCACGTTGCCGACATCGTCGGTTACCAGCAGCCCGCCGCGGCGATCGTCCTTGACGTCGACCGGGCGGCCATGGGCGCGCTCCTCGCCGTCGAGAAAGCCGGTCAGCACATCGATCGGCTCGCCGTTCGGCATGCCGCCGCGGAACGGCACGAAGATCACCTTGTAGCCGCTCTTTGGCTTGCGGTTCCAGGAGCCATGCTGGCCGACGAACAGTCCCTCGCGGAACGGCGCGGGCCAGTGCAGTCCGTCCGCAAACGTGATGCCGAGCGAGGCGGTATGCGGACCCAGCGCATAGTCGGGCACCAGCGCGGTGGCCACCAGCTCGGGCCGCTGCGGCTTGACGCGCGTATCGACGTGCTGGCCCCAATAGCTGTAGGGCCAGCCGTAGAAGCCGCCATCCCGCACCGACGTGATGTAGTCCGGCACCAGGTCGCTGCCGATCTCGTCGCGCTCGTTGACCGCGGTCCACAGCTTGCCGGTGACCGGTTCCCACGCCAGGCCGTTCGGATTGCGCAGGCCCGTTGCATACAGCCGCATCTTGCCGCTGGCGCGATCGAGCTCCCAGATCGCGGCCCGGCCCTGCTCGATCTCCATGCCCTTCTCGGCGACGTTGCTGTTCGAGCCGACCGTGATGTACAGCTTGCGGCCGTCGTGGCTGGCGATCACGTTCTTGGTCCAGTGATGGTTGATGCCGGCGGGCAGGTCCACCACCTTGACGCCCGGCTCGTCGATCCGGTCGGCGCCGGGACGATAGCGGAAGCGGACCAGCGCGTCGGCATTGGCGACATAGAAGTCGTTGCCGACCAGCACCATGCCGAACGGCGAGTTCAGGCCCTGCAGGAAGACCGAGCGCTTGTCGGCGACGCCGTCCCGATCGGTGTCGCGCAGCAGCGTGATGCGGTTGGCGCTGGGCGTGCCGGCACCGGCGCGCTTCATCACCATCTTCATGACCCAGTCGCGGATGCCCTTGCCCGATTCCGGCTTGGGCGGCGCGTTCGACTCTGCGACCAGCACGTCGCCGTTGGGCAGCACATAGAGCCAGCGCGGATGATCGAGCCCGTCGGCGAACGCCGTCACCGCGAGCCCGGGCGCGGGCGTCGGCCGCGCGCCTGCCGGCCAGCCGATCGCGGGCGCGATGTCCACGGTCGGCAGCAGGGTCTTGTTCGGCGGCGGCAGGGTCGGCGACGGACCGGTGCCCTGCGCCACCGTCAGCGTGGCGCGGTCCCCCATGCCCAGCAGGAAGCAGCCGCCGACCAGCAGCATGACGGCACCCATCACGATGACAAGGCGAACCTTCCTCATGACGCACTCCTCGATGGTTTGCGACCTGACAGGTCTTGCGACAAGTATCGGCGCGAATGCCGCCGCTGCCAGCGGTGGCAAACCCGGCTCTGTGCATTCTAAGGCACCGCTGTCCGTCGTCCCCGTGAACGCGCGGACCCCGCAACGCGCGGACCCGGCGTCCTGCCGCCGCCCAAGGGCCGTCGGCCGCGCCTTCGGGGGCGCGACCGATGCAGCGGCGGATGTCGATTTGACTCGAAGCCGTTCGACAACAGGACAGGAGCCGCCGCCAGGCACACCGGCCACACCGGCCACGCCGGGTCCACCCCATGCGGCGGGTTCGAAACCGAACCGACAAGGAGCACATCATGAGCATCAGCAAGGACGAGCAGACCATCGCGCAGATGATGGAGGACTGGGCCCGCGCGCTGGAACGGCGCGACGCCGCCGCCATGACGGCGAACTATGCGCCCGACGTGGCGCTGTTCGACGTCAAGCCGCCCTATGCGCTGCAAGGCGTCGACGCATATCGGGCCACCTGGGAGGCGTGCTTTCCGTATCTGCCCCGGCGCTTCCGCTCCGAACGCAAGGACATCGCGCTGACCGTCGGCGCCGATCTCGCGTTCTGCCACTGCCTGAGCCGCATCGCGCCGGTGGACGAGCCCGACCATCCGGCCGGCGGCACCTGGATCCGCATCACGGTCTGCTTCCAGAAGCGCGATGGGCGCTGGCTGGTGGTGCACGAGCATGGCTCGCTGCCGTTCGATCCGATGACCGAGAAGGTCGTCTATATCGGGGATACGGAGGCGGAGACGGCCTGAACGACCATCCGAGCGCTTTTACCGGACGGCTTGACAAGGGGAGTACGAAGCATAAAATTGCACGACGTTCAAACTTAAGCGACGTGCAAATGGAAGCCACGCCTCGGCGAACCGCCCAGCGAACTGCCCAGACCCCGTTCGACCCGCCCGCCGCCGCTCCGCCTTCCCCGGGGCGGCGTCAGCGCAAGCGCAATCAGACGCTCGACCATCTGGCGGCCACCGCCTTCGACCTGTTCGAGACGCATGGCTACGACGCGGTGACGATGGAGCAGATCGCCGCGCAGGCCGACGTGGCCAAGGGCACGCTGTACAACCACTTCCCGGTCAAGGAGGCGCTGCTGGCCCACCAGTTCCACGGCGAGCTGGCGGCGGGACTGCAGCAGTTGCGAGGGGCGCTCGACGGCCTCGGCAGCTTCCAGGCGCGGCTGTGCTATCTGCTGTCGGCCTCGGCCGACTGGTGCGAAGCGCGCCGCGGTTACCTGCCGCACTATCTGCGTTTCCGCTTTCTCGATCTAGGCCCGGGGCGCTTCGGGCAGAGTGCCGGCGGCAACAGCGACGGCAACGGCAGCGGCGAAGCAGCCCCAGGGCGCAGCGGCATGGACCTCGCCTTCGATGCGCTGATGGCGGCGGCCCAGCAGAGCGGCGAGCTGCGGCGCGACCTGCCGTCGGGGCAGCTCGCCACGCTGTTCCATCATCTGTACCTGGGCGCGCTGATGCGCTGGCTCGCGGCGCCCGCCGGCGACCTGCGCGCCGAGTTGGCGGCCATCGTCGACCTGTTCTTCCACGGCGCGGCACGCGCGGCCGAGCCGGAGCGCGCACCATGAGCGCCCTGCTGCTCGACTGGCCGGCCGCCGCGGTGCAAGGGCC
>Ga0065721_10049701_pt1 | contig 28601 bp, 32 predicted proteins | sample Mesricmetagenome_FD_59108 | JGI IMG/M metagenome (GOLD analysis project Ga0065721, IMG submission 59108) | Mesophilic microbial community from rice straw/compost enrichment Sample: eDNA_1 v2 (version 2) | ecosystem: Engineered > Solid waste > Grass > Composting > Bioreactor | place: USA: Davis...
CGCGCAAAAAATCGTGTCGCTCGTGAAATGACAAGGGAGAACTTACCGGGGAGTGTGTAAATCATGAGTATCTTGATCGATAAGAACACCAAGGTGATCACCCAAGGCATCACGGGCGCGACGGGTTCGTTCCACGCCAAGGGTGCTTTGGAATACGGCACGCAGATGGTCGGCGGCGTTACGCCGGGCAAAGGCGGCCAAACGATCGATTTCGATCTGGAGAACGGCTCGAAAGTAACGCTGCCGATCTTCAACACGGTCAAGGAAGCGGTCGCGGCTACGGGCGCCACGGCGTCCGTCATCTACGTCGCTCCTCCGTTCGCGGCCGATTCCATCATGGAAGCGGTGGACGCGGAGCTGGATCTGGTCATCTGCATCACGGAAGGCATTCCGGTGCTGGACATGGTCAAAGTGAAACGCTTCATGGAAGGCAAGAAAACCCGTCTCATCGGGCCGAACTGCCCGGGCGTCATCACGCCGGAAGAGATCAAAATCGGCATCATGCCGGGTTATATCCATAAGAAAGGCCATGTAGGCGTCGTCTCCCGTTCGGGAACGCTCACTTACGAAGCCGTTCACCAATTGACGACGCGCGGCATCGGCCAATCGTCGGCCGTCGGCATCGGCGGAGACCCGGTCAAGGGCTCCGAGTTCATCGACATCCTGAAGCTGTTCAACGAAGATCCGGACACGTACGCGGTTATCATGATCGGCGAGATCGGCGGCACGGCGGAAGAGGAAGCGGCGGAATGGATCAAAGCGAACATGACGAAGCCGGTCGTCGGCTTTATCGGCGGCGCGACGGCGCCTCCGGGCAAACGGATGGGCCACGCGGGCGCGATCATTTCCGGCGGCAAAGGCACGGCGGCGGAGAAAATCTCCGTGCTCGAAGCGAACGGCATCCGCGTCGCTCCGACGCCTTCCGACATGGGCGCGACGCTGGTCGCCGTCCTCGAGGAAAAGGGCCTTCTGGAAAAGTGCAAAGGTTAATGGTATAGTAAGGAAAATACGCGTGAATCGACGCGGCGGCTAGCCGTCGCGTCGTTCGGCAAGGCAGGCAGCCTTCCGCCCTCTCTGACGAGGGAGTGGAGGGCTTTTTGCGTTTCCATTCGAGGAGGGAATAGACGATGTCGAACGAAGAGAATCGTCCGAAGGAATCCGTAAGGACCGTGACCCCGTCCGAGGCGAAAGCGACGGGGATGCCCAGGGACGCGCTGATCGCCCTGCACGAGACGGACGGGGTCGGGAGAGTGACGATCGCGACCGTGTTCTTGCACGGCGTCCGGCTCGGTCCGGGGTCGCTGAGGCATGCGAGGGATTTTCTGGCGGGAGATTGGCGCGTCTTGGGGCTTAGCGCGAAACAAGCCGCCGCGGCGGAAAGGAGCTTAAGCCTCCAAGCGTCGAGAAGAAGAGAAGCCCGGCAGGAAGAGACCCGGATGGAGACCGTCACGTATTTGGACGACGCCTATCCGGCCATGCTGACGCACATCTCCGACCCCCCTTGGGTACTCTATTGCATCGGCCGCAAGGAGCTGCTGGACTATCCCGCGATCGCGATCGTCGGCACCCGGACGGCTACCGGGTACGGCCGCAAGGCCGCGGAAGACCTCGGAGCGGGCTGCGCGAGCCGCATGACGGTCGTCAGCGGGCTGGCCAGGGGAATCGACGCGGCCGCCCATAAAGGCGCTCTAAGCGGCCCCTGCGGGACGATAGGCGTGCTGGCCGGGGAGGTTGCCCGATACTATCCGCCCGAAAACAAAGCTTTGTACCGGGAAATGGCCGCCAGCGGGCTTCTCGTCTCGGAGAGCCCTCCCGGGACCGTGCTTCGTCCGGGGTTGTTCCCTCTGCGCAACCGGATCATCGCCGGTCTCAGCTACGGCGTCGTCGTCGTAGAAGCGGCCGAACGAAGCGGCGCTCTCATCACGGCGGAGCTGGCGCTCGGTTACGATCGCGACGTGTTCGTCGTGCCGGGACAGGTGTCTTCCCCGCGAAGCTTGGGAGCTCTCCGGTATTTTCGGAAAGGGGCGCACGCGGCGCTCGACGCTTCGGACGTTTTTCAGCTGTACGAGCATCGATTGCCGCCGGAACCGGCTGGCGAGGAGGCGGCGAGCGCGCCGCCGGAACGTGCGGGGACGGAGGAGAAATGGAGCGACGACGAGCTGCGGATATTCGGTTTTTTGCTTGAGGGGCCCGCTTCCGCGGAACAATTGGCGTCGTTTTCCGGGATGACGTTTGGACATTTACACTCGGTTCTGCTATCTTTACTAATAAAACGACGAATTCAACAACAACCCGGTTCCGTATATCATGTCCTTTAGTCATGAAGGCATAAGAACATAGGCAATTGAGGACTTGTCGGCCGTAGGAGAGGAGGAATGGACGTGGCGGACTCGCTCGTGATCGTCGAATCGCCGGCTAAGGCGAAGACGATCGGAAAATATTTGGGCAGCAAATTCATCGTCAAAGCGTCCATGGGGCACATTCGCGATTTGCCGAAAAGCCAGATCGGAGTAGAGGTGGAGAACGACTTCCAGCCGAAATACATTACGATTCGAGGCAAAGGCAACGTATTGAAGGAATTGCGCGACGCCAGCAAAAAAGTGAAACACGTGTATCTGGCTGCCGACCCCGACAGGGAGGGCGAAGCGATCGCGTGGCACTTGGCTCATTATCTGGAGCTCGACGAGAAAGAGGCGTGCCGCGTCGTATTTAACGAAATCACGAAGCAAGCGGTCAAGGACGCTTTCAAAAGTCCCAGGCCGATCGATATGGATTTGGTGAACGCGCAGCAGGCGAGAAGGGTGCTCGATCGGCTCGTCGGCTACAAGATCAGCCCTCTATTATGGAAGAAGGTCAAGAAAGGCTTAAGCGCCGGCCGCGTGCAGTCGGTCGCCGTCAAGCTGATCTACGACCGGGAGAACGAGATCAACGCGTTCGTTCCGGAGGAATACTGGAGCATTACGGCCCACCTGGCGCAAGGGAAATCGAAGTTCGAGGCGAAATTTCACTCCGTTCAAGGAGAGAAAAAGGAGCTGAAGAGCGAGGCCGAGGTGAAGGAAGTGCTGGCCATGCTGGCCGGCAATGCGTTCGAGGTCGGCGAAGTGAAGGAGAAGGAGAGGCAGCGCAATCCGTCCCCTCCGTTCATCACGAGCTCGCTGCAGCAGGAAGCGGCCCGCAAGCTGAACTTCCGCGCTTCGAAGACGATGCAGATCGCCCAGCAGCTGTACGAAGGCGTCGACTTGGGCAAGGAGGGGACGGTCGGTCTCATCACGTACATGCGTACCGATTCGACGCGGATCTCTCCGGTAGCGCAAGAGGAAGCCAAGGAATATATCGCGAGCAAGTACGGGGAGAGCTACCTGCCCGAGACGCCGCGGGTATATACGAAGAAGAACGCGTCCGCGCAGGACGCGCACGAGGCGATTCGTCCCACTTCCGTCCTTCGGGATCCCGAATCGGTCAAGGCGTTCACCTCCAAAGACCAATTCCGCTTATATAAGCTCGTTTGGGAGCGATTCGTCGCCAGCCAGATGGCTTCGGCGATACTCGATACGATGACCGTCGATCTGGCAAGCGGTCCGGTCGTTTTCCGCGCGAACGGCTCCAAGCTGAAATTCCCGGGCTTTATGAAGGTATACGTCGAAGGCAACGACGACGGCACGACCGACGAGGACCGTCTGCTTCCTCCGCTTGCGACGGGAGACCGGGTGCAGTCGAACGAGATCGAGCCCAAGCAGCACTTTACGCAGCCGCCTCCGCGCTTTACGGAAGCCCGGCTGGTCCGAGCGTTGGAAGAGCTCGGCATCGGACGCCCCAGCACGTATGCCCCGACGCTGGAGACGATTCAGAAAAGAAACTACGTCGCGATGGAAGAGAAGAAATTCATTCCGACGGAGCTCGGGGAACTCGTCATCCAGCTGATGGAGGAATTTTTCCCGGAAATCCTCGACGTTGAATTCACGGCCAACATGGAGGACGATCTCGACCATGTCGAGGAAGGCACTCAGGACTGGGTCAACGTCATCGGCGAATTTTACAAGTCGTTCCGGGAGAGGCTGGCCGTCGCCGAAGAAGAAATGAAGGAAATCGAGATCAAAGACGAGCCTTCCGACGAAATCTGCGACAAGTGCGGCAGCCCGATGGTGTACAAGATGGGACGCTTCGGAAAATTTCTCGCTTGCTCCGGTTTTCCGAACTGCCGGAATACGAAGCCGATCGTCAAGGACACCGGCGTGACTTGCCCGAAGTGCAAGGAGGGCCAAGTCGTCGAGCGTCGCAGCAAAAAAGGACGCGTGTTCTACGGATGCAACCTGTACCCGGCTTGCGACTTCGTTTCGTGGGATAAGCCGGTCGCGAAGCCTTGCCCGAGCTGCGGAGGCCTGATGGTAGAGAAGCGGGTGAAGGGCGAGACGCAACTGAATTGCACCGCATGCGGCCATACGGAAACGCCGGAGGAAACGGAAGAGGCGGCGGAGTAAGCGACGGAGCGGACTGGCGAGGTCCGCTTCTCCCGTCCGGCGAGGGTTGCTCCGCCGCGCGGCCGTGGTTGAAGGAGTCAGAGTGAGATTGTCCGCGCCGGAGCGAAAGGCCCGAGTCAGGGGGAGCCGAAACGGCCGGACCGGCACGACGGCGACCCGAAAAGGGCCGCCGCGACCGATCCCCGATGCCGTCAGGGACGCCGTAAAACTTCGGAAAGCCTCGGACGGGCCAATGTCGCATAAGAAGCCGTAAACTCAGGAAGCCTCGGACGGGCCATTGCAGCAATTCCTCGTAAGCAAACATGCCTTAAATATCCTTGGAATTAGCGATAGGAACGAGAGTCGATCAGTTAAGGCGGCGCTTCCCCGTTATAGCGAATTCCGCCATGCCAGCGGATATACCATAACCAACGGATGTGCAGTACCAACGGATTACAGTAACCAACGGATGTGCCGCAACCAACGGATGTGTCATATCGGAGCATGATGCGTTACCGGCCATTGGCTTGATCGGGCCGATCCATTCGGCAATTCTCCTTCATGGAGCGGGTGCAAGGATGGGAGCGCTTGAGCGCAAATCTAGAAGATCGGCTTATAAGCGCCATAAGCGGCCAAAGCCGAAAAAATCGGCTAAAGGCACCGTAAGCGCCCCGAAGAGGCGAATAAGCCGAAAAATTCGGCCTGGAGGAGTCGAGAGGTCGGTCCGCATGGCCGGTCTGCCGACGCGGGCCCGCTGCAACATCGGTCATAGGAGGGAATGTCTGTGAGTCAGGAAAAGTCCGTGACGGTCGTCGGAGCGGGGCTGGCGGGCAGCGAAGCGGCCTGGCAGATCGCCGCTCAAGGGGTGCCCGTCACGTTATACGAGATGAGACCGGTCAAGCAAACGCCGGCCCATCATACGAGCAGCTTCGCCGAGCTGGTCTGCAGCAACAGCCTTCGGGCGAACGGCTTGACCAACGCCGTCGGCGTGCTGAAAGAAGAGATGAGAAGATTGGATTCGCTCATTCTCGCTTGCGCCGACAAGCACGCCGTACCGGCGGGCGGTGCGCTCGCGGTGGACCGCGAAGGCTTCTCGGGAGAGGTGACGAAGCGGCTGCGCGAGCATCCGCTTATCACGGTAGTGAACGAAGAGGTCTCGGCCATTCCCAAGGACGGCATCGTCGTCGTCGCGACGGGGCCGCTCACGTCCCAGGAGCTGTCGGACGACATCAAGCGGCTGATGGGCGAGGAGTATTTCTACTTCTTCGACGCGGCGGCTCCGATCGTCGAGAAGGACTCCATCGACTTCGGCAAGGTGTTCCTCGCCTCCCGGTACGACAAGGGGGAAGCGGCTTATTTGAACTGCCCGATGACGGAAGAGGAGTTCGACGTGTTCTACGAGGCGCTGACGACCGCGGAGACGGCGGCCGTGAAAGAATTCGAGAAAGACATGTACTTCGAAGGATGCATGCCGATCGAGGTGATGGCGAAGCGCGGAAAGCAGACCGTGCTGTTCGGCCCGATGAAGCCGGTCGGTCTCGTCGACCCGCGCACGGGCAAGAAATCCCACGCCGTCATCCAATTGCGCCAGGACAACGCCGCCGGGACGCTGTACAACATCGTCGGGTTCCAGACCCACCTGAAGTGGGGAGAGCAGAAGCGCGTCTTCTCCCTGATCCCCGGACTCGAGAATGCCGAGTTCGTCCGTTACGGGGTCATGCACCGCAATACGTTCATGAACTCTCCGAAGCTGCTGCGTCCGACCTATCAATTCCGCGAGCGCGACACGCTGTTCTTCGCCGGCCAGATGACCGGGGTCGAAGGCTACGTGGAATCCGCCGCATCGGGGCTGATCGCGGGGCTGAACGCCGGCCGACTGGCGAACGGGCAAGAGCCGCTGACGCTGCCGCCCCATACGACTCTGGGCAGTATGGCTCACTATATTACGACGGCCGATTTCAAGCATTTTCAGCCGATGAACGCCAACTTCGGCTTGTTCCCGCCCCTCGGCTACCGCGCGAAGAGCAAGAAGGACAAGAACGATGCGATTGCCGCCCGGGCCTTGGAAGCGATCGACGAGCTGAAAAAGGGGCTCGGGACGGGCGTCGCGTTGTAACCAATGAAGCAGCGGCAGCGTATATGAGCAATGCCGCTGCTTTTCCGGCTTTGAATAACAACGATCCGGGAGGATAAGCCCATGGAGATGAGTTTTCACGCTACCACCATATGCGCCATTCGCCATAACGGCAAAGGAGCGATCGCGGGAGACGGCCAAGTGACCTTCGGCAACAGCGTCGTCATGAAGAACACGGCCAAAAAAATTCGCCGCCTCTATCGCAATCAAGTGCTCGCCGGTTTCGCGGGTTCGGTCGCGGACGCGATCACGCTGTTCGAGAAATTCGAAGGAAAGCTCGAGGAGCATCACGGAAACCTGCAGCGCGCGGCGGTCGAGCTCGCCAAAGAATGGCGCTCGGACCGGGTGCTGCAGCGCCTGGAGGCGATGATGATCGTCGTCGACGCGACCGGAATGCTGCTTCTGTCCGGCAACGGCGAGGTCATCGAGCCGGACGACGGCATTCTGGCCATCGGCTCGGGAGGGAACTTCGCGCTGGCCGCGGCGCGCGCGCTGAAGCGCCACGCTCCCGGCATGGAAGCGAAGGAGATCGCTCGCGCGGCGCTGGAGACGGCCTCCGAAATTTGCGTGTACACGAACAGCAACCTGGTCGTCGAGGAAATAGGATGATCGCATTCGACAAGCGTAAAGTCCAGATGTCAAGCTCTAGAATCGAATGAATTTGGAAATTTTCTTGGCAGTAAAGCAGATCAGTCACGAAAAATAGGCGCATCAAATCAAACCCAGCCGAAAATCGAAATAAATGCAAGATTTTTACTGGGAATTCGTGTGTTATTCCTTCGCAGTCGTCACCTTCCTTCGAGGCGTGTAGAGTTGGCCGTTGCGTAGCGGCACATCGACCAGACGCACAAGTTTTCTTGCCGTTAAGACGAGGGCGCGTTTGTGTTGGTGCTTAGGTACTTCCTTGTATTTCTTCCGGTAGTACTCGCCGAATTCTTCATCGCGGTTTTTCACCGAGTTGGCAGCTTCAACCAGGTAATAGCGAAGGAATCGGTTGCCGGATTTAATGCGTTTTGTATCCTCGGCCTCAAAGGGGCCGGACTGGTGCTTTCGCCACGTAAGGCCCGCGTACTTGGCCACGGCGGCTTGGTCGCTGAATCGTTCGATGTCGCCAATCTCCGCGAGAATGCCGGCGGCATATACGCGGTCAATGCCGGGAACGGGGCGCAGGCACTTGGAGCTCGGAATGCCTTCTAGAATCCGCTCGATGGCCTTGTCCAAATCCTTCAACTGAGCTTGCATGCTCCGGATGGATTGGATCGAGGTGCCGAGCACCAGATCGATAGAATCTTCGACGACCTTGGAGAGCCGGTAAGAGGCTCTGGCGGCTTTCTGAATGCAACGCGCGACATGCTCGGGGTCGGGGAAGCGATGGCGTCCCTTGTCCCTAAGATAGTCGGCTAAATCGGCGACATCCATGGTGGCGATATCGTCGAGGCTATATTTCTCCGAGAGCATCTCCATAAGGGCATGACCGAACACGGAGCTCTCGACTTCGGTCGTAAAGGCGTTGCATTTGTAAAACAGGTTCTGCAAGAAGTATTGCTTCTCGCGCGTCAGGTTGTGAATCAAGTGGAACCGCATGCGCGTCAGGCGCTGGAGAGCGACATACTGCTCCTGCATGACAATCGTGGTCGTCAGCCTGCCGAAGCGAAGGCGATCCGCGATGACCCAGGCGTCGAGACGGTCGGTCTTGTCCAGATCCGGATAGGCTTCTCTGAACTTGCTGACAAGCTTCGTTTCTTCACGGTGAGCGTCTCCAGCTTGTCTCCGTCAGGATTCATGAAACACGCTTCCAGCTCTTGCGAACTGACGTCAATACCGACAAATAACTTCAATTGAATTCCTCCTTTCGATGAGGGATTCAGGGAATGGACGCTCCGGGATGTCTCCGGCGTACGCGCAGATCAATCACCCTCGCCTATAAGAACGCGCTTCGGTCCATGAGCTGCCCCGATTCTGCTAAGGTCGGGCATGGGTGCCGAAGGGAACAGCCAGCGGGTAAGAAGCTCAAACGCGTACCGGAGAAACAGACTTTAGATGTAGACGCGCTACAGGAGAGATACGAATTTCCCCGAATGGACCCTAAGTACCATTGTCCAGAGGCATGCCGGAAAGTCCAGTCCCTGATTCAATTTTCAATGAGCGATTCGCTGGAAATTTTGACGGAGGCCCCCAGCCCCCTCGGGGACTGGAAACTGACTTAAAAGAGCTTTCAAAAGATACTATACGAGGAGAGGATCCTATGAACGATGCACTGACGCCCCGCCAGATCGTCGCCGAGCTCGACAAATACATCGTCGGCCAAAAATCGGCCAAACGCTCCGTCGCCGTTGCGCTGCGCAACCGGTATCGCCGGAGCAAGCTTCCGGAAGACATCCGGGACGAAGTCGTTCCGAAAAATATATTGATGATCGGGCCGACCGGCGTCGGCAAGACGGAAATCGCCCGCAGATTGGCCAAACTCGTGCACGCCCCTTTCATCAAGGTCGAAGCGACGAAGTTCACGGAAGTCGGCTACGTCGGCAGGGACGTCGAATCGATGGTTCGCGATTTGGTCGAAACGGCGATTCGCATGGTGAAGGAGGAGCGGACGGAGAAGGTGAAGGATAAGGCGGAGAAAGCGGCCAACGAGCGGCTGGCCGCCTTGCTCGTACCGTCTCCGGAAAAGCCCAAGTCGCAGAAAAACCCGTTCGAAATGCTGTTCGGAGGAGGCGCGGGCCAAGGAGACGAACCGGAGCCTTCCGACCCCGGACTTCAGGACAGAAGAAAGGACGCGAGAGCGAAGCTGGAGGCCGGCCAACTCGAAAACGAGATGATCGAGATCGAAGTGGAGGATAACGCGCCCAGCATGCTGGATATGCTCGGAGGTCCCGGCCAGGAGCAACTCGGCAACATGCAGGAAATGCTCGGCCAGTTTCTGCCGAAGCGCCGCAAGAAACGCCGTCTGACCGTAAAGGAAGCGCGCAAGGTGCTGATCGTGGAAGAGGCGAACAAACTGATCGACATGGACGACGTCATCTCCGAATCGGTGCGCAGGGCGGAGCAATCGGGCATCATCTTCATCGACGAGATCGATAAAATCGCCAGCCAAGGCCGCGGTCAAGGTCCGGACGTCTCGAGGGAAGGCGTGCAGAGAGATATTCTGCCGATCGTCGAGGGCTCGACGATCGTCACGAAGTACGGCCCCGTCAAGACGGATTACATTTTGTTCGTCGCCGCGGGGGCGTTCCATATCGCCAAGCCTTCGGACTTGATTCCCGAGCTTCAAGGGCGATTCCCGATTCGCGTCGAGCTCAGCAGCTTGACGGACGAAGATTTCGTGCGCATTCTGAAAGAGCCGGAGAACGCGCTGACCAAGCAGTACGCCGCCCTGCTGCGGACGGAAGGCATCAACGTCGTCTTCACCGACGCCGCCATCTCCGAGCTTGCCCGCATGGCGCAGGAAGTGAACCGAAACATGGAAAACATAGGCGCCCGCAGGCTGCATACGCTTCTCGAGAAGCTGCTCGAAGATTTAAGCTTCGAGGCGCCCGAGCTGCAGCTCGAGGAGATGCAGATTACGCCGGAGTACGTTCGCGACAAGCTGAATTCGATCGCGAGCAATCGAGACCTCAGCCAATATATTTTATAGCGACGGATGCCGCCGGCCGGGAACTCCGACCGCGCCGGCGGCGCGATGCGGACGGTTCTGCCGTCTGTTTGGTTTTGTCGTAGTATAGGAGGATACGGATAGATGACGCTGTTGATGAAAACCCGCACGCTGAACAAATTGCTGCAGGAGGCGGCCGGAAAGCCGCTGAATTTCCGCGAAATGGCGGAAGGACTCCGGGAGACGATGAGGGTCGACGTATTCGTGGTGAGCCGCAAAGGGAAGGTTCTCGGCGCCGCGCACTCGGAGTCGTTCCCCTACATGTGGCTTCGCCAGGAGCAGCCGGACGAGATGAGATTTCCCGCGGAGACGAACGATCGGTTGCTGCGGATCACCGAGACGGCGGCCAACGTTTTGTCAAATGAGGAAATTTTAACCTCGATTGCGGCCGCGTTCGGCGATGAAATCGTAACGATCGTCCCGATTATCGGAGGAAGTGACAGATTAGGTACTTTAGTCCTATCGCGATCGGACGAGTCGTTTGGGGACGACGATCTAATTTTGGCCGAATACGGTTCGACCATCATCGGGATGGAAATTCTTCGCGAACGGATCGACGAACGGGAAGCCGAAGCGAGAAGCAAGGCGATCGTCACGGTCGCGGTCAATTCGCTTTCCTTCAGCGAGATGGAAGCCGTGGAGCATATATTCGAAGAGCTCGAAGGAAAGGAAGGGCTACTCGTCGCTTCCAAAATCGCCGACAGGGCCGGAATCACCCGGTCCGTCATCGTGAACGCGCTGCGCAAGCTGGAGAGCGCGGGCGTGATCGAAACGCGGTCGCTCGGCATGAAAGGCACCTATATCCGCATCCTGAAGGCGCAATTGCTTCAAGAATTGGACGCCCGCAAAGGCGAATAAACGTACGCTTCGCTTCATAAATAAAGCCCGGTCTTCGTCCGAAGATTAGGGCTTTTTTCTTATTGTCACGCGATCGGATGTCGGAGATGATTGATCTTAGAAATTTCTCATTTGTCGTTTCGTGTAATAATTATGCAAAAAAACGTGCAAGTCGTGTCGCAACAAGCAGGAATTTGCAGGATAAACGTGGAATATCAGTTTCGTGGACGGTTGTCGGGAATGAACATGATAATTTTCTCATGAACGAGCGAAGAGGGGCGACAGAGATGGAATTGCTAGGGGGCGCCGCGTTTCAACGCTTGGAAAACGCGATCAGCGCCGCGGCCATGAGGCACCGGGTATTGTCGAACAATATCGCGAACAACGATACGCCGCATTTCAAAAGATCCGACGTCGCGTTCGAGGAGATGCTGACTCAGGCGATCAGCTCCCAGGGAAACCGCGCGCTCGCGGGCAAACTGACGAACGCCCGGCACATTCCGATCAACGGGGCGTATCCTTCTCCCGCTCCAAGAGTCGTGACGGACGAATCGACGGCGTTCAATAACAACCGCAACAACGTGGATGTCGAGAAAGAAATGGCCATGCTTGCGGAAAATCAGCTGAGATACAACCTGATGAGCCAGCAAGTGAATCATGAAGTCAAGATGATGAGAATCGGAATTCAGGGGAGTGCGTAACGGATGAAGCTTGGAGGATTCGACGTCACCGCGTCCGCGTTAACCGCCCAGCGTCTGCGCATGGACGTCATTTCGGCGAACATCGCCAACGCGGAGACGACGCGCGCGGGATACGTCGACGGGAGGTTCGTGCCTTACCGGCGCAAGGTGGTCGTCATGGAGGCGGCGCAGCCGAAGTTCCAAGACGTTCTCGGACAGCAACTGAACGCGCAAGCGGCGCAAGGCGTACGGGTCGCGGCTATCCGAGAGGACTCGGCGCCGTTCAAGCAAGTGTATAACCCGACGCATCCGGACGCGGACGCGAACGGAATGGTATACATGCCTAACGTGGATATGCTGAAGGAGCAGGTCGACTTGCTCGCGGCGTCGCGTTCCTACGATGCGAACGTAACCGCGCTGAACGCGAGGAAAGCGATGTTCATGAAGGCTCTCGAGATGGGACGCTGACGAGGCGAGTCCGATCCGACAAGATTAACGAATCGAATCGCGAAGAGGTGGCAGATTGATTACGAATTCGATCATCCCGGTAAACGCCGTGCAGCCTAACATAGGTTTGAACCAGACGAAGACGACTCCCGCCGAGGCCACGGAAAGCTTCGCGTCTTTCCTGAAGAACGCGCTCGACGGCGTAGCCGCGCAAGAACAGAACGTACATAAATTGAACGATCAATTCCTGATCGGGGAAGTCGACGAAAACAAAGTCATTATTGCCGCTACGCAAGCCGAGCTCAGCCTCAGCTTGACGGGACAAATCCGAAATAAGGTGATCGAAGCTTACCAAGAGATCATGCGGATGCAAATCTAATCCGACGCGAGTGAAAAGAGCAGATACCGTACAACGGGAGGAAGCGGAATCTCTCCGTCTTCCTTCGTTGTTCTAACCGCAGGTGGGGTGAAATCGTGAACGAGAAGTGGGCACGGGTTCGGGAGAAACTGACCGGTTTCTGGAACCAGTACAGCAAAACGCAAAAATGGGTGCTCGCCTCTACAGCGGCCTTGTTGCTATTCGCCATTATTTTGTTGACTTATTTGTTCACCAAGACCGAATACGAGCTGGCCTTCCAGAACCTGGATAGCACGGACGCGGCGGCGATCATGGAATATTTGGACGGCAGCGGGGTTCCCTATAAGCTGAGCGACGCGGGCACGAGCATCTACGTACCGAGCGCGTCGGCCGCAAGAGTGAAGGTGGACGTCGGTTCGCAAGGGCTCGTGCAGAACGGCTCGATCGGCTTTCCCGAGCTGAGCCAGTCTTCGTCGGCCATCGGGACGACCGACCAGGAATTCAACGTCAAGTTCAGGAACGCCTTGAACGGCGAGGTACAGCAATTGCTGCTTAGCAAGCAAGGAATTCAACGCGTAAAGGCGATCGTCACGCTTCCGGAGGACTCCGTCTTCCTGAACGAATCCGACCAGGAGAAAGCGATTGCGGCCGTCGTCATTACGTTCAAGCCGGGCTTCCGCCCGAAGCAGGAAGAAATCGACAGCTACTACAACCTGGTCAAGTCGGCGGTGCCGAACCTGGCTATCGAGGACATTACGATCAGCAGCAGCACGGGCGATCTGACGCCTTCCACCCAGCTCGGCGGAGGGGCCGGAACGGGCGGGGCGGTCTATGAAACGCAATTCGCGATTCAGAGGGAATTCGAGAATACCCTGAAGAGAAACATCCAACAGTTCCTAAATCCGATCGTCGGCATGGACAACATGGTCGTCAGCGTCGTCAGTTCCTTGAACTTCGACAAGAAGACGTCCCAGGAACAAATCGTCCAGCCGCTCGAGGATAACGACAACAAAGGGATCGAAATCAGCCGTCAGGACTCCAGCGAGACATACGAGGGACAGGACGCGCAATCCGGCGGCGTCGCCGGAACGGGCGAGACCGACGTGACCAACTATCCGGCGGCCGGCGGCTCGGGATCCTCCTCGTCCGAGAAGGTTTCCAGCACGGTCAACTACGAAGTCAACCGCATTACTAATAATATCGACTACGGCCCTTATAAAGTGAAGGACTTATCGATAAATGTCGGCGTCAATTCCGCGAACATGACGCCGGAGCAGCTGACCGAGATACAAGGCGTTCTCCTGAGAAGCGCGAGAGTGCTGCTCGCGGAGTCCGGCCTGGATCTTTCGGACGACGCGCTGCTGCAACGCGTATCGGTCATTTCGCAGTCCTTCGGAGGAAGCGACGCGGCAAGCGGGGGAGCTTCCTCGAACTCGATGTGGTGGGCGGCCGCGGGAGTGCTCGCGCTGGCGCTTGCCGGAGGCGGGGGCTACTATCTGTACCGTCGCCGCAAAGCGGCCCAGGCAGCGGCAGAGCTCCAAGAAATGCCGCGCGTGGAAATGCCGACGATCGATATCGACAACATCTCGAACGAGAGTCAGGTACGCAAGCAACTTGAAAGCTTGGCCAAGCGCAAGCCGGACGAATTCGTCAATCTTCTCCGGACTTGGCTGGTGGATGAATAGAGGTGGCAGCGGTGGCGAAGGGGTTTCAATTGTCCGGGAGGCAAAAGGCAGCCATTCTGCTCATCACCCTCGGACCGGAAGTATCCGCGCAAGTGTTCAAGCACCTGCGCGACGATGAAATCGAGCAGTTGACGCTGGAGATCGCCAACGTGCGCAAGGTAGACGCCAGCGAAAAAGATTTGATTCTAAGCGAATTCCATCAAATCTGCGTCGCCCAAGAATACATTACCCAAGGCGGCATCACGTACGCGAAAGAGATTTTGGAGAAAGCGCTCGGTTCGCAGAAAGCGATGGACATTCTGAACCGCTTGACCGCGACGCTGCAAGTAAGGCCTTTCGATTTCGCGAGGAAGGCCGAGCCTTCCCAAATCTTGAACTTCATTCAGAACGAAAATTCGCAGACGATCGCGCTCGTGCTTTCCTATTTGCAGCCGGAGCAATCGTCGGCGGTGCTCTCGTCCTTGCCCCAAGAGAAGCAGGCCGAGGTGGCCCGGAGAATCGCGCTCATGGACAGCACCTCTCCGGACGTGATCTCCCAGGTGGAGAGAGTGCTGGAGCAGAAGCTGAGCTCGACGGTCACGCAGGACTACACGAACGCGGGCGGCATCGAGTCGATCGTGAAAATCCTGAACGGCGTCGACCGCGGCACGGAACGCACGATCTTGGATTCGCTGGAAATTCAAGACCCGGAGCTGGCCGAGGAAATCAAGAAACGGATGTTCGTATTCGAAGACATCGTCAATCTGGACAACCGTTCCATCCAGCGCATCATTCGCGACATCGAGAACGCGGACTTGCAATTGGCGCTCAAGGTGGCGAGCGACGAGGTGCGCGAATCGATCTTCCGCAATATGTCGAAGCGGATGGCGGAGACGTTCAAGGAAGAGATGGAATACATGGGCCCGGTCCGGCTTCGCGACGTCGAGGAGGCTCAGACCCGCATCGTAGCGACGATCCGCAGACTGGAGGAAGCGGGCGAGATCATCATCGCCCGCGGCGGAGGAGACGATATCATTGTCTAATCTCATCAAATCTTCCCATGTCGTGTCGCTCGACGATCTGAAGAGATTGGAATTGATCCAGAAATTCGTTCCGGTTCAGCAAAATATTTCCCGTTCCGACGCGGACGGCGAAGGAAATCCGGAGATGGACGTCGAAACACAATCCTTAAAGGAAAGAATCCTGGCCGACGCGGAGCTTGCCGCCGAGCAGATCGTGCGGCAGGCGCAGGCCGAGATCGAGGAAATGAAGGCCGCCGCCCGGGAGGAGATCGAGGTCTGGTGGCAGTCCCGGCGCGAGGAAGACGAAGCGATCCGACAGGAATCGGGACGGCAAGGCTACGAAGAAGGCTTTCGCAGCGGATCCGCAGCGGCGGAGGAGCAATTGCGGCAGCAGTACGAAGGCCAACTGAAGGAAGCGCAAGAGATCGTCGGACAAGCTTACGCGGCCAAGGAAGCGGTCATCGCCGAAGGCGAAACGTTCCTGGTCGAGCTCAGCTGCTCGATCGCGGAGAAAATCATTCAGAAGAAGCTGGCCAAGGCGCCGGAAATGTCCATGAAGCTGTTCGAGAAAGCGCTGGCCAGAAGAAGGGAGCTAGGCGTCATCACGTTATGCGTCGCTCCCGGCCAATTCGCCTACGTATCGGCCGCGAAAGAAGAACTGGCGCTTGCCCTGGATCCCCAGGCGGAGCTGCAGATCGTGCCCGACGCTTCCATTAAGGAAGGCGGGTGCATCGTCCGTTCTTCGTTCGGGAGCATCGACGCGAGAGTCGACACGCAGCTGTCGGCCATTCGGGAGCAATTGCTCCAAGTAGCCGCCCATCGGGCCGAAGGGGGCGAATGAGATGGCGGTCCTCGACGCCGGAAGATATACGGAAGCGATCCGGGAGATGGATCCCGTCCGGGTGAACGGCAAAGTGATCCAGATTATCGGGTTGACCGTCGAGTCCGAAGGACCGGACGCCAGCATCGGAGACGTGTGCTCCATCCGCCCGATGAAGGGCGGCAAGCCGGTTCTGGCGGAAGTGGTCGGTTTTCGCGACAATCGCGTGCTGCTGATGCCGCTTGGCGATTTGCACGCCATTGGCCCCGGCTGCGACGTCGTCGCGACGGGAGGCCCGCTGACGGTGCAAGCCGGATCGGAGCTGCTCGGTAAAGTGCTCGACGGGTTGGGGCAGCCGCTCGACGGAACGCGCTTATCGACGCGGATGCCGCACTACTCCACGAACAACGCTCCCGGAAACCCGTTGAACCGTCCGAGAGTAACCGAGCCGCTGGGCGTCGGCGTTCGGGCGATCGACGGTCTGCTGACCGTCGGCCGCGGACAACGCGTCGGCATCTTCGCCGGATCGGGCGTCGGGAAGAGCACGCTGCTCGGCATGATCGCCCGCAACACTTCCGCCGACGTGAACGTGATCGCCCTGATCGGCGAGCGCGGGCGGGAGGTGCTCGAATTCGTCGAGAAGGACTTGGGACCGGAAGGGCTGGCCCGGTCGGTCGTTATCGTCGCCACGTCGGACCAGCCGGCGTTGATTCGGATGAAGGGAGCCCTCATCGCGACGACGATCGCCGAGTATTTTCGCGACCGCGGCCTGGACGTCATGCTGATGATGGATTCGGTCACCCGCTACGCCATGGCGCTCCGCGAAGTCGGACTGGCCATCGGGGAGCCTCCCGCGACGAGAGGGTATACGCCTTCCGTGTTCGCGGCGCTGCCGAAGCTGTTGGAACGCGCGGGAACGGGACCGACGGGTTCGATTACCGCATTCTATACCGTTCTGGTCGACGGCGACGACATGAACGAGCCGATCGCCGACGCCGTTCGCGGCATATTGGACGGACATATCGTTCTGAACCGCGGATTGGCCAACAAAGGCCACTTCCCGGCGATCGACGTCCTGTCGAGCGTCAGCCGGGTCATGAAGGACATCGTCGGCGAAGACCAGCAATCCGCCTCCGAGCAATTGAAGAGGCTGCTCGCGGTTTACCGGGATTCGGAGGACCTGATCAACATCGGCGCCTATCAGCGCGGTTCCAACGGGGAGATCGACAAAGCGATCCAATATTACGATCTTATCCGGGCTTACACGCAGCAAAAAACGAACGAGAAGGTCACGCTCAAGGAAGCGCAGGAACGATTGATCATCGATTTTTACAGGAGATGAGCGTAAGCGATCATGAAATTCCGATATCCTTTGCAGAAGATCGTGGACTTGAAGGGCAGCGAGAAATCGATGGCCGAATGGGAATACGCGGCGTCGCTCGGCAAGCTCAGAACCGAGGAGGAAAGGCTCAGCGCGCTGTTCGAGGAACGGCGCGGACTGGAGGATGCGCTGCAATCGGCCGCCGCCAAGCCTACGCCCTTGAACGAGCTGCTCCAAACTCAGCGCTACATAGAGGTGGTTGACGTTCGCATCCGCGAGCAGCGCGAAGGCGTCCGCTCCGCGGAATCGTTGGTGCGCAAGCGTCAAGGGATGCTGACCGACAAGATGGTGGACGAGAAAGTATGGCTGAACGCGAGAGACCGGGCGCTGGAGCGTTTTCGGAGCGACCGGCTGGCCAGGGAGCAGAACGAACTGGATGAAATCGCGATCGTAAGGGCGGGACGCAAGTAGCGGAAGAAGCCGGAGCGATTCGCAGAGGAAGGGAGGGAAAATCGTGGCGAGCTCGGATGTGGAAAAAAGCAGTTACAGCGGCTTCGAGCGATTTCTCTTTTTCGTTACCCCGATTTTGTTTACGGCGGTGCTGCTGGGCGTGCTGCTGCTGATGTTCAACGCCGATTGGCGCAATTCGGCGCTTGAGATCGGCAATAAAATACCGCTGGTCAAATCGGTTCTGCCGGATCCCGCGCAGCCCGAAGGGCCCGACGCGCAGTCGGACGAGGCGCTGACGGTGAACAATGCCAAGACGAAGGTAGACGAACTGAACGCGCTGCTCGCGGACAGGGAAACCGCGCTCAGGCAAGCGACGGCGAAAAACGAAGAGCAGACGAAGCAAATCGAGGAAATGCGGCTTAAGCTGGACGAATTGACGAAAGAGAATCAAGAAAAGACGATTACGACCGACGCTTACCAGGCGCGCATCGGCTCGCTCGCGAGCATGTACGGCAAGATGACGCCGAGCAAGGCGGCCCCGATTCTGGAAAACATGACGCTGGAGGAATCCGCGCTGGTGCTCGGGGCGATGTCGGAGACCGAGAGAGGTCGCGTGCTCGAGAGGATGACTCCGAAAAAAGCGGCCGACGTCACGATGAAGCTGAAGGATTCCGAAACGGTCGCCGATCGGGAAATCGCCGCCTTGCAATCGCGGATCAAGGAACTGGAGGCGGGCGCGGCCGAAGCGTCCTCCACCCTGGATACGGCCGAGCTAAACCGAACGTTCTCCGGCATGAAGCCGACGCAAGCGGCCGAGCTGCTCCTTCAGATGGCGCCTACGAATCCGAGCAAAGTGCTTCGCATTCTTACGGCCTTGGACGATTCGTCGAGATCGAGGGTGCTGGACGAGATGTCCTTGCAGAACAAGAAGACGACGGCGAACCTGGTCGGCAAGCTGATGCCCGCGCAATAGGCGGAAGCCGCGCAGCGGATATCGAAAGGAGGTGAAACGAACATGAACATGGCGATCTCATCGAACTCGGTACCGTCCGGCAAAGCAGCCGTCGCATCGGTAAACGCGGCTTCGGGAGCGGCGCAAGGTAAAGGTTTCGCCGGGGCGCTCGTGCAAGCGATCGAAGGCGGCGCTTCCGGCTCCAACGCAGGCGGGACGATCTCTCTCCCGGCCGGAGTAACGGGCTTGCTCGGCCAGACCCAACTGGCGTCCGCCGGCGAACAAACGAAAGATCTGCTGGCGCTGCTGGCCGGCTTGATCGATCAGCTGCAAGGATTGGAAGAATCGGAGGCCCCGCTGACCCCGGAGACCGAAGATCAGCTGGCCGCCATCCTCGCCTCGCTTGAACAGTTGCTCGCGCAGCTTCAGACGGCGAGTCAGTCCGCCGAAGGCGTAACGGCCGACGCGGGGGCGAACGAACCGCCGGCTCAATCCGCGCTATTCGCGGAGGCGGCGAATGAAGTCGCCAAGCCGATCGTCACTCAAGTCCGGGAGACGCTGCAGAAGCTTTCCGACGCGCTCGCGACGGCAAAGAGCATCCCTGAGCAAATCGGGGGATTCCTCGGTCAATTGAAGGCGGCGTTGGAATCCGCGGCCCCGACTCTCGCGCCGGAAGCCCGGATCGAGTCCGAGCAGGCGGAAGCCGCGCAGAAGCCGCAGGCCAAGCCCGACGCGAAAGCCGAGAAAGCTTTGGAGACGGGGACGGCGATTCCCAAGGAATCGGCGAGCCAAGCCGCTCCGGCGCAAGAAAACCGGCGCCCGGCGCAGGCTTTCCGCGATCCCGTCTGGAGGTTCCAGGTGGCGGCGACGGCCGGAGAAGCTTCGGGGGCTAACGCCCAATCCGCCGCGGCGGCAACGAACGCGGCCGTCGAATCGACGGGTTCCGCGGAGCCGCAGCCGGCTTGGACGTTCCAGCAGAACGACGCGCTCGCGAAGCAGGAATCGGCGGCGGTTAAAACCGCTCCGGTGCCGAATCCCGTACCGGTACAGCAATTCGCCGAACAAATGGGCAAGTTTCTGGTCAAGCAGTTTCAATTGACTCAGGGCAACGGTACGACCGAAGCGAAGCTTAAGCTGACGCCGGAGCATCTCGGGCAGGTCGATATCCGGATCGTGATGCAGAACGGCACGGTCACCGCGCAGTTTATCGCGGACAGCCCGGCGGCCAGGGAGATGCTTGAAAATCAAATGGCGCAGCTGAGAACCGCTCTGAACGGCCAAGGCTTGCAAGTCGACCGTCTGGACGTCGTCCAGCAGCCTCCGACATCCGCGGGAACGAACTTCCTGCATCAAGATCACCGTCAGTCGAACTCCGGCAGCGGCAACGGCTCGAGAGGCCGGAACGGAAGCGAAGGGCAGGAGGATGCCGCCGTATTCGCGGCAGAGCTCGAGCGTAATTCTTCGCTGAAGGAAGCCGGCTTCGGAAGCTCGATTAACGTGACGGCTTAACATGGATAAGGAGGCGGCATGATGGCCGACAACATCAGCACCAAAAACGTATGGCCTTACTATTCCGCTCAGAACGTGCAGAGAGCGGCGAGGGAGCCGGTCAAGGAGCTCGGAAAGGACGAATTCCTGCAAATTCTCGTCACCCAGCTCCGCAACCAGGATCCGATGCAGCCGATGCAGGACAAGGAATTCATCGCGCAGATGGCGCAGTTCTCCTCCTTGGAGCAGATGGTGAACATGGCCAAGGAAGTGACCGCCTTGAAGCAGTCGGCCGGGATGGCCACCGGATTGATCGGCAAGCAGATCGAATGGTACGCGGAGAACGCCAACTCCACGGAGGAAAGCGTCGTGCAACGCGGCACCGTCAGCTCGATCATCTGGACGAACGGCGTTCAGTACGCCCAAGTCGGAGAGGTCGCCGTACCGATCGACAAGATCGTGTCGATCTCGGCGCCGTCCGAAGAGCCTGCCGCAGGCGACGAACAGGCGGAGGGATCCGCCGATGAGTAACCCGCTGCTCGTCGGGCATCTGACGACGGGGAGAACGGGGCCGATTCAAGGGCAGCGGACGATCGAGCGGAGTCCAACGCCGGAAACCCCGGGCGTCTCGTTCCGCGAATTGCTCGACCAGGAACGGTTGAAGTTCAGCCATCACGCCGAGCAGCGCTTGCAGCAAAGGGGCATCCGGCTCATGCCCGACCAGATCGCGAAGATCGCCGGAGCGATCGACCAGGCGGCGGCGAAAGGTGCCAAGGATTCCCTCGTTTTATTCCGGGATATCGCGATGATCGTCCACGTTCCGAACCGGACCGTCGTGACCGCGATGGACGGGCAGTCGATGAAGGAGCATATTTTTACTCAGATCGATAGCGCGGTCGTCGTCAGCTAACGAAGATCAGGGCTGGTCCTGCAAAGGGGGCCCGAAGCCGCGGACCGATTGAAGCGGCTCTATTCCACCTATTAATGGAGGTATGCAGCAGATGTTACGTTCCATGTATTCAGGCGTGTCCGGGATGAGAGGCTTCCAGACGAAGCTCGACGTCATCGGCAACAATATCGCGAACGTCAATACGGTCGGCTTCAAAACCGGCCGAGTCATGTTCAAGGATATTCTCAGCCAGACGGTCGCCGGGGGAACCGCTCCGGATCCGGGCGTCAGCGGCGGCGTCAACCCGAGACAAATCGGTTTGGGCGTCTCCGTAGCCTCGATCGATACCGTTCATACGCCGGGCAGCGCGATGACGACCAACGTGCCGACCGACCTGCGCATCGACGGAGACGGATTTTTCGTCGTCAGCCAGGACGGCACCGACGCGACGGCGTTCTTGACCCGCGCGGGCAACTTTACGGTCGACTCTGAAGGCTACCTCGTGACCAGCGACGGATTGTTCGTCATGAACGCCGGCGCGGGCGGTCCGATCCAGATCGACCCGGCTACGTATTCCGCGTTCTCGATCGCTCAAGACGGCACCGTCATGGGCACGGACGACACCGGCGCCATCGTGCCGATCGACCAGATCGGCATCGCCAAGGTCGTCAATCCGAGCGGCTTGGAGAAAGCCGGCGGCAGCTTGTACAAGCTGACTCCGTACGCGGATCCGAACGACATGGCGACGATTACGACGACGGCCGGAGATCTGGGCCGCGGCGTCGTCATCGCCGGACAATTGGAGATGTCCAACGTGGAGCTGACGAACGAGTTCACCGAAATGATCGTCGCCCAACGCGGATTCCAAGCGAACTCGAGAATCATTACGACTTCGGACGAAATCTTGCAGGAAGTCGTGAACTTGAAACGTTAATAACGGCATTTGATCTCCTGCCCGGGGAGAGCCTCCGCTCTCCCTTCGGCAGCCTGGGGGAGGCCCAGCGATGATTCACGTCACGCGCCTGAACGGCACCAAGTTCCATCTCAACGCTTTGCTGATCGAGACGGTGGAAGAAACGCCGGACACGATCATTACGCTGACTACCGGAAAGAAATACATTGTCATCGAAAATTCTTCGGATGTAATCCGGTCAATCCGGCATTACTTACGCAGCATCGGCGTGTTGGCGGCGATACCGAATCCCGCGGACTCGCAATCGGAGGGAGCTACGTCATGAGAAAATTGTTGCCATGGCTCGTTTCGCTATTATTGGCGATTACGTTGATAGTCGTTGTCACGTTCTACTTCTGGAACAGCTTGTTCGGAGACAAGAAAGCGGATCCGGAGCAAGCGGCCAAGGAAGTGGCCGAGAACGTGCAACTGGAGCCAATATCTGCGGATGAAATGGTGAAAGTCACATCCGAATTAATTGATATCAGCACGAATTTGTCGGACACCGATTACGTCGTCAAAGTAAGCCTCTCGTTCCAGTTCGACAGCGAGAAAGCGAAGGAAGAGTTCGACAAGATCAAGGAAAACGAAGTCAAGCCGATCGTCAACCGCGCCCTGTGGGTCATGTCCCCGGAGGACATGAGCGGGACGAAAGGCAAGGACCAGCTGACCGCGGGACTGATCAACGCCATCAACAACGTGATCACCGAAGGGAAGCTGCTTAAAGTCGGAATCAAAGGATTCGTCATGACTCCTATTTGATCGTCATAGAGAGCGGGGATCGCCGCATTCGGGCGGCTTTCCGCCAAGCAGAACAAGTATGGCCGCGGTTTCGCGAGCGCGTTCCGCCAGGGCCTCGAGAAAGGGGTGAGACATTTGGTTGATGTACTTTCGCAGAATGAGATCGATGCGTTGCTCGCGGCGTTGTCGTCCGGGGAGATGGACGCGGAAGAGCTCAAAAAAGAGGATACGCAGAAAAAGGTCCGCTCCTACGACTTCAAGCGCGCGACCCGCTTCTCCAAAGACCATATCCGCAGCTTGACCCGGATCCACGAAAACTTCGCGCGTTACTTGACGACTTATTTTTCCGCGCAGCTGCGCACGTTCGTGCAGATCAGCGTCGTTCAAGTCGAGCAATTGCCTTACGACGAATTTATCCGCTCCATTCCCAAGATGACGATTCTGAACATCTTCGAGGCGGAGCCGCTTGAAGGCCGAATGGTTCTAGAAGTACATCCCAACGTCGCTTTCGCGATGCTGGACAGGCTGCTCGGCGGGAGCGGAAGCGCCCCGGGCAAAATCGGCAGCCTGACGGAAATCGAAACGATCATCATGGAAAAGATATTCAGCCGCGCGTTAGAAAGCCTTCAGGAGGCATGGCGGACGATCATCGACACGCAGCCGCGTCTCGAAGGACTGGAAACGAATCCGCAGTTCATGCAAATCGTCTCTCCCAACGAAACGATCGCGCTGATCTCGCTCAGTACGAAAATCGGCGAAACGACGGGGATGATCAACCTATGCATCCCGCACGTCGTCATTGAGCCTATCATGCCGAGACTGTCGGTTCACCACTGGTTCGTATCGCAGAAGAAGACGAGAGCGCCCGAGGAACAGCAAATGCTCGAACAGCGGGTTCACAAAGCCAAGCTGCCGATCATCGCGGAGCTCGGCTCCTCTTACATTTCGATTCAGGAGTTTCTGAACCTGAACGTCGGAGACGTCATCGCGCTGCACAAGGAGACGTCCGAAGGGCTGAACGTCAAAGTCGGCGACAAGCTGAAGTTCATCGCGAGCCCCGGCACGCTGCGAGACAAAATGGCGATTCAAATTCAAGAAATCGTCAGCGAAGGAGATGAGATCTATGACGAGTAAAGATTACTTATCCCAGGAGGAAATCGACGCCCTGCTCAATCAATCCTCCGGCGGCGATAGCAGCGACCTCTCCGCGGCGGAAGGCTCCCCGTCGATCGACGATTATTTGACGGCGCTCGAGCAGGACGCGCTCGGGGAGATCGGCAACATCACGTTCGGCAGCGCGGCGACGGCTCTGTCGACCTTGCTTGGCAAGAAGGTGGACATTACGACGCCGACCGTGTCCGCGATCGCGAGAGAAGAATTCGAATCGGAATTCCCCAAGCCGCACGTCGCGGTGCACGTCAGCTACGTAGAAGGCTTCGAGGGCATCAATTCCTTGGTCATCAAGTCCCACGACGCCCAAGTGATCGCCGACCTGATGCTCGGCGGCGAAGGCAACGTGACGACGGAGGAGCTCAACGAAATACATATTAGCGCGGTTCAGGAAGCGATGAACCAGATGATGGGTTCGTCCGCGACGTCGATGTCGACGATCTTTAACCGGATGGTCAACATCTCGCCGCCCGGAATCGACATCATGGACGTCAAGAACAACGCCGGCGTGAGCAACATCCCGAAGGAGAGCATGTTCGTCAAAATTTCGTTCCGGTTGAAAATCGGGGATCTGATCGATTCCTCGATCATGCAGCTGCTTACCGTTCCTTTCGCCAAGGAATTGGTCAGCTCCCTGATGGGGGGAGCGTCGGAGCCCGCGGCTCCTTCCGCGCCGGCCGCTCAGCAGCCGATTCCCGCGCCTGCCCAGCCGGCGTATTCGGCGCCGCCCGCGCCGCAAGCACCGCCGGTGCCGCAAGCGCCTCCGATGGCGGCGATTCCCCCGGGATACGGGGCGCCGATGCCGAGCCAACCGCAAACGCTCGGCGGAGGCGTCAATCGGAACGTGAGCGTCAATCCGGTGCAGTTCGCGAACTTCCAGGGCGGCGGATATACGCAAGCGGACGAGACGAATCTTAATCTGCTGCTCGACATTCCGTTGAAGGTAACCGTCGAGCTCGGTCGCACGAAGAAGCAGATTAAGGATATTTTGGAATTGTCCCAAGGCTCGATCATCGAGCTGGACAAGCTGGCGGGCGAACCTGTCGACATCTTGGTTAACAACAAATTGATCGCCAAAGGCGAAGTCGTCGTCATTGACGAGAATTTCGGGGTCCGCGTGACGGACATCGTCAGTCAATGGGACCGCGTCCAAAAAATCCAATAAGCAAATCGGGAGGAAACAGAAATGGCTAACCGCATTCTCATCGTTGACGACGCAGCTTTCATGCGCATGATGATTCGCGATATTTTGACGAAAAACGGGTACGAGGTCGTAGGAGAAGCGCAAGACGGCGCGCAAGCGATCGAGAAATTCAAGGAATTGTCTCCGGACCTGATCACGATGGACATTACGATGCCGGAGATGGACGGAATCGCCGCCTTGAAGGAAATCCGCAAGATGGATTCCAACGCTAAGGTCATCATGTGCTCGGCCATGGGCCAGCAAGCGATGGTTATCGACGCGATTCAAGCCGGCGCCAAGGATTTTATCGTTAAGCCTTTCCAAGCGGATCGGGTCATCGAGGCGATCAAGAAAACATTGGGCTAAGCCACAGTCAGGAGCGTTGAAGATTCATGCGAACGTACGGGCTCGCCGAAACGTTGCCGGATTCTCCTCTAGGCTCGGCCTGGAATTTGATCTGGGTGCTGTTCGTCCTCGGAGTCGTCATCGCTCTCATCGTTCTGATCTTGCGGTTTATCGCCAAGAGGAGCCGGGGCTGGGGGATGAATCGCGCCCTTCGTTCTCTGGGAGGGTACCCTCTGGGCACGAACAAGTCGATGCAGATCGTCGAATGGAACGGACGCATCTACGTGCTCGGCGTCGGGGAGAACGTGACGCTGCTCGACGCGATCACGGAGCCGGACGTCGTCGACGCCTTGCTGGCGGAGCACGACGCGGCTTCGGCCGGATCGGAAACCGTCTTGCCGGAATGGCTTCGCAAGTGGACTCAGCGCAATAACCCGCAGGGCGAGGAGCGGTCATCCGAGCGTCCGGAATCCGGGGCGAGCTTCGAGAAAGCGCTCGAGAGCCGGATCCGCCAGCTTTCCGAAAGCAGGCGGAAGGTGGAGCAAATGCTGGATGACGACCGTTCTGAAGATCGGACGGATAAACGATGAAAAAGAAATTCCTATACAGCTTCTTGACGTTGCAAGCCATGTTAATCGGCTACCAATCGTCCGCATACGCCGACCCGATCATCGGAGTGACGCTAGGCGACGGTTCGGAGCCGGTCGGCGCGTCGGCCTTGTCGTTGTTGCTTCTGATTACGGTGCTGAGTCTGGCTCCGGCGATTCTCGTCCTGATGACCAGCTTCACCCGAATCGTCATCGTCCTCGGTTTCGTCCGTACGTCCTTGGGCACGCAGCAGATGCCGCCGAACCAAGTGCTGATCGGACTTGCTTTGTTCATGACGCTGTTCGTCATGGCCCCGACGTTCTCCCAGGTCAACGAGACGGCTCTCAAGCCTTATTTGGCCGGAGAAATCAGCCAGACGGACGCGCTGGAGAAAGCGGCGGTGCCGATGAAGGAGTTCATGTACAAGCATACCCGGGAAAAAGACCTGCTCTTGTTCATGAAATACACGAAAACCGAAAAGCCGGCCACGTTCGAGGACATTCCGATTACCGTTCTCGTTCCGGCTTACGCCATCAGCGAATTGAAGACGGCCTTTCAAATGGGATTCATGATCTTCATTCCTTTTCTCGTCATCGATATGGTCGTGGCCAGCGTCCTGATGGGGATGGGGATGATGATGCTTCCTCCCGTCATGATCTCGCTTCCGTTCAAAATATTGCTGTTCGTGCTGGTCGACGGCTGGTATCTCGTCGTGAAGTCGTTGCTGGGCAGCTTTAGCACATGACGGAAAGCGTAAGCAAGGGGGGAGCTCATGACGTCCGAATTTATTATCGGTTTGGCGGGGCAGGCGATTTTCACCGTTCTTAAAGTGAGCGCTCCGATGCTCGTGATCGCGCTCGTCGTCGGTTTGATCGTCAGCATCTTCCAGGCGACGACGCAAATTCAAGAGCAGACGCTCGCTTTCGTTCCCAAGATTATCTCCGTTTTCCTAGCCCTGCTCGTCTTCGGACCCTGGATTCTGAATATCTTGGTCGACTTCACGACGAGATTGCTAGGAAATCTGGAGAAGTACATTGGGTGACCCGGAATGGACTTGATTATGCAGGTTTTTCCTGCCTTTCTGCTTGTTTTATGTCGAATCACGGCGTTTTTTGTTGTCGCGCCGGTCTTTTCGTCCCGGAACGTGCCGAGAACGGCAAAGATCGGACTGGCTTTTTTTATCTCGGTTATCGTTTTTCTCGGCGTAGGCTTCGATACGAAAGTAGCGGCCGACGCGACCTACATATTGGCGGTCATCCGCGAAACGTTCGCGGGGCTGCTTATCGGCTACGTCTCGTATCTGTTCTTTACGATCGTTCAGACCGCCGGGGCTCTGATGGATATGCAGATGGGCTTCGGCATCGCGAACATCGTGGATCCGGTCACCGGCGTCTCGGCGCCGATGATGGGCAACTTGAAGTTCATGCTCATGATTCTCGTTTTTTTCTCCGTCAACGGCCATCATTATTTGCTGTCGGCCATCATGGACAGCTACAAGTGGCTGCCGCTCGATAACCGGTTGTTCGAAACCTATTACGGCGGCGACGTGACGGAATTCCTGGCGCGGACGTTCGCGGACACCTTTCTGATCGCTTTGCAGATTTCCGCTCCGATCGTCGTCGCGATGTTTCTGACGGATTTCGCTTTGGCCTTGCTGGCCAGAGCCGCCCCGCAGTACAACGTGTTCGTGATCGGGCTTCCGCTGAAAATCCTGGTCGGACTCGCTTTGTTGGTTCTCCTGCTTCCGGGGTTCGGCACCTTGTTCCAAATGGTGTTCGACCGGATGTTCGAGGCGCTGGAAAAGCTGTTCGTCATCCTGAAGTCATCGTAGGCTCGGCCGGCGGTCCTGGAGGTGGAAACATGCCCCGCAATCGGATAAGGATGGACCTGCAGCTGTTCTCCGGCGAGAAAACCGAAAAAGCGACGCCGAAGAAACGCAAGGAGAGCCGCGATAAGGGGCAAGTCGCCAAAAGCATGGAAGTGCCCGGATCTCTGATCCTGCTGGCGTGCATCTCTTTCCTGGTCATGCTCGGTCCTTTTATGGAAAAACAGCTGATGGCTTTGGTAGGGGACGTGTTTCTGAACCGGCTGAGCATGGAAGTGACGGCGGGCAACGTGCTGTCCTTGTTCAACGACTATTTGCTGCAAATCCTGATCCTGCTGGCGCCCGTCTTCGTCATCGTCGTCGTCGTCGCGTTCGCCAGCAACTACGTGCAGATCGGATGGTTGTTCACCTTAGAGCCGCTTAAGCCGAAATTCGAAAAGCTCGACCCGATCAAAGGCGCCAAAAACATTTTCGGCATGAGGTCGCTCGTCGAATTCCTCAAAAGCGGACTGAAGCTGCTCGCGGTCACGGTCATCGCTTTTACGGTATTGTGGTCCGAGAAGGAGAGGCTGCTCGATCTGGCTCACCTGCCGATCGAGGATATTTTCGCTTTCGTGACGAGCGTG
>Ga0065721_10004417_pt1 | contig 28548 bp, 32 predicted proteins | sample Mesricmetagenome_FD_59108 | JGI IMG/M metagenome (GOLD analysis project Ga0065721, IMG submission 59108) | Mesophilic microbial community from rice straw/compost enrichment Sample: eDNA_1 v2 (version 2) | ecosystem: Engineered > Solid waste > Grass > Composting > Bioreactor | place: USA: Davis...
AATTCCGGTGAGAGCCGGCCCTAGGAAACCCCCTGCCGGACTTCGATCCGTCCCGCAGGGCAAATCTCTCCAGTGGAGAGATTTGAGGTGAGAAGGCCATGAGCGCTATGCGCGAATGGCAGACGCCCCGGGGCGGATTGCGTCTCGTTTTTAAATTCTGAGGCGGAATCCGCCTCGGGGCTTCCATCGACGTTTCAAACCTGGAGGTTTTTACGCCGTCCGGCGAAAGGGCCTGCCCGAAGGGACCGGCCACGCAGCCCCGGCGCTTTCACCCGGTCCGCCCTTGCGATCTGGCGCGAGCGTCACAAAATATCTACAGACAGCGAACGCAAATCATCCTAGCGTCGTTACTGCATGGGCGACGCGCTCCGCTTCGCCCCCTTCGGGAGCCGAGAAAGTTTGAGCAGGCACTTGCCACCCACCGCTGATAACGCCCTTGCATCGCAACTCGAACTCGCCTTTGAAGACAATCGCCTGGCAGCCCAGCTCTATGGCGATTTCGACCAGAACCTTGCCCTGATCGAACAGCGCCTCGCCGTCTCGGCCACGCCGCGCGGCAATCATGTGCTGCTCAAGGGCGCGGCCTCCAAGGTCGATCAGGCGCGCCGCGTGCTGGAATCGCTCTATGCCAATCTCGAGGAAGGCCGCAGCATCGACATTGCCGATGTCGATGCCGTCATCCGCATGATCGAGACCGAGGACAGCCAGCTCACCCTGCCCACGCTGGAGCGCAAGGGCAAGGTGCGCATGGCCCAGATCGCCACGCGCAAATCCACCATCGTCGCCCGCACCCCGGCCCAGGACGCCTATATGCGCGCCATGGAGCGGAGCGAGCTGGTCTTCGGCATCGGCCCGGCCGGTACCGGCAAGACCTATCTGGCCGTCGCCCATGCCGCGAGCCTGCTCGAACGCGGCGACATCAACCGCATCATCCTTTCGCGTCCGGCCGTCGAGGCCGGAGAGCGCCTGGGCTTCCTGCCCGGGGACATGAAGGAAAAGGTCGATCCCTATCTGCGCCCGCTCTATGACGCGCTCTACGACATGATGAAGCCGGAAAATGTCGAGCGCTGCATCACCTCGGGCATTATCGAGGTCGCGCCCCTGGCCTTCATGCGCGGGCGCACGCTCTCCAATGCCGTGGTCATCCTGGACGAGGCGCAGAACACCACCTCGATGCAGATGAAGATGTTCCTCACCCGCCTGGGCGAGAATTCCAAGATGATCGTCACCGGCGACCCCACCCAGGTCGATCTGCCGCGGGGCGAGAAATCCGGGCTGGTCGAGGCCGTCAACCTGCTCGACGGGGTCGAGGGCGTGCATGTGTCGCGCTTCGGCGACAAGGATGTGGTGCGCCACGCGCTTGTCGGACGGATCGTGCGGGCCTATGAGCAGGATGCCATGCGCCGGCTCGCCCGCAAGGAGGGCGATACCGAGGGCCTGGCGCGGACATTGGGCACCTTGCCCCGGAGCTGAGCCGCCGATCCATGCCGTCATCGCCCCCTTTGGAAATCGCCGTCATCCGCAATGCGGAGGGCTGGCCCGATCACTTCGACAGCCTGGCCGAAAAAGCCGTGCTGGCCGCGCTGGCCGGCGCCGGGGCCAGGATCAAGGGCGCGGCCGAAATTTCGGTCCTCCTCACCGATGACGCGGAGCAGCGCGAGCTCAATGCCCAATGGCGCGGAAAAGACAGCGCCACCAATGTGTTGAGCTTTCCCCAGATCGAGCCTTTCGGCCCGGTCATGGGGCTGTTGGGCGATATCACCCTGGCGCGCGAGACGCTCGAGCGCGAGGCCGCCGATCTCGGCAAGAGCCTGGACGATCATTTCACCCATCTCATGGTGCATGGATTTTTGCACATTCTGGGTTATGATCACCTCGAGGAAGACGAGGCCCTTCAAATGGAGGGCCTGGAAACCCAGATATTGGCGGGGCTGGGGATAGACGATCCCTATGCCGATTGACAAAACCGTCAGGAACCCCTGACCTTCAGGGGCATTTTCGTCCCAATGGACACCAAGAGCCGTGATTTCGCGGCACGAGATGATGACCGACAGCGACAGTAACATGGCCCCGCGGGTGGCCGAAAACCCAGAACCTCCCTCTAGTTCCGCCCCCGCCGCGTCGCGGGGGCCGAGCCTCTTGCACCGGATCAAGGGCCTCTTGGCCCTGCGCACGGTCTCCCTGCGCGACGATCTGCAAGTGGCTCTGGAGGACAATGGCAGCGCCGAAACCGGCGATTTCTCCGAGAGCGAGCGCGCGATCCTGCAGAACGTGCTGAAGCTCTCCAAGGTGTCGGTCGACGACGTCATGGTCGAGCGCTCCGACATCCAGGCGGTGCAATCCGACATCAATCTGGGCACGCTCCTGGCCAAGTTCCGCCAGGTCGGCCATTCGCGCCTGCCCGTCTATGACGAGGGCCTGGACGACATCAAGGGCTTCATCCACATCAAGGATGCCCTGGCCCGGATCACCGAGCCGGTCAACGACCCCGAAAAGGAAGTGCCGGTCAAACTGCTCTCGGCGACGCTGCGGCAGAAGATCGGCAAGCTGGGCATTGCCCGCCCGGCCATGTTCGTGCCCACCTTCATGCCGGCGGCCGACTTGCTCCAGCAGATGCGCGCCAGCCGCACCCATATGGCCATCGTGGTCGACGAATATGGCGGCACGGACGGCCTGGTCACCATCGAGGATCTGCTCGAAGCGGTGGTGGGCGAGATCGAGGACGAGCATGACGTGGCCGAGGCGGCCCTGATCCGCCGCGTCGGGGAAGGCGTCTATATCGCCAATGCCCGGGCCGAGCTCGACGATGTCCGCAGCCTGATCGGTCCGGATTTCGATCCCGGTGAATATGGCGAGGACGTCGATACGATCGGCGGTCTGGTCTTCAATCTCGCCGGCCATGTGCCCAAGCGCAGCGAGCGCATCGACGGGCTCGATGGATTCGAGTTCGAGATTCTCGCCGCCGACAGCCGCCGCATCAAGCGCCTGCGCATCCGCCGCAAGAAGGATGGTCCGGCCGAGCCGCTGGCCATTACCGACCAGCGCAGCGAGCAGGAAAAGCAGGCGGCTGAATAGGCATGGCGACCCCTGGGTCCGGCCCGGGGGTCAATCCTGCCGCGTTTCCAGTTCCGCCATGGCATTGTCCCGCTGCCGGGCAATGCGCAAAGCCTTCTTCTGCTTGGGGCAGGAGGCGCACAGCGTTTCCGGCATGGCCAGGTAATCGAGGCAGCATCCCTTGCGGTTGACGATGGCCACGTCCCGCCCGTCGGGCAGCGCGATCACTTCGAGATCGCCATGGCCCGTGAGCCCCATGGCCTCCAGCCACAGGGCGCAGAAGCGTTGTTGCTCGCCAAGGCCCAGATGCGGCTGGAAATGGCGCAGCCGCACCATCAATCCCAGCATGCGCTCGGCGAGCAGGCGCAGCGCCGGCACTGGCCTGAGCCGGGTGACTGCATTGACCTCGGTGAAAATGCCGTCGGCAAAGGCGCGCAATTCCGCTCCGGCCCGGGCGATCAGCGCCTCCGTCTCGTCCCGGTGCTGTGGCCCCGGCGCCAGCCGATAGCCGTCGACATAGATGCCGCGCTGGTTCTGCGCCAGGCTCCCGAGATCGGGCAGGGCGCCATGCAGATGCACGGCGATCACCGCCAGATAGGCCGGTTGCCAGGTGAGATTGGTATAGAGCCGAACCGCATAGAAGGGCGGCCCCGCCTGCGGATAGCTGGCTTCGAGCCGGCGATAGAGCTGTTCCAGAAAGCCACGATTGTCCTGGCCCGGCCGGTGCCAGCCGGGCAGGGGCTCGCCGGGCGCCCCCTTCATGAAGCCGGTGGCCTTCTCGGCGGTGGCGATCAGCCGCGTCAGGGCAGTATCGCCCTGACTGGAGGAAAAAAGATAGTCGCGCGCCATCATCAGGGTCTTCGTAACGCTGTGCCGCCGGCACGATCCGCAGGCAGATAGCACACAAATGCCTGCCCCCAAATAATCCCGAGCACTAAGTGTCAATACGTGGCGTAACCTTTCATGAAGTGTTCACGAAGCGGGAGAAGACTGCTCGCATCAAGTAAAACATGCGGGAGGTCTAGATGATCTTGCGCTCCAGGGAGTTGTGTCGCGATATTCGTGGCACGGCCGTCATCGAATTTGCTATTCTGACGCCGGTTTTTTTGCTGATGCTTACCGGCATGCTCGCCTACGGTATCTATTTCGGTGCCGCCCATGCCTTGCAGCAATTGGCAGCCGATGCCGCCCGCACCGCCATTGCCGGGATCAACGTGGGCGAAGGGCGGCGATTGGCTGCGGATTATCTCAGCCGCAATGCGGCCACCTATATGCTGATCGATCCGCAGAGGCTCGATTTCGATATCGCGGTGGCCCCGGACAATCCCGACCAATACCGGATCGAGCTCCGGTACGATGCCGGCGATCTGCCGATCTGGAACCTCTATCCGCCCCTGCCGCTGCCCAGCACGCAGATCGTGCATGGAGCGACCATTCGTCGGGGCGGCCTATGATCTGGCATCGGTTCCGGCGAGACGAGCGGGGAAATATGGCCCTGCTCTTTGCTTTCGGTTTCACCCTCTCCGCCCTGGTTTCGGCCCTGGCGGTGGATGCCGCTTCGCTCTACCACGCGCGGCGGCACTTGCAGGCCGGGGTCGACCTGGCAGCCATCTCGGCGGCGTCCGATCCCTCCCGGGCCGCCGAGATCGCCCGCTCCGTGCTGGCCGACGCCCGGCTCCTCCCCGAGGCCGGCACGGAGGGGCTCCGCGTCACCACTGGCCATTACGATCCTGCCATCGCCGATATCGGCCAGCGCTTCCGTCCCGGCGCCACGCCCCTCAACGCGGTGGAAGTCCAGCTCGAACGGCCGGGCGAGCTCCATTTCGCTGCCGGTTTCGCGCCATCGCTCCGCATCGGGGCGCGGGGTGTGGCGGCGGTGACGCCCCAGGTCGCCTTTTCCGTCGGCTCCCGCCTCGCCAGCCTCAATGGCGGCCTGGTCAATTCCGTGCTCTCCTCGCTCCTGGGCACGACGATCTCGCTCAATGCCCTCGATTATCGCGCCCTGGCCGATGCGCGGATCGATGCCTTCTCGTTCCTCGACGCCTTGGCCCAGCAATTGGGCGTCACCGCCGGTTCCTACGATGATCTCCTGGCCATGCGGGCCGGCGCCGGCACCATAGCCCGGGCGCTGGCGAGTCTCACCAATGGCACCGCGCGCACCGCTCTCGCGGCGCTCGGCGGCTCGGGTCAGGGCAATATGGTTTCGATCGGCAAGCTGATCGCCCTGGGCACGATGGGCCGGCACCAGATCGGCTCGGGCGGCGTGGGCATCAATTTTTCCGTGCTCGACCTGCTGACCGGCGCCGCCGCCATCGCCGATGGCAAGAACATGATCTCGCTGCCGCTCGGCGCCAGCCTGCCGGGCCTCGTCAAGCTGGAGCTTTCCCTGCGCGTGGGCGAACCGCCCCAGGGCGGCGGCTGGTTCGCCATCGGCCCCCAGGGCACCGTGCTGCGCACGGCCCAGCTCCGCCTGCGCCTGCGCGTCGAATTGCTGGGCGGCACCATTCTCGGGAGCGCCGGGGTCAAGGTGCCGCTCTGGCTCGATCTCGCCCATTCCGAAGCCATAGTCGCGGCTGCCACCTGTCCAACGGCTGCCGCGCCCAAGGGGAAGGCCAGCATCGCGGTGCGCCCCGGCGCCCTGCGCCTGGCCCTGGGAGAGATGAGCGATGCCAGCCTCGCCAATTTCGGTTCCACCCCGGCCCTGGCGCCGGTGCGGCTGATCGATGTCTTGCTGCTGTTGCGCGTCAATGCCGCCGGCATGATCGAGATTGCCCAGTCCAATCCAATCCTGCTCGATTTTTCCTCGCCCGACATCGCCGCCGGCGCGCTTAAGACCGCGCGCACCACCACGATTGCCTCCTCGCTTTTCGGCTCCCTTTTCAGCAACCTGCACATCGAGCCGCAAATTCTCGGCATCAGCCTCGGCCTGGGATCGGAATCGGCCATCGTCAAGGCCCTGGGCGCGCTGCTGGCCCCGCTGGGCCCCGTTCTCGACCTCACCGTCAATGGCGTGCTCGCCACCCTGGGCCTGGGCATCGGCGAGGCCGATATCCGCGTCCACGCCGTGCGCTGCGACAATCCCGTCCTCGTGGGCTGATCCCCCCGCCGATCCGCTCTTGACATGCTGTCATAGTGTGCTAGAGATACAGCACACTATACAGGCAAAACACATGGATGATTTTCACACCAGCCAGCCGATCTTCGTGCAGATCCGGCAAAGGCTGATCGGGATGATCCTGCGCCGGCAGGTGGGGGAGGGCGATGCCCTGCCCTCGGTTCGCCAGATTGCGGGCGAACTCTCGGTCAATCCTTTGACGGTCACCAAGGCCTTCGAGGCGCTGGTCGATATCGGCGTGGTGGAAAAACGAAGGGGTCTGGGCATGTTCGTCACCAATGGCGCGCGGGAAAAGCTTCTGGCGCATGAACGCGACAAGTTCCTGGCGGAAGACTGGCCGCGCATCGCCGCCCAGATCAAGGCGCTGGAACTGGACCTCCAAAGCCTGCTCAGTTCAGCACAAAAGCCCCAAGAGGCGCAGAAATGACCGATCTTTCCCCCTCCGCCGAGCCCATCGTCTCCGCGCGCGGCCTCAAGAAGAGCTTCGGCCGCAAGCAGATCCTGCATGGCCTGGATTTCGACATTCCCCCCGGCCGCATCTATGGCCTGATCGGCCATAACGGCGCCGGCAAGACCACGACGCTCAATGCCATGCTGGGCCTCACCTCCTATGAGGGCACTATCCGGGTGCTGGGCGAAGATCCCTTCGCCCGCCGCGCCCAGCTCATGGAAAATGTCGCCTTCATTTCCGACGTGGCCAGCCTGCCGCGCTTCCTCAGGGTGCGCGAGCTCTTCGCCCTGCTCACCAATATCCACCCCAATTTCAGCCCGGAAAAGGCCCGTTCCTTCCTCGAAGGCACCGATATCCGGCCGGAAATGAAAATCCGCACCCTGTCCAAGGGCATGATCGCGCAATTGCATCTGGCAGTGGTCATGGCCATCGACGCCAAGCTCTTGGTGCTCGACGAGCCGACCCTGGGCCTCGACATCACCTATCGCAAGCGCTTCTACCGGCGCCTGCTCGAAGATTACATGACCGAGGAGCGCACCCTGATCATCACCACCCACCAGGTGGACGAGATCGAATTCATGCTCTCCGACATCATGTTCATCCGCGATGGCGAATTGATCCTGCACATGCAGATGGAGACGGTGAGCGAGAAATTCTCCCAGCTCGTCGTCAACGAGCCCGAGCATCAGGACCAGGCGCGGGCGCTGGGCCCGGTCTATGAGGAAACCCGCTTCGGCCAGACGGTGATGATCTATGATGGGGTCGACCGCGCCCTGATCGAGCCGTTCGGCCGGGTCTCCACCCCCACCATGTCCGATCTCTTCGTTGCCCTGATGCAGCGATCCAGCGCCAATCCGGAGACCGCCCGATGAAGGCCTTCTTCGCCCTCATGCACCGCGAATATATCGAGCATCGCGGCGCCTTTCTCATTGCTCCGCTGGTTCTCGTGGCCATCGTCTTCGCCCTGACCCTGCTCGCCTTCAGCGTCGATCGGCTCGATACCCGCTTTTCCGGGCAATTGCTGACCGTGGTGCCCACCTGGGTCTTCGAGGCCGGCTTTGCCGGGCTCGCGGCGGCCTGGCTGGCCTATCTGGGCTTCGTGCTGTTCTTCTATTGCGCCGATGGCTTCGCCGCCGACAAGCGTAACAATGCCATGCTGTTCTGGAAATCCATGCCGGTCTCCGATCTCAAGGTGCTGCTGAGCAAGCTGGCGGCCGCGCTGACCATCCTGCCCGGCTCGATCTTTGCCGTCGCCCTGCTCAGCATCCTGCTGATGTTCGGCGTCGCCTATGTGACCACCATGGTGGCCGGGCTGGGCAGCGCCACGCTCCTGGGCAGCATCGCCACCATCTATCTGCAGATGGCGATGGTCTTTCTCGTCATCATGGTCTGCGCCCTGCTCTGGTACCTGCCCTATATCGCCCTGGTCGGCGCCATGGGCAGCGTGGTCGGCCGCTGGGCCATTCCGCTGACGCTGCTGCTGCCCACGGTGATTTCGGCGCTGGAATGGGTGACGCTGGGCGGCGTGCATCCCTTCGCCACCAAGACCTCGGCCTATCTCGAATATCGCAGCCAGATGCCGGTATCCCTCGATCACCTCGACCGCGTCTGGGAAGGGCAGGAAGCCTTCAATTCCACCCTTTTCGTCACCGATTTCCTGCAGAAATTCGACTGGATGCAGGTCGGCATCGGCGCGCTCTTCGCCTTCCTTACCATCTATCTGGCCTCCGAATATCGCCGCCGCGCTCCGGCCAATTGACGGCGATACCCCATGCATGGCCAGTCACGCCGCGCTTTCCGGAGCGCGGCGTTTCCGTTTCCGCCGGATCGTGCTAGAGCCCGGCAAACTGGTCCCGAGGCAACATGACCCTTCCCCCCATCGTCAGCTTCTGGCATGGCCCGCTGAGCTGGCTGGAAGTGCTCTGCATCCGCTCCTTCCTCCGCCAGGGCCATGAGGTTCTGGTTCATTCCTACGACCCCCTTGCCGATCTGCCTGCCGGCGCGAAATGGCGCGATGCGGCCAGCCTGCTGCCGCGGGAAAAGCTGGTTTTCTACAAGGGTCGCGGCACGCCCGGCGTGTTTTCCGATCATTTCCGCTATGCCGCCCTGCGCGCCGGCCTGGGCATCTATGCCGATCTCGATGTCTATTGCGTTCGTCCCATCGCCGGGCCACCCGATTATCTGATGGCCTGGGAACGCCCCGGCTCGGTCAATGGCGCGGTGCTGCATATTCCCGCCGATGCACCCATTCTCGACGATCTCGAGGCCGTCTTTGCCGACGGGCCGCGCCCGCTGGTCGAGCCTTACCTGTCGCCGCTGCGCCGCGCCGAAGTGGTGCTGCGGCGTCTGTTCGGAGACCGCGTCACGCCCGAGCACATGCAATATGGCGCCACCGGTCCCATGGCGCTGACCCATTATGTCAAGCGCCACGGCCTCACCCATCTGGTCCGGCCCTCGCCCACCTTCTATCCCGTCCCCTATGAGGATATTCCCGGGCTGATGCGCGCCGGATCCAGCCTGGAGGCGGCGGTGACGCCCGAAACGCTCGGCATCCATCTCTGGCGCAGCCAGCTCACCGACCGCGGCCGCGCCGAAATGCCCCTGCCCGAACCCGGCAGCGCCCTGGCCACGCTCTGCGCCAATGAAGACCTCGATCCGGCATCGCTTTTCTAGCGCCCCAATCTCAGTCGCTTTTTCCACCATCGTTTCCAGCGATGCCGTGCGAAGCGATAGAAGAGTTCGTTGGTCATGACGTGCCGATAGAGCCGCGCATAGGCGACCGATTGCAGCATGCCAGCGAAGATACCCCAGGGCTTGTTTTCGCCGGTATAGTGCAGGATGGCCGGGTCGAGCCCTTCATGGGCGTGGCGGGCGTCGATAGTGTTCCAGCGCCAGTCCAGCTTTAGCCACCGGTCCTTGAAGATCAGGTTGAGCAGATCCTGGTCGTAATAGATGCGCTGCATGACGCCGGTTGCATAGGCCCGTTCCATCTGGCCGATAATGTCGGCCTCGCGCCATTTTGCGACATCGATGAGCACGAGGCCGGCATTGAAATAATAGTCGGCGGGATCGAAGATATCGCGGTTTCGCTTAAGGTCGCGACCGCCGGTGATAAAGGCGCCGATAGTGTCGCGTACAGCGGCTATCGCTTTGTCCCCGAGGTCGAGCTCGAAGAGATAGCCGATATCGTCGCGCACCAGCATGTCGCAGTCCAGATAGAGGATGCGCTCGACCGCCGGCCCGACCAGCCGGTCGAGCATCAGCCGCGCATAGACAATATTGGACAGACGCTTGTTCTCCGGCATGCGTGCCGCGATATCGCGGAACATTTCGGATTGGTCGAGGTCGTACCAGTGCAATGTCACCGGGAACTCGGATGTAATCCTTTCGATATCGGCGCGATGTTCGGGCGCTAGCGTGCGGTGGCACAAGTGGAAAACCAGCGCTTCGCGGCGATGGGCGAACAGGCATACCGAGCGCATTGTGGCATAGGCCGGTGCCCAGAAATTGTCGTCAAAGGTGAGGGCGATATGGAATCTGGCGGTCATGTCAGGTTCGCTTTTGGGCGCCGGCGGGACGGGACGTCAACGCAGAAACCCAATAGGGCTGCGGCACAGACCGGTCCGAAGCCGAGCAGGACTTCCATGGAAAAGCTGGTGTCGAACATGCCAAAAATGGCGTAGCACAGGGCCAGCACGGCGGCGCCGTACAGACGCGGCAGGTATTGACTATCTCGAGGCGAACGGGTCGCGCCGATGATCGGCGTGACCATGTAGAGAAGGTAGGCGAGAAGGCCCATGACGCCGGCCAGGGCGGCGAAATTCACGTAGTCGTTATGCAAATGCGACCACCTGACCGTGTCGGCCTGTACCTGTGGACTCATATAGGGCCGGGCGGCCTCCACGTGGTGCCACCATCCATGCCCGAAGATCGGCGATTCGAGGAAGGCCTGCAGGCCGCCGTAATAAAGGTTGAGGCGAATTTCCGTTGAATAGTCGATTGCCTCGCCCTGCCCGAAGAAAACGGCGATGGTGTTGAAGGCCGAGAGTGCCCGGAGATCATCCGCAAAGACGACCGAGACCGCAATCGCCAGGATCAGTCCAACAAGCACCACGCCTGCGGCCAGAAATCGGGATCGGCCTTTAAGGGTCCATATCCAGAAAGCCAGGAAAAGCACGCCCAGCCCGGCCAGCATGACCACGGCGGAGCGCGTTCCAGCCAATAAGGCCGTCCCCGTAGCCAGAACCGGGCCGAGCAGGAACATGAAGCGGGATGTTCCCCTGCCAGCGAAAAAGCCCATCGTGGCCAGAAAACCAAGCATGACGGCGGCCATGGCATAGGGATTGGTTAAATTGACGAAACCCACCACCCGGGCCTCCCCTAGGATGTTCACCTCATAGATCGCCCATACCAGCGCACACGCCGCCCCCAAGAGCGCCAGGCTTGCAAAGATCAGGCTGGACCTTGGCCCTGCATTGGCCGCGAGCAGGGACACCGCGGGCATGAACATCAGGAAGAAGAGGAAATTGCCAGCATATTGCACATCGCTCGCCGCCTGGGCCGATAAGACCAAGGCGGCCAGAAGCAGGAGAAAGGCCAGCAGATAGGACACCGATTCTAGTCGCATCATGCGGCTGCGTCGGTCCCGGCTGGTCAGCATCAACGGAAGGCTGGCCAGGAGAATAATGCTATAGCTATAGGCTGACAGATTGCCGATCAGGTCTGCACCGATCAGCAGCAGTCCGAGCACGGCCCAGGCAGCCAATTTCTCAAGCCTGTTCACCATGTCTCGGTCCGGCTCCGCACAATCCGGCGGACCATGCCCGCCTCAGTTACAAAATGAGGTTGCTTAGGACGTGAGGCTGATCGCAGCAAGAAAATTGTGCCATCGCCACCCCCTCCGGCGCAGCTCCGGGGGCGCTCCTCACTTGCCTTCGAACGCGTCCACTTGCGAATGATTTGCAATTGCATTATCTCTATCATCGTTTCGACCGGAGAGTTTCATGCATCGTCGTTTGTTCGCCTTTCTGCTGCTGTCCACCACGCTGGTTTTTCCCGCTGCCGCCCAGGAGCGGGTCAAGGCGGTGACGTCCTTCACCATCCTGGCCGATATGGCGCGCAATGTGGCCGGCGATGCGGCCGACGTGGTCTCCATCACCAAGCCCGGCGCCGAGATTCACAATTACCAGCCCACCCCCGGCGATCTGGTCGCTGCCCAGGACGCCGATCTGGTGCTCTGGAACGGGCTCAATCTCGAGCAATGGTTCGCGCAGTTTCTCGATAATCTCCCCGATGTGCCCAATGTCGTGCTGACGGAGGGCGTCGAGCCCATCGGCATCGGCGAGGGCCCCTATGAGGGCCGGCCCAATCCCCATGCCTGGATGTCGCCTTCCGACGCGCTGATCTATGTCGAGAACATCCGCGCCGCCTTTGCCGAGGTCGATCCGGCCAATGCCGACATCTATGCCGCCAATGCCGCCGCCTATGCGGCCGAGATCACGGCGACTGTCGAACCCATTCGCGAAGCCCTCGCGGCCATTCCCGAGGAACGGCGCTGGCTGGTCACCTCCGAGGGCGCCTTTTCCTATCTCGCCCGTGATTTCGGCCTCAGGGAACTCTATCTCTGGCCCATCAATGCCGATCAGCAGGGCACGCCCCGCCAGGTGCGCCAGGTGATCGATGCGGTGCGCGAGCACGATATTCCGGTGATCTTCTCCGAATCCACCATTTCCCCCAAGCCCGCCGAGCAGGTCGCGCGCGAGACCGGGATAAAATATGGCGGCGTGCTCTATGTGGATTCGCTCTCCGAGCCGGATGGCGAAGTGCCGACCTATCTCGATCTCTTGCGCGTCACTACCAGCACCATAGCCGCGGGGCTTGCCGAATGAGTGAATTGCCCGGCATCGCGGTCAAGGACATCACCGTCGCCTATCGCAACGGCACCACGGCTTTGCGCCATGCCAGCTTTGCCTCGCCGCGCGGATCCATCACCGCCCTGGTGGGCGTCAATGGCGCGGGCAAGTCCACCATTTTCAAGGCAATCATGGGTTTCGTGCCGCTGGTTGGCGGGGCGATCACCATTCTGGGCCAGGACGGCCGCAAGGCCCAGCGGCGGAACCTCGTCGCCTATGTGCCGCAATCGGAGGAAGTGGACTGGAATTTCCCGGTCCTCGTCGAGGATGTGGTGATGATGGGCCGCTTCGGCCACATGAACCTGTTCCGCATCCCCCGGCCGCTCGATCGCGAAAAGGTCGCCGCCGCCCTGGCGCGGGTCAACATGACCGAATTCGCTAGGCGCCAGATCGGCGAACTCTCGGGCGGGCAGAAGAAGCGCGTCTTCCTGGCCCGCGCCCTGGCGCAGGAAGGCGAGGTCATCCTGCTCGACGAGCCCTTTACCGGCGTCGACGTCAAGACCGAGGATGCCATCATCGCCCTGCTGCGCGCCCTGCGCGACGAGGGCAAGGTCATCCTCGTCTCCACCCATAATCTGGGCTCGGTGCCCGAATTCTGCGACCGCACGGTCCTGGTCAAGGGCACGGTCCTGGCCCATGGTCCCACGCCCGAGATTTTCACCCGCGACAAGCTGGAAGAGGCCTTTGGCGGCGTGCTGCGCCATTTCGTGCTGTCCGGCCCCGGCCTGCACGACGACGACGATCCGCGTCATCTCTCGGTGCTGACCGACGACGAGCGGCCCCTGGTTCTTTACGGCGAGAAGGGCCGCGAAACCCACCAGCAATCGAGCAATGGCAAATGATCGATTTCCTGCTCGAACCCTTTGCCTATCATTACATGATCAACGCCATGTGGGTCTCGGCGCTGGTCGGGGGCGTCTGCGCCTTCCTTTCGGCCTATCTCATGCTCAAGGGCTGGTCGCTGATCGGCGACGCCCTGTCCCATTCCATCGTGCCCGGCGTGGCCGGGGCCTATATGCTCGGCCTGCCCTTTTCGCTGGGCGCCTTTCTCTCGGGCGGCATGGCGGCCGGGGCCATGCTGTTCCTGTCCCAGCGCAGCCGGCTGCGCGAGGATGCGGTGATCGGGCTGATCTTCACCAGCTTTTTCGGGCTCGGCCTGTTCATGGTTTCCATCTCGCCCACCGCCGTCGATGTGCAATCGATCGTCCTGGGCAATATTCTGGCCATCACGCCCGAGGATATCGTGCAATTGGTGCTGATCTCGGTGGTGACGCTGGCGGTCATGGCGGTGATCTGGAAGGATTTGATGGTCACCTTCTTCGATGAAAGCCATGCCCGCTCGATCGGGCTGCGCACGACCTGGCTCAAGGTGATCTTCTTCACCCTGCTCAGCGCCGCCACCGTGGCCGCCATGCAGACCGTGGGCGCCTTTCTCGTCATCGCCATGGTCGTCACCCCGGGAGCCACGGCCTATCTGCTCGCCGATCGCTTTCCCCGTCTCATCCTCATCGCCATTGCCATCGGCGTCTTCTCCTCGCTCATCGGCGCCTATCTCTCCTATTTCCTCGATGGCGCCACCGGCGGGGTCATCGTCGTGCTGCAGACCCTGGTTTTCCTGGCCGCTTTCGTCTTCGCGCCCAAGCACGGCCTGCTCGCCGCCCGCCGCCGCATTGCCGAGGAGACGGCCTGATGGAATGGTATGAAATGGCCCTCTGGCCCTTCCAATTGCCTTTCATGGTCCAGGCCATGATCATCGCCGTGCTGGTCGCCCTGCCCACGGCGCTGCTCTCCTGCTTCCTGGTGCTCAAGGGCTGGTCGCTGATGGGCGACGCCATTTCCCATGCCGTCCTGCCCGGCGTGGTCCTGGCCTATGTCGTGGGTCTGCCGCTCGGCCTGGGCGCCTTTGCCGCCGGCATGGTCTGCGCGCTCTCGGTGGGCTTTCTCAAGGAACATAGCCGCATCAAGGAAGATACGATCATGGGCGTGGTCTTTGCCGGCCTCTTCGGCCTCGGCATCGTCCTCTACACCGCCATCCGCACCGATGTGCATCTCGATCATATCCTGTTCGGCAACATGCTGGGCGTCGGCCAGGACGATCTGCTCACCGCCGGCATCATCGCCCTGGTCGCGGTCGCGCTGATCGCCGCCAAATGGCGCGATCTCATGCTCTTCATCTTCGATCCGCAACAGGCCGGCGCCATCGGCCTGCCGGTGCGCCTGCTGCATTACGGCCTGCTCGCCCTCATCTCGCTCACCATTGTCGGCGCCCTGCAGGCGGTGGGCATCGTGCTGGTCATCGCCCTGCTCATCGCGCCCGGCGCCATCGCCTTCCTCATCACCCGCCGCTTCGGCGTCATGCTGCTCCTGGCCAGCGCCATTTCGGTCACCTGCAGCCTCCTGGGGGTCTATCTCAGCTTCTTCCTCGACAGCGCGCCCGCGCCCACCATCGTGCTGCTGATGAGCCTCAGCTTCATCATCGCTTTCATCCTCACCCAGCGCCGCAGCGTGGCGATGGTCTAGGCGCACTTATCCCCGCCGCCCCAATCCGGTTCCACACTGGGCTCCAGCAGAAACTGGAGCCCTTTTCATGGATCATACCGCCCGCCTCGACCTGCCCTTCATCATGGCCGGACAGGCTCTCAAGCATATCACCCATAACGAGGCGCTCGACCGGCTCGATATTCTGGTCCAGCCCATCGTCCAATCGGCCAGCCTCGCCACCCCGCCGGCCGCGCCCCTGCCGGGCGAAGCCTGGATCGTGCCTGCGGGCGCCACCGGCGCCTGGTCCGGCCATGGCGGGGAAATCGCCACCTTCCAGGCCGGGGCCTGGCGCTTCTACGACCCGGCCCAGGGCTGGCAGGTCTTCGACCGCGCCGCCGAGGCGCTGCTGATCTATTCCGGCGCCGCCTGGGTGCCCGTGGCCGCCACCGGGGCGGGACTGCCGCAATTGGGCGTCAATACCTCGGCCGATGCCACCAATCGGCTCGCCGTCGCCGCCGAGGCGACGCTGCTCACCCATGCCGGCGCCGGCCATCAGGTCAAGGTCAACAAGGGTGCCGCCGCCCAGACGGCCAGCCTGCTGTTTCAGTCCAATTGGTCCGGCCGCGCCGAAATGGGCCTGATGGGCGACGACAATTGGCGCATCAAGGTCAGCCCCGACGGCTCGACCTGGCGCGATGCCATCACCGTCAATGCCGCCACCGGCGCCGCCAGCTTCGTGGCCGCGCCGCGCCCGGCCGCCGACAATACGCTGAGCCTGGGCGCCAGCTCTGCCCGCTGGTCGGCAATCTGGGCCGCCACCGGCACGATCCAGACCTCCGATGCCCGCCTCAAGAAGGATATCGCCCCCTCCGATCTCGGCCTCGATTTTGTCCGCGCCCTCAATCCGGTGCGCTTCGCCTGGATCGAAGGCGACGGCCGCATCCATTACGGCCTCATCGCCCAGGAAGTCGCCGAAACCCTTGCCGGAAAATCCTTTGGCGGCCATGTCCTCGAAGGCGACCGGCACGCCCTGCGCTATGACCAGTTCATCGCCCCCCTGGTCAAGGCGGTGCAGGAACTGGCTGCAAAGATGGAGGACCTGGCCGAGGCGGTGGAGGAACTGGAGCGGCCATAGCCGCTCGCCGGTGCCCGCTATTCGTCGAAGGCCTGCGTCTCCACCGGGGTCACCGGCGTCGGCATGGGCGGCGGGCTCTTTTCCGCCCCCAGCGCCGACAATGTCTCCTGCAATTGCATCATCAGCGCCAGCTTCTCGGCATCGGGCAGTTCATGCAGCCTCTGGCTCAGCCTTATGGTGAAATCGGAAAACAGGTTGTGCCAGTCCTGCGGCAATTGCCGGAGATCGACGCGCCGGGCCGCCGGCTTCAGCGCCGCCTTTATGCCGGCCGCGGTCAGTTCGAAATAATCGTCCAGTTCCGGCAGGATCACCTGGTCGCCGCCGAGCTTGCCCGCCGCCACCAGCGCCTCGCGCAGGGCGTGCCGCTCCTCGTTCTCGCCATGGGTCAGGAACAGCGCGCCATGCGCCGGCAGGCGGGCAATTATCCAGTCCATCAATTCGGAATGGTCGGCATGGGCCGAATAATTACCCATGGACTTTATGGCGGCGCGCACCGGCACCAGCGTGCCATGGATGCGCACTTCCTTGGCGCCCGAAAGGATGATCTGGCCCAGCGTGCCCGGCGCCTGGTAGCCCACGAACAGGACCGTGGCATTGGACCGGATGAGATTGTTGCGCAGGTGATGCTTGATGCGTCCGGCATCGGCCATGCCCGAGGCGGACATGATGATGGCCCCGCCCTTGATGGCATTGAGCGCCTTCGAATCCTCCACCGCCTCGATGATGCGGAATCGGGGATCGCTGAACAATTCGTCCGCCGACAATTCGGTGTCTTCGAACAGCTTGGAATATTTGCGGTAGACGCCCGTCACCTTGCTCGCCAGGGGCGAATCCAGCACCACCAGCTTGGGGTCGATCTCCCCGTTCTTGATGAGCACGCCGATATCGTGCAGCAATTCCTGGCTGCGCTCCACCGCGAAGGCCGGGATGATCAGGTTGCCGCCCCGCTGCATGGCCTGGACGATTTCCGCCTTCAGCGCCTCGCGACGTTCCACCAGGGTGTAATCGGCGCGCTCGCGCCCGCCATAGGTGCTCTCGCACAGGATATAGTCGAACCCCGCCGGCCCTTCGGGCTCGGCATAGAACACTTTCTCGTCCGGCCCGATATCGCCCGAGAACATCAGCCGCACCGGCTTGCCGTCCCCATTCATCACCTCGACCTCGATCGAGGCCGAGCCGATGATATGGCCGGCATTCCAGAATCGCGCCCTGACGCCCCGTCCCGGCTCGATCCATTCCTTGTACTGGCAGGTGTGCCGGTGTTGCAGCGCCTCCTCGGCATCGGCCATCGTATAGAGCGGCCGGGCCGGCTCGTCGCCGCGCCGCCCACGCTTCTTGGTCTCGCGCTCGGCCTCGCTTTCCTGGATGCCGGCGCTGTCGGGCAGGAGATATTCGAGCAGGCCCGCGCTCGGCTCGGTCATCCACATCGGCCCGCGCCAGCCCTCGGCATAGAGCTTGGGCAGAAGCCCCGCATGGTCGATATGGGCATGGGTCAGCAGCAGGAAATCGATGTCCTTGGGGTCGAAAGGCGTCGGCTTGAGGTTGAGGTCCCGTACGCTCTTGTTTCCTTGAAACAGCCCGCAATCGACGAGGAATTGCCCTCCCGGATGCACCACCCGATAACACGAGCCGGTCACCGTGCCGGCCGCGCCGTGAAAATGGAGGGTGACGCTCATGGCTCAAATCCTCTTTTTTGCCGATGGGTGTCGAGATTAGCCCTGCCCATCCGTCAAAGTCGAGGCAGGGGCGTGCAAGAGCCAGGCCCCGCCCTGCGTTCAACCAGCCAATGAGGAGACCGAAAATGGCTTATGTCGATGGTTTCGTTGCCGCCATTCCCAAGGCGAACAAGCAGCTTTATCAGGAGCATTCCCGCGCCTCCGCGGAGCGGATCAAATCCTGGGGTGCCACCCGTGTCGTCGAGAATTGGGGCGATGACGTGCCCAGGGGCGAGACCAATGATTTCTACGGCGCCGTTTTGGCCAAGCCCGATGAAGTGGTCGTCTTTTCCTGGATCGAATATCCCGACAAGGCGACCCGCGATGCGGTCATGCAAAAGATGATGTCGCCCGAGGGCATGGAAGGCATTCCCGAAATGCCCTTCGACGGCAAGCGCATGATCTTCGGCGGCTTCGAGACCCTGTTCTCGGTGTAATGAGGATCGGGACTTCGGGCGAAGTCCCACACCCGCCGGCCTGACGCCTCCCCGTGGCGGGGGAGGCTGTCCTTGACGCTTCCATTCCGCAGGCCTACCCAGAGGCCCTTCGCCACCGGACCCAACGGGTGCTCCATGACCACGCTTTCCGATTTCACCCTGCCTCTGCTCGATGGCCGGGAACAGCCCCTCTCTGCCTATGACGGCAAGCTGGTCCTCGTGGTCAATGTCGCCTCCAGATGCGGCTTCACGCCCCAATATGCCGGTCTCGAAGCGCTTTACCGGCAGTACAGGGATCGCAATTTCGTGGTCTTGGGCTTTCCCTGCAATCAGTTCGCCGGGCAGGAACCGGGCACGTCCGCGGAGATTGCCCAATTCTGTTCGCTGACCTATGACGTGACCTTCCCCCTCTTCGCGCGCATCAATGTCAACGGCCGCTGGGCCCATCCGCTCTACAAATGGCTCAAGCAGGCATTGCCGGGCGGATCGGGCGGCGCCATCGAGTGGAATTTCGCCAAATTCCTCGTCGGTCGCGATGGCAGGGTCATGGCGCGCTATGCCCCGGCCACCGAGCCGGCCGCGCTTGCGCCAGACATCGAAAAGGCGCTGTAGCGTCGGCGCCACAGCCATTCATCACATTCCTTCCGGGCCGGAACGATTTCCGGGCGCTGCCGTTCGTTCGGCCAAGGGGCGGATAATCCTGCCGCAATGCGGCGATCCGCAAGCCTGGCGGGCTGGCTGCCAAAGCCGTCCGTAATGGAAAGGAATAAGAAAATGCAGAAACTGCTTCTGGCCTCTGTGGCCACGCTTTCGCTCGCACTGATGCTGCCGGTCCATGCCCAGGATGGCGGCACGGTCGATCCTGAGGCCGGCGCCACCATCGGCGCCACGGGCGGCGGCGCCACCGGTGCCGTGGTCGGCGGTCTGGTGGGCGGTCCCGTCGGCGCGATTATCGGCGGCTTTGCCGGCGCGGTGATCGGCGCCGAAGCCGGTATCGAAACGTCCACCATCGATTATGTCGCCGCCAATCCCGTCGCCCCGGTCGTCATCGATGGCACCCTTGATGTCGGCTATGTGCTGCCCTCTGACATCACCGTCTATCCGGTGGCCGACGATCCTGCCTATGGCTATATCTATGCCAATGGCCGCGTCTGGCTGGTCGATATGCAGACCTCCACCCTGGTCTATTCGCCTGGCTATGTCGTGAGCCAGTCGGCTGCCGATTTCGCCATCGCCAATCCGGTCGATCCCATCGGAGCCCAGGGTGATGTCGTGGTCGGCTATGTCCTGCCCGACGACACCGTGGTCACCCCGGTGCCCACCGATCCCTATTACGGCTATGTCTATATCGATGGCCGCCCGGCCCTGGTCGATATGTCCAGCCGCACCGTGGTCTGGTTCCAGTAGACCGGCCTCTTCTCGACCGCCCGGCCTCGCCGGGCGGTCTTGCTTTGCCCGCGCCATGGATTACCCTGGGTTTCGCCGCGGGGATTTCGCACGCTCATGACTCAAGCCAAGCCGGCGATCGCCATTGCCTATTGCACCCAATGCAACTGGATGCTGCGCGCCGCCTGGATGGCGCAGGAATTGCTGTCCACCTTCTCGCTCGAGCTGGGCGCGGTGACCCTCATCCCCGGCACCGGCGGCATTTTCGAGATTCGGCTCGACGGCGATCTCCTCTGGGAGCGCAAGCGCGACGGCGGCTTTCCCGATAGCCGGGTGCTCAAGCAATTGGTGCGCGACCGCATCGATCCGGACCGCGATCTCGGCCACCTCGACCGGGTCCGCACGGACAAATAATCCCTTTTCAATTGCTGACTTTGGGATAGTCTTTTCGGACCAGACTCAGGGAGGCCAGCGTCATGGCACACAAGTTCAATATCACCAATGCGGCGAACGACCAGTTCAAGTTCGACTTCTCCTACAATTCGGAAAAGATTTTCTGGTCGGAGAATTACAAGGCCAAGGCCAGTGCCAAGAGCGCCATCGAATCCCTGAAGAAGAATGCGCCGGATGCCTCCGTGGCCGATCTTTCCAAGGATGAGACCGGCTCCGGCTACCGTTTCGAGATCGTGGAATCCAAGGACGGCCAGCATTTCGTGCGCTTCGTGGCCAGCAATGGCGAAACCATGGTGCGCACCGAAACCTATGCCTCCAAGGCCAGCGCCAAGAACGCCATTGAATCGCTCAAGAAGAACGGGCCGGGCGCCGACGTGAGCGACCACGCCTGATCTATTTCCAAAGCCGATCCGCTTGGTCTAGTCTCCCGGCGAAACATTCCGGGAGACCGCCGCCTCATGATCAAGATCACCGCCCTTCTTGCCAGCGCCACCCTGGTCCTGGCCGCCGCGCCCGCTTTGGCCCAGGACCTTCCCGATCTTGAGGGCCGGGTCATCCACGCGGTGACCGAGAACGCCTATTACCCGCTCAATTTCGCCGGGCCGGACGGCAATGGCATCGGGCTCGAATATGACGTCATCAACGAGGTCGCCAGGCGCCTCAATGCCAGTGTCGAATGGGACCTGACCGCCTGGGACGTGATGATTGAATCGGTGCGCAACGGCCAGTTCGACATCGGCGCCGACGGCATCACCATCACCGAGGAACGGGCCCAGCAGGTCGATTTCACCGAGCCCTTCATTACCGTCGAGCAATATTTCCTCGTCCGCGCCGATGAGGACCGCATCACCAGCCCCGAAAGCTTCGCCGAAAACCCCGATCTGCTCTTCGGCGCCCAGGCCGGCACCTCGTCCTTCTATACCGCCATCTATGACGTGCTCGATGGCGACGAGGCCAATCCCCGGGTCAAGACCTTCGACAGCTTCGGCGCCGCGGTCCAGGCCGTGAAGGCCGGCGACGTCGACGCCGTCATTGCCGACCAGGCCGCTTCGGCGGGCTATATCGGCGCCGATCCGGGGGCCTTCAAGCAGGCGGGCGAAGCCATCAAGTCCGATCCGTTCGGCTTCATCCTCACCCCCGGCTCCGATCTCGTCGAACCCTTCAACCTCGCCCTCGACCAGCTCCGCGCGGAAGGCTGGCTCGACGAGCGCATCAATTACTGGTTCTTCGAATATTCGGCGGACTAGGGCCACCAAGTCATGGTTCTTTCGCCCCCTCCCCCTTGAGGGGAGGGCAGGGGTGGGGGTGGTCCAGGCAGCCACCGATGGATCCCCTCCCTCATTCCCTCCCCTCAAGGGGGAGGGAGGCGCAGGAGCCGCCCGGTCTGTATAAGCCGGTGGTCCCGCCATATGCTTGCCCATGACCCCACGTCCACCCCGACCATCCCTGTTCGCGCGCCTGCCCTATTGGCTGCTGGCGATCCTGCTGCTCTTCGTGCTCGGTCTCTGGGCGATCACCACCGATCAGACCTATGCCAATATCTTCCGCACGCTCTCCGGCGGCGTCCTCACCACGCTCTGGGTCACGCTTCTGGCCTTCCTCGCCGCCACCCTGCTCGGCCTGCTCGTCGCCCTGGCGCGCACCTCCAATATCCGGGTCCTGCGCGAAATCGCCACCTTCTACGTGGAGATCATTCGCGGCATCCCCATCCTCGTCTTCCTGTTCTACATCGCCTTCGTCGCCGCCCCGGCCATGGTCGGCGCCTACAATTGGGTGCTGGCGCCGCTGATCGACCTGGGCTGGATCGCCCCCGCCACCGTGCGCGGCTTCGATTTCGTCTGGCGCGCCATTTTCGCGCTCACCATCTGCTATTCCGCCTTCATCGCCGAGATTTTCCGCGCCGGCATCGAGGCGGTGGGGCGCGGCCAGATCGAGGCGGCGCGCTCGCTCGGCCTGTCCCGCTGGCATTGCTTCCGCTTCATCATCTTCCCCCAGGCCCTGCGCACCATCCTGCCGCCGCTGGGCAACGACTTCGTCTCCATGGTCAAGGATTCGGCGCTGGTCTCGGCCCTGGGCGTGCAGGACATCACCCAATTGGGCAAGCTCTCCGCCTCGTCGAGCTTCCTCTTCTTCGAAACCTACAATGTCGTGGCCTATCTCTACCTCACCATGACCATTTCGCTGTCCCTCTTGGTGCGCTGGCTGGAACGGATCATGGACGACCGGCTCCGGCGCTAGCGGCACTTGCCTAATGGATCGCGCAATCCCATCTTTGCCGGGCTAACCCGGGAGCCCGCCATGAACAATATTGCCCGCCTCGCTCTTGTCGCCACCGCCGCTTTCGCCCTCGCCGCCTGCGGCCGCGGCGGGGAAGTGGGCAATGTCGGCGTCGACTGGACCGGCAACGACATCTCCATCGAGGCGGTCGCCGATCCCGATGTCGAGGGCGTGGTCTGCCACCTGGCCTTCTTCAACCGCTCCTTCATCGACCGGGTCAGCCAGGGCAATTGGTTCGAGGACCCCTCCTATTCCGCGCTCGATTGCTCGGCCATCGGCCCCATCACCATCGGCAATATCCGCACCAGTGCCGGCGGCCAGGAAATCTTCCAGCAGGGCCGCTCGCTGATCTGGAAATCGCTGCGCGTCACCCGGATTTACGATGCGGCCAACAATGCGCTGGTCTATCTGGGCCATGCCCGCGAAATCCAGCAGGGTTCGGGCAAGATGAGCCTGTCAGTCGTCCCGCTCAACGGGCTCGACGTCACCTGGACCAATGGCGCCCCCGAGGCCCGGCCCATGCAGGGTTCGGTCATGGTCACCGGCGAATAGGGCCCGTTCTTGCGCCGCCGCCCTCAGGGGCAAGCCTTGCCTTTGTCCCGGCAAACAAGGCAAAAGCGTTTCGCCCCACGCCGTTCCAACGGACGCGCGGGAGCACGATATTCTTCTGACAAGCGAATGGACCCGCCCCGGCGGGCAAAGGAAGACGATATGGCGATCCTGATTGGCGATACCGCCCCCGATTTCACCCTCGAATCCACCGAGGGCAATATCCACTTCCATGATTATATCGATGGATCCTGGGCGGTGCTGTTCAGCCATCCCAAGAATTTCACCCCCGTCTGCACCACCGAACTGGGCTATACGGCCAAGCTGAAGCCCGAATTCGAGAAGCGCGGCGTCAAGGTGCTGGGCCTGTCGGTGGACAAGCTCGAGGATCACGGCGGCTGGGCCAGGGATATCGAGGAAACCCAGGGCTCCGCCCTCAATTTCCCGCTCCTGGCCGACAGCGAAGGCAAGGTGGCCCGCCTCTACGACATGATCCATCCCAATGCCGACAACACGCTGACCGTGCGTTCGGTCTTCGTCATCGGCCCGGACAAGAAGGTCAAGCTCAAGATCGAATATCCGGCCTCCACCGGCCGCAATTTCGATGAGGTGCTGCGCGTCATCGACAGCCTGCAGCTCACCGCCAAGCACCAGGTCGCTACCCCGGTCAACTGGCAGAGTGGCGAGGATGTCATCATCGTGCCGGCCGTCTCCAACGAACAGGCCAAGACCAAATATCCCGAAGGCTGGAAAGAGCTGAAGCCCTATCTGCGCATCGTGCCCCAGCCGCAGGACTGAGCGCACCGATCTCCCTGATCGACTGGGCGATGGCCAGGCCATCGCCCTTTTCTTTTGCCCGTGCCCCGCCTCCGGCGCCCCGTGTCGTCGCAAAAACGCGCCACATTCCCGCCCCAAAGCGGGCTGCGCAGGCCGGATTTCCGGCCCTTTTTCCGGGGGAACCCGCCCGGCAAGCCCGTTTGAGTCATCTTGCCTGCAACCGTTGCCCATCGGCCACAGGTCGCAAACTGGTTCCCCTCCTTTGCTGATTCTGGCCGTCTTGAGGCGTTGATTCGGCTTTGTCGTGGATTCCCTTTCCAAGGTTTCCAAGACTCTACCGGGCATGGTTAACACTTTTCTTCGCGCGCCCTGCGGCAAAACCGCAACAATCGCCCCACCCGGCCGCAAAGGCCCGGAATTGCTCACATTGTGGCCGCCGCCCCCCTCTATTCACCGGCCATCGACAACTACAGTGAGCTCAGGATCATTGAATAAGAAAGCCGTTATCGCCGCCATCTGTGCTGCAAGTGTTTTGAGTTTTTCCAGTGCAGCCTATGCCCAATGCGGCGGCGCCTCCTGGTATGGTCCTGGCTTCCACGGGAAGACGGCCGCATCGGGAGAAACCTTCAACGAGAACGCCATGACGGCGGCGCATCGTACCCTGCCATTCGGCACCAAGGTCGAAGTCGTCGACCAGCGGACCGGCAAGTCGGTGGAAGTGACCATCAACGATCGTGGCCCTTTCCACGGCAAGCGCATCATCGATCTGTCCAAGGCCGCCGCGACCGCCCTCGGTTTCCGCAATCGCGGCGTCACCACGGTCTGCATCGCCCAGGAATAGGCCTGGGCCGAACCATTCGTCTCCTCCCGGGACGTTGAAGGGCCGCCCATCGGGCGGCCCTTTCCTATCGCAGCTTCAGCGCCTCGATATCCGCCACCCGGTCCGCCTCCAGCGGCCCCCGCCGTTCGGCCGCCAGGGCCGCCGCCAATTCGGCCCGGTTCTTCACCCCCAGCACCAGCGTATCCACGCCCTCGATGCCCAGCGCATAGCGATGCGCGATCTCGGCCGGGTCCTCGCCCCATGCCGCGCAGAGATCCCGATAGGGCAGGGCGCGTTCGAAATCCCGGCTGGTGGCGGAATTGTCCGCCCGGTCGAGCCCATGGGTCAGCGCCCCGGCCTGCACGGCCCGCACCCCCATCACCCCGCTTCCGGCGGCCCTGGCCGCCGCGATCACCTCGCGCGGCCGTGGGGCAAGGCCGGTGCCGTTCATCTCGCCGGGGCTGTCCAGCAGGTTGGCGATGGCCTGGACCGCCGCCGGCACCGGGTCCGAATCCAGCGCCGCGATTGTCGCCGCCGCATGGTTGATCCCGGTAATGCCCCAATCCCCGATCAGCCCCTCCGTCACCAATTGCGCGAAGGCCGGCCGCACCGCTTCGCGATAGAGCGACAGGCTGGTGGAGCGCTCGTCCCTGGGCGGCTGGCCCGGCGGATAGTCGAAATCGTCCGGCCGGATTTCGCTGTGCAGCAGCATCATGTCCACCCGCTCCAACCGCATGTCCTTGAGGCTCTGTTCCAGCGAGGCGCGCAGGCGCGGATAGACCATCTCCGCCGGCACCGTGCCCAGGCCGTGCTTGGTGGTCACCCGCACCCCCTCGGGCAGGCGCCCCTCGAAGGCCCGCCCGATCATGGCTTCGCAGATCTTGTAGCCGGGCGCGGCGTCGATCAGGGTAATGCCTCCATCCACCGCCGCCCGCAGCGTGGCCACGGCCTCCGCTTCCGAGGTCGGGCCCCAGACCTGGCCAATGCCGCCACCCCCCAGGGTCAGCCGGCTCACGGGCCCGAAACGGCCCAGGTTCTGCATATGCATGTCTCTTCTCCTCTGCGTGCGGGGTTCAGGCGGCGCCGTCCAGATGCGCCATCTGCTCGGCCGACAGGGTCAGCCCGGCCCCCGCAATGTTCTCGGCCAATTGCGCCGGGGTCGATGCAGCCACCAGCGGGATGATGGCGGGCGTGGAGTGCAGCAGCCAGGCGATCACCACCTGGCTGGGCGTGGCCCCGGTCTCGCCGGCCACCGCCTCCAGCGCCGCCCGGCGCTTGTCATTGTCCTCGGTCCGATAGGCCGGCTCCAGCCGGCTGGGATCGGCATAGGCGCCGCGCAGCATGGGCGTATAGGCCACCACGCGGAAATCGGGATTGAAGCGGATATAGTCGAGATGCTGGCCGCGCAGGCCGCCCTCGGTGCCCCAGCCGCCGCGCAGGCCCATGACCGCATTGCGCTTGAGATCGCTGTCCGGCCGGGGCCGGAAATAGGAAAAATGCTGCTGCAGGCCCACATATTCGGCCCAGCCATGCTGCCGGCTCAATTGCCGCGCCCGCTCGATGCGCCAGACCGCCATGTTGGAACAGGCAATGGCGCGCACCTTGCCCGCCTGCACCAGCGCGTCGAAGGCCGCCAGCGTTTCTTCCAGGTCCGTGGTCCGGTCGTCGATATGGGCATAATAGAGATCGATATAATCGGTCCCCAGCCGCCTGAGCGAGCTGTCGATGCCCCGCATGATGGCCGCGCGCCCCAGCCCTTCGATATCCTCCAGGCCCGCGCCCGCCCGGTTGGGCAGGGCGCCGACCTTGGTGGCGATCACCAGGTCGTCGCGCCGCCCCCGGTCCTTGAGCCAGCGCCCCAGCAGGTCCTCGCTGGAGCCCGCATAGGCGGTCCAGAACGAGTAATTATTGGCCGTGTCGATGAAATTGCCGCCCGCGGCCACATATTGGTCGAGCAATTGCCGGGACAGGCTCTCCTCGACATTGCCGCCGAACAGCATGGCGCCCAGCGCCAGCCGCGATACCGAAAGCGGTCCCAGATCGGCCTTGTCCAGCATGGTCAGCATCCTTCCGTCTCGTCGGCGCGGCGGGCGATGAAATCGCCGATCGTGTCGCGCTGCGTCCCGATATCGGCCAGCAGCCGGTCGTCCAGCATGGCCAGCTTGCGCCGCGTCGCCTGGCGGAGCCGCCAATTGCGCAGCCTGAGGGCAAGGGGTTGGAACATTTTTCTCTCCGTCGATGCGGACAATCCGGCGGGCGTGGAAGCGATATTCCTCGTTGCAGAATTGTCGGTATTTGCTATGTTTGAAGACAGGCCTCGCCGTCTCCTTGCCCCAACAATTGCGCATTTGCAGGCATCCGCGCTACAATCGAGACTGCAACGTGCTTTGCAGAAATGAAAAATGGACTTCTCCTGGGATGATCTCCGTCTGTTTCTCGATGTGGCGCGGCTGGGCGGCCTCAGCGCCGCGACCCGGACCAGCGGGCTTTCCGCCGCCACTTTGGGCCGTCGCGTCACCGCCCTGGAGCGCCAGGTGGGCGAGCCGCTTTTCCTGCGCAGCCAGACCGGCTACCGCCTCACCCCGGCCGGGGAGGAATTGCTGCTCCGCGCCGAAGAGGTGGAGGCGGCCATGCTGGCGCTCAAGCGCTGGAAGGACGGGGCCATCGGCGAGCGCGTGGTGCGGGTCTCGGCCGGGCCCTGGACCTCGTCCTTCCTGGCCCGCAACATCGCCGCCATCTGGACGGCGGCGGATCGCTTCGGGCTCGAATTGGTCACCGCCAATCACAAGGTCGATATCGGCCGCCGCCATGCCGATATCGGCATTCGCAACCAGCGGCCCACCGAGCCTTTCCTCGCCGGGCGGCTGGTCGGCCGGGTCGCCTATGGCCTCTATGCCCGTCCCGAGTTGGTGAGCGGCGTCGCTGCCGGCTATTTCGTCGGCATGGCGGGCGAGGGGGCCCAGACCCAGTCGGCCCGCTGGCTGCATGCCCGCCACGGCGACCGCATCGCCACGCGCGGCAATGATGCCATGAGCCTGCTGGACCTCGTGGCGGCGGGGGCCGGCATTTCCGTCTTTCCCTGCTTCATCGGTGACGCCGATCCCCGCATCGCCCGCATGGCCGGCACCATAGCCGAGCTGGAAACCGAGCAATGGCTGGTCTGCCACCACGAGGAACGCCACAGCCCCGCCATCCGCACCGTCACCGACCGCATCGCCACCCTGATGCGCAACAACGCCCCCCTCTTCCGCGGCGAAACGCCCGCAAACCTATGAACGACCCTCGGGTCAAGCCCGAGGGTGACGAGCGGTGGGTGGGGCAAACGCCGCCCCCACCTCCCCCTTGACGGGGGAGGTAGCGCAGCTTGGCCGAAGGCCTAGCGAAGCTGGGAGGGGGTGCCGGCAGGCGCAGGCGTTAGAAATCAAACACCCCGCCGCCCATCCCCCTCACCCGTCTCGGGCTTCGCCCGATCCAGCCCTACCGGGCCTTGCTCGCTGAAATCGCTCCACCGGAGCGATTTCAGGGCGCTTGCAAGCCTCTCCCCGAGTGGGAGAGGAATAAGAGGAGAGCGCCGGCCCGAAGGGCAAATCTCTCCGGTGGAGAGATTTGAGGCGAGAAGGCCATGAGCGCTATGCGCGAATGGCGGGGAGCCTTCCCAAACACCGGACCCCCACCGCCCCCTTGATGGGGGAGGTAGCGCAGCTTGGCCGTAAGGCCTAGCGGAGCTAGGAGGGGGTGCTCCCACACACCGGCGCCTGATTTCGGCACCCTGCCGCCCATCCCCCCACCCCATCCCTCCCCGCAAGGGGGAGGGTGCCGCATCGCGTTTGCCAGAAAACTTATCCCCACCCCCACAACCTCCCTTATTCTCCCCCCATCAGCCGGGTGGAGATGGGGTTGCAACGATCAACCGTCCGGCGACAGTCGGGAGGCCTCTGCATCGTTAACGGAGGCTGGGTCCGGGGATGGGAAATTCCGGTGAGAGC
>Ga0065721_10049702_pt1 | contig 28547 bp, 30 predicted proteins | sample Mesricmetagenome_FD_59108 | JGI IMG/M metagenome (GOLD analysis project Ga0065721, IMG submission 59108) | Mesophilic microbial community from rice straw/compost enrichment Sample: eDNA_1 v2 (version 2) | ecosystem: Engineered > Solid waste > Grass > Composting > Bioreactor | place: USA: Davis...
CAAAGCCGCGGCGGTTTGCTACCTGCCGCGCCTCACCACGAGCGGTCGTGGCGGAATTGGTAGACGCGCAGCGTTGAGGTCGCTGTGGGGCAACCCGTGGAAGTTCGAGTCTTCTCGACCGCACCAGTGAATCAGGGTCTTCAGAAGCAACTGAGCACATCTTCGTCCGACGCCTAGGGAGGTCCGCATGAGCCGCGAAACGGCCGACCTGTCCGAAGCCCAAGACAAGATCGCTCCAGAGCTCGAGGAAGACCTCGAAGACCTCGCTCTGGGCGAGGACTACGCTCTAAATCCCGAATTCGTAGCCATGGTGGTGGACGCCGCCGATCGCGGCGACGCCGAGCGCCTGCGCGAGCTGCTGGGCGCGCTGCATCCAGCCGATGTCGCCGACCTCATGGGCTTCCTGTCCGCCGACTATCGCGAGGAGGTGCTGGCGCACCTCGCCCCCGAGGCGCTGGCGGAGATTCTCTCCGAACTCGACACCGAGATTCGCGAAGAGCTGCTGGAGGTCGTGGCGCCGGCCACCCTGGCCAAGGCTCTGGAGGAGCTCGATTCTGACGACGCGGCCGACGTCGTGGACGACCTGGAGGACGACAAGCGCGTCCAGGTCCTGGCGGCCATGCCGGAAACCGAGCGGACGGCGATCGAATCATCGCTCGCCTATGAGGACGAAACCGCCGGCCGCATCATGCAGCGGGAGGTGGTCGCCGCGCCCCAGTTCTGGACGGTCGGCCAGACTATCGACCATTTCCGGCGCGAGCGGGACGGCCTACCGGAGCTGTTCTTCGACATCTATGTGGTGGACCCCAGCTATAAACCTGTCGGTGCGGCCCCCGTCAGCCACCTCCTGCGCGCGCCCCGCAACACGCCGCTCGCCCAGCTCATGGAGCCCGTCACCGAAATCCCGGTCGGCATGGACCAGGAGGAGGTGGCCTACATCTTCGACAAGTATCACCTGATCTCCGCGCCGGTGGTCGAGCCCGGCGGCCGGCTGGTCGGGCAGATCACGGTCGACGATATCGTCGGCGTCATCCAGGAGGAGAGCGAGGAGGACATCCTCGCCCTGGCCGGCGTGTCCGACGCCGGCCGGAACGCCGACGTGCTGGACATCATCCGCGCGCGGTTGCCGTGGCTGGCCCTCAACACCGTGACCGCGGCGCTGGCGGCCAGCGTCATCCAGGCCTTCGAGGGCGAGATCGCCAAGCTCGTCACCCTCGCCGTGCTCATGCCTATCGTCGCATCCCTTGGCGGCAACGCCGGCACCCAGGCCCTGGCCGTCGCGGTCCGGGCCCTCGCCAGCAAGGAGCTGTCGGAGGTCAACGCCTATCGCACCATCTTCCGCGAGATGGCCGTCGGCCTCGCCAACGGCGCGGCCCTGGCGCTCGTCACCGGCGGGGTGATCTACCTCATCTTCCACGACCTGAAGCTCAGTGTGACCTTCGGGCTGGCCCTGATCATCAATCTCTTCGTAGCCTCCCTCGCGGGGGTGCTGGCGCCCCTCGTGCTGGAGCGGATAGGCCGCGACCCGGCGGTCTCCTCTTCGGTCTTCGTCACCTTCGCCACCGACTTCACCGGCTTCTTCGCCTTCCTCGGCCTTGCAGCGCTGATCCTGCTTTAAGCGGCCCTTATCTTGCCGGCTGATCTATGGGTGGGTGCGCCCGTGTGTCAGGATGGGTCAACGGGACCAATGAAACCGCGTCATCAGGTGTCCAGATCGGCCATCGAGCTGATCAAGCGCTTCGAGGGCTATCGCCGAAAGGCGGCGCAGCTCCCGGACGGACGCTGGACGATCGGCTATGGCCACACCTTGACCGCGCGCGAGGGGGCGGAAGTCTCCGAAGACGACGCCGAAGCGCTGCTGATCTACGACCTGATCGCGGTTTCGCATGCGGTGAACGAGTGGGTCTTCACGCCGCTCAACCAGAACCAGTTCGACGCCCTGGTGGCCTTCGCCTTCAACATCGGTACGGAAAGTTTCCGTGGTTCAGCCGTCCTGCGTCGCTTGAACGAAGGCGCATTGATCCAGGCGGCCTGCGCCATGGAGCTCTGGCGCAAGGCCGAGTTCGAGGGCGAGAGGATCGTGGTCGACGCCCTGGTGCGCCGCCGCTCGGCCGAAAAGGCGCTGTTCCTGACGCCGCTCAACGGGTGGGTCCCGGCGCCGTCGCCGGTGGTGCGACCCAAGGTCGACCTCGACGTCTCCGGTCTCGTGCCGCGCCAAGTCCCGACCGCGCTCACCGCGCCCCTGGAAGGTGACAAGGCCACGCTCGAACGGGACGAGACCCGCCAGGAACATCTGTCTTCGCAAGAGTCAGATGGCGTAAGCCCGCCTGCGCAAGCGGCGGCTGCGGTGTCCTCGCGCCTCTCCGGCATCTTCCAGGAGACCGCGCCCGGCATTCCCCCGGAGCCGGCGCGTATCGTGATCGAAGACGAGGAAGAGGAGGGCGCCGCAGACCTTCCGCCGGCCACGGCTAACGCCGCCTTCGCCCTCACGCCGCCGGAGGACGACCCCGCGCCGGAGGAAGTCGCGCGGGAAGCAAAGCTCGAGCTGGTGGCCGCCAACGAGTCCGAGCCGACCCTTTTCGAGACGGACGCCGCGACGACGTCGGCGGCCGCACAGGAAGCCTCCTCGGACGACCTCTTTACCGACCGGCTCGTCCCACGGGCCTCGAAACGAAAGCGCAAGGCGGGTCTTGCGCCGGCCATAGGCCTCGCCGTCGCCGGGCTCGCGATTTTCGGCGGCTCGCTCTTTTGGGCGATGAACACCCCCGCATCTCAGGCGAGCGCAGGGCCTGACCAGGGCGTCGTCGTATGGCTCGCCGGCATAGTCGGCGTCGCGCTGATCGGCGTCGCGGTCTATCTCATCCTCGATCGCCTCGGACGTCCGATCCTGGAGCCGGTGGAGCCGCGCCTCGATCGCGAGGAATAAGCACGGGAAAGTTTCTCGCGACGGGCGACGCATGCTAACCACGCATCGCATGATGCGCGTCGCTTCCATCCTGGCGGCCGCGAGCGTCCTGGCGCTTGCGGGCTGCACTAGTCTGCCGCGGCCGGACGCCTGCCCCGTCGGGCAGGAGCCGATGCGCACGGCCCAACTGTTCTTCGGTCAGAACATCGGCGGCAAGCCGGGCGTTTCCGAGGCGGATTTCCAGAAATTCGTGGACGAAGAACTGACACCGCGGTTTCCCAGCGGCCTGACGGTCATGGATGGCGGCGGGCAGTGGAAGGGCGACGAGAACCGCCTGATCCGCGAGGCGTCCAAGGTCGTCGTGCTGGTTCTGCCTAACGGCCCGGAAGCGGGCAAGAAGCTCAATGCCGCCCGCAAGGCCTACAAGGCCCGTTTCCACCAAGAATCCGTCCTGCTGGTGACCCAGGCGGCTTGCGTCGACTTCTAGCGTCCGTTTAGGCGGGCAGGGCGGCCGCAAGCTGGCGCAACGCCTCGGCGGTCTGCGGATCGGCCGGAAAGAAGGTCTCCAGGGTGAGTTCGGAAAGCGTCACGTCCACTGGCGTTCCGAACACCGTCGTCGTGCTGAAGAACGAGAGGAGACCCATCGGTGTCTCTATGCGGAAGGGCACGGCCACGCCCCCGTACTCGTCCGAGGCCTTGCGCGCCGGTCGCCCGTCCAGGATCGGATAGGCTTTCAGTTCTGTCAGCAGCTCGCTCAGCCGCGGGTCGGCGGTCAACTCGACCTCTCGTCTGAGGCGGTCCAAGAGGTGCGCGCGCCATTCGTGCAGGTTGGCGATGCGCGGCGCCAAACCCCTCGGATGCAGGGTCAGGCGTAGGACGTTCGTCGGCGCAGCCAGCAGTTCCGGGTCCACCCCCTGCAGTAGCGGAGCGATCATTCGGTTGGCGCTGACCAGGTTCCAGCCGCGATCGACGACCAGGGCCGGATGGGGCTCGTGGCCGGTCAGGATCAGCTCGACCGCCCTGCGAGGCGCGGCGAGCGCGGGATCGTCCAGCGAGCGTTGAGGGAAGACCGGCGCATACCCGGCCGCGACGAGGATCGTGTTCCGCTCGCGCAGGGGAATCTCCAGGTGTTCGGCCAGACGCAACACCATGTCGCGGCTAGGCTGGGCCCGGCCTGTCTCCAGGAAGCTGAGGTGGCGCGTTGAAATCTCTGCGTCGAGAGCGAGATCGAGCTGGCTCAGGCGCCGGCGCTGGCGCCATTGGCGCAGGTGGGCGCCGACTGCGGTGGCGTGTGCGGTCATGGGCGGAACCTAGCCGGCGGACGACGCCCGCTCCATGACTTCGGAGGTAATGGCTTCGGAATGGAGCCGAAAAGACGAAGGGCCGGCTCCCTTTCGAGAACCGGCCCTTCCATTGTCTGACCGTGTGCGGTCTACGACTCGGCGCTTACTTGGAGACCTCGTAAGCGGCGACCCGGGTCGCGGCTTCCACATACGGATGAGGACAATGAGACACTGGGTCACCTCCTTTCAGCTGTTGAACAGGACCCCCAATATGGGGCGGCCTTGAGCCTTCTGCAAACGGCCTTTCTGTGTCATTCGACCACAGCGGTGGCTGGCGCCCTCTTTTCGCGCACCGTCTGCCGCCGTCTTAGCTCCGTGACCGGACGATCGAGCTTGTCCAGCGCCTCGATCGTGGCGCGATAGCCCGCTTCCACCGCCGGCTCGAAAGCCGACCAGTCGCGGATTTCGACTCCCGTCATGTCCGGCGTGATCAGCACGTCGGTCGCCTCCCGCGCCGCCGCAAGGTCCCGCCCGGTCGAAACCGTGGCGGCTCGCATGAGCAAGGAGACGATCGGCGGCCCCTTGCGCCACTGCCCCGACCGAATCCACCGCCATACGGACTCCGGCCTGGCCACGTCGTCGGCGGTGATCGAACGTCCGCGGCTCACATCCACGCCGACGATCGGCCCGAGATGGGTCAGCCGCACCAGGTCCGCCGGGAAGTTCTTCATGACCGCGCCGTCCACCAGCACATTGTCGTCCGCCGTGGTCGCCGGGGGCAGCACGCCGGGCAGGGAGATGCTGGCGCGCAGCGCTTGGCGCAGCAGGCCGCTCTTATGGATTTCGTAGGAGCCGGTGGTCAGGTTCGACGAGACGCAGAAGAAGGGGAGCCAGAGATCTGCGATCTGGGTTTCGCCGAAATGCTTGGCCAGCCGCTCGCGCACCTTGTCGCCTCGGGTCATGGCCAGCAGCGGCAGGGCGATGTCATCCAGGGGGCTCGTGGCGACGAAGGCGTCCCGTATCCGCGCCTCCATCTCGGCCTCGTCCCAACCCATGGCTAGGCCGGCTCCGATGATCGCGCCCATGGAGACGCCGCCAACGAAGTCGATCGGCACGCCTCGCTCGCGCAGCGCCTTGATCGCGCCCACATGGGCGTAGGCCCGCGCGCCGCCGCCCGAGAGCACCAGACCTACCGACTGTCCGGTCAGGACCCGCGCGAGCCGGCGGATGTCGTCCCCGTCATCCTCATGCAGGTGAAAGAGCCGCGCCGGCTGCAGAGCGTCCAGCCAGGCCTGCGATCCTCGTGGCGCACGTCGCGATTTCGGCTGAATTAGGATGAGGTCGACGAGACCCTGCGCCTGCAGCGGCGGGCGCGGCGGCGCGCCGGGGGGCAGCGCTGCGTCCCCGCGTCCGATCCAGAACAGCCGGTCGACCTGCCGTCCGACGATCGTGCGCCAGCCGCCGTCCTCGGCCTCGGCGGCATAGAGGACGAAGTCGTGCTGCCGTTCGACGTCGGAGAACCATTCGGTCGCCGCGTGCTGCGCCTCTGCGCCGACGACGGTCGCCGAATAGCCGAACTTCGCGATTTCCTTGGCGATCCGTTCCGCGATAGGCCGCACGGCCAGGGCCGCGCCCACGCTTACGAAGCCGAAGACCGAGGGCTCGCCCGTCGAGGTCCTGGTCGCGGCCTGCCGGCTGCGCAGGATCATCAGCCGCGCGAGTTCGGTCATGACATGCGGATCGTTCTCGCAGGCTTCGAAGAACAGGTCGCGGGGCAGGGCGAAGATTTCGGAGTCGCGCAGGGCCATGACCGTGCCCGAATGGGGCGCGCCTGAGATCAAGGACATCTCGCCGGCGGGCTCGCCCGGGCGGATCACGCCCAGGAATTGCAGTTCTCCCGTCTCTCCCTTGCGGAACGCGCCAAGGCGGCCGGTTCTCAGGAAATAGAGATGCTCGGCCGGCTCTCCCGCCTCGAAAAGGGTGGCGCCGCCCGGCAGGGCGAACCACGTCGCCTCTCCCAGGTTCCGCTCTTGGTAAAAGAGCTGGGCGAGGGCGGAGGCCGCAGGCATGTCAGGCAAGCTCACCACACGCCCAGCCTAGCTTGCGTCGTTCCGTCCGGCTATGGCTTGGCCCGATCCCGAGGCCTGCCTTCGGCGTTCTTCCAGCGTCTCATGGAGTGCGCAATCATGACCAATCCCATCGCCGATCCCCTCGTCGAAGTGACCGACACCGATGCGGAGTCGCGCTTCGTGGACCTGGACGCCACGCCCGAGGGCGTCGCCATCGTCACCATCAACCGCGCCGCGCGGCGCAACGCCTTCAATGCCGAGTTGATCGCGGGCCTGCACGAGGCGTTCGAAACCTTGCAGGGCGCCGAGGGCGTGCGGGTGGTCTTCCTGCGCGGCGCCGGTGGGACGTTCAGCGCGGGGGCCGATCTTGAATGGATGCGGGATGCGGTCGAGCGCAGCGAGGCCGACAATCGCGACGACGCCATGCAGATGGCGAAGATGCTGAAGAGCCTTTGGGATATCCCCGCGCTCACCGTCGCCCTGGTCGAAGGGGGCGCGTTCGGTGGCGGCGCCGGCCTTGCTGCCGCTTGCGACATGGCCATCTCGACGGCGGACGCGAAGTTCAGCTTCTCGGAGGTGCGGCTCGGCATCATCGCCGCCACCATCAGCCCCTATGTCGTCGCCGCGATCGGTCCGCGCAACGCCCGCGCCTTGTTCGCCACCGGCCAGGTGTTCGACGCGGCCCATGCTGAAAAGATCGGTCTGGTGAGCGAGGTCGTGGCCGATGCGGCCGCTCTGGACGCGGCGCGCGACGCTATTGCCGCCCAGATCATGGCCTGCGGTCCGATTGCGGTGGCGGAGTCCAAGCGGCTGGTGGAGGACGTGCGTCACCGTCCGATCGACGAGGTGATGGAAGAGACCGCCCGCCGCATCGCGCGGGCCCGGGTCAGCGAAGAAGGGCAGGAAGGCGTTCGCGCCTTCCTGGAGAAGCGTAAGCCCAGCTGGTTCGTGTGATGCCGCTGCATTTGATCAAGCTGGTCGTCGGCTGCGACACCATCGAGGATCTGCTCGCCTGGCATGCGGAGGGCCGGCCCTGGATCATGCACACGCGCCAGACCCCAAAGCGCGCCGCCGAACTGCTCGAAGGCGGCTCGCTCTATCGCGTGTTCAAGGGCGTGATCCTCTGCCGTCAGCGTATCCTCGCCGTGAACACCGTGGGGGAAGGCGTCACCGCCCGCTGCGAGGTGACCGTCGATCGGGAGATCGTGCGGGTCGCTCCAACGCCGCGCCGGGCGTTCCAGGGATGGCGTTATCTGGAGGGCAAGGACGCGCCGGCCGATCTCGCCAGCGATGTCGACGGCGAAATCCCCCCAGAGCTTGCGCGGCAGCTGCGGGAGGCGGGGGCCTGGTGATCCGGCCGGCTCACACCGCCATATTGTCGATCAGCCGCGTCTTTCCGATCACCGCCGCCGCAAGCACCCGGGCCGATACCTCCAGTGGGCCAGGCCCCGGATGGCTCAGGTCGTCGGCGTTGCGCACCTCGAAATAGTCGATGCGCTGAAAGCCGGCGCGCTCCAGGGCCGCCCGGCCAGTCGCTTCGACGCGTTCGACGCTCTCTCCGGCTTTCAGCCGTCGAACCGCGTCGGCCAACGCAAGGTTCATGCGGCCCGCCACCTCCCGCTCGGCTTCGCTGAGATAGGCGTTGCGCGAGGAGCGGGCGAGGCCGTCCTCCAGGCGGGAGGTCGGGGCTCCGAGGATTTCCACAGGAATATCCAGGTCCCGAACGAACCGCTTGATCACTTGCAGCTGCTGGTAGTCCTTCTCCCCGAACACCGCGACGTCCGGCCCGCACTGCATCAGCAGCTTGGTGACCACCGTGGCCACGCCAGCGAAATGACCTGGCCGCGCCGCCCCGTCCAGCGGTTCGGAAACGCCTGTCACGCTCACCGTGGTGGAAAAGCCCGGCGGGTACATCTCCGCGACCGACGGGGCGTAGAGAAGATCGCATCCGACGCTGTCCAGCAACTCGGCGTCTCGCGCTTCTCCGCGCGGATAGGCGTCGAAATCCTCGTTCGGGCCAAATTGCGTGGGATTGACGAACACGCTTGCGACCACGCGCTCAGCCTTGGTCTTGGCCAGGGTCACCAGCGACAGGTGGCCGTCGTGCAATGCGCCCATGGTGGGAACCAGAGCCACCCGCTCGCCGCTTGCTTTCCAGGCGCGGACCTTTGCACGAAGGTCGGCGACGGTGCGGACGATGGCGATCTGAGGCATGCTGTCACTCTTGGAGGTGGCCGTGCGCGGCTTATGACCTGGGTCGCAAGCGCCGTCCATTCCATCCACAGGCCTTGAGGGTCACTGCGTTGACGCAGCGTCGCCGTAAGGGTTCCTGTTAACAACTGGAATCGACGCGAAGCCGTCGGACCGATGGTGGAGTAGAGGATCGATGTCGCAAGCCAAGGTGATCGTCGTCGGCAATGAAAAGGGCGGGGCGGGCAAGTCCACCATCGCCATTCACGTCGCAACTGCTCTTCTGCACGCCGGCGCGCGCGTCGCGACTCTGGACCTCGACCTGCGCCAGCAGTCGATGGCCCATTTCTTCGCTCACCGGCGTGCCTGGCTGGACGCCAATAAGGCGCTGGCGCCGACGCCGATCGAGTTCCCGCTTGGCGCGGAATTGGCCAAGGCGCCAGAGGCCGAGGCCCTCGCCCATTTCGAGGACGCCTTCGAACGCGCGCTCGGCCAGGCCGATTTCGTCCTGATCGACACCCCTGGGAGCGACACCGCCGTGGGACGCGCGGCGCACGGCGCGGCCGACCTTATCGTCACCCCGATGAACGACAGCTTCGTCGACTTCGACATGTTGGGCGTGGTCGATCCGGTGACCTTGGACCTGAAGCGCCCCAGCCTCTATTCCGAAACGGTCTGGAACAGCCGCAAGGCGCGGGCCGTGGCGACCGGCAAATCCATCGACTGGGTCGTTCTGCGCAACCGCTTGGCGCCGACTGAGGCGCGCAACCGCAAGCGCCTGGATGAGCGGGTGCAGGCGCTCTCGCGCCGCGTCGGCTTCCGCGTCGGTCCGGGACTCCGCGACCGCGTGATCTATCGCGAGCTGTTCCCTTTCGGCCTCACCATCGCCGACCTGTCGCCGACCATCCGCCCGGTGGCCATGTCGTTACAGCACGTGGCCGCCCGCCAGGAGCTTCGCGCGCTCATGGGCTCGCTTGGGATCTCCGGCCTCGACGAGGAAGAACGGCTGGCGGCGCAGTAACCGCGGGGTCCGATGCTCTATCTCGCCCTCGGCTGCGCGGCCCTGGTCTTCTTCATCTGGCTCGGCCGGGGCAAGCCCCTCCTGAAGCGACGTGAATGGCGCTTCCTTGCGGGCGCTCTGGCGATCGCCTGCTTCGCCGCGGCCGCCTATGTCGGCGTGCGGGGAGGGTGGGGCAGCGCGATCGTGCTCGTGGTGGTCGGACTTTGGCTTGCGGTCTCGACCCGAGGCGCCGGCGTTCCGTCGCAGCCCTCCTCCCGCAACCTCAGCGACGCCGAAGCCAGGTCGATCCTCGGCGTCGCGCCCGAGGCCTCCGAAGCCGAAATCAAGGAGGCCTACGGGCGCCTCATGCGAATGGCCCACCCCGATCGGGGCGGGACCAGCGGCCTGGCGGCCCAGCTCAACGCCGCCAGGGACCGGTTGCTTCGCAAATAGGCCCTAGGCGGGCTTGATCACCATGCAGGCCAGCCGCTTGGCCTTCAGCGCCTTGCAGGCGTCCTTGGCCGAGGCCTCGGTGTAACCGGAGAAGCGAGCGCGATAGGAGCCGCTCTTGCCGCTCACCTCGCCGTCACCGGCGCGGAAGTGTTTGCCGAAACGCTTGGAGACCAGCGCCAGCTGCTCCTTGGCGTCCGACTTGGACTTGAACGCGCCGACCTGCACCATCCACTTGCCCTTGTGGCTCTCGGCCTTGGTGCGGGCAGGGACCGGGGCGGAGGTGAGGACGATCTTCAGCCCGTCCTGGTCGCCGTCGCCTTGTTCGGTGGAGCCGCGGATCACCGGCCCGCTCGGCGTCGGTTCGAACAGGTTCTGGGCCACGGTGATGCGCTCGCCGCGCTCGCGGCGGTCCATCACGTCGAAGCCGGTGAGGATCAGGTCTTCGGCGTTGTTGTTGCGGATGGCGGTGGAGGGGGCGCCCAGCACCACCGTGATCAGGCGGCGATTGCCGCGCACCGCCGAGACCGCGATGTTGAAGCCCGAGGCGTTCGTGTAGCCGGTCTTCAGCCCGTCGACGCCCGGCGTGCGTCCGAGCAGGCCGTTGTGGTTGCGCATGGTCGTGCCGCGGAAGGTGAAGGTCCGCTGGCTGAAGAGGTCATAGTATTGCGGATAGTCCCGCATGACCGCGCGGGACAGGATGGCGATGTCGCGAGCCGTGGAGATCTGGCGGCTGTCGGGCAGGCCCGAAGCATTCACGAAGCGGGTGTTGCGCATGCCCAGCTCCTGGGCGCGCAGGGTCATCATCGCGGCGAACCGGGCCTCGGTGCCGCCCAGCTTCTCGGCGAGGGCGACGGCGATGTCGTTCGCCGACTTCACCGCCAGGGCCTGCATGGCCTGCTCGACCGTCAGGCTGTCACCGGGGCGCAGGCCCAGCTTGCTAGGCGATTGCGCCGCCGCGCGGGGGGAGATCGGCACCGGGTCGTTCAGATGCAGCCGACCCGCCTGCAGCGCCTCGAAGGTCAGGTACAGCGTCATCACTTTTGTGATGGAGGCTGGATACCGGGGGCTGTCCGCGCGTTTGGCGTACAGCACCTCGCCCGTTTTGGCGTCCACCACGACCGCCGCGTATTTCGGCTGGTTGGCGGGCAGTTGCAGATAGGGAACCTGGGCCTGGGCTGTTGAAGCAACCGGGACGATCGCCGTTGCGGCGGCGATCGTCAGGGACGCAAACAGGCGGCGGGCGCGCTCGAACATGCAGTTCGTCCGTCGATACAAAGGGTTAAGCGGCCCCCCGGCCGCTCCTGATGATTCGTAGCATGACAGCCCGGCCCTTGCGCGATGGTAAACAGCGCTTGAACGAGCCGTTTTGTCGCGCTTTCGCCGATCAACACTTCCGTGATCGGACGCCGCCTACGTCTTGGGCGGCAATTTTGTGCAGTGCACAAAACTCGCTTGACTGCTGCGGTGCAACATGAGACATGAGGGGCGAGTTCAAGGCAAGTCCCTCTTTCCCATCTGCGCCGTGGCCAATGTTGGCCGCCCCGTCCGATCCAGGAGCCCGCTCATGGCCGCCGAGACCGCCAAGTCCGCCGCTGACACCGCCAAGTCCACCGTCGAGCAGTTCACCACCGCCGGAAACCTCGCCTTCAAGGACGCGGTCGAGAAGTCGCTGGCCCAGCTGAACGAGTTCAACGCCCATTCCAAGAAGAACCTGGAGGCCGTGATCGCCTCGGTGACCGCCTCGACCAAGGGCGTCGAGGCGCTGAGCGCCCAGGCCATGGCCTATTCGAAGAAGGCGATGGAAGACCAGGTGGCGATCGCCAAGTCGCTGTCGGGCGCCAAGTCCTTCCAGGAAGCGGTGGAACTGCAGACCACCTTCGCCAAGTCGGCCCTCGACGCCTACATCGCCGAGGTCTCCAAGATGTCCGACATCGTTTCGTCTTCGGTGAAGGATTCTATGAAGCCGCTGAACGAGCGGGTCACCGCCGCCGTCGAGCGCCTGCAAGCCGCCCGCTAAAAAGTTCTCTAGTCGTCCCGCGTATTGGGGCTTCCTCCCCGGAAAAGGCCCGCGTCCGTCAAGGCGCGGGCCTTTTCTCTTTTCGGCCTGCAGCGCCAGGGTTAGACCTGCCGCATGTCTCAAGTCGAAGAACGTCTCGCCGCGCTCGGAATCACCTTGCCGCAGCCCAATCCCCCGGTCGCCAACTACGTGCCTTTCGTCAGGGCCGGCGATCTCGTCCACATCTCCGGCCAGGTTTCAGTGGCGGCCGACGGCGGGATCCGCGGTGTCGTCGGCGAGGACGTCGACCTGGAAACGGCGAAGTCGGCCGCCCGTCTCTGTGGGATCAATCTGCTAGCCCAGATGCAGGCTGCCTGTGAGGGCGATCTTGGTCGGGTGGTGCGGGTGGTGAAGCTCGGCGGCTTCGTCCAGGCTGGTCCCACCTTCTTCGACATTCCCCAGGTGGTGAACGGCGCATCGGATCTCATGGTCGCCGCCTTCGAGGATGCTGGCAAACACGCGCGGTCGGCGGTTGGCGTCTATCGCCTGCCTATGAACTTCGCGGTCGAGGTCGACGCCGTGGTTCAGGTCCGGTGAAGAACCGCTTCGGCGAAGCCTGGGATCTGCTCTTCCATCCGCCGGTGGCCCACCGCGGTCTGTGGACGAAGGGTGGCGCGCCGGAGAACTCGCTCGCCGCCTTCCAAGCCGCTTGCGAGGCGGGCTACGGCATCGAGCTGGACGTCCAGCTTTCGTCGGACGGGGAGGCGATGGTCTTCCATGACGACGATCTCGCCAGGATGACCGGGGTCGGGGGCAAGCTTCGGGATCGCTCGGCCAGCGACCTCTCGGAACTTCGACTGGCCGGCACGGACGAGCCGATCCCGACCTTGCGCGAAACCCTCGCCCTGGTTGGACGAAGGGCGATGATCCATGTCGAACTGAAGACGCCCTATGGCGAGGTTGGGCCCTTGGAACAGCGGGTCCACGAGCTTCTGATCGATCATGCTGGCCCGGTCTGCGTCATCGGCTTCAACCCCTATTCGCACGCCTGGTTCGCCGATCGCTTTCCCGGCGTGCTGCGGGGCCTGGACAGCTATGACTATAAGCGCGCCCCGCATATGAACGAGGCGCAGCGGCAATCCTTCGCTCGGCTGGAGCACGTGGCCATCGCCCGGCCGCACTTCCTTGCCCTCCATGCCGACATGTTGCCCGACGAACGAGCGGCCAAGCACAGGGAGGAGGGGATGCCCATCGTGGCTTGGACCGTCCGTGACCCCATGCAATGGGAAGCGCTCAAGCCGCACTGCGATAACCTGATCTTCGAGGGCTTTGCCGCGTGAAGCTCAAGGCGGCGGTGCAGATCAACCGCCGGATCGCCGAGATCGGGCGCGAGTCCTGGGACGCCTGCGCGACCAATCCGGACTATCGCGCCAATCCCTTCATGGCTTTCGACTTCCTCGACATCGTCGAGGCTGCGGGCTGCGCCACCGAACGGGCCGGATGGGGGCCACAGCACATCTCGGTCGAGGACGAGACGGGGCAGGTCGCCGCCGTGATGCCGCTCTATCTCAAGTCACATAGCCAGGGCGAGTATGTCTTCGACCACGCCTGGGCCGACGCCTACGAGCGGGCGGGAGGGCGCTACTATCCCAAGCTGATCTCCGCCGCGCCGTTCACCCCTGCGACCGGGCCGCGGATGCTCGTGCGGCCGGATGTCGACCGAGAGGAAGCCTGGCCGATCCTCATGGGCGGGGCGCTCGCGGTCTGCGAACGCTACGAAGCCTCCTCGCTGCACGTGAACTTCCCGACCGAGCCGGAGTGGACCTGGATGGGCGAGCAGGGCCTCTCCCTGCGCCAGGGACAGCAGTATCATTGGGAGAACCGCGGCTATTCCAGCTTCGAGGATTTCCTCGGCGCGTTGTCCTCCGGCCGGCGCAAGACCATCCGGCGCGAGCGCCGCGACGCCCAGGCCGAGGTGGAGATCTTCCCTCTCACCGGCGCCGAGATCACCGAGGATCACTGGGACGCCTTCTTCGCCTTCTATATGGACACCGGCTCGCGCAAGTGGGGGCGCCCCTACCTCAACCGCCTGTTCTTCTCGCTGCTGGGCGAGCGTATGGCCGACCGGGTGCTCCTGGTCATGGCCCGGCGCCACGACCGGTGGATCGCCGGCGCCCTGAACCTCATCGGCCAAGACTGCCTCTACGGCCGCAACTGGGGCTGCATAGAGGACGTGCCGTTCCTGCATTTCGAGCTCTGCTACTACCAGGCTATCGAGTGGGCGATCGAGCGTGGCCTCGCCCGCGTCGAGGCCGGCGCCCAGGGGCAGCACAAGATCGCTCGCGGCTATCTGCCCACGCCTGTCTATTCCGCCCACTACATCGCCGACCCGCGCCTGCGTGCGCCGGTCGAGGATTTCCTGGCTCGAGAACGCGCTGCGGTCGAGGGCGAGATGGAGTGGCTGGCCGAAGAGTATTCGCCTTTCAAACAGGAATGACGCGGCCTCTCGGCCTAAATCTTTCTATCCTGCCAGTAGGCGTCGCGCAGCACTCGCTTGTAGAGCTTTCCGGTAGGGAGCCGCGGCATCTCCTCGATGAAGTCGATCGACCGCGGGGCCATATAGTGGGCCAGTCGCTCGCGGGCGTAGGCCATCAGTTCGGCCGCCAGTTCGTCGCTCGGCCTCTGGCCGGCCGCGGGCTCGATCACCGCCTTCACGGCCTCGCCCATTTCGGGATCCGGAACGCCGAACACCGCCACGTCCCCGACCTTCGGGTGGGTCACCAGGGCGTCCTCGATCGCCTGCGGATAGATGTTAACCCCGCCGGAGATGATCATGAAGGCCTTGCGGTCCGTCAGATAGAGATAGCCATCGGCGTCGAGATAGCCGACATCCCCCAAGGCGTTCCAGTTCGGGTGCTTGGGATGGCGGGCCGAGGCCGTCTTCTCCGGGTCGTTGTGGTACTCGAACGTCGGCGTCTCGCGTTCGAAATAGACCAGGCCCGTTTCGCCGGGCGGCAGTTCGTTCCCTTCCTCGTCGCAGATGTGCAGCACGCCTAGCGCCGCGCGCCCGACCGAGCCCGGATGCTCGAGCCAATCCTCGCTTGTGATGAAGGTGGAGCCGGAGCCTTCGGTGCCGGCATAGTATTCGTAGAGGACGGGCCCCCACCATTCGATCATCTGCCGCTTCACCTCCACCGGGCAGGGGGCGGCGGCGTGGACGGCCACCTTATGGCTGGAGAGGTCGTAGCGCGTGCGGACCTCCTCCGGCAGCTTGAGCATCCGGACGAACATGGTCGGCACCCACTGACTGTGGGTCACCCCATATTTCTCGATCAGCTGGAGCGCCTGCTCGGGGTCGAACCGCTCCATCATCACCACTGTCCCGCCGAACGACTGGACCATCAGCACATAGGCCAGCGGAGCTGCGTGATAAAGCGGGGCGGGGGAAAGATAGACGGACTCTGGCGTCAGACCGTAACGGTTGACGGCTTGACGCGTGTCGAAGCCCTCGACCGGTGTGACCTCGGGAAGGGGGCGCAAGATGCCTTTCGGACGTCCGGTGGTGCCCGAAGAGTAGAGCATGGAGTCACCCATCCACTCCTGGGCCAGCGGTTCCGGCGAACCGGACGCCACTGCTTCCTCGTAGGAGCGCCAGCCGGGAATGACGCCGCCGACCATCAAGCGGATTGGACAGTTCGGAATTTCGTCGCTTAGGCCCGCGGCGGTGTCCCGCTTTGCGTAGGAGGTCACCAGCACCTTGGCCCCGCAATCATTGACGATGTAAGCGGCCTCGTCCGGCGGCAGGTACCGGTTGATCGTGGTGACGTACAGGCCAGAGCGGAACGCCGCCCAGACCGGCTCCATGAAGGTGAGATTGTTCTCCATGAGAACCGCGATGTGATCGCCGCGCCTGAGTCCCTGGTCGTACAGGAACCGCGCGAACCGGTTCGACCGCTCGTCCAGCTCGGCGAACGTCACCGTATCGCCAGTGTCGGCGGAGATCATGGCCGCCTTTTCAGGCGTCAGCCGTGCGTGATCGGCGAGATACATCGCGTCCCCTCCCTTGCGGCTTCGTTGAGCCGCGTCTCGTGTCTTGGGCGAACACGTTATCGCAAGGCGAGGCGGCGTAAACCTGCCGTAGCGTCAGGGGCGGCCGGATAACGGCGCTACATCCGGCGCTTGCCCGAGTCGATGTTCCGTCCGTCACGGCGATGCGCTACCACCGTCTCTGCGAGTTTGGAGGAGCGCCACATGAGCCTCGACGGGACCTACGACGACGGCAACATCTTCGCGAAAATCCTGCGCGGCGAGGCGCCGGCGGCCAAGGTGTTCGAAGATGGCGAGGTCTTGGCCTTCATGGACGTCTTCCCGCAGGCCAAGGGCCACACTCTGGTTATTCCGAAGCATTCGCAGGCTCGGAACCTGCTCGAGGTCGAGCCGGAGGTGCTGGGCCCCCTCATGCTCGGCGTTCAGCGGGTGGCGCGCGCGGTGCGCGCCGCGCTGAATCCGGACGGGATCGTGGTCACGCAGTTCAACGGCGCCCCGGCGGGTCAAACCATCTACCACCTGCACTTCCACATCATACCGCGCTGGGAAGGCGTGGCGCTCGGTCGCCATGCCAGCGGCGGCATGGCCGACCCGGCCGAGTTGCAGGCCCTGGCCGAGCAGATCGCGGCGAAAATCGCGTGAACCTGCCCGAGCGTCCCTGGTTCGAAACCGAGGACTACGAAAGCCATATCGCGCGGTCAGGCTTCGACGCCGAGACAGCCGCCTTCATTCGCGACATGGCCGAGCATGGCTATGCCATCGTCGACCTCGGGGATGAGGCGCGGGCGCTTTGCGATCAGGCGATCGCCGACACTCGCCGCTACTTCCAGCGCCCCGGCGTCAGCCGCGTACAGGACGGCTGGTATCGCTCCCGCGCCATCCGAAAGCTCGCCGCTTGGCCGCGGATGCGCGAGCTTCTGCGCGCCGCCTATGGGCGCGATCCATTCCCTTTCCAGACGCTCAACTTCGAAACCGGCAGCCAGCAGCCGCTGCACGCCGACACCATTCATTTCAGCAGCGTTCCCGAACGCTTCATGTGCGGGGTCTGGATCGCGCTGGAAGATGTGGAGGAGGGGGCGGGTCCGCTCGTCTATCACCCCGGGTCGCACAAGTTGCCGATCATGACCATGCGCGAGGCTGGGGTGAACACGCCTCTCCCGAAGGCTGAAGACTACGAGCGCGCCTTCGTCCCGAGGTTCGCCGAGCGCATCGCCGCTTCGGGACTGCCGCGCCGCCATGCGCTCATCAAGAAGGGTCAGGCCTTCGTGTGGGCTGCAAACCTCGCCCACGGGGGTTCGGCGATCACCAAGCCAGGCTCGACGCGGCGCTCGCTCGTGGTCCACTGCTACTTCGAGGACTGTCTCTACTATACGCCCATGACCTCGGACGAGGCCGCAGGCCGCTACGATCTGCGGGTGCCGGCCAACGTACGCACTGGCCTTTGGACCTGGCCGCGCCTGAACGGCAAGCCAGCCCAGATGCGCGCCAAACGCATCTTCGGCAGCGTCATCCGCGACGTTCTACGCTGGCCTTACGTGAATTGAAAAACCCCGGAGCGACTGCTCCGGGGTTCCAGATTGAGCGGCGATCAGCTGGCCAGTTCGGGGGCGGGATCCTCCGCGGGGTCCTCGATGACCGGGGCGCCGGGCTCGCGCTCCTCGCCCTCGATCTCGAAGGCTAGCTTGGAGTCCTTGAGGACGACCTTGACGTGGCCGCCCTTGACCAGGCGTCCGAACAGAATCTCGTCGGCCAGCGGCTTCTTGATGTTGTCCTGGATGACCCGCGCCAGTGGCCGCGCGCCATACAATTCGTCGAAGCCGTTCTTGGCCAGCCAGTCCGCCGCCTCTTCCGTCGTCTCGATGGTGACGTGACGATCGGCGAGCTGGGCTTCCAGCTGCATGACGAACTTCTGCACGACCTGACGGATGATCTCCTGGGTTAGCGCCTTGAACTGCACCACCGCATCGAGACGGTTGCGGAACTCCGGCGTGAACAGGCGCTTCAGGGCCTCGTCCACCTCGTCGTCCTGCTTGCCGCGGCCAAAGCCGATGGCGTTGCGCTGGGCGTCGGCCGCGCCCGCATTGGTGGTCATGATCAGGACCACGTTGCGGAAGTCGACCTTCTTGCCGTTGGCGTCGGTCAGCACCCCATGGTCCATGACCTGCAACAGGATGTTGAAGACGTCAGGGTGAGCCTTCTCGATCTCGTCCAGCAGGACCACCGAGTGCGGATGCTGGTCGACGGCGTCCGTCAGCAGGCCACCCTGGTCGAAGCCGACATAGCCGGGAGGCGCGCCGATCAGGCGGCTCACCGTGTGCCGCTCCATGTACTCCGACATGTCGAAGCGCAGGAGTTCGATGCCCATGGTGGACGCAAGTTGGCGGGCCGTCTCGGTCTTGCCAGTGCCGGTCGGGCCGGAGAACAGGTAGCAGCCGATCGGCTTGTTCGCGTCGCGCAGGCCCGCGCGGGCCATCTTCATGGCGGCGGAGAGCTGCTCGATCGCATCGTCCTGGCCGTAGACCGCCCGCTTCAGGTCGGTCTCCAGCTCCTTCAGCGCCACCGTGTCGGACTTGGAGACCGACTTCGGCGGGATGCGGGCGATCTTAGCCACCACGGCCTCGATTTCCTTTACGCCGATGGTCTTCTTGCGCTTGCCTTCGGGCAGCAGCATCTGGCTCGCGCCGGCCTCGTCGATGATGTCGATGGCCTTGTCCGGCAGCTTCCGGTCGGTGATGTACTTGGCCGACAGCTCCACCGCCGTCTTGATGGCGTCGTTGGTGTAGCGGAGCTTGTGGAACTCCTCGTAGTAGCTCTTCAGCCCCTTGAGGATCTTGATGGTGTCCTCGATCGTCGGCTCGTTGACGTCGATCTTCTGGAACCGCCGGACGAGGGCCCGATCCTTCTCGAAGTGCTGGCGGAACTCCTTGTAGGTGGTCGAGCCCATGCAGCGCAGGGTTCCCGACGCCAGGGCGGGCTTCAGCAGGTTCGAGGCGTCCATAGCCCCGCCGCTCGTCGCGCCGGCGCCGATCACCGTGTGGATCTCGTCAATGAAGAGGATCGCGTCGGGGTGGTTTTCCAGCTCCTTGACGACCTGCTTCACGCGCTCTTCGAAGTCGCCGCGATAGCGGGTGCCGGCTAGCAGCGAACCCATGTCCAGCGAGAAGATGGTCGAACCCGAGAGGACCTCCGGCACCTGGCCGTTGACGATCTTGCGCGCCAGGCCCTCGGCGATGGCGGTCTTGCCGACGCCCGGGTCGCCAACCAGCAGCGGGTTGTTCTTGGTGCGCCGGCAGAGAATCTGGATGCAGCGCTCCACCTCCGCCGATCGCCCGATCAGCGGATCGACCTTACCCTGCTTGGCCTTTTCGTTCAGGTTGACGCAGTAGGCTTCCAGGGCCTCGCCGCCGGTCTTCACGGCCGGCTTGTCCTCGTCCTCGGCGCCTTTCACCGCCTTGGGCTGGTCCGCGCCGGCCTTCTTGGCGATGCCGTGGGCGATGTAGTTGACCGCATCGTACCGCGTCATGTCCTGCTCCTGCAGGAAATAGGCGGCATGGCTTTCGCGCTCAGAGAAGATCGCCACGAGCACGTTGGCGCCGGTCACTTCTTCGCGACCCGACGATTGGACGTGGATCACCGCCCGCTGGATGACGCGTTGGAAGGAGGAGGTCGGCTTGGCGTCCTCGCCGTCATCGACGATCAGCGAGCGCAGCTCGTTGTCCACATAGTTGGTTAGGGTGGTTCGAAGCGCAGCCAGATCCACGTCGCACGCGCGCATCACGCTGGCCGAGTCCTCATCATCGATGAGGGCGAGCAGCAGATGCTCCAGCGTCGCATATTCGTGCTTGCGCTGATTGGCGAACGCCACCGCGCGGTGCAGGGATTCTTCTAGCTGGCGAGAGAATGACGGCACTGAGCCTCAATCCTTTTCCATTGTGCATTGCAGGGGGTGTTGGTGCCTGCGTGCAGTATCAACGACCTGAGCGACTTTGGTTTCCGCGACCTCGTAGGTGAACACGCCACAAACCCCGACACCGTGTTGGTGCACGTGCAGCATGATCCGCGTCGCGTCTTCGCGCGACTTGTTGAAGTATTGCTCAAGCACGTAGACCACGAATTCCATCGGCGTGTAGTCATCATTCAAGATGAGCACGCGATACATCGACGGCTTCTGCGTCTTCGGCTTGGTCTGAGTTATGACCGCGGACCGGACGCCCGTATCTTGATCACCTTGCTTACGCTCGGCCATCGCACAGGTCTCCTGAGGGCAGTCGCCCTCGCTTACAATGGATTAGATATGAAAAAGGCTGCGGTATGGAAGGGTGGAAATCGCCCTGGATCGCGCTATCGCCCCTAACCGCGTGTTTTTGTCACGTCTGACGCTTGGGAACTGGGCGAGTCTCACTCGTCGGACGCACGTTTCGTTCCCAGGGCGCGGCCGGAAGTCACCACGTCGGGTCCGAATCGGGCACGTAGCTTATCCACCGCGCGCTCCTCCACCAGGGCCTTCTGTTCGGCGCCTGCGAAGAAGTCGTGCTCGACCGCCTCGGCGTCCATGAGTTCGGCCATGCCCACGCCGATCAGCCGCCAGGGCCGGCCGTCCGCCTCCTTGGCCAGCAGCTCGCGTGCGACGGCGAACAGCGTCTTGGCGGTTTGGGTCGGGACCGCCAGCGCCCGCCTGCGCGTGATGATCTTGAAATCCGTGCGGCGCAGTTTCAGCGTGACGACGCGCCCCGCGACCTCGCCGGCCCGCGCCTGGCGCGCGACGCGTTCGCAGAGCGGCGCGAGCTTGTCTTCCAAGTCCTTCAGCGTGCTCAGGTCGTCGTTGAACGTGGTCTCGGCGCTGATGCCCTTGCGTTCCTCGTTGGGATTGACCAGCCGTCCGTCGCGGCCGTGCGCCAGGTCGTGCAGCCGCAGGCCGTTGGCGCCGAACCTCTGGGCCAGAAGCTTGACGTCGGCGCGGGCGAGGTCGCCCACCTTGCTGAAGCCGGCCCCTTCCAGGGACCGCACCATCGCAGGCCCCACGCCAGGAATGATCCCGACCGGTTTGGGGGCTAAGAAGCTCTGCGCCTCGGCCGCGCCGATCACCGAAAACCCGCGTGGTTTGTCCAGGTCCGAGGCGATCTTGGCGAGGAACTTGTTGGGCGCCAGGCCGATGGAGACGGTGATCCCGACCTCCGCCTCGATCTGCGCCTGCAGCCGCGCCAAGGTCTCGGCGGGCGGCGCCCCGTGCAGCCGGTCGGTGCCGGAAAGGTCCATCCAGGCTTCGTCCAGCGACAGCGGCTGCACCAGGGGGGTGAGGTCGCGGACCATCTCCATGATCCGCCGGCTCTCGGCGCGATACTTGGTGAAGTCCGGCTTCAGGATCACCGCCTGGGGGCAGAGCTGGCGCGCCTTGAACATCGGCATGGCCGATCGGACGCCCGATATCCGGGCGATGTAGCAGCAGGTGGTCACCACGCCACGCTTGCCGCCTCCGACGATCACCGCCTGATCGCGCAACTCCGGCCGGTCACGCTTCTCCACCGAGGCGTAGAAGGCGTCGCAATCCATGTGCGCGATGGAGAGGCGCTCCAACTCGGCGTGCGCCACGATGCGCGGCGAGCCGCAGGCCGGGCAGCGCCGCTCGAAGGCGCCGCGCCGGAAGCAGTCGCGGCAAAGCGCGCTCATGGCTCCAGCGGCCAGAGCCAGGCGGCGCCCCGCACCCCAGAGGAATCCCCATGCGCGGCCTTGCGGATCGGCGTTTGGAACGTGTCGGAGAAGACCCGCGCGGCGATCGCGCCGGGCAGGGGCCCGTAGATTTCGTCCACGTTCGACATGCCGCCCCCCAGCACGATGACGTCGGGGTCCAGCACGTTGCAGATGACCGCCAATCCCCGCGCCAGCCGATCGGCATAAAGGTCGAGGCTCGCCTGCGCCTCGGCGTCTCCCGCACGCGCGCTCGCCACGATCGTCTCGCCCGGAACGTCGCGCCCGTGGTCCCGCGCAAGACCCGCGCCTGAAACCCAGAGCTCCATGCACCCGCGCTGTCCGCACCAGCATTGCGGACCAGGCGTCTCGGTCGCGGTCGGCCAGGGCAGGGGCATGTGACCCCATTCTCCCGCAAAGCGGTTGCGGCCCTCCAGTATCTTCCCGTCCGCCACGACGCCCGCGCCGCAGCCGGTGCCCAGGATCACCGCGAACACCGTGCGCGCGCCGGCGCCCGCGCCATCCGTCGCCTCAGACAGGGCCAGGCAGTTGGCGTCGTTGGCGTAGCGGACCGGACGCTCCAAGGCGCGCTGAAGATCTTCCGGGAACCGGCGTCCGTTGAGCTGCGTGGAGTTGGCGTTGCGCATCAGCCCCGTCGTCGGGGAAGGGGAGCCTGGACCGCCCACGCCGACGCGTTCCACCTTGGCGCCCGCCTGCCGCTCCGCCTCGGCCACCAGGTCCCGCACCGTCAGCAATCCGGCCTCATAGTCGCGGGGCGAGGGTGCTCGCACGCGCGCCTGGAAGCGGCCCTGCGCGTCCAGCGCTGCGGCCTCGATCTTGGTCCCGCCGAAATCCACCCCGATCCGGATCATGGATCATGATTTGTTCCGTTTCGCCCTCAAGTTCAACGGCCCAGTCGGAGAGGGCTTGGCGAACGCAGGTCTGCAATGCCACGCTCGGCTCGAAACTGGAGGAATGACGCCGATGAACAAGCTCGCATGGGCGCTTGCCGCCCTGACCCTCGCCGCCTGCTCCCAGCAGACCGCCGAAAAGAATGACGCCGCCGCGCCTGCTCCGGCCGACAAGGCGACACCCGCCGCAGCGGCCGTCCAGAACACTGCTCCCGCCGGCCAGTACGCCTTGGACAAGACCCATGCGAGCGTGACCTTCCGGGTCAACCACCTTGGCATGTCCCGCTACACCGCCCGCTTCACGGACATCGACGGGAAGCTCAACTTCGATCCGGCCAACCCGGCGGCCATGAGCGTGGAGGCGACCATCGATCCGAAGTCCATCGAGACCGATTTCCCTCTGGACGAACCTGATTTCGACGAGGTGCTCGCCGGCCCGCAGTGGCTGGACGCGGCCAAGTTTCCCCAGATCACCTTCAAGTCGACGGCCGTCGAGACCACGGGGCCCAATACGGCGAAGGTGACGGGCGATCTCACCTTGCACGGGGTGACCAAGCCGCTGACCCTCGATGTCACCTTCAACGGCGGCTACGCCGGCAACGACATCGATCCCGGCGGTTCGCGCATCGGGTTCTCGGCCGAGGGCAAGCTGAAACGCTCGGACTATGGCGTCTCCATGGGCGTTCCGGCGCCAGGTACGACCTTCGGCGTGGGCGACGAGGTCGAGCTCTTCATCGAGGCCGAGTTCATCAGGCCCCGCGACGGCGCCGCGCCGGCCGCCAAGCCGGCCGGCTGAGGCCTTAGAAGACGGCCGCCTCGATCGCCCCCCGCAATTGGCGCCAATCGTCGATTCGAGGATGGCGGTCGGGCGCGGAGGGGGCGAGAGGGCGCAGCCGCGGATCGGCCACCATCTGGAAGCGGCTCACCTGCGGAGCGCTCTCAGCCACGGAATCCAGATTAGGAATAAGGTCGTCGATGAAGGCGGCGCGCGCTTGGACCTGCGCGGCCATCCCTGCGGCCAGCGGACCCTTCGGTCCTGTGTTCAGCACCAGCGGATAATCCATGCCATGGCGCGCGAGCCATCTCGCCCGCGCCATGCGCGCCGGCCCCGGCGCATTGGTCAGGATGACGATGTTCGCGCGGCGCGACAGCGCGCGCAGGGCGTCGACCCCTCCGGGCGCTGGCTCCATGTCTCCGCAGCCCAGCCGGAAGAAGTCGTCGAAATGGGTGCGGCCTTCGTCGATCGGCAGGTGTTCGGCCTCTCCGGGGCGATAGATGTTCTGGAACAGCGCGAACCGGTCGACGCGGAACTCCAGGCCGCGACCCTCGAGGAACCGCCCGAAGCCCTGCATGAACAGTCCCAGCACCTCGTCCACATCCACCAGCAGCAGCGGCCGTTCGGCGTCGACGCCCATCTCGCTCAGGTTCGGCGGTCTTTGGGGAAAATCGCGGGGGGCTTGCGCCAACTGGGTTCTCCGATCTCGGCTAACGCGAGTTTAAGGATATCCGTGTGATCAAGGATCCACAGGTAGGGCCAGAGCGGCGGAGTCGCGGGCTCGAAGCATCGTCGAGATCAAGATGGCCAAGAGAGTCCTCATCGTCGAGGACAACGAGCTGAACATGAAACTCTTTCATGATCTGCTCGATGCCCAGGGCTACGAGACCCTGCAGACGCGCGAGGGGTTGCAGGCGCTCGCGCTCGCTCGGGAGCACCGCCCCGACCTGATCCTGATGGATATTCAGCTGCCGGAGATCTCGGGGCTCGAGGTCACCAAGTGGCTCAAGGAGGACGACGAGCTGGCGTCCATTCCCGTGGTCGCCGTCACCGCCTTCGCCATGAAGGGGGACGAGGAGCGGATCCGGGAAGGCGGCTGCGAGGCCTACATCTCCAAGCCGATTTCGGTGTCACATTTCCTCGATACCATACGGCGATTGTTGAGCTGACGCCGCATGACCGCTCGTATCCTTGTCGTCGACGATATTGAAGCGAACGTCCGGCTGCTCGAGGCCAAGCTGACGGCCGAGTACTACGACGTGCTCACCGCGCACGATGGGCCGACCGCGCTCGCTCTCGCGGCCAAGGAAAAGCCGGACATCGTCCTGCTCGACGTGATGATGCCGGGCATGGACGGCTTCCAGGTCTGCCGTCGCCTGAAGAACGATCCCGAGACGCGCCATCTGCCCGTGGTTCTCGTCACCGCGCTCGACGGCCGCGGCGACCGTATCGCGGGACTGGAGGCCGGCGCTGACGAGTTCCTGACCAAGCCCATCGACGACGTCATGCTGTTCGCCCGCGTGCGCAGCCTGACGCGCCTCAAGCTGGTGATCGATGAGCTGCGGGAGCGGGAGGCCTCGGGTCGCCGTATGGGCGTCATCGCCGGCTCGGCCTCACGTCTTGGCGGAGCAGGGGGGCGGGTGCTCATCGTCGATGATCACGAACGCCAGGCCCAGCGGGTCGCCACCGAGCTCGCCATAGAGCACCGCCCGGTGATCGAAGGCGATCCGGAGAAGGCGCTGCTCAGCGCCAAGGGGCTTGCGGACCTGATTATCGTCAACGCCACCGCGCGGTCCTTCGACGGGCTCCGGTTCGCCGCCCAGGTCCGCTCGGACGAAGCGACCCGCCATCTGCCGATCCTGGCGGTGGTCGACTATGACGAACGCGCGCGCGTCGTGAAGGCGCTGGAGATCGGCGTCAACGACATCCTGCCGCGCCCGATCGACCCCCAGGAGCTGGCCGCCCGCGCCCGCACCCAGATCCGCCGCAAGCGCTACACCGACTATCTGCGCGACAATCTCGATCATTCCCTCGAGCTGGCGGTCACAGACCAGCTGACCGGCCTGCACAACCGCCGATACATGGCCAGCCAGCTCGACGCCTTGGTGCGCCGAGCCAGCCGCGGCGGGGATCCGGTCGCCAGCCTCCTGATCGACATCGACCACTTCAAGAAGATCAACGACGGCTACGGCCACGACGTAGGGGATGAAGTGCTGCGCGAGTTCGCCGTCCGCCTGGCTTCCAACGTCCGGGCCGTCGACCTCCCGTGCCGCTATGGCGGCGAGGAATTCGTCGTGGTCATGCCCGACACCAGCATCGCCGACGCCGAACGCATCGCCGAGCGGATCAGGCTGCACGTCGCCGGCTCGCCCTTCCGGGTCATGGGCGGCGCCGAACTGCTCAGCGTCACCATCTCCATCGGCGTGGCCGCCACCTATGGGGAGGGCGACAAGCCGGAAGCTCTCCTGAAGCGCGCGGACGAAGCCGTCTACGAAGCCAAGGCCGGCGGCCGCAATCGCGTAGTGGCCCGCGCCGCCTGACCGCGCCGGCTCATAGGGAAAGGGCTGCATCTCATGGCCAACCCTCACGACTTCCACACTCCCAAGGACCACTACACCAAGGAGGACCTGCTCAGGTCGGGCCTCGGCGGGTATTTCGGCCCGGGCAACGCGCAGCTTCCCGCGCCCCCGATGCTGATGATGGACCGGATCACCGAGATCAGTCTCGACGGCGGCGAGTTCGGCAAGGGTCACGTCGTCGCCGAACTGGACGTGACGCCGGACCTCTGGTTCTTCGCCTGCCACTTCATCGGCGATCCGGTGATGCCGGGCTGCCTTGGCCTCGACGCCATGTGGCAAGTCATAGGCTATTGGCTCGGCTGGTCCGGCTCGCCGGGCAAGGGGCGGGCGCTCGGGGTGGGCGAGGTCGCCTTCCGCGGCCACGTCACCCCCGCCACCCGGCTGGTTCGCTACGAGGTGAGCCTGCGCCAGGTCCGCCGCGGCAAGCTGGCCCTGGGGGTGGCTAACGGCCGCCTCTTCACCGATGGCGCCTGCGCCTACACCGCCACCGATCTCAAGGTCGGGATGATCAATTCCGGCGAGTGAGTGCGCGCGGCCCCTAGCCTTTTGAGGTCTCGCTCTCGCCGTCGAAATAGTCCGCGGGCGTCAGGCGACCCAACAGGTCGATCGTCACCTGCGACTTGTCGCCGGTCGCGAACCCTGCGCCGACTGCGATCTTGCCGGAGTCCGGATATTCTATGATGTCAGTCGGGTTCTCGGCGGAAATGGCGAGATAGCGAAGCTCGCTCTCCCCGGTGTTGATGATTTGATGCGCCTCCTTGCCCGCCGGCGCGGCGATCAGGTCGCCGGCGCGGATGGCCAGGGTCTCGTCGTCGAGCCGTGTCACCCCTTCACCCTCGAGGATGAAGAACAGCTCGTCGCGAACATGGTGCCGGTGCATGGGGCAGGCCGCCTTGCCGGGCGGCAGGACCACCAACGAGCAGCCCAGTCCTTTTAGCCCTAGCAGCGGACCGGCTCGACCGGACCGTCCTGCGAAACGGCCGCCGTCGCCGATCGGCCGCAAGGGCAACTCGGTGAGATTGACGATGCGGCGCTCACCCATGGGTCGACTCTCCTGATCAACTTCCCCCAACTAGATCATCCTGTTTCCCGCTTCGGACCAGAGCTCGGAGGGCCGCCTATGGAAACCAGCGTCCGCAAGTTCTTCGAACGCTATGCGAGCCTCTTCAATCAGGCGCTCGGCCGCAATGCGAACATGGACGAGGTCGCGGCGCTCTACGCCTCGGAGTTCATCGCCGCCTCGCCCGCAGGCGTGATGGCCGGCAAGAACGATGACCAGCTCAAGGAGGTCATGGCTCAAGGCTATGAGCGGTATCGGGCCATGGGCACGAAGGAGATGCGGCTGCGCGATGTCCGCCTCTCACCGATCGATGATCTTCATTGTGTGGCCCATGTCGCCTGGACGGCGATCTATTCGCGCCGGGATCAGCCCGACCTCGCCATAGATTTCGACGTCCACTACTTCGTCCAGAAGCTGGCAGGCGAACCCAAGGTCTTCGGCTGGGTCTCTGGAGACGAGGAGGCGTTGTTAAAGGAGCGCGGCGTCATCTGACGCTCGCGCTCCCAGCCGTCGTCAAAGATCAAGGAGTGGGGCGAACCCGCCATAGACCTGACGCTGGCCGTCATAGGGACGGTCGGCCATCGCGGTCTCCATCCGGGGGTCGGCCATCACCTTGGCCCAGCCTTCGTCCCGGGCCGCCTTCGACGGCCATTCGATCCAGCTATAGACGATCGTTTCTCCGGGCGAGGCCTTCACCGCCCGCTGATAGTCGGTGACCTTGCCCTCCGGCACCTCGTCGCCCCAGGCCTCCACCACTCGGCTCGCGCCATGCTCCTTCAGGATCGCGGCGGTCTTGGCGGCCATCTGCAGATAGGCCTCGCGCTTGTCGGCCGGGACGGCCAGGAGCGTCCCGTCCACATAGCCCATCTTGCCGCCGGCCTTCTCGTCGAGGATCACCTCGAACCCGCCGACGATCATCCGCTGGCCGTCCATGGGCATGGTCTCGCCCATCTGCTCCATCCGCGGATCGCTCATCATCTTCTGGTTGGCGGCGTTGCGCGTGGCCTTGTCGGGAAACTCGAACCAGCTGAACACCACGACCTCGTCGGGCTTCGCCTTCACCGCGCCCTTGAAGTCGGTGACCTTGCCGTCGGGCACGTCGTCGGCCCAGTTCTCCACCATGCGGGCCACGCCGAATTCCTGGAACAGGGGCGCGGCCTTGGCGGCGTGCTCGCGGTAGATGTCCTTGTTCGCAGCCGGAACGGCGCAAACGAACCCCTCGATATAGGCCATGAGTTCCTCCTGGGATGATTTCGCGGCCCTTGCGCGGCCCGCCCAGGCGCCGCAGCCAAGCCAGCTTGACGCTATGCGTTGATATCAACATAATTGTGACATGTCAAAGGCCGCTTCCTTCGAGATGACCCTGCATGTGCGCGACCACTGCCTGTGCCTGGCGGCGCAGCGGGCGGCGCGTAGCCTGGCCCGGCGGTTCGACGAAGCCTTGCGCCCAGCCGGCCTGACCAGCGGCCAGTTCTCCCTGCTGACGTCCCTTAATCGTCCCGATCCGCCTTCGATCGGCGAGGTGGCCGCCGTGCTCGGCATGGACCGCACGACGCTCACCGCCAATCTCAAGCCGCTGGAGCGGCGGGGCCTG
>Ga0065721_10049703_pt1 | contig 28545 bp, 26 predicted proteins | sample Mesricmetagenome_FD_59108 | JGI IMG/M metagenome (GOLD analysis project Ga0065721, IMG submission 59108) | Mesophilic microbial community from rice straw/compost enrichment Sample: eDNA_1 v2 (version 2) | ecosystem: Engineered > Solid waste > Grass > Composting > Bioreactor | place: USA: Davis...
CTGGCCGACCTGAACTCCGACGAGCCGCAACGACAGGGGGATGTGCGCCGATGAAGCGACCGGTCTTCAAGCCGGCTGTTTTCCGCAAGCGCCGGGTACGCCGTCCGCATCCGCGGTTGAAGGGGTTGTCGATCAACCACCTTCTGCCGAACGTGCTGACGGTGCTGGCGCTGTGCTCCGGCCTGACGGCCATCCGCTTCGCCATGCACGAGCGGTGGGAGCAGGCGGTGATCTGCATCGTCATCGCGGCGATCTTCGACGCGCTGGACGGCCGGATCGCCCGCCTGCTGAACGGGCAGAGCAAGTTCGGGGCGGAGTTGGACAGCCTGTCCGACGTCATCAGCTTCGGCGTCGCCCCCGCCTTCATGATGTACCTGTGGGCGCTGAACGGGGCGGGCAGCCTGGGCTGGATCGCGGCCATGGCCTACGCCGTCTGCGCGGCGCTGCGGCTGGCGCGGTTCAACTCGCGGCTGGGCGACGTGGACCTGCCGCCCTGGGCCTTCAACTACTTCACCGGCGTGCCGGCTCCGGCGGGCGCGGGCTTGGCCGTGCTGCCGATGGTCGTCGGGTTCGAGGCCGGGCCGGAGATCGCCGGCCATCCGGCCATCGTGGTCCCCTGGACCCTTCTGGTCGGCGGCCTGATGGTCAGCACTCTGCCCACCTTCTCCGGCAAGGGGATGCGCGTCCCGACCCACTATGTGGTGCCGGCGCTGGTTGGGGTGGGGCTGCTCGCCGCCTCCCTGGTCAGCCAGCCGTGGTGGACGCTGTCCTTCGTCGGTCTGGTCTATCTCGCCAGCCTGCCGTTCTCCGTGTCGCAGTTCCGCAAGCTGCAACGCGCCGCCCAGATGATGAAGGAAGCCGAGGAGCCGGTCGTCGCTGCCGAGCCGGGCGACACCACGGGGGTGTCCTCGCCGGGGGCGAAGACGACCACGGAGTAGCGGGCACCGGGAAGACGCGACGCCGGTCGCCGCCCGTCAGTCGGCGGCGGCCGGCAGGTCGCCAGAGAGATCGCTGGGGACGGTGCGTTCGGTCACCGTGACCTGCGCGACCATGGGGATCTGGCGCAGGCAGTTGCCGACATGGTTGGATTCGGCGCGGACCATGCCGACGACCTCGACCTCCACCGCCACCCGGTCGCCGAGCAGCCGGCTGGTCAGAGACAGAGGGACGAGCCCGCGCTTGGCGAACAGTTCAAGCACGCGGGGCAGGGTGCCGGGATCAGCATCCGCCTCGACGGCGAAGGCGACGCAGCGGTTGGGATCGGTCGGGCGGGATTCAGCGGCGGGCGCCGCCAGGACGACGGTGGACATGGTGCACACTTACCGTGTTGTGGGTCGGAAAAAGCAGACGAGCGTAAATCCCGGCTCTCACGCGAGAACCGGGCTGCTAATTCGCAGACCCAGGGTAAGGTGACGTCCAGACATGCCCGGCAGGATAGGGCGGGACGGCGGGGCGGTCAACGCCCTTGAGGACATGAGGACCGGAAGGAGAGACAGCGCCATGACCGACAGCGTTCTGACCGAAAAGGACGTTTCCATCCGCCCGGCGATGCCCGACGACGCGCCCGAGATGGCGCAACTGATCGACATGGCCGGCGGCGGCGTCTACGAATTCCTGCTGGACGGGCTGGTGCCCGGCATGACCGCCGCGGAAATGCTGGTGCCGGGGCTGGCGGGCACGTCCGGCAGCTTCTCGCACCGCCATTCCGGCGTGGCGGAGGCGAAGGGGCGGATCGTCGGCGTGGTGCACGCCTATCCCGTGGATTGGATCAAGACCCAGGACTACACGGGCCTTCCCCCGGACCGGCTGGCCCACATGGCCGCTTTCAACGAGACGCAGGACTGGGGCAGCTATTTCCTGTCGGCGCTGGCGGTCGATCCGTCCTGGCGCCGCCGCGGTATCGCCGGGCGGCTTCTGGCGTGGGTATATGACCGGGCGCGGTCCGGCGGCTTCGACCGCGTGACCCTGCATGTATGGGCCGACAACGCGGACGCGCAGCAGCTCTACGCGAAGGAAGGCTTTCAGGAAATCGCCCGCGCCGACGTTCCCTGGCACGAACGCCTGCCGCACCGGGGCGGGAGCGTGCTGATGCGGCGGGCTGTTTGAGCCCGCGCGTTTCCGAATTCAAAACATCCGTTCATCGCGGGGCGCGATGACTTCATTTTATAAGTACACACATAAATGACCGCCGTGATCTTTCCGGTCATGGAACTTAATGTCGCAACGTGCTGGCGTTGACGCCTATGGTTGCTGGAAATACAGTGAAGAATGGATTGTGTGTTCCTTATTTTCATGGAGTCTGCTTCATGGTTAAGAAATTCTTTCTTCAGGGTGGCGCTGCTTTGGCGGCTTCCCGAATGAAAGGTTGAGCCACACCTTCAGATCTAAGGTTGTGCGACGGGGCGTGATCGGAAATCCGCCGCGGCGCACTTTCGCGAAGCCTTCGGTTCCTGAAGACCGGCAGCCCTCATGAAGATCGACCTCACCAAATTCTTCGGCCTCTCCCAGTTGCTCCAAAAGAAGGGCAAGTCGGACGCTGGCGGGCCGGTGGGCGAGACGGGGCGCGAGGCGGACGTTTCCCATCGTCGCCGGGAACAGATCGCCAAGCTGTTCGAGCGGATGGACGGGCGCACGATCCAGGTCCTGCTGAGGGGGCTTGAAATCGGCGAACTGGACGATCTCGGCCCCGGGCTCGATCGCACACAGCTTCTGGAGACGCTGCGCCCCGTGCTTCGGCGGGAAAACGTGCTGCGCACGCCGACCCTGTGGCGCCGGGTTTGCCAGCACGCCGAGCATCTGTTTTTCAACCGTGCAGACCGTTATCCGGGCGCCCACTGGCACGTCACGCGGCCCCTGGTCCGGGCGCTCGAAAGTGTGCTCGAAGCGGAGATGCCGGCATGGGCCGGCTTCAAGGAGCGCTACGCGCGGGCCGCCACGCCGCAGGATCGAGTCAACACGACGGTGAGGACCGCCAGCGCGGTGAGCAAGTTCCTCCGTTCGCCGGACCGGGTGAACTGGGAGCCGCAACTCTGCAAGGCCAGCGGGCTGTCCAACGAACAGGTCGTCAGCGCGCTCGATGTGCTCGCCGGCTGTTTCGCTATGGCCGGCTGGTATCTGGATGTTCAGAAGCTGGTGTTCGATCGGGATTACGAAGAGATCGATTCCTATTATTTCGTGCCAACCCGCAACAAGGAACGGGTGGATCTCAGCGACGAGCAGGTTGAACGGCTGTGCAGCCTCACGAACGTCCTGCCGGAGGACGATAAGGAGTACTGGCACTTCCTGCTGAGCCAGGTCTCGGTCGACCTGAAGGACGGCGCGGCTGTGCTGAAGGTGTTTCCCCCGGTGGTCCGGCGCGAGATGCCGGAGCGCTTGGAGAAACAGCCCTACTCCAAGGCGATCGACATGTTCGTCGCCGCCATCGAACGGCGGACGCGGGATGCCCTGGCTGAAATCTCCGAATGGCGCAAATCCGACATCGCCGATCCGGGCTTTGCCGATGTGACGGGCAACCTGCTCAACGGCATCAACGCCATCGACCGGAACATGCATTACCTATTCTGGGTCGTCCGGGTGCGGCAGGACAGCCCCTTCTCAAAGCGTGTCGAAAAGGCGCGGCTGTCGCTGGGCCTCGCCATCGCGAACGTGCTGCTGCCACACGGCGTCGCGATTCTGGAATCGTCCCTGGGCGGCCGTTCCCCCCTGGAGGTCGGCCCGGCGGGGGAGAGCGAAAAGCTTCTGGCCTCCCTGCTGGGGACCGCCTGGCGCATGGCGGAGACGGGCGGGCAGAATCTCGCGGCGGCCGGGGCCAAGGATCAGGTCTTTGCCCTTCTGTCGCGCGCCGCGAACGACTTCCGCCCCGCGATGTTCATGCCGAACGCACCGGACGGTCCGGGCGTGGTTGCGGCCCTGACGCATTTCGTGTGCGTTGCCGGGCGCCTCGGCTCGCTTGGCACGGTGCACGACCTGCGGGATCGCCTCGGCCCCGTGTGGGGCCGCATCCCAGAACTCTGGCCCTGCCGCGACGGCACCCGAACCTGCTGCCGCGCGCTGGTGCGGCGGCCCGCGTAAGCGCCCAACCAGCGGACGCAAAAGGAAAGGGCGGGAATCCACGATTCCCGCCCTTTGCCGGTTCGCCAGCCCCGGATGGAGCCGGTGTTATATGGACGACGCTTTCAGGCGCCGTCCGTATTACCGTCCGCCCGCCTTCAACTGGTCGCGGGTCAGCCAGAACACCTCGCCGAAGCTGTTGGCGGTTTCGACCCAGAAGAAATCCAGGTCCGGATACTCGGCTTCCAGGATCTCGCGGCCGGTGCCGAACTCGCACAGCAGGCCGCCTTCCGGCGTCAGGTGCTTCGGCGCCTCCATCAGGATGCGGCGGACGATGTCCAGCCCGTCGTCGCCCGACGCCAGCGCCATTTCCGGCTCGTGCCGGAACTCCGGCGGCAGGCTGGCCATCGCCTCGGCGTCCACATAGGGCGGGTTGGTGATGATGACGTCGTACTTGCGGTTCTTCAGCGGCGCGAACAGGTCGCCCTGGTGCAGCGCGATGCGGTCCCCGTAGCCGCTATCGGCGACGTTGCGCTTGGCGACCTCCAGCGCGTCGGCGGACAGGTCCACCGCGTCCACCTGCGCTTCCGGGAAGATGCGCGCGGCCAGGATGGCAAGGCAGCCGGAGCCGGTGCACAGGTCCAGCACCCGCTCCACCTCCGTCGGGTCCTCCACCAGCGTGAAGTCGTCGCCGCCATCGTCGCCGCCGATGAGGTCGGAGAACAGGATCTCCCCGATGTAGGAGCGCGGCACGATCACCCGCTCGTCCACATAGAAGGGGATGCCCTGGATGTAGGCCTTGTTCAGCAGGTACGAGGCCGGCTTGCGCGTGCTGACGCGGGCGTGCAGCAGGTCTGCGACCTTCTGCCGCTCCGGCGTGGTCAGCCGGGCGTCCAGGTAGGGCTCCAGCTGGTCGATGGGCAGGTTCAGTCCTTCCAGCACCATGAACACCGCCTCGTCATAGGCGTTTGTGGTGCCGTGGCCATAGTCGATGTCCGCTTCGTTGAAGCGGCTGACGCCATAGCGGATCAGGTCGCGGACGGTGCGCAGCTCGGTGGCGGCGTCCGTGGCGGTGAGGCCCAGGGATGTCTTGGTCACTTACAGGATCTCCAGAACGCTTTCCGGCGGACGGCCGACGCGGGCCTTGTCGCCCTTGACGACGATGGGACGCTCGATGGCGATGGGGTTGGCGGCCATGGCGGCGATCAGCGCGTCGCCGTCCAGATCCTTGGCGATTCCGGCCTCCGCCGCTTCCTTGGAGCGCAGGATGTCGCGCGGACCCTTGCCCAGCTTGCCCAGGATGGCCTTCAGTTCGGCGGCGGACGGCGGGGTCTTCAGATACTCCACGACCGTGGGCTCGACGCCCTTGGACTGCAACAGCTCCAGCGTCTGGCGCGACTTGGTGCAGCGCGGGTTGTGGTAGATGGTCACGTCGCTCATCCCGGAGCCTTTCCTGTTGGCGGGCTTCGTTCTCGTTACGCCGACAGATACACCCGCCCCGCGTGCCGCGCCAAGCCGCCATGCGAAAGGATGCCGTGCAACGCAACATCCCTTGCGTGACAAGGCCTGCGGTTGGCATTACCTTGCGCGCTCGCTCTTATGACGGCCCGCCTATGCGGGGCCACCAGATGGACGGATGCCGGCCGTGACCAAGCTTTCGCTCTCCAAGGACAAGATCAACATCCTGCTGCTGGAAGGCGTTCACGACAACGCCATCAACGAGTTGGCGCACGGCGGCTACGCCACCGTGGAGCGCCTGCCGCACGCGCTGGACGAATCCGAACTTCTGGAGCGCATCGGCTCGGTGCACATGCTGGGCATCCGGTCGCGCACCCACCTGACCGCCAAGGTGCTGGAGGCCGCGTCGCGCCTGTTCTGCGTCGGCTGCTTCTGCATCGGCACCAACCAGGTGGACCTGAAGGCCGCCCGCCGACTCGGCATCCCGGTCTTCAACGCGCCCTACTCGAACACCCGTTCGGTGGCGGAGCTGGTGATCGGCGAGATCATCATGCTGATGCGCGGCATCTTCCCGAAGTCGAACCTCGTCCACGGCGGCGGCTGGATGAAGTCGGCCAAGGACTCGTACGAGATCCGCGGCAAGACGCTCGGCATCGTCGGCTACGGCCACATCGGCACGCAGGTGTCGATCATGGCCGAATCCATGGGCATGAAGGTCCGCTACTACGACGTCGTGAACAAGCTGGCGCTCGGCAACGCGCAGCCCTGCCACTCGCTGGAGGAGCTGCTGGCCGTGTCCGACGTGGTGACGCTGCACGTCCCCGACACGCCGCAGACCCGCGACATGATCGGCGAGGCGCAGATCCGCACCATGAAGAAGGGCAGCCACCTGATCAACGCCGCCCGCGGCAAGGTGGTGGACATCGAGGCGCTGGCCCGCGCCCTAAAGGACCGCCACGTAATCGGCGCCGCCATCGACGTGTTCCCGAAGGAGCCGGGCGGCGACAACGAGGTGTTCGAAAGCGCGCTGCGCGGCCTGGACAACGTTATCCTGACCCCGCACATCGGCGGCTCGACGATGGAGGCGCAGGCCAACATCGGCACCGAGGTGTCGCAGAAGCTGATCGAGTATTCGGACAACGGCTCGACCATGGGTGCGGTGAACTTCCCGCAGGCGGCCCTGCCGGTGCATGCGGGTTGCACGCGCTTCCTGCACGTCCACGAGAACCGTCCGGGCGTGCTGCGCAAGATCAACGAGGTGTTCTCCGGCCGCAACCTGAACATCGCCGCACAGTATCTCCAGACCGATCCGGAGCTGGGCTACGTCGTGGTGGATGTGGACGGCGACGTGGACGAAAACGAGGTGGCGAGCGAGCTGCGCGCCATCGAGGGCACGCTGAAGGCCCGCTTCCTCTATCCGGGCAAGGCCACCAACTGCGGCTGATAAGCGCAGTCCTTGCCGTTGCTCTTGCCGTCGGCCGGGATGATGCCGACATTTATGGGAATGATCCCCCATCGGCTGCATCTGCTGATGTGCTTGCTGGTCCTGGCCGGGGCCGGGATGCTCTCCGCATACCCGGCCGCGGCGCAGCAGGGTGGGGCCTGCCCGCGGTTCGGTCCGATCCAGGTCAAGATCGAATTCCAGGTGGCGCAGCTCCGCCGGGACTACGGCCGGTCCTTCTCCCAGCTCGCCTCCATGCCCGGCCGGGCACCCGGCCCGGCGGGGGCCTCCAACGGCCACATCCTCGGCCTCGCGCTCGCAAAGTTCGGCGAGAATTCGCAGTTGGGCGCGCTGGTGCAGCCCATGGGCGACGGCACCTACTGCGGCGGCGCCAACGTCCTGACCGTCACCTTCGGCTTTCAGGAGCGCACCATCTACGTGGCGCGCGAGCTTCCGCAGGGCACCTGCATCCACAACGAGGTGCTGAACCACGAGATGCGGCACATCGCGGTGGACGAGCAGCTGTTGCGGGATTTCGGGCCGACCATCAAGAACCGGCTGGAAGCAACGCTGGCGCAGGTGAAGCCGGTGCGCGCCCGGTCCAAGGATCAGGCGATGCGGGCGCTGCGGCAGCCCGTCGACGCCGCCTTGCGCCAACTTATGCAGGAATTCGGACGGGAACGCGAACGGCGCCAGGCGCCGGTGGATACGGTGGCCGAATACGAACGGGTGAGCCGGTCCTGCAACGGTGAGATCAACCGTTATATTCCCAAGGGAAAGAGCCGCCTCTGATCCATTGACTACCGCGCCGGAGTTCCGGAACCAGAGTTCCGGGCTCCTGTTTGGCACTCGCATTCCCGAAACTGCGAACGGCCAAAATGCACCTTTCCTGCATCGACGAGGCGCCCCCCGCGTCCCGCCAGCAGTTGCCCTTCGACCACCGCCAGCGCGCGCTTGTCGTCGTGGCCCATCCCGATGACGAAACCATAGGAGCCGGTGCGCAACTGGGTCGCTTTGCGGCGATCCGTATCCTCCACACCACCGACGGGGCCCCCCGCACCGGTCCGGACGTGGAGGCCGCGGGCTGCACCTCCGCCCGCGACTACGCGGCCCTGCGCCATGGCGAGTTGCGCCGGGCGCTGGCGCTCGCCGGGATCACGCCGGACCGGCTCGACAGCCTGGGCTTTGCTGACCAGGACGCCTCGTTCCATATGGCGGCCCTGACCCGGCTGGTGATGCACCGGATCGAGGACGAACGGCCCGATGTGGTGCTGACCCACGCCTATGAAGGCGGGCACCCGGACCACGACGCCACGGCCTTTGCCGTGCATGCCGCCTGCGCCCTGCTGGGCGGCAAGGCGCCCCTCATCGTGGAGATGGCCGGTTATCACGGCGCCGGAGAGAGCGGAGGAGGGACGGGGGGCACCACATACCAGGACTTCCTGCCCCATCCCGGCATTCCGGTCTGCACCGTTGCCTTCAGCGAGACCGGGCGGGCGCTGAAGCGCCGGATGCTCGACGCGCACGCCAGCCAAGCTTGCACGCTCGTCCCCTTCCGCGACGATGTGGAGCGGTTCCGCCGCGCCCCGGCCTACGACTTCACGCGCCCGCCGCACGACGGCCCGCTGAACTACGACCGCTATTCCTGGGGCATGACGGGGCAACGCTGGCGCGCGCTGGCCGCCGAGGCCCTGCGCACGCTCGGGCTGGAGGGCGCCGGATGCCTTTGACGGTTCTGAGCGTCGCCTATCCCTTCGCCCCCGTCGGTCCCGACGCGGTCGGCGGGGCGGAGCAGGTGCTGAGCACGCTTGACCGCGCGCTGGTGGCCGCCGGGCACCGGTCCCTGGTCGTGGCGTGCGAGGGCTCGATGGTCGCCGGCACGCTGCTGCCGGTGAGCGCCACGGAGGGACGCATCGACGATTCCGTTCGCGCCGGGGTGCACGCTGCCGTGCGCCGAACCGTCCGGGCGGCGCTGGCGCGCTACCCCGTCGATCTGGTGCATCTGCACGGCGTCGATTTCCCCCAATGCCTGCCCCCGCCGGGCATGCCGGTGCTGGTCACGCTGCACTTGCCGCCGTCCTGGTACCCGCCGGAAACCTTCGCGCTGCGCCGGCCGGACACGCATCTGGTCTGCGTCTCGGCCTCCCAGCACCGGGCCTGCCCGCGCGGCCCAGACCTGCTGCCGCCCATTCCCAACGGCGTCGCGGTGGAGCGCTTTGCCACGCGCTTGACCAAGCGGGGCTTCGCGCTGTCGATGAGCCGGGTCTGCCCGGAAAAGGGCATCCACCTCGCCCTCGACGCCGCCGGGCGCGCCGGTCTGCCGCTGCTGATCGGCGGGCAGGTGTTCCCATACGAGGAGCACGAGCGTTACTTCGACGAGGAGGTGAAGCCGCGCCTGACCGGGGGCAGCCGCTTCCTCGGCCCGGTCGGGGGGGCGCGCAAGCGGCGCCTGCTCGCCGCCGCGCGCTGCCTTCTGGTGCCGAGCGAGGCGCCGGAGACCAGTTCGCTGGTGTCCATGGAGGCGATGGCGAGCGGAACGCCGGTCGTCGCCTTCGCCAGCGGCGCCCTGCCGGAGATCGTGGAGCCGGGCGTCACCGGCCTGATCGTCCGGGACGTGGCGGAGATGGCCGATGCCATCGCGGAGGCCGCGCGGTTGGATTCGGAGGCCTGCCGCGCCGCGGCGCGGGCACGCTTTTCGGCGGATCGCATGGCCAACGACTATCTGGACCTCTACGCCCGGCTGTCCGGCCGGGCGCTCAACGCGGGAGCGGCGTGATGCATCTGAGCCTGAGCACCCGGCACGGCCGGTCCGCCACCGCATCGGACCCGTCCGGCGTCCGCATCGTCGCCGCGCGCAACGAGACGGCGCTGGAGGCGCTGGCCGCCCCCTGGGCCGCCCTGTGGCGGCGGGTGTCCGACGCCACCCCGTTTCAGCATCCGGCGTGGCTGATCCCCTGGTGGCGCGCCTTCGCCCACGGTGACCTGTGGGTGCTGGGGCTCTACCGCCGGGTCCGGCTGGTCGGCGTGCTGCCGCTCTATCGGGAAGGTGACCGCCTGCTGCCGCTGGGGGTGGGCGTCACCGACCTGCTGGACCCGCTGGTCGAGCCGGACGTGTCGCTCGGTCCCGTGCTGGAGGGGCTGCCCGGCCTGACCGGCTGCAACAGCGTGGAGTTTCCGGCCCTGCCGCCCTGGTCGCCGCTGCTCGGCCTCGATCCGCCGACGGGCTGGAGCGCGGAAGGCGGCGCGACCGACGTTTGCCCGGTCCTGCCCCTGCCGCCGAGTGCCGCGACCCTGGAAGCCGTTCTTCCCGCCAGCCAGGTGCGCAACCTGCGCCACACCGGCAACCGGGCGGCGCGGGCCGGAGGTGTGACGGTGGAGACCGCCACGCCGCACACTGCCGGGGGCATGCTGGAAGACCTGTTCCGGCTGCACGCCGCCCGCTGGTCCAGCCGCGGAGAGTCCGGCGTTCTGGCCGATCCGGCGGTGCAGGCCTTCCACCGCGCCGCGGTGCCCGCGTTGGCCCAAGCCGGGCTGTTGCGGATGCACCGGCTGCGCATCGGGGATCGGCTGGCGGCGGTCCATTACGGGCTCGGCGACGGGCGGCGCAGCTATTACTACATCGGCGGCTTCGACCCGGATCTGGCGCCGCAGGGGCCGGGAGTGCTGGCGGTCGGGCACGCCATCGCCGAAGCGCTGCGCGAGGGGGCCGCGGAGTTCCACTTCCTGCGCGGGCGCGAGCCCTACAAGTACCAATGGGGCGCCATGGACCAGCCGAGCATGACCCGGCGCTTCTCCGCGGAGGACTCCGCATGACCCGGCCCCTCGGCATCCGCTGGACCATCGGCGACGTCAGTGCGCGCGGGTTCGAGGCGCTACGGCTGTCGGTCTGGGGCGCATGGCGCCTGCTCGGGTCTGAGGCGCGCTACGCCGTGATCGTCAACGCGGTGAGCCCGGAGGAGGCGTGGCGGCGCACCGGCCCGGTGCCGGACGCCGTCGACTGGCGGCCCGCCGGCGACCTGCCGGACTTCCTGCACGACCACCTCGACGCAGGCATGGCGGAGGGGGTGGCCTGGAAGCTCGCCCCCCTGCGCTGCTTTCCGGACCGATACGAGCTGTCGCTCGACAACGACTGCATCCTCTGGGACCTGCCCGACGCCATGCGCGCGTGGCTGGATGAAGCGGAACCGCGCTGCCTGATCGCCGCCGACGTAACGCTGGCCCATGGTGCCTTCACCGCGCTGACCCGCGCTGAGCCGCGGAACACCGGCATCCGGGGCCTTCCGCCCGGCTACGACCTCGGCGCCGCCTTGCGGGAGGTGCTGGCGCGCCACCCCGTCCCCTTGCGGTCGGAACTGGACGAGCAGGGGCTTCAGGTGGTGGCGCTCGACCTTGGGCGGCCGGCGCATGTGGTGTCCACGGCGGACGTGTCGATCTGCTCGCCCTTCTGGCCGAAGACGCCGGAGTTGGGGCGGGTGGGGGCGCATTTCGTCGGGCTGAACGCCCGTGCGTTGCCCTGGACCTATTACGACCGCCCCGCCACCGACTGCGTGATCGAGAACTGGGACCGCCACCGGCCGGATCTGTACCGCCGCGTCGGCCTGACCGAGCCGGCCCTGTCCGATGGGTGAGGCCCCCCCGGAACTGGGCCGGGCGACGCTGAGCATCGCCATGACGATCCGCCTCTGCGTGGAGACGGACCTGACGGCGCTGGAATGGATGGGGCTCTACGCGCCGCACCGCTCGGTGATCCGCGAGGCCTTTGCGGCGCAGCAGCGTGGCGACGGGCTGATGCTGCTGGGGATCGCCGCCGGCTTCCCGGTCGGGCAGGTCTGGATCGACCTTGCCCGCAAGCGTGCGGAGGGCGTGGCGGTGCTGTGGGCGGTGCGGACCTTCCACGCGCTGCACGGCGCCGGCATCGGCCGGCACCTGATGTCAACCGCCGAACGGCTGTTGCGTGAGCGCGGCATCCCCCGTGCCGAACTGGTCGTGGAGCGTTCCAACGAAAGTGCCCGGTCCTTCTACGAACGGCTGGGCTGGCGGGTGGTGGGGCCGGTCAGCGAGACCTTCCGCTTCGTCACGCCCGACGGGCAGGCGGTGGAGGAGCGCATGGACGCGTGGCTGATGGAAAAGGCGCTGCTGGAAAAGGAGGCGTGACGCGCGGGGCTACCGCTTCCGTCCGTTGCGCCCGGAGGCGTGCCGGTCGATGAACTCCGGCGGCTTGCGGGCGACCCAGCGCAGGAAGGTGGCAATCTCCGGGTGGGTGCGCAGGCTTTCCACCGTGTGATAGCGGTCGCGCAGTTCCTGCTCGCTCAGCACCGCGTGGATCTTGGCGTGGCAGATGCGGTGCATCGTCACCGTGTCCCGGCCGCCGTAGGTGCGGGGGACGAGGTGGTGCTCGTTCAGGCTCGGCCCCGGCACCATGGGGCGGCCGCACAGCGGGCAGGGCGGGTAGGATGGTTCCTGCAGAGCCATGGGGCCGTCATTGCGCCGCCACGGCGGACGGCGGGGTGAGCATGGCGCGGATGCGTCCCACCAGATCCTCCGGGCGGTAGGGCTTGGGCATGATGATCAGGCCGTCCACAGAGGCGGCCTTGGGGATTTCGGCGTAGCCGGTGACCATCAGCACCGGCAGGTCCGGCCGCCCGGCGCGCAGCGTGTGGATCAGTTCCAACCCGGTCATGCCGGGCATCGCATAGTCGGTCAGCACAAGGTCCACCTCCGGCTCGCGCTCCATCACCTCCAGCGCGTCCGGTCCGCTGGCGGCCTCCATGACGCGGAAACCGGCCTGCTCCAGAACCGTTGCGGTGGTCATGCGCACCAGGGCCTCGTCCTCCACCACCAGGATGGTGGCCGGACGTAGCGGAAGGGCGGGATCCGCTGCGCTGCCGTCGGCCTCCGCCGCCGCGTCCGGCGTGTCGGCGCGCGGCAGGTAGAGCGTCACCACCGTCCCGATGCCGACGCGGCTGTCGATCGTCACCGCGCCGCCCGACTGGGCGGCCAGCCCGTGCACCATGGACAGGCCGAGGCCGGTGCCATGCCCGACGCCCTTGGTGGTGAAGAAAGGCTCGAACGCGCGGGCGACGACCTCTTCACTCATGCCGGTGCCCGTGTCCTTCACGGTGATGCGGACGCAGTCGCCGGGCGCAAGCTCGTCGGGCCGGCCCACCGCATCGGTCGGGCAGTTTCCGGCGCCGATGGTCAGCGTTCCGCCGTCCGGCATGGCGTCACGCGCGTTGATGGCCAGATTGAGGACGGCCATTTCCAACTGGTTCGGGTCCACCTGCGCGGTCCACAGGCCCGGCTCCGCCTCCGTCGCGATGCGGATCGTGCCGCCCAGGGTCCGTTCCAGCAGCCCGCTCATGCCCTCGACCAGGGCGCCGACGTCCACCGTCTTCGGCTCCAGCCGCTGCCGGCGGGAGAAGGCCAGCAGGTGCTGGGTCAGCGTGGCGCCGCGCTCCACGGCCTTGGTCGCCATATCCAGTGCCCGCGCCGCCGGGCTGTCGCCGTTGCCCTCGCCGCCGGCGGACGCCGTCCGGTCCGGCTGAAGCAGATAGAGGGCGGAGCCGATGGCCTGGAGCAGGTTGTTGAAATCGTGGGCGATGCCGCCGGTCAACTGCCCGATGGCTTCCATCTTGCGGGCCTGGTTCAGCGTTTCCTCGGCTTGGCGCAGCGCCTCCTGCGTGCGTTCGCGCTCGCTGATGTCGCGGGCGACGTGGAAGGCGCCGATGCGCCGGCCGCTGGAATCGACCATGGTGCCGAAGGCCAGCTCGTAGCGCTGACGGCGCAGGGCGGGGTTGCCGATCTCCTCCACCACCGTGAAGGGCTCCCCGGCCAGGGCGCGGCTCCACAGCTCCCGCGCTTTGGCCTCGGATTCGGGCAGGTCCCGCAGAAGATCGGGCAGGGGGCGGCCGATTTCCGGGCGCTGGCCGTAAAGCGCCTCGACCTCGCGCTGGTAGGCGCTGTTGAAGAGTATGAAGCGCAGATCCTGGTCCACCGCGACGATCATGTCGGTGGTGCTTTCGATGATCGCGGCGAAGAGTTTGCGGTCAGCGGCGTGGCGGTCCACCAGTTCGCCCAACTGCTCCTCATGGGCGCGATGCCGTTCCGTCACGTCCTCCAGGATGCCGACGGCACGGGACGCACCGTCCGGGCCGGCGTCCGCCAGGAAGGCGCCCCGCATGGCGAGCCAGCGCACCCGCCCGTCGGCCGATGCGACCGGAAACTCCACCTGGAACTCCCCGGCAGAAGAACCAGCGGAAGAGGGCGCCGCGCCGTAGAGCGCCCTGCGGATGCCGTCGCGATGATCCGCGGCGACGTTGCGGATCCAGGCCTCCAGCGAGGCGCCGTCCGTGGCGGGGAGCCCCATCAGCTCCGCCGTCCGCTCCGAACCGTGGAAGCTCCCGCTCTGCGCGTCGAAGCGCCAGACGCCGAGCCCCACCACCTCCATGGTCAGGCGCTGCTGCGCCTCGCTGTCGCGCAGGCGTTGGGCGGTGCTGCTCAGCGCGCCGGCAACCTCGTTCACCTCGCGGATAGGCGTGCGTCCGATCGCGCCGGGGAAGACCGCCGGACCATGGCGGCCGAGCGCCAGGGCCGATTCGGCAAGGGCGGAGACCGGACCGGCGATGCGTCGCCCGACCGCCAGCGTCACGATCAGACTGATCGTCAGGAGGACGCCGCCGCCCGTCAGGACCAGTCGGACCGAGCGGCGCATGGGCTCCGCAATCACCTCCTGCGGCACGCCGACCGCAACCGTCCAGCCGGACATGTCGGACCGGGCGAAGGCGTTGAAGTATGGAGTGCCGTCGCGCGACATGTGGGGGAAGGTGCCGGACAATGCATCCGCGGTCAGCCGCAGCACCTCGGCCGCGACGGGCGTGCCGGTGAAGGCCTCCGGTGCCGCGGTGCGCGTGATGAACACGCCCTGGCGGTCCCACAGGCTGGCGATCCACCCCTCCGGCAGGCCCTGACGTTTCAGCACGCTGGCGAAGACCTCCGTCGGCACGCTCATGGACAGCACGCGTTTCGGCCGACCCTCGAAGGTCACCGGAACGGAGACGGACACCAGCGGGCGCTGGGCGACCGCGCCGGTGAAGACCTCGGAAATCTGCGCCTGACCGGTGTCGACCGCACGGCGGATCAAACCCGGCACGGCGGTGCGGGGCAGCGGTTCGCCATAGGGGCGGCGCGTGCTGACGAGCTGCTGGCCCTGCGCGTCGGTCAGCACGATGTGGATGCCTTCGCGGCGGATGTCCTTGTTGCGCAGAACGTCCGTCGCCCGCCGGTGAAGGCCGGCGTAATCCTCCGCTTCCAGGAACTGGGAATGGGACAGCACCTGGAGCGCCGTCGTCATGGCGGTCAGCTCGCGGTCGATGGCGACCGTCAGCGTCCGGGCAAGGTCCTGGCCGGACCGCTCGATGGCCGCGCTCTGCGCTTCGGCCATGCGGGCGACGGTCCAGCCGGCGAAGGCCAGCATGGGCAGCATCGCGGCCATCACCAACAGCATCAGCCCGGTGCGGAGCGACAGCCCGCCGCTTCCGGCCCATCCGGAGCCGGCTCGCCCCCTGGGGGCGGTGTGTGCGTCGGGAACCTGCTCCTGCGCGGGCACGGGTGTCCTCACTCCCGCATCGATGGCGAACGGACATCCCTTCTACCATCGCAGCGTCTGCGCACAAAAGACATACTTTTGATTGAGCGGCCCTTCGATTGAGCGGGCCTTTGATTGAACAACGCGACGAAAGGCGGAACCGTGTGGGCCACCCGCTGTTGGCGGTGGATGGGCAACCGAACGATGTGGGTGGCCACTATGGACGATCGCACCCCCGAGAACGGCGGCGCCAACAACAATCGAACCAACAACAATCGACCAAGAAACACAGGCGCAGGTCCGGGAACGGGCGATCCCAACGCTGGCTATCCCGGCGGATCGCCGGTGGATGTCCGGGACGGAACGATCCGCCCCCATTCGCCGCTGGAGGGCGGGGGCGGCCGTGTTGGCGAGCCGATTCCCGGCTTGTCCTCGGAGGCCGCCGAGCGCAACACCATCCGCTCCACCATCACGCCCGACGTCAACCAGCCGGGCTGGTCGGCCGCGGGAATGGCGATTCCGTCGCTGCTGGTCGTGGCGCTGATCCTGGCGCTGGTGGCGCTGCTCCTGTGAGGTTGCCCCGTCGAGGAAACGCACGGGGAGAACCGATATGTCCAATGATCGCAAGGAACGGAGCGGCGCCGACTGGCGAACGACCGGTCAGGCACCGTTCGACGAGCGCGAGGGGCCGATGACCACCCCGCGTCCGCAACAGGAATCCAGCCGCAAGGCGGGTGACAAGCCGGCCGGCAAGACAGGGGAATGCGACGATACGCACTTCGCCCAGGCCTCCGGCGCCGGGCGCGGCGGTACCACGCCCTTTGGCGGGGTGGAGCGGGTCCAGCCCCGCACGCAGAAATAACAAGCCGCTGAACAAGAGCCCTGAACGAACCCCCGAAACGGGAAAAGGAGCCGAATCCGGCTCCTTTTCTTTTTGCGCACCGGTGCTGTCGTTCGACGCCGGCGTGGGGGTCAGGCCGGCTGCTTGCCGGCCATCAGGTCCACGAAGCGGTCGAACAGATAGTGGCTGTCCTGCGGGCCGGGCGAGGCCTCCGGGTGATACTGCACGGAGAAGACCGGCTTGTTCTTCAGGCGGATGCCCTCGTTGCTGCCGTCGAACAGGCTGACATGCGTCACCTCGGCGTCGGCGGGCAGGGTCTCTTCCATCACCACGAAGCCGTGGTTCTGGCTGGTGATCTCCACGCGGCCGGTGGCGAGGTCCTTCACGGGATGGTTCGCGCCGCGGTGGCCCAGCGCCATCTTCTTCGTCTTGGCGCCCAGTGCCAGCGACAGCATCTGGTGGCCGAGGCAGATGCCGAACATCGGCAGGCCGGTGTCCAGCAGGCCCTTGATCGTCGGGACGGCATATTCACCCGTGGCGGCGGGGTCGCCGGGGCCGTTCGACAGGAAGACGCCGTCCGGCTTGTGGCGCATCACCTCGTCGACCGTGGCGTTGCCCGGCACGACGGTGACCTTGCAGCCGGAGGCGGCGAGGCAGCGCAGGATGTTGCGCTTGGCGCCGAAGTCCATCGCCACGACGTGGAAGCGCGGGTTCTCCTGCTTGCCGTAGCCCTGGCCGATGGTCCAGGCGCTCTCGTCCCAGCCGTAGGTCTGGCGGCAGGACACGTCCTTGGCGAGGTCCATGCCCTCCAGCCCAGGCCAGCCCTTGGCCTTGGCGACCAGCGCGTCGATGTCGAACTTGCCATCCGGCGCGTGGGCGACGACGCCGTTCGGCGCGCCCAGGTCGCGGATGCGGCGGGTCAGGCGGCGGGTGTCGATGCCGGCCAGGCCGACCAGACCGTAGCTCTTCAGCCAGTCGTCCAGGTGGCGGGTGGCGCGCCAGTTCGACGGGTCGGTGATGTCGGCGCGCAGGATCAGGCCGCGCGCGGCCGGTGTCACCGTCTCGATGTCTTCCGGGTTGGCGCCGACGTTGCCGACGTGCGGAAACGTGAAGGTGATGATCTGCCCGGCGTAGCTGGGATCGGTCAGGATTTCCTGATAGCCGGTCATGGAGGTGTTGAAGCACACCTCACCCACCGAATCTCCCACCGCACCGATGCCTCGGCCCTTGAAGACGGTGCCATCGGCCAGAACCAGGACACCGGTGTAAGCGCCGGCATCGCCCGCCGGGAGAGTCGATTGAGCCATCCTTCAGACCTTATCAAGAGCCGCCGCGGGCCACACATCACCAGTTTGCGGAACGGCGACGGCGCTTTCGTCCCGCGAGGCGCACGCGTCACCGTTCGCTCCGGGTTCATCCGGTCCGGTTCCCTCGGCAAGGTGCGGGGGAGGCGGTCGGCTGGAGCCTGGATCGATTAGTCGGGTCGGGTGGGCCGGTCAACCTATATGACGATTGGCGGTGCGATTTCCAGCGGTCCGTTCGCATGGACGGGGTGCTTTTGCTGCGGTGCAGCCGCTCCGGCGGATCGCCGCGGGGCGCTTCCCAAGCTTTAGGATGGCAATTCCGTGGGAAATCTAGGAACATTGCGGGTTCCCGCCGGTCCTGCACCGGGCGATGAGACCGTTACCGATACGAAGACGAGGATACAGGCATGCTGCGCACGCGGCTGAACGAGGCCCTGAAGGAAGCGATGCGCGCCAAGAACCAGCGCGCGGTGTCCACCGTGCGCCTGATCCTGGCGGCGCTGAAGGACCGTGACATCGCGGCCCGCTCGCGCGGCGTCATGGACGGCATCGACGAGGCCGAGATGCTGTCGATGCTGCAGACCATGATCAAGCAGCGCGGCGAATCGATCAAACTGTACGAGCAGGGCGGCCGCCTCGAACTCGCCGAGCAGGAGCGCGAGGAGATCGCGGTCATCGAAGGCTTCCTGCCCAAGCAGATGTCCGACGAGGAGGTGGCCGGCGCCATCAAGACCGTCGTCGGCGAGATCGGCGCCACCAGCATCAAGGACATGGGCAAGGTGATGGCGGAGCTGAAGGCGCGCTATGCCGGCCAGATGGACTTCGCCAAGGTCAGCGGCGCGGTCAAGCAGCAGCTTTCGGGTGGCTGATCCTTTCGGGGGCTGGGCGGAAATCCGCGAACCCTCGAAGTTACAGCGGTATTAGGCCAAATGCGGGCGGAGCCGTTGGAGTGGCCGGCGGCGTTCTGCTATAGGGATCCGCCGACCCGCTCCCCTTGCCCGTTACCGGTATCGCCCGCCCATGGCCTTCCCGCCCCAATTCCTGGAGGAGCTGCGCACCCGTCTGGCCCTGTCCGACGTGGTGAGCAAGCGCATGCGCCTGATCCGCGCCGGGCGCGAATACAAGGCTCCGTGCCCGTTCCATCACGAAAAGACCCCGTCCTTCTACGTCAACGACCAGAAGGGCTTCTTCCATTGCTTCGGTTGCGGGGCCCACGGCGACATCATCGGTTTCGTGATGCGCCACGACAACCTGGCTTTCCCCGAGGCGGTCGAGGCGCTGGCGGGGGAGGCGGGTATGCCCGTTCCCCGCGCGACGGAAGAGGACAAGCAGAAGTACGAGCGGCGCAAGACGCTCCATGACCTCGTCGAGCAGGCCGCCCGCTGGTTCGAGCAGCAGCTCTACGCGCCGGCCGGGCGCGCCGGGCTGGAGTATTTCCAGCGCCGCGGCCTGGACACGGAGACGATGGCGCGCTTCCGCCTGGGCTTCGCCCCCGGCGATTCCGGTGCCCTGCGCCAGCATTTGCTGAAGCTGAACTTCGCCGAGGAGGACATGGTCACCGCCGGCCTGCTGAAGCGGCCGGAGGACGGGCGCACGCCCTTCAGCTTCTTCCGCAACCGCGTCATCTTCCCGGTGACCGACCGGCGCGGGCGGGTGGTCGCCTTCGGTGGCCGCATCCTGGACGGCGACGGCCCGAAATACGTCAACACGTCCGACACGCCGCTCTTCCAGAAGGGCACGCTGCTCTACGGCCTGTCGCGCGCCCGGCAGGCGGCGGCGGACGGCAAGCCGGTGATCGTGGCTGAAGGCTACATGGACGTGATCGCGCTGGTCCGTGCCGGTTTCGAAGGCGCCGTGGCCCCGCTTGGCACCGCGCTGACCGAAACGCAGGTGCAGGAGCTGTGGAAGCTGATCCCCGATGCGGAAAAGGTGCCGTTCCTCTGCTTCGACGGCGACAGCGCCGGCCGGCGCGCCGCGTGGCGCGCGGTGGATCGCATCCTGCCGCACCTCGCCCCCGGCCATTCGGCCCGCGTCGCCTTCCTGCCGGAAGGGGAGGACCCCGACAGCCTGATCCGCGTCCACGGCCCCCGCGCCATGCAGGAGGTGCTGGGCGAGGCCATTCCGCTGTCCGAAGCCGTCTGGCGCATGGAGACGGAAGGCAAGCCCACCGACACCCCCGAATCGAAGGCGGCGGTCAAGGCCGCGCTGGAAGCGCGGGTGGGACAAATTGCGGACCGCGACGTGCAGGTCTTCTACCGCACGGAGATGCGCCGCCGCGTGGACGAGGCCTTCGCCCCGCCGCCGCGCCAGCGGTTCGACCGCGGGCCGTGGCAGCCCGGCCAGCGTCCCGGCCAGACGCCGCGCCGGCATGTTCCGGGCTTGCCGGGGCTGCGTACGGCGCCGCCGCCGGGCCACCGGCGCCGCAATCCGGGAAATCTGGCCTTCGCGCGCGAACGCGTTCTTTTGGCCGTGATCATCAACCACCCTGAGCTGTTTGACGAGTTGGGAGAGTCCCTCGGGATGCTCCCCTTCGCCGATGCGGCGCTCGACGATCTGCGCCGCGCGGTGATTGAATCGCTTTCTGGGCCTATGGAAAACGACTCGGGACTTGACGCCGCATCGCTTTGTCGCCACTTGTCATCCGCCGGCTTTGATACCATTGTCGGCACTCTGCTCAGCGAGTCGACCTATGTCCATGCTGGCTTCGCACGACCGGATGCTTCCGCGCTGGAGGCAAAAAGGGGGTGGTGGCCGACATGGCGGCACCTGCATCACAGGCAGGTGATGGCCGACTTGAGGGAAGCGGAAGCGGCGTTGGCCCGCGACAACAGCGAAGCGAACTTCGCACGGGTCGTGGCCCTTCAACAGGAGGTCATCAGGTCCGGAATGGGTATGACGGATGACGAGGATCTCGACGATGTCTAGCCGCCAGGGCGGTTGGACACCGGATGACAGGGCCAAGCCGGACATGGTTCGGGGCGGTACACAACCGGGTTAAGCAGGTACGGATCGTCAGCGGGGGGCCGCGGCGATGCGTGCTATGAGTATTTTCTTATTGGGGTAATGCGGGGGCATCGATCGCATGGCCACGAAAGCTGCGAACAGCGTTGAAGTTTCCGAAGCCCGGGAAGACACCGGTGACGGTCCGCTCATGGACGGCATGGGTCTTGCCGTCAAGAAGATGATCGCCCGCGGCAAGGAGCGCGGCTACGTCACGTATGACGAGCTGAACGCTGCCCTGCCGCAGGACACGTCGTCTTCCGAGCAGATCGAAGACACGATGGCCATGCTCTCGGAAATGGGCATCAACATCGTCGAATCGGAAGAGCAGGACAGCGAAGGCAACGCCAACGCTGATGGCGAAGGCGAGGGCCGTTCCGCCGGCAACCTGGACGACGACGACATCGGTCGTACCGACGATCCGGTGCGCATGTACCTGCGCGAGATGGGCTCGGTCGAGTTGTTGTCCCGCGAAGGCGAAATCGCGATCGCCAAGCGCATTGAGGCCGGCCGCGAGATGATGATCGGCGCGATCTGCGAATCGCCGCTGACCATCCGCGCCATCCTTGAGTGGCACGACGCCCTCATGGAAGGGAAGATGCTGCTGCGCGACATCATCGACCTGGACGCCACCTACGGCGGCGGCCCGGACGGTGAGGAGATGCCCGAGGGCCTGGCCGAGGTGGTGGAAGCCGCCGAGACCGAGGAGTCCGAGGAGGAGCGTCCCCCGCGCGCCGAAGGCGAGGGCGAGGAAGAGGGCGACGAGGACGGCGAGAACAGCCTGTCCCTGTCCGCCATGGAAGCCGCGCTGAAGCCGCAGGTCATCGAGACCTTCGAGAAGATCAAGGCGACCTACGACAAGCTGCACAAGCTGCACGAAGGCCGCATCGCCGCCATCCAGCGCGGCGAGGACGTGGTCAAGCAGTCGGACAAGAAGTACGACAAGCTCAAGACCGAGATGGTCGAGCTGATGAACACGGTCCGCCTGAACAACCAGCGCATCGAACAGCTGGTCGAGCAGCTCTACGCCCTGAACCGGAAGCTGACCGGTTTCGAAGGCAAGCTGCTGCGCATGGCGACCGACTGCCGCGTGAAGCGCGAGGACTTCCTGAACCAGTATTTCGGCCACGAGCTGGATCCGAATTGGCTGGAGCGCATCCGCGGCCTGAACCCCAAGACCTGGGGCAAGTTCTACGACAAGTACGAGGCCGACATCCGCAAGACGCGCGAAGGCGTGTCGAGCATCTCGGATGAGGCCAAGCTGCCGATCAGCGAGTTCCGCCGCATCGTTTCCACCGTCCAGAAGGGCGAGAAGGAAGCGAGCCGCGCGAAGAAGGAGATGGTCGAGGCCAACCTGCGCCTCGTGATCTCCATTGCGAAGAAGTACACGAACCGTGGCCTGCAGTTCCTGGACCTGATCCAGGAGGGCAACATCGGCCTGATGAAGGCCGTGGACAAGTTCGAGTACCGGCGCGGCTACAAGTTCTCGACCTACGCGACGTGGTGGATTCGCCAGGCGATCACCCGCTCCATCGCGGATCAGGCGCGGACCATCCGCATCCCGGTCCACATGATCGAGACGATCAACAAGCTGGTCCGCACCAGCCGCCAGATGCTGCACGAGATCGGCCGCGAGCCGACCCCGGAGGAGCTGGCGGAGCGTCTGATGATGCCGCTGGAGAAGGTCCGCAAGGTCCTGAAGATCGCCAAGGAGCCGATCTCCCTCGAAACGCCGATCGGCGATGAGGAGGATTCGCATCTCGGCGACTTCATCGAGGACAAGAACGCGGTCCTGCCGCTCGACGCCGCCATCCAGGCGAACCTGCGCGAGACGACGACCCGCGTCCTGGCCTCGCTGACCCCCCGCGAGGAGCGTGTGCTGCGCATGCGCTTCGGCATCGGCATGAACACCGACCACACCCTGGAAGAGGTTGGTCAGCAGTTCAACGTGACGCGCGAGCGTATCCGCCAGATTGAGGCCAAGGCCCTGCGCAAGCTGAAGCACCCCTCGCGGTCGCGCAAGCTGCGCAGCTTCCTGGACACCTGATCGGGCTGCGCCATAGCGGGTGGGCCATACCCATGGCCATACCCATGAATGGAAACGGGGGCCTTTTGGCCCCCGTTTTTCATTTCGGCACGCCGCGGTTGCCAAACGGGGTTGCATCCGGCCCCGGATCTGGAGCACATTCGGCGTCCTTCGGGTGGGGCCTGTAGTTCAGCGGTTAGAACGCGCCGCTCATAACGGTGTTGTCGTCGGTTCGAATCCGGCCGGGCCCACCAATCCATCCCGTGCGGAAAAAAATATGCGGCGGTCAGGCCGCCGCATGATGCCGGGCTTTTTCTGGGCCGGGCTATTTCTGCTCGATGAAGGCCAGCATGTCGGCGTTGAAGGTGTCCGAATGAATCTGGGCAAAGCCGTGCGGCCCACCCGGATAAATCTTCAGCGTGGCTTTGGGGATGATCTTCGCCGATTTTTGACCGGCTGCGGCGATGGGCACGATCTGGTCGTCGTCACCGTGGGCGACCAGCGTCGGGATGTCGAACTTCTTCAGGTCGTTGGTGAAGTCGGTTTCCGAGAACTGCTTGATGCAATCGTAAACGCCTTTGGCGCCGGCCATCATGCTTTGCAGCCAAAAGGAATCGCGCAAGCCTTCGGAAACCTGCGCACCCTTGCGGTTGAAGCCGTAGAAGGGAAGGGAGAGGTCCTTGAAGAATTGCGAGCGATCCTTCAGCACGCCCGCACGGATCGCGTCGAACGCCTCGATGGGGGTGCCTTCGGGGTTAGTATCGCTTTTCAGCATGACCGGGGGAACGGCGCCCAGCAGCACGGCCTTGGACACCCGCTTGGTGCCGTGGCGGCCGATGTAGCGCGCCACCTCGCCCCCGCCGGTCGAATGGCCGACCATCACCGCGTCGCGCAGGTCCAGTGCTTCGATCACCTGCGCCAGATCGTCGGCGTAGGTGTCCATGTCGTTGCCGTTCCAGGGCTGGTCGGACCGGCCATGGCCGCGACGGTCATGGGCGATGACGCGATACCCGCGCATGCCCAGGAACATCATCTGGGCATCCCAAGCATCGGAATTCAAAGGCCACCCGTGTGAAAAGACGACCGGCCGTCCAGAACCCCAATCCTTGAAGAAGATCCGCGTCCCATCCTTCGTGGTGACCGTGCTCATCAGTCAACCCCTCCATTTGTGTTCGGGATGTCGGGTTTGGTTGGCGCGCGAACCATCGAAAACAGGACGCAGAGTGACGTGAATGTTCCTCCACCGCCTTATCACATTGGTGGAAGGGGAAAGTCCATTCGGCACCAGGGACCGCCAAGGGGTAACGCTTAGGCGGACCGGCCCTCACCATGGAAATCGTCAACCACGTCTACAACGATCTTGCCGCTGGCCGTCCGATTGGTGATGGCTTGGTGTGCGTCGTCGACCGTTTCCAGCGTGAAGCGGCGTGGATCAACCCGTGGCACGAGCTTTCCCGCATCGACGAGGCGCGTCGCGTTGTTCAGGATTTCGCCGTGGTGCGCGCGTCCCTCACCCGTCAGCAACGGCAACAGGGTGAAGACGCCCGAGTAGGTCGCGGCGCGGAAGGACAACGGGGCGAGCGAGTGCGTGCCCCAGCCCAGGGCGCTGACCACATGGCCGAAGCGGCGGACCGCTTCGAAGGAGGCGTCCAGCGTCGCGCCACCCACCGTGTCGTACACGAGGTCGAACCCCTTTCCGCCTGTCAGGCGGGCGACGTATTCGGCCACCGCTTCGGTCCGATGGTCGATGAAGGTGGCGCCCAGTTGCTCGATGAAGGCGCGCTTGGGTTCGGAGTCCACGGCGAACACCTCGGCACCGAAGGCCTTGGCGATCTGGATCGCAATGTGGCCGACGCCGCCACCACCGCCCTGCACCAGAACCGTCTGCCCCGCGGACACATGGGCGCGGTCCACCAGACCTTCCCAGGCGGTGATGACGATCAGGGGCAGGGCGGCGGCCTCCCGCATGGTCAGGGCGGAGGGCTTGTGCGCCAGCAGGTCGGCGTCCACCGCGGCGTATTCGGCCAGCGAGCCCTGGTGCCCGCCGACGCCGCCCGTCATCCCATAGACCGCGTCGCCGTTGCGGAAGCGGGTGACGCCTGGCCCGACCGACACGACCACGCCGGCCAGATCGATGCCCAGGATGGTGGGCAGGGGCTGACGGGCGTGCGCCGCCACGCCGGCCCGAATTTTGGTGTCGAGCGGGTTGACGCCGCTGGCGTGGATGCGGATGAGCACCTGGCCGGGCCCGGGCTCCGGCCGGGCGACGCTGGCGATGCGGAACGGCGCGCTATGGGCTTCGAGGATGGCGGCCTGCATGGTGGCGGGGATGGTCATGGCGGGAACCCCTTTTCGGTGTTCAAGGAAGCGATGGGCAAAGGGTCGCTCATTCCCGCTTGCATGGATATCAACGATGCAGCACGAACTTCATACAGAAATGTTTGAGCGCTGATGTGGGGAGGGTGGGGCCATGGACTGGAGCGACCTGCGCGTGTTCCTGGCGATCGCCCGCGAAGGCACATTGGGGGCGGCCGCGCGACGGCTCGGCCAGACGCAGCCGACCATGGGGCGGCGCCTGCGCGCGTTGGAGGCGGCGGTCGGGCAGACGCTGTTCCAGCGCACCGCCGACGGCTTCGTGCTGACCGACGAAGGCAACGCCGTGCTTCGCCATGCCGAACGCATGGAGGAGGAGGCCTTGGCCTTTCAGCGCCGTCTGGCAGGGCGCGACCATCAGTTCGACGGGATGCTGCGGCTGTCCTCCTCCGACTGGTTCGGCTCCGTCCTGCTGGCCCCGGTCCTGGCGGAGTTCGGTCGACGCCATCCGAAGGTGGAAGTCGAGTTGCTGACCGCCGCGCGGCTCTACAGCCTGCCGCGGCGGGAGGCCGATCTCGTGTTCCGCATCAAACCCTTCGACGAACCGGAGGTGATATCTCGCCGGCTGATGCACATCGGCTACGCGCTGTACGGCCCGCAAGGCAGCGCGCCGCCGCGTGCGGGCGACGGGACTGGCGCTCGGCTGGTGACCATGGACACGGCTTTCGCCGAAATGCCCGACGCCCTATGGCTCCGCAAGGTCCTGCCGAACGCCGAGGTGGCTTTCCGCAGCAACAATCGCGGGGTGCAGGCGCAATTGTGCGGGCAGGGGGCCGGGTTGGCGGTGTTGCCGCGTCCGCTCGGCGACACGACACCGGGGATCGTGGCGCTGGACATCGGCGAGACTCCGCCGGGGCGGGACACCTTCGTCGGCTATCATCGGGATATGCGCCACTTGTCGCGGCTGCGCGCGCTGGTGGATGTGATCATCCAGCGGCTGGCGAACTGAGTGGCGAATTTTAAAGGAGAGGAGAGAGTGGCGCGCCCGAAGAGATTCGAACTCCTGACCCCCAGATTCGTAGTCTGGTGCTCTATCCAGCTGAGCTACGGGCGCTTCCCTCTGCCGCGGCGTTCGGCGTTGCCGTCCGCGGTAGGCGCGCTTTTTAGATTGGCTGCGGCTGGAAGGCAACCAAAATTTTGCACGGATGGAGATTTTTTTGTCCGGTAGAGTCCGTGGGCGATTTTCGGCGGGCGATCATTTTGGGGCAGGCCCGCCCTCAGCCCTTCGGCGGACTTCAGATCGGCGCCGGACCGGCCTAACTTCCGCCGGGGCGGGGAACGCCGTGCAGAAACGGGTGCAGAGGATTGGTATGCTGACGAAGATGTTGGGTCCTACGGCGGGTCTTACGGCGGGTCTTGCCGCGACGGTGGCGGTGTTCGCTGGGCTGGCCGCCGGGGGGGCGCAGGCCCGCGATGTCCTGCTGACCGCTGCCATCGGGAACGAGGTCGTCCAACTGGTCGCCACCGCGCCGAAGGTCACCCAGGTTCTTGTCAACGACACGGTGGTGTATGAGGACCGGGAGAGCGCGTCGCTCGCCTTCGTGAACGCCTACAACGCGCAGGGGCGCTGGCTGGTCCTGCTTCAGCAGAACACGGACGGCGGCTGCGCCGCGCGCTACCGCGTGCTCGACCTGTCCGGGCCGAAGCCCAGCGTGTCGCTGCCCTTCGGGACCTGCAGCGCCGCACCGGAGATCGCCATGAAGGATCGTGCCCTGACCGTTTCCATGCCGGTGACGGACGGCAAGAGCAAGGATGGCAAGGGCAAGGATGACAAGGGCACTGCGGCCTGGACCTACCAGGACGGCCGGCTGACCCGTCTGCGGTGAATACAGTTGTGCTGAAAACAGTTGTGATGAAAGCGGTTCGGTAAAGCACCCATGCTCCTGACCCTGACCAAAGCCGTCACCCTGCTGGGCAGCGCGCCGTTCGTGCTGCCCGTGTCGGGGGTCATCACCGCCGTGCTGTGGCGGCGGCATTCGGTGCTGGTGGCCGCCGGCTGGCTGGCGGCGCTGGCCGCCATGGTGGCGGTGGTGGTCGTGCTGAAGGTCGCCGGGCACGCCTGCAATTTCCACCTGTTCGACGACCGGTTGACCAGCCCCAGCGGGCACGCGGCGCTCAGCGCTGCGGTCTATGGTGCGGCCGGCGTCGTGGCCGCGCGCCATCTCGACGGCTGGCGGCGAAACCTGTTCCTGCTGGCGGTTTTCGGCGCGGTCGCCGGGGTGGCCGCGTCGCGCGTCCTGCTGCGCCATCACTCGGTGTCGGAGGTGCTGGCCGGGCTGGCGCTGGGCGGGCTGGCGGTGGTCGTGTTCGCGCAGAGCTGGAAGCGGTTCGCGCAGACCCAATTGGCCGAGGTTTCGCTGGACCTGAACCCGCTGGTCGCGGCCGTGGTGATTCTGTTCGGCGTGGTCACCGTCACGCTCGGCGACCGCCCCTACGCGGAGCCGATGCTGAAGCATTTCGCCGCGCTTCTGCGGGAAGAAGCCGTGCTCTGCGGCCCGCCGCCGACCCTCTACACCTTGCGCATTCCCTGAAATCTTGGGCGCATGAAAAAGGCTGGCCGTGCAACGCTTGGGCACGGGCGCCTTTTACTGTGCGGGCCGGTTCCACGGCCATCCTCCGTCCCGTTGCGACTTGGCAACCGGAATGTTTGAGTTGGAGGGCCTGTTCAGGGTTGAGAGCGGGCTTGCGGAGGGGCATGGTGAGCGACTATACCCACGCCCCCGTTCACGGCCCGTTCTTTCGCACCCCATTCCTTTCGCCGCCTTTCCTTTCCGCTGCCCGATTCCGGTCATGTCGCTTTTCGACTCACTCCCGCGCACCGCGGCGCACGGAAATGCCGTGGTCACCTTCTCCCAGGAGGATCTGGCCCGCGCCTTCGATGCGAAGACGCTGCAACGGGGACGCACGCTCATCCTGTCGAGTGCCGTCGTGCTGGCGGAAGCCGAAGGGCGGATCGAGGCGACCGTGACCGACCTCGGCCGTCACCTGCTGGTCACCGTCACGCCGGTGCGGGGCCGCAGCCGGGTGGTGTTCGACAAAAGCTGCAGCTGCGGGCGCAACGCCTGCGCGCACATGGCGGCGGCGGCCATGATGGCGCTCGACGCGCGGCCGGAATGGCGGCAGATGTCGCTGTTCGACATTCCCGCGAGCCCGCCCTCCAATCCGCCGTCTTCCGAACCGCCAGCCTCTGAACCGCCATCCGCCGGCCTGTTCGAAGCGCGTCCTGCCAAGGCCACGCCCGTGGCAGCACCGCCGTCCCCGCCGTCGCCTCCGCCGCCCGAACCGGTGCTGAGCGTCCGCTGGACGCTGGAGCCGGGGAAGGAGGACGCGGCCATGTTCATCTCCGCCACCATCGCGGTGGAGGGGGAGGAGGGGGCCGCCCCGGCCCCGGCCAGCCCGCGCGACGTCCTGGCGCGCGCGCCGCGCAGCCTGGACGGCGACGTGGACCGGGCGGTCGCCCGGCTGCTC
>Ga0065721_10004429_pt1 | contig 28541 bp, 12 predicted proteins | sample Mesricmetagenome_FD_59108 | JGI IMG/M metagenome (GOLD analysis project Ga0065721, IMG submission 59108) | Mesophilic microbial community from rice straw/compost enrichment Sample: eDNA_1 v2 (version 2) | ecosystem: Engineered > Solid waste > Grass > Composting > Bioreactor | place: USA: Davis...
TAAGGACTTGTTTGTGAAGACTTTCTCAAAAGGTCAGTTTCAGTTACGCAGATTTGGGTGGCCGGTTTAATCCGCCCACAAGTGGCTGGTTTTGATCTGCCCGGTGACACTCCGTTCATCAACGACACACGAATCCAGAATCGATTGAACCCTTCACCGAAGCGTGATGCTCACATCTCCCTCTCTTCCCAGCGAAGCCGGAGGAGAGGGCTGGGGAGAGGAGGTGTTTGGCTGAGAATCCCCTCTCCCTAACCCTCTCCCCGCGCTTCGCAGCGGGGAGAGGGAACTTTTGGGGGCGCGGGTGTCCTGCTGCACTTGGGCAGAAAGTGCCCAACGGAATGCACGCAAGGTGATTGATGAAGCATTCAGCCACGGCTTGATGCTCTCTCTTCCGAGCGAAGCCGGAGGAGAGGGCCGGGGAGAGGAGGTTTTCGGCTGAGAATCCCCTCTCCCTAACCCTCTCCCCGCGCTTCGCAGCGGGGAGAGGGAACTTTTGGGGGCGCGGGTGTCCTGCTGCACTTGGGCAGAAAGTGCGCAACGGAATGCACGCAAGGTGATTGATGAAGCGTTCAGCCACGGCTTGATGCTCACATCTCCCTCTCCTCCGAGCGAAGCCGGAGGAGAGGGCCGGGGAGAGGAGGTTTTCGGACCGAGCTTTGCCCATACTTCCGCGCCACGAAATATTCCCCCGGCTGCAAGCGAATGCGCGGGGAGAAATTTCTCTCAAATGGAATTTCGCGCTTTGAACCCCAAACGAAGCCGATTCGCCGAAGTAAACTCACCGTTCCGGCTGCAACAGCTCCTGTTGCACCGCGTGTTCTCCGCAGTCCGGCGCGGAATCCTGAAGCATCCGGTCGATCAACTCCTCCACACCGGCCCCATGACTCGACCGCGTGACGTAGTGCGCCTGTTTTTTGAGAAATGGAAGCGCGTTCGCCACCGCAGCGGAATAACCGCAGAACGCCAGAAACACATGATCGTTCTCCGCATCGCCGACCGCGATGGTATCCGCCGGTGAAGTCTGCAGTTCCTCCAGCGCCACGATCAGTCCCGTCGTTTTGTCCACGTTGTGCGGAAGCACCATGAGCGCGCCCTTGTTCAACACCACCTTCCATTTGAGCCCGAGCTTCTCGATTCCCTCCAGCACCACGCCATGAAAGTTCTCGTTCGTCGCAACGATGGTTCGTCCCACCGACAGCGGCGTCACACCTTTCAAGCGCAGGAAATCGACGAAGTCTTTCGGCGGCTCCGGCGCGATCACGCGTTGCTCCTTCGTTGAAGGATTGAACAGCAGCGCTCCATTCTCAGCGACGATGCGGTCGAAGACGGCGGTGAACGGACAGACCTTGAACAAATCCGGCAGTTCACGGCCAGTGACCAACAGAAGCTTTCGGCCCGCATCCTTCCATCGGCTCAACGCGCGAAAGGTTGCCGCCGACACTTCGCCATGCCGCGCGATCGTTCCGTCGTAGTCGGTCGCCAGCGCTGTGAATCTTCTCGGCTGGCTCATAGTTCCACCGCCTTCAGGGCTCGGTGCGCCGCACCGAGTGCGACCACACGGCCTCCAAGTTTCGCCGGACGCACCTTCAACACCTTCGCGACCTCCGGGACGAGATATTCGTGCAAACCTTTTTCAATTTCCGGAATGATCCGCTTGCCCATTTCATCGATCAGACCGCCGCCCAGCACGAGCATGTGCGGGTTCAGAAAGTTGACGACGTTCGCCAGTGCAATTCCAACCACCCGCATGCGCGCGGCGAGCATGTCGGCAATGCGATCGTCTCCATGTTCAATCGCCCGCCGCAATGCGCCCCATCCAACCTTTGAAAGATTGCTGCCCACCTTTTTGTGAAGATAAGGCGCCCAATCTTTAGAAGCCATGGCGAGCGCTTCGCTGGCAATCGCCGCCTTGCTGGCAATGCGATCGAGAATGCCGTGGCTCAATGCGGCTTCGCGTCCACCGACCGGTTGCGCGAGAAGGCATCCGACCTGTCCGCCGAATCCATTCGCACCGAAATGCAGTCGATCGCCAATGATCGCCGCGCCGCCCACGCCGGTGCCGAAGAAAACTCCCAGCACATGAGAAGATCCCACCGCGGCGCCGAGACGATGCTCCGCATACACACCGAGCTGAACATCATTTCCGATCACAATCTTTGCCGGGACGATCTCCTTCAGGAATTTGCCGACGGGATAATTCTCCAGGCAGAGCAGATTGGGTGAGCTGTTGATCTTCAGCTTCTCTTCATCCACCGAACCGGCGCAACCCAGTCCGATGCCGACAATCTCGCGTTTCACCGATCCGGCCTTGCGTTCCAGGGCCTTCACGGATTTGACGAGTGTCTGGGTGAATCGATCCCTTCCCTCGTCTGGAGACGTTTTGAATTTGATTTCGTGAATCAGGCGGCAACGCTCATCGACCAGAACGCAGAGCGTCTTCGTGCCGCCAATATCTATTCCAACCGCAGCGGGTTTGTTCATCCTGATTTCCTCGCGCGAACACTAGCCCACAACGTTCCGCGGACAATGGGGCGAGCTGCCTACTCGTGTTGACGCAAGGGGGCTACGGAGCAAAGGCGCCAGCTTTCCATTATTTTTGCAGCCGCCGAGGTAATGTGGCAGTCCTCATATAACATCCGCTTCACGTTAGCCGCGAAAGTTTTAAAACCGCTCTATGCACTGCTTTTCCCACCTTCTCCCTTGCGCCTTCGCGCCCTTCGCGCCTTTGCGTTGAAATTGGTTCAGCAGCGGCGTGTAGGGTTTTTCTGCCTTTGCCCATAGGAGTTCACCCACTTCCTGCTTTTCAAAACACCGTCATACGCTGGTCGCGCATTATGGGAACCTGCATTGAGACACCGGCTGCGGATGCCGTGAATCCGCGGTTCACTGCCGTCAACACAGAATCCGCCGAGGAGACGGTGCGGCACAGGTGCATTCAACAATTGTTCGAGGCGCAGGCAGCGTCGAATCCCAACGCCAATGCCCTCGTTTTCGAACACCGCGAACTCACCTACGCCGAACTGGATTCCCGCGCAAATCAGGTCGCTCGCGTGCTACAAAAGCACGGGGTGGGTCCCGACTCGCTCGTCGCCCTCCGCGTCGAACGTTCGCCGGAAATGATCATCGGCATCTTCGGCATTCTGAAAGCCGGCGGCGCTTACGTTCCGATCGATCCCGCGTATCCCATCGTCCGCCAGCAGGCGATTCTTTCCGATTCACGCACGAAGGTGCTCCTGACGCAGCAGCATCTCGCGCCCATTGCATTCGATGGAACCGTTCTCGATCTGAACGATACCAACCTGTTTGCTTCCGAACCGGTTTCCGCTCCGTCCTGTGAAGCTTCGGAAGAGAATCTGGCTTACGCGATTTACACGTCGGGTTCGACCGGAGCTCCCAAAGGCGTTCTGGTCACGCACTCCAATCTGCTCCATTCCACAAACGCACGCTTCCGTTACTACACCGAACCGGTCGAACGTTATCTCCTGCTCTCGTCGCATTCCTTCGACAGTTCGGTTGCGGGTATTTTCTGGACGCTGTCCGCCGGAGGCGCGCTCGTATTGCCGCACGAATATTCGCATCAGACGGCGTCGGAGCTTGCCGACCTGATTTCACGGCATCGCGTTTCGCATCTGCTTTGTCTGCCGTCGCTCTACAACGTGCTGCTCGAACAGTTCGCCGCTTTTGGAAGTCTGCGATGCGTCATTGTGGCCGGCGAAACCTGTCCGCCTGCCCTCGTGGAACGTCATCACGCGCTTTTGCCGGGCGCCGTTCTTTACAACGAATATGGCCCGACCGAGGCGACCGTCTGGAGCACGGTTTACAAATGCTGGCGTGCAACTGGATATCGCACGATTCCGATCGGACGCGCCATTCCCGGCGCGGACGTTTACATTCTGGACGAACAGCTTCACCCCGTGCTGAACGGCGCAAACGGCGAAATTTACATCGGCGGACCGGGCGTTGCGCGCGGCTATTTCAATCGACCGGATCTCACCGCATCGAAATTCGTCACCGCATCGATCGATTCACTCCCAGCGACGCGTCTTTACCGGACAGGCGATCGCGGGCGCTGGCTTCCCGATGGAACCATCGAGTTTCTAGGTCGCATGGACAACCAGATCAAAATCCGCGGCCATCGCATCGAACTGGAGGAAATCGAAGCCGTCCTGCGACAGCACAGCGACGTCACCGAAGCTGTCGTCATCGTCCGTGAAAAATCACAAAGCGGTCCGCCGAACGGCGAGACAGATTCCTTGATCCTCAAAAAACTGAATGCCATGCCGCAGATCGATGCCGAACGGTTACTGCAGGAAATTGAACGTCAGACTTCGATTTCGGCTCACCATGCCGCGATGGTCCAGGGTCATGTTAATGCAACTCGGGACCGGCATGTCCGCCAGTCGTCCGAGTTCGACATCACCATTGAGTTCAAACAACCCGACTTCATCCAGCCGCCGCGAGCGACACAACGCAAATGGCTTTTGAATCGAACGCTGGACGAGTTCGAAGCCGACCTTCGCGAACTCAACACGCTGTCAAAACAGATGGTTCCCGGAGCGGAACCGTCGTTGCAAACGCTTCTCGCCGATCGCAGCCAGACAGAACTGTCCGAACCGGAAATTCTGGAGGACTGGCATATCCCGCTGATGCAGTCGATGGCGAAGGCAGTCACATCGACACACGGCGACATCCTTGAAATTGGCTTTGGACGCGGAGTGGCTTCGGAGTTTCTCCAACAATCCGGTGTCCGCTCCCACACGATTATTGAGTGCAATGATTCGGTGATCCGCCGCTTCTACGAACCGTGGCGCACGCGGCATGCGGACCGAAACATCCGACTTCTTCACGGCAGATGGCAGGACGTCATCAACTCGCTCGGAAGATTCGATGGCATTTTTTTTCAAACCTATCCCCTGAACGAGAGGGAATTCACGGCGTATCTGTCGCGCAGCATTGTGTTCGCCGAACATTTCTTTCCAACAGCGGCGTCACATCTGCGCGAGGGCGGAGCGTTCACGTATCTGACTCACGAGATCGATTCGCTCAGCCGGCGGCATCAGCGACTGGTCTTCCGGCATTTCCAATCGCTCACAACGCGCATTCAGAAACTGCAGCTTCCAGACAACTGCGCCGACCTGTGGTGGTCCGATTCCATGGTCGTCGCAACAGCTTTCAAATAACGTATGATCACCGCGGAACGGATAAACCATCTCACGCCCGCACAGCGCCAGCTGCTTCTCGAACGGCTTCAGATCGCCGGCGATGCCGCACCTGAAAAGGAACTTGTCGCTTATGTGGTATCGCCTGCCGGACGGAAGCCCTCCGCGGAATCGCTTCAGGCGCATTGCCGTTCGCGACTGCCGGACTTCATGGTTCCGTCACGCGTCGTCGAGCTGCCGTCACTTCCCAGGCATCCCAACGGAAAGGTCAATCGCGCCGTCCTTCCGGCACTGGATGCCGAAGCTGATCTTCAGCCCACGGTTTCAACGGAAACGAAGTTCGAGAACGAAACGGAGTCGAAGGTCGCGCAGATCTGGTCCGATCTGCTTCGCGTTGAAACTGTCGGGCGCACGGACAACTTCTTCCGGCTTGGCGGTCATTCACTGCTCGCGCTTCAGGTCATGGCGCGTGTGCGGGAGATGTTCAAGGCGAACCTGCCGCTGAAAGTTCTGTTCGACGCTCCGACGGTTGAAGGATTGGCGAGCGCGATCCTGAAGGCATCATCCGCGCCCTGCCGTTCGATTCCGCGAATCGCCCGGCGATCCGATTCGGACGCCATCACCGTTCAGACCTGAGGAACCGCACCATGCCGTACCCTGAACAACTCCAGACCGCTCCGGAAGCTCCGGCCTCAACGTCCGATCGTGAACTGTGTCCGCTTTCATTCGCGCAGGAACGCCTGTGGTTCCTCGACCAGCTTCAACCAGGCAGCGCCGCTTACAATGTCCCCCAGGCGTGGCGGCTGAAAGGCGACCTCGACAAAGGCGCGTTCACCAAAGCCGTGAACACTGTCGTTCGCCGGCATGAAAGCCTTCGAACCACATTCAGCCGCATCGAAGGAAAACCGGTCGAAATCATCTCGCGCTACAAACCATTCGACATCGAGGTTGTCAGAATTGGCGCTGATAGTGAATCGGACGAAGCCGAAGCCATCCGACGCACGTTGCAAGCAGCCGCTTTGAAGCCATTCCATTTGCAGCAGGGCCCGCTTTACCGCGTTCAACTTTTCCAACTTTCACCACAGGACCACATCGCTCTGCTCGTCGTCCACCACATCGTTGCAGATGCGTGGTCGTTTGAAATTCTCCGCCGTGAGGTGACCGCGGTGTACGAAGCTGCGATCTCGGGAAAAGAAACATCGCTGCCGGAACTTCCGATCCAGTATCTCGATTACGCTCACTGGCAGCGCGAACGCATCACGGGCACGCTGCTCGCCGAACAGGTTGATTTCTGGAAGAGCTATCTCGCAGGTGAATTGCCCCGCCTTGAACTGCCGGGCCAACAACATCATCCGTCGAACTCGGACCACTGCTTATCCACACCATTCGTACTGGATCGCGACATCACGGAGCGGCTCCGTCGGATCGCTCAGGACGAAGGCGCCACGCTGTTCACTGTGCTGTTCGCGGCGTTCAACGTTCTGCTCCATCGCGTCACAGGCCAGCGCGACTTCATTCTCGGCACGCCCATTTCCTGCCGCGACGAGGCGGAAACTGAAAACCTGATCGGTCTGTTGGTGAACACGATTCCGCTCAGGACGGAAATTAAAAGCAATTCCACCTTCCGTGACCTGATTGGCGATGTGCGCGCGTCGATCTTTCAGGCCTTCGCCCATCATGAGACACCCGCGGACGAAATCCTGAAAGCGGTCAACGTCCCGCGCGACGGCCAGGATCCGCTCTTCAACGCGGTGATGGCTCTGCACGGTGGATTCGCATCCGGCTGGTCTCTGGGCAATGTCGCAGCGGAGATGGTCGATGTCGAAGTGCCGGTGGCAAAGTTCGATTTCGCGTTTCTCCTGGAGGAAACGGGCTGTGGAATCAAAGGGCGTCTCGAACACAAAACCGATCTGTTCGACGACGCCTTCATGCGGCGCTTGCTCCAGCAGTTTCACCTGCTGCTGGATGGAATCGCACGGAACCCAGCACGCCTGATCGGGCAATATCCTATTCTGTCCGAGACCGAACGCCGGCTGGTCACGGCGGAATGGAATCAGACTGCGTCCGACCACGAACGCGACAGTTGCATCCATCAGCTGTTCGAAGCGCAGGCAAGGCAAACGTCCGATTCCATTGCCATCGAAGCGGGATCAACACAGTTGACCTATCGGGAATTGAACTGTCGTGCGGATCAACTCGCACAACGTCTCCGCAAATCCGGCGTTCAACCGAACAGCCTCGTTGGACTCGCCACGGAACGTTCCGCGAATCTGATCATCGGCATGCTGGCTGTTCTCAAGGCGGGCGCCGCCTACGTTCCCCTCGATCGCAATTATCCTCGCGAACGACTGCAATGGATGATCGCGGAAACAAAACTTTCCGTGATTGTTTCCGAAGGTGCGTTCGACTCGTTGCTGCAAAGTGGCGACGCAGTCAGTGCGGTGAAACTCATTCAGATCGATGCGGAGTCATCCGCTGAGACAAATACGCTTCCGGCAGTCACAGAAGTCAGTCCATTGAGTCCTGCCTACGTGATGTTCACGTCCGGATCCACCGGTTCTCCCAAGGGAGTTGAAGTTCCGCATCGCGCTGTGATTCGACTCGTTCGCGGAAACGACTACGCCAGCTTTTCTACCGACGAAACCTTCCTGCAACTCGCGCCAGCGTCCTTTGACGCCTCCACATTCGAGATCTGGGGCGCGCTGCTGAACGGAGCGAAGCTCGTGCTGTTTCCGCCGCACTCGCCGACGCTTGAGGAACTCGGACGCTTCATCGCGGAAAAAAAGATCACAACGCTGTGGCTGACGGCAGGCTTGTTCCATCAGATGGTCGATCAGCAGATCGAAGCTCTGAAGCCGCTGCGTCAACTGCTGGCCGGTGGCGATGTACTTTCGGTGTCGCACGTGTTGAAGGTGCTTCGCGAACTTCCGAAATGCCGACTCATCAATGGATACGGCCCTACCGAGAACACCACGTTCACCTGCTGCTGGACGGTTCCTTCCGATTGGCCCGGAAATCGGTCCGTTCCGATCGGCAGACCGATTCGCAACACACGCGTTTATGTCATGGACGAATTGTTCGAACCGGTTCCGATCGGAGTGCCGGGCGAACTGTTCGTCGGTGGAGATGGTCTTGCGAACGGTTATCTGAACCAACCCGAACTCACGCGAGAAAAGTTCGTTGTGGTTTCAACACCACAAGCCCCACAGGGCGAAACACTTTATCGCACCGGCGATCGCGTCCGATGGCTGGACGACGGCACGCTTGAATTTCTCGGTCGCAACGATCGGCAGCTGAAAATTCGCGGTTTTCGAATCGAACCGGCTGAAGTCGAAACGGCGCTTTTGCGTCATCCTTCGGTCCGCCAGGCCGTCGCGATCGGTCATCGGAATGCCGCCGGTGAACCTGAACTGGTCGCCTACGTGAAACTTCACGATCGCGCCGTCCTTGACGATGCCGCGCTCAGAACGTTCCTCGCGGAATCACTTCCGCCGCACACGATCCCATCGCGGTTCATTCCGATTGAAGCCATTCCCCTGACGCCAAACGGAAAAATCGACACGCGAGCATTGCCATCTCCCGACAGCGACCTGCCGAAGGGCGAAAGTGTTGCGCCGCGCGACGAAACCGAGCAGCGCCTGCACCTGATCTGGCAGGAGGTGCTCGGACGCAACTCCTTTGGCGTCGAAGACAACTTTTTCCTGCTGGGTGGCCATTCGCTGCTCGTCATCCGGATGATCTCCCGGATCGCGCGCAGTTTCTCAGTCGAACTGCCGGTTCGCGCGGTGTTCGAGTCACCAACTGTGGCCGGACTCGCTTTGAAGTTGAAGGAACTCGCCCCGGCCCGTCCCTGCCAGGAAAGCATCACCCCGCGAATTACACCGCGCCTCCGCGCGCAACAGCTGCTGACAAGGATCAACGAGCTGACTGACGCCGAGGTGGAATCACTTTTGACCCGACAGAAATGACCGAAACCATTCAAGCCGTACAATGAATCTGATTTCCCGCCCCGTGGACACGACTGTTTCCAACGATCGTCGCACCCTGCTGGAGGAACAGCTCCGGCAGGCGACTGCGGAGCCTGAAACCGTTCCGCTGTCTTTTGCGCAACAGCGTCTCTGGCTCCTCGACCAGCTGGAACCGGACAGCGCGCTCTATAACGTTCCGCTCGCGCTGGAACTCTCCGGGCCGCTTCACGTCGAAGCACTCCAGAAGGCCCTGGGCGAACTCATCCGCCGCCACGAGATTCTCCGCACGCGATTCAAATGCATCGACGAAATGCCGGTGCAGGTCGTCGAATCGTCCGGGAATGTCACGTTCGTCATGCACGACGTCATTGACGCGCCGGAATCCGAACGCGAATCGCACGCGACACGTCTTGTGCGGGAGGAGATCAACCGCCCGTTCGACCTGAGCACCGGGCCGCTTTTGAAAGCGATGCTGGTTCGTTTCTCCGCTGAACGTCATTGGTTCGTGCTGACGTTCCATCATATCGTTTGCGACGAGTGGTCGCTTCGCATCTGTCTTGAGGAAATCGCCGCGCTCTACGACAGCGCCCATCGCGGACGCGTCTCCGGCCTTGCCGACTTGCCGATTCAATACGCCGACTACGCGCTCTGGCAGCGCGATCGACTCGCCGGCGAAATTGGCGAAAAGCAGCTGGAATACTGGCGAAAGCAGCTCCAGGGAACACCGCCACCGCTTGAACTTCCGGCCGATTTTCCGCGCGGCGTCACACCGACATTCCGTGGCAACACGCTTTCACACACACTTCCGCCCAGGCTCAGTGTCGGTCTGAAGGACATCGCCGGCCGGAGCGGCACGAGTCTGTTCATGGTGCTGCTCGCTGCATTCAAAACGCTCCTGCACCGTTATACGCAACAGACCGATCTCGTGATCGGATCGCCGATCGCCGGACGCAATCAGCTCGAAACCGAGGATTTGATCGGCTTCTTCGTGAATACGCTGGTGCTTCGGACAAGTCTCGACGGAAATCCATCATTTACCGAACTGCTGCATCGCGTCCGCGAAACAACACTGGCGGCCTACGCGAACCAGGATCTCCCGTTCGAAAAACTGGTTGAAGCGTTGCGCCCCGAACGGTCATTAAATCACAACCCGTTCACGCGACTGATGTTCGCGGTGCAGACACATCGGCTCGACGAAATCCGCTGGCCCGGCCTCAAGGCGCGGTTGATCGACGTTTTCACTGAAACCGCCAAGTTCGACCTCACGTTCATCGTCCAGGAACTGGAACACAACCTTGTGGCCCGCGTGGAATACAACACCGCGCTGTTCCGTGAGGACACGATGCAACGCCTGCTGATGCAGTTCGAAACGCTGCTGGACGGCATCGCAACGCAACCGCAACGGCGTCTCTCAGAACTGTCGCTGCTGTCCGAGTCCGAGAAGTCTGCGATGCTGTGCGACTGGAATGCCACCGCGCGGGACTATCCGCGCGATCGCAGTGTGGCGCAATTGTTCGAGGCACAGGCGGCGGCAACGCCCGACGCCGTGGCAGTCAGTTACGGCAAGGAAACGCTCACGTATGCCGAACTGAATTCCCGTGCGAACCAGCTGGCGCGGCACCTTCTTCAATTCGGCGTCGGTCCCGAAGTTCCCGTTGGCCTGTGCGTGGAACGCTCCCCTTCCCTGCTCGTCGGAATGCTCGCCATTCTCAAAGCCGGCGGCGCTTACGTTCCGCTCGATCCCAGCTATCCGAAAGCGCGCCTGGCCCACATGCTCGGCGATGCCGGCGCGCCGGTGCTGATCACGCAGCAACATCTGCTCGCGTTTCTTCCCCGCACTCACGCACGCGTCATCTGCATCAATTCAGACTGGGAACTGATCGCACGGCAGCCGCAGGACAACCTGCAAGCCACCATCAACGGAAACAACACCGCCTACATCATCTACACCAGCGGCTCGACCGGTCAGCCCAAGGGTGTCGCTGTGCCGCACCGCGCCATTTCCCGGCTCGTGCTGAACACGGACTACATCCAGATCGACGCGAACGATTGCATCGCGCAGGCATCGAATACGTCGTTCGACGCCGCCACGTTCGAAATCTGGGGCGCATTGCTGAATGGAGCGCGGCTCGCAGGAATTTCCTTCGACGTGGCGCTGTCGCCGGAGGATTTCGCACGCGAACTTCGGGAGCAGAAAATCAGTGTCCTGTTTCTCACAACAGCCCTGTTCAACCAGATTGCAGCGGATCAGTCCGACGCGTTCTCCTGCGCGCGTGTGCTGTTGTTCGGAGGCGAAGCGGTCGATCCGCGATGGATTCGCGAGGTGCTGAAACATCCGCCCCAACATCTCCTGCACGTTTACGGTCCGACCGAGAACACAACGTTCTCAACCTGGCACGAAATCAAAGCGGTCACTCCAGACGCCCATACCATTCCGATCGGAAGACCGATCGCCAACAGCCAGTGTTACGTGCTCGATTCCAACCTGAATCCCGTTCCCGTCGGAGTTCCCGGCGAATTGCACGTCGCCGGTGACGGACTTGCCAACGGCTACTGGAAACAGCCGGAACTGACGGCGCGAAAGTTCATTCCCAATCCGTGGAGCCAGTCCTCGGAGAATCGCTGGCTTTACAAAACTGGCGATCTCGTCCGATGGCTCGCCGACGGAAGCATCGAGTTCGTTGGCCGCATCGACAGTCAGGTGAAGCTACGTGGATTCCGGGTTGAACTGGGTGAGATCGAAAACATCCTTTCGCAGCATCCCGGCATCCGCAACTGCGCCGTCACCGTTCATTCGCACAACTCCGGCGACCGGAAGCTTGCTGCGTATTTCGTTTCACAGGGCCGGAAGGCGCCGTCTCTTCCCGAGCTGCGGGATTTTCTGAAGCAGAAATTGCCGGACTATATGATTCCGTCTTCGTTCGTCCGGCTTGACGCGCTACCGCTCACACCCAATGGCAAGGTTGACCGCAAGTCACTGCCCGAACCGGAGCGCGTCCGGCCGGAGCTTGAAAAGCGCTACGCCACGCCGCAGGACGCGGTCGAGGTCGAACTGACGCGCATCTGGGAAAATGTCCTCGGAATCAAACCGATCGGCATTCAGGACAAGTTCTTTGAACTTGGCGGCCACTCGCTTCTGGCAGTGCGGGTCATTTCACAGATCGAAAAGCATTTCGGCCGCAAGCTGAAGCTCGCGACCATTTTCCAGGCGCAAACGATCGAACAACTTGCCGCGATTCTCCGGAAGGAGATTCAGGAGGACAGCGCCATTTCAGGCACGTCGATCGTTGAAATCCAGCCCAAGGGAACCCGTCCACCACTCTTCTTCATCCATGGCGCAGGCGGCGGAATGTTCTGGGGTTACGTGAATCTGTCCCGTCATCTCGGACCGGATCAACCGGTGTATGGACTTCGTTCGCGCGGACTGGACGGACGCGAGGAATTTGAATCGATCGAGGAAATGGCGCGGCATTACATCGCCGACATGCGTGTGATCCAGCCGCGCGGGCCGTATCATCTGGGCGGCTATTGCTTCGGCGGCAATGTCGCTTACGAAATGGCGCGTCAGCTGGAGGAACAGGGTGAGGAGGTTCGCACGCTCGCGCTGTTCAATTGCGCACCGGCCAATTCCAGTTACTCGCGCCTGAGTTTCTCCCCGCGCTGGTTCTTCCGCTTCGGAGTGAATCTTTGCTACTGGATGAGATACTTCCTCGGCTGGTCGCCGGAGCAGCGTCGCGAATTTTTCCGTTGGAAAGTCGAGATGCTGCAGCGCCGCGCCACACGTCTGCTTGGAAACGCGGATCAACACAATGGCCGCATCGACGCCAGCGAACTGGTCGATCTCTCGTCGTTCAGCGACGATCAGCGCCAGCTCTGGGAACAGCACATTTACGCGCTGGTTCATTACCACCCCAGGCCTTTCCAGGGAAAAGTGCAGCTCTTCCGCAGTCCGGGACATCCATGGCTTTGTTCGTTCGAGGATGACTATGGCTGGGGCGAAATCGCCAGGAGCGGCGTGGAAATTCGTGTCGTTCCCGGAATGCACGAGCAGATCCTCGAAGAACCGTGCGTCGCGTCGCTTGCGAATGCATTGAGCGAAGTGCTCACCCGTCAGAACAACGTTCCTGTTGAGGACACGAAACCTGCCGCGTCCCCTGCCGGACCGATGCCGAATCCGGAATGGAATCAGGTTCGCGCCGATTATCCGGTCAATCATTCCTATACCGAGCATTTTGAAGCGCAGGTTAAAAAAACACCGCACGCACTGGCGCTGCGATTCCAGGATCAGGACCTGACTTACGCCGAACTGAATGCGCGAGCCAATCAACTGGCGCACCGACTCAAGGCACTGGGCGCCGGGCCGGAAGTGCTCATTGCGGTTTGTCTGGAACGTTCGATCGACCTGCCCGTTTCGCTGCTCGCGATTCTTAAATCCGGCGCCGCGTATCTGCCGCTCGATCGTTCCTATCCCAAAGATCGCCTCGCCTACATGTTGTCCGATTCCGGCGCGCGGGTGTTGATCACCACCTCGGATTTCACGAGTCAGTTGGACGCCGGCAGCGCCACCGTGATCTGCCTGAACGATCCGATGGAACAGAAGCGCATCGCAGAACATCCCGGCACCGATCCGCGAACACACGCTTCACCCCTGAATCTCGCCTACGTGATCTACACGTCGGGTTCTACCGGCGCGCCCAAGGGCGTTCAGATCACGCACCGTTCACTGCTCAACCACAACTTCGCCGTGGCAGAAGCCTACCGGCTCGGTCCGTCCGACCGTGTACTTCAGTTCAGTCCGTTCAGCTTCGACATCTCGGTAGAGGAACTTTTCCCATCGTGGATTTCCGGCTGCGCGCTTGTGATGCGATCCGACGACGACATTTCGTCGGTCCACCGTTTTCTGAGCTTCATCGCGAAAGAGAAGATCACGGCAATCGACATTCCGACCGCCTACTGGCACGAGATCGTGGATCATCTTCGAACGGAACAATTGCCCGAATCCCTGCGGCTGGTCGTGATCGGTGGTGAGAAGGCGACCGATGACGCCTGGCAGTGCTGGAAAGAACGCGCACGGGAAACCGTTCAGCTGATCAACACTTACGGCCCGACTGAGGCGACCGTATCCGCCACCTTGCACATTGCGGACCGGAATGAGAAAACGCTTCCCATTGGAAAGCCACTGCCGAACACGCAGGCGCTCATTCTCGATGCAAATCTTCAGCCGGTCCCGGTCGGCGCTGAAGGTGAATTGCACATTGGCGGCGCAGGCCTGGCGCGCGGTTACCTGAATCGTCCCGACCTGACCGCGAGCAAGTTCATTCCAAATCCGTTCCCGGAGATTGCGTCCGAGCGGCTTTACAAGACAGGCGACGTGGCGCGGTTTCGTCCGGACGGCACGATTGAATTCGCCGGAAGAACAGACGAACAGGTGAAAATCCGCGGGTTCCGAATTGAGCTCGGCGAAATCGAAACAGCCCTTCGCTCGCATCCCGCCATCAAGGACGCAGTCGTCATCGCCCGCGAAGACATTCCCGGAAAAAAGCGTCTCGTGAGCTACATCGTGCCGCGCAATGGCAACGCGCCCGGCGTGAGCGAACTGCTCCAGATGCTCAAGTCCAAGCTGCCACCTTACATGGTGCCGTCGGCGTTCGTCCCGCTGCCGTCGCTTCCAATGACGCCCAGCGGCAAGGTGGATCGAAAAAATCTTCCCGCGCCGGGCGACGATCGTCCGGAGCTGGCCGAAGAATATGCGGCACCGCGCACACCGATCGAAACGGTGATCGCCAACATCTGGAGCGAAGTGCTCGGCATCAACAAGGTCGGCATCAAAGACAACTTCTTCGATCTTGGCGGTCATTCGCTTCTGGCGATTCAGGTGATCTCCCGAATTCGCGAAGCGCTCCAGGTTGAAGTTCCCCTCGGAAGTCTGTTCACGTTTCCCACAGTCGCCACGCTCGCTGAATCGTTGTCGGAAACCGCCACGGAAACACAGCCGGTGCTTCCCGCCTCGGCAATGCAGGGAAAACGGCTGCCGCTCACGGACGCTCAACGCCGCATCTGGTTCCTCGATCATTTCGAACCGCAACAGTCGTCCTACAACATCCCGACCGTTCTCCGACTGCGCGGACCGCTCAATCTGAACGCGCTCGAACAGGCATTCACTGAACTGGCGCGCCGTCACGAGGCCCTGCGCGCGCTCTTCCCGTCGGCCAATGGCGAACCGACGCAGATTATTTGCGAACCAAAGCCGATTCAGCTGCCGGTCACAGACCTTCGGCATCTGCCGCAATCGGAACGCGAAGAACGCGCCAATGCGATGGCTGTCCAAGAAGGACGCCGTTCCTACGCGCTGTCGAGTCCGATGCTGCGGCCATTCCTCTGGCAGCTCGCCGAGAACGATCACCTGCTCCTGATCGTCACCCACGAACTCGCCTGCGACGCATATTCCGCGCGGTTGCTCGTGAAGGAACTGACGGCGCTTTACGGTGCTTTCGCCACATCCACTGCTCCGGCGCTTCCAGATCCGGCTATTCGATACGAGGACATTCCGAGCCACGTGACGATCAGTCCTGAGAGAATTCAGGACGAACTCGCGTTCTGGAAACGGGAGCTTCAAGGCGCGCCGGCCCTCCTTGAGTTGCCCACAGATCGTCCACGCCCGCCACATCAACGCGATGACGGCGCGCGACAAAACATCCGGTTCAGCTCGTCGCTCACGGCTTCATTGCAACGACTTGGTGAAGCTCATGGATGCGATCTTTTCTGCACACTGCTCGCAGGATTTCAGACATTGCTGGCGCGATATTCCGGTTCCTCCGACATTGTCGTCGGTTCACTTCTGCGAAATCGGAACCGGCCGGAACTCAACGGCACCATTGCGAAGATCGAAAACACCGTCGTGCTGCGAAACGATCTTTCCGGCAGTCCTTCGTTCTCCGATCTCTTGCGCAAAACCGGTGAACGCACCCGGACCGCACTCGCTGCCGGTGACTTTCCATTCGAACTCATTCTTGACGAATTGCGTCCGGAACGGAATGCGAGTTACACGCCGGTGTTCCAGGTGATGTTCACCTTCGAACCCGAACCTCTCCCGGCGATGAACGTCGCCGGACTCGAGTTCGCTCCGGTCGATCTCGACAACAAAACGTCGAAGCTCGACCTGCGACTGCATCTCGAACAATCGCCCGATGGACTTCGTGGATTCATTGAATACAACACAGACCTTTTCGAACCGTCCCGAATGGAACGGATGGCGGATCATTTGCTCACATTGCTTTCCGCCGCAGAGAGCGATCCGGCTCAATCGATCGCAACGTTGCCATTGATGCCTGAAGCAGAATCGCGCCGTGTCCTCAATGAATGGAATGCCACCACGCTTTCCTATCCGGCTTCCGCAACGCTCATCTCGCTGTTCGAACAACAGGCCGCTGCGACACCCCAGGCGACGGCGCTGATTTCCGGAACTGATCGATTGAGTTATGCCGAATTGAACGCTCGCGCCAATCAGCTCGCGCATCACCTGGCCTCGCTCGGCGTCGGCCCTGGCGTTCTCGTCGGCATCTGTCTCGAACGTTCCTGGCGGCTGCTCGTCGGAATTCTCGGTGTGTTGAAGGCTGGCGGCGCTTACGTTCCGCTCGATCCGGCGTATCCGAAGGAACGTCTCGCGTTCATTCTCCAGGATGCAAGGGCGCCCATTCTCCTGACGCAGGAATCGTTGCGCGGATTTCTCCCTGACAACTCGGGCCGCCTGCTCTGTCTCGATTCGGACTGGAGTTCGATTCACATCCACAGCCAGGAAAATCCGGCCTGCCGCGCGCAAAGCTCCGATCTCGCCTATGTCATCTACACATCCGGTTCAACCGGTCAGCCGAAGGGCGTTGCGATCGAAAATCGCGCCGCGGTCGCTCTGATCTTCTGGGCGCGAGAAGTCTTCAATTCGGAGGAACTCGCCGGTGTGCTGGCATCCACTTCAATCTGTTTCGATCTGTCGATCTTCGAAATGTTCGTTCCGCTCTGTGCGGGTGGAAAAGTCATTCTCGCGCAAAACGCGCTGGCGCTGCCTTCCCTGGACGCCGCGGCGGAAGTGACATTGATCAACACAGTCCCGTCGGCGATTCGCGAGCTGCTTCGCATCCGGGGAATTCCGCCCGGCGTGCGGGTGGTCAATCTCGCAGGCGAACCGCTCGCCACCTCAATCGTCAATCAGATCCATGGCGAAACGAACGTTGAAAAGGTTTACGACCTTTACGGTCCGTCCGAAACGACCACCTATTCCACGTTCACACTGCGACGTCCAAGCGAGGCGCCCACCATTGGAAAACCGCTCGCGAACGAACAGGTTTACGTTCTCGATCCCAACCGTCAGCCGGTGCCGGTTGGCGTTCCGGGCGAACTTTACATCGGCGGCGACAAGCTCGCGCGCGGTTACCTGAATCGCCCCGAACTGACTGCGGAGAAGTTCGTTTCAAATCCGTTTCAACCCGGCAGGCGCTTGTATCGAACCGGCGATCTCGCCCGCTGGCGCGCCGACGGAAATCTTGAGTTCCTGGGACGCATCGATCATCAGGTGAAGATTCGCGGATTTCGCATCGAACTGGGCGAAATCGAAACGGCCTATCGCAAGCATCCGGACATTCGCGACGTGATCGTGCTCGCGCGGGAAACTCCCGACGGACCCAAGCGGCTTGTCGGCTATCTGGTGTGTCGAAACAGAAAACGGGTTCCGTCCGATGAACTCCGACGGTTCGGAAAGGAACATCTTCCAGAATACATGATTCCGTCCGCGTTCGTGCTTCTGGACGAACTGCCGCTCACACCGAATGGAAAGGTGAATCGCAAAGCGCTGCCCGATCCTGAAGGCGACGATCGCGATTTCAGCACGCCGTGCCTCGCGCCACGCACTCCGGTTGAGGCGCAGCTTGCGGCGATTTGGCGTGAAGTGCTGCGTCTGCGACAGGTTGGCGTGCAGGACAATTTCTTCGAACTCGGCGGCGATTCGCTGCTCGCCATTCAAGTGATTTCGCGCGTTCGCGAAACCTGCAAGGTCGAGCTGCCTCTGTTCAGCCTCTTCGACGCGCCAACCATCGAACTGCTCGCCACCGGCCTCGAGTCCGGCACCTGGACACAAAATCAGCGCCCGGTTCTGCCGCTCCAGAGAATTCCGCGCGAAGGAAAGCTTCCGGTTTCGTTCGTCCAGGAACGTCTCTGGTTCCTGCATCAGTTGGATCCAGGGGACTATTCCTACAACGTCGCCGTCGCGCTGCGGATCAAGGGCCCGTTGAACACTGCCGCTCTTCAGCGCGCGTTCAACATGATCGCTGAACGCCACGAATCGTTGCGCAGTGTGTTCGCCTACGAAGACGGCCTGCTCACCCAGCGGATCAAACAGGGACAGACGCTTCCGATCGACACAACGGATCTCAGCCATCCAGCGGATCAATCAGAGACGCGACTGGAACAATGGCTTCGTCGGGAAAGTCAGCATCCCTTCGATCTCGCCGCCGGACCGTTGACGCGCATCGGCCTCGCGGCACTGAGCAAAACCGATCACGCGCTGCTCGTGGTAATGCACCACACCATTTCGGATGGCTGGTCGCTGACACTTCTCTTTCAGGAACTGGAATTGATCTATGCCGCCCTGGCCCAAAACAAACCCGCTCCTGTGCTGCCCGAACTGCCGTTGCAATACGCAGACTTCGCTGCCTGGAAACGTCAGCAGATGCAGGGTGCCTTGCTCGATCAGGAACTGGACTTCTGGAAGCGCAAACTCGCCGGCGCGCCTGATTCCATCGCACTGCCCTTCGATCGCGCGCCTTCGGAAAAGACGACCAACCGCGGCGGACGCCAGCTCATAACGTTGCCGAAGTCGATCTCGGACACGATCGCACAGGTCAGTCAGCGCCAGAACAGCACCGCGTTCACCGTCCTCACCGCCGCGCTCTGCGCCGTGTTGGAAAAATGGAGTCATCAGCGCGACCTCGTCGTCGGAACAGTCGTCGCCGGCCGCAATCGACGCGAGATGGAGAATCTCATCGGCTGCTTCATGAACTTCCTTCCGATTCGCACGCGGATGTCCGGCGAGGAATCGGGCATTGAACTGCTGGCAAAGGTGAAGGCGTCGGTGCTGGAGGCGCAGGATCATCAGGATTGCCCCTTTGAACGCATCGTCGAGGCGGTCAATCCCGAACGTCACAAAAACCAGAACCCGCTCTACAACGTCGCCTTGCTGTTGCAGAACTTCCCCACGGAAATGTTCCGCAATCCCGACCTCCAGGTGACGACCATTCCGGTCGATCTCGAAGCCGCCCTTCTGGATCTTCGCTTCGAAGCGGAATGGAACAACGGTCAGATGGAACTCGCATGCGAATACAAGAGCGACCTGTTCGACGACACCACCATTCAGGAGCTGCTCGCCTGCTATCAACAGTTCCTCGAAATCATCCTGTTCAAGCCGGAAACCAGGCTGTCTGACTTCCGGCTCCCCCAGGCACTTGATGCCCAGGCGCGGACAGCCCGAAGCCGCGACGCGCATCTCACCATCGCCGTTGCCTCCACCTTCACCGCCGAGCCGGTCGAGGATTCGCTGCGTTACTGGGCGAAGGAACTGGAGCTTCCGGCAAAGGTCGAATTCGCCGGTTACAACCAGGTGTTCCAGGAACTGCTCGATCCGGGCAGCCTGCTGAACGGAAACAGCCGCGGCATGAATGTGCTGCTGATCCGGCCCGAAGACTGGTTGAAGGACGCCGGTGGGAATGCGGACCGAAGTGCAGCGCTCAAACGTGTCGCCGGCGAGTTCGTCGATGCCGTCAAATCCGCGGCATCCCATGCACAGGTTCCAATCCTCACCATTCTCTGTCCGCGTTCAGTGGATTCGACAACCGACACTTCATTGTCCGCTGCGATCGATGAAGCCGAAGCAACGATTGCGACTGGAATGCGGAACGTTGCGAACCTGCATCTCATCACCAGTGACGAACTGCTCAGGCAATATTCCGTCCGGGACTACTACGATGCGAGTGGTGACGAACTTGGGCGCGTTCCATTCACTCCCGTTTTCTTCACCGCACTCGGCACCGCGATCATGCGCCGGCTGCACGTGCTGAACCGCACTCCGCACAAGGTGATCGTGCTCGATCTCGACAACACGCTCTGGTCGGGCGTGTGCGGCGAGGACGGTGCCGCGGGGATCTGCATTGATGCTCCGCGAAAGGCGTTTCAGGAGTTCATGCGCGCGCAACAGGAGTCGGGCCGTCTCCTTGCAGTATGCAGCAAGAATAATCCCGAGGATGTCAGCGACGTATTCGCACAACGCCTCGACATGCCGCTCCGCCACGAACACTTCGTCGCATGGAAAACGAACTGGCTTCCGAAATCGGAAAACCTCAAAGCCCTCGCGCAGGAACTGAACCTCGGTCTCGACAGCTTCATCTTCATCGACGACAACCCGGTCGAATGCGCTGAAGTGGAGGCGAATTGTCCGGAGGTTCTCACGCTGCAACTGCCGGAGGATCCGGAACAGATTCCCGCGTTCCTGCAACATTGCTGGGTGTTCGATCACACGAACGTCACCACCGAAGACCGGAAACGCGGCGAGATGTATCGCGAGAATCTTCAGCGCGAACAGCTGCGTTCGAAATCCTCCGGGCTGGCCGACTTCATCGCCAGTTTGCAATTGCAGATCGACATCACGCCAATGACCGACGATCAGCTCGCGCGGGTTTCCCAGCTGACGCATCGGACAAACCAGTTCAATTGCACCACGATCCGGCGTTCTGAAACGGAGATTCGTCAACTGTTGGCAACATCGGAGATTTTCACAGTCTCGGTCCGCGATCGCTTCGGCGACTACGGGCTTGTCGGTGTGATGATCGCGTCGGTGAAGGAGACCGGGGTGGATGTGGACACGTTCCTTCTGAGCTGCCGTGTTCTCGGACGCGGTGTGGAGCATGCAATGCTCGCTCGTTTGGGCACCCTTGCCCGCGAACGCGAGCTGGAGTGGGTGACGGTTCATTTTGTCAAATCCGAGAAGAACAAACCCGCGCACGATTTCCTCGAAAACGTCGGTGCAAACTTCCGTCAGGCATTGAATGGCGGTTTCGTTTACCGCTTCCCCGCCGCGACTGCGGCAAAGATTGCTTTCACTCCGAAAGAATCTCCTCGTGGAACGTCGAATCGCTCAGACGAGTCGGAAAAGAAAACCTCTGCTCGAACCGGTTCGCGACCGGAACTTTGCGGAAACCGGTTTCGTCGCTATCGGCAGCTCGCGTTTGAAGCCGCCGATCCCACCGCCATTCACGCCACGATGGAATCCCGCGTCACCCGTCGGACATCTCGTCCCAGCGACCTCACGCCGCCGCGCAGCGAGATGGAACACCGGCTCTGCGACCTGTGGCAGCAGCTGTTGCGGATCGAGAAGGTCGGCATTCACGACAACTTCTTTGAACTCGGCGGCCATTCGCTGCTGGCGGTCAGATTGTTTGCCGAACTGGAAAAACTGACCGGTCGGAAATATCCGCTCGTCACTGTGTTCCAGGCGCCCACGATCGAACAGCTCGCGGCTGTTCTCGATGGCAGCAACGACGCCATGGTTCGTTCGCCGATCGTTCCCGTTCAGCCGAACGGCGATCTTCCGCCAGTCTTTCTCGCACACGGTGCCGGAGGTGACGTGCTGTGGGGGTACGCGAATCTCGCCCAGCATCTTCCGCCGGATCAGCCGATCTACGGAATCAAATCGCGTGGCCAGATCGGGCTGGAGGAATTCGACACCATCGAAGAGATGGCGCGTTATTACGTTGAGGAAATTCAAAAGATTCAACCGCACGGACCTTATTATGTCGGCGGTTATTGCCTCGGCGGAAACGTCGCCTACGAAATGGCGCGTCAGCTCAAAATGAACGGTGAGGAAGTCGCGCTGGTGGCATTGATCGATGCCTCGCCGTCAAACGCCGGTTACGAAAGGCCGCAGTGGTGGAATCCGAAGTTCCCCTTCCGGTTCGCGCGGAACTTCTGGTATTGGCTCGAAGATTTCCGCGATCTGTCCTCCGAGGACCGCCGCCGATTCTTCATCCGCAAAGGCCGCATTTTCGGCCGCAAGCTGAAGCAGAAGTTTTCCGGCAGGAATGGATCGTCCGCGGACGTCGATCTCGAGGAGGTCATCGACCCATCCTACTTCCCCGAACACGAACTCAGGTTCTGGGAAATTCACCTGAGAGCGCTCGTGACCCACACTGAGAAATACTATCCGGGAACCGTGACTCTGATCCGGACGCGCGGCCAGCCGATGTTCTGTTCACTGGCAGAGGATTTCTGCTGGGGCAAGGTGGCCGGGCGCGTCGAGATCCGGCGGATTCCCGGTTCACACGAAAACATATTCATGGAACCCAATGTGAAACATCTCGCCCACGAGCTGCAGGACGCGCTCGCGGCCGCCCGGAAAACCCAACCTCGCACGGACGCTGTCGCCAACGCATGAAGATACTCGCCTTTATCTGGGAATCGTGCCGGCGAATGATGGTCATCACGACCGTCGTCGCCCTGATCAGCGGCGCTTGCAATGCAGCTTTGATCGGCCTCGTGAATCATGCTCTGACCGGCCCGCTCAGTCCCGGTGCCATCCTCATCTGGGCCTTCGTGGCGGTCGGACTCGGCAAGTTGATCAGCAACTTTGTCGCGCAGGTATTGCTCGCGAAGTTCTCGCAAACGGTCGTCGCCCAGTTGCGGCGGGATCTGATCCGCAAGGTGCTGACCGTTCCGCTGCGGCAGCTGGAGGAACTGGGCGCGCCACGAATTCTCATGGCGTTGACCGACGACGTGAACAGCATCACCAATGCGCTCCTCGCCATTCCGACGGTCACGGTGAACGTAGCCATTCTTCTCGGCGGCGCCGCGTATCTCGGCTGGCTGTCGTGGCAGGTGCTGCTCGCAGTCTGTGTCACCATTGTTCTGGGCGGGATCAGCTACCGGATGATCATGACCAGCGCGTTTCGACATCTGAACCTCGCGCGTGAACAGGGCGACACGTTGTACGAACATTTCCGGGCGCTCACCGAAGGCATCAAGGAGCTGAAGCTGCATCGGAATCGTCGGCGCGCGTTCCTCACACAGGACGTTCAGAAAACCACCGAAGCATACCAGCAGCACACCGTCGCTGCCGAAATGCGATTCATCCTTTCCCAGAACTGGACGCATTTTCTCTACTTTGCGTTGATCGGCCTGATCCTCTTTCTTCTGCCGAAACTGGTTCCCATGGACCGGCCCACGCTGACGGGATACGTGATCACAACATTGTATCTGATGGGACCGCTGTCGGGCGCATTGAGCAGTTTGTCGCTGTTTGGACGCGCGAATGTGGCCTTGCAGAAGATCGATGAGATCGGCATTGCGTTGACTGAAAATTCGCGCGAAACCTGCCCGCTTGATGCGGTCGAAGTGCCTCGCCGTTTTGAACAGATCGAACTGGTCGGCGTTTCCCACACCTACCGTCATGAGAAGGATGACAGTCATTTCGTCCTAGGTCCGATCAACCTGCGTTTGAACGCCGGCGAACTGGTCTTCCTGGTCGGCGGCAACGGCAGCGGCAAATCCACTCTCGCGAAAATCATCGCCGGTCTTTACTCACCCGAAGGCGGCGAAATCCGGCTCGACGGCACAACCATCACCGATCGAAATCGCGACGAATACCGTCAGCTGTTTTCCGCCGTGTTTGTCGATTTCTACCTGTTCCACACGTTGCTCGGACTCGGCTCGGAGGAACTCGATGCGCAGGCGTCCGAATATCTCGAACAGCTGCATCTCAGCCACAAGATCAAGGTGAACAAAGGCGTGCTCTCCACCACGTCGGTTTCCCAGGGACAACGCAAACGCCTTGCGCTGCTCACGGCTTATCTCGAAGACCGCCCCTTCTATCTCTTCGACGAATGGGCGGCGGATCAGGATCCGCATTTCAAAAACGTCTTTTACACCCAGCTGCTTCCCGAACTGAAACAGCGCGGCAAAACCGTGCTCGTGATTTCGCACGACGACAAATATTTCCACGTCGCCGACCGGGTCATCAAACTCGACTACGGCAAACTCGTCACCCAGCCGCATCTGCCCGAACCGCGGCTGGAGGCATTCGTCGCAGCCGGCGAAAATCTGAAACGCTGATTTGAAAATGGAAACCGATTTGGATCGATTGGCAATGCGGGCGCGGCCGACTGGTTCGCCCATAATGCATCAAACCTGGCAAAACCTCCTGTTCCTGCACTGGCCAATCGATCCCGCTCTTCTCCGTCCACACATCCCGATGCGCCTCGAACTCGACACCTTCGATGGCAAAGCATGGATCGGGATCACGCCATTCGAAATGACTGACGTGCATCTGACCGGCATCCCGCCGATCCCGGGCCTGGCATCATTGCTCGAACTGAACGTTCGCACCTACGTTCATCTCAATGGGAAACCCGGCGTCTGGTTCTTCTCTCTCGACGCGTCGAAACTGCTTCCGGCGCTCGCAGCGCGCGTGCTGTACATGCTTCCGTATTACACGGCCGAAATGAAATCGCTGCAGAACGTTGACGAGCATCAGTTCTTTTCAAAGCGCACAGTCGGCCCCGCGGCCGAGTTTCAGGCTCGATGGAGGACCGGCATGCGCCTGCGCGATCCCGATGCCCACTCGCTCGCATTCTTCCTTGTCGAACGCTACGCGCTGTTCGCCGGCAGCAGCGAAAATCTTACGATGTCCCGCATCTATCATCATCCGTGGATTCTGGATGAAGTTCCGGAGGTTGAATATCGCTCCAGCATGGTCGCAGCGCTGAATCTCCCCGAACCCGACACGACGCCTCTTGCTCACTTTTCGAAGTCATTAAGCGTCGAGATCTGGGAACCGCAATCCGTCTGAGAGACGTTGCTATCGTAAAAGCTTTTCCAACCACCGATAAACACGCATCGACACGGATAAGGTTTGCCGGGTTCAACTTTGAGAAATCGAGATTTCTCCAATTCATTTTTGGGAGCGCGACTGTGTGCTTCAGCTCCAGTCGCAGCAACGATCGTTTCCCTCACGCAGATTTGTCGAATCAGACGAATCAGTGAGAGGCACTGTGTTAAACAGATTCCGCCGTTACATCGTTCTACATTGCTGCGGCCGGTCTGCAACACAGCCCGTCTATTTTCAGACAGACACCGTGAAAAAAGCGCCGCCCAGCTGTTTCAATTTTTCATAGTCGCTGAGTAACGAAGCGGACCGTGCGGGCCGAATGCAATCGAGCGAAATGGTCAGTGTCAGGCGACCAAAACCTCTCATTAACACCGTGCTTCAGCGCGGTGAAGCTGGCACTGAATGAACGAGCCGTTTCAACGGCTTTGTGGACGATTCCCGCCAATGACGGCACACAGGACAAACGCTTCTCAACCACAGATTGACACCGATCGACACGGATAGGGATTGCTTTGAAGTCTGAAAACGTCGGGGACTGATTTCGATGCTGGAGAATTTGAGCGGTTCGAATTTCGCAGCATCGGTGTTCATCGGTGTCCATCCGTGGTTAACCCGCCACTCCCATCCCGCTCGGATTAAGAACGCCTGACTGTCTTGACCAGGTCCCAAACAATGTGCGGAAACTCCGCCGCCCACCAATACACGCCAAGGGGAATTGCCAGCGTCAAAATGGTTCCCGCCGTCAGACGCCAGAATTCGACCTTTTCGAACGCAGGAAGATCATGAGCAACGGAACTCCAGAACACTGCAAGAACACTGAAAAGCGCAAGCGTCACAGGGATGCCCGCAAGCGTCGGCCAGGATCGCAGTCTGCAAAGAACTTCTCCAACGAGCGTTGCCGGAAGGAAGAGAAGAAACGTCACGGCTGCGGTTCCTGCCAATAACAGCATCAATCCAACCGGATACACCGCGGGACTTCCCATCCCGCCGCCTGTAACCGATGCCCAAATAAGCAACGCGAAATAAGTAACGGTCCACAAAACGCATCCCACAACAAAGACCGCTCCCGCCGCAACAGCATGCCGGGCAACGAACGAACCGATGATTCCTGCGACGCGCATGTCCCCTTTTCTACCTGCGCCGACAATGTCGAACAACACCAACGATCAGACCAATCACAGCGCCAGCTGCAAATCCAAGCGGTCCTGTGATGAAAATGCCCAGCATTGGGCCCTGATTCGACTTCGGCATAAAAATCATTGGCCCGACAAAACCCGCGATGAAGCTGATGCCTCCAATCACAACACCACCTACAAGCGCATGCAGCATGAGCACACGATCCAGTGCAACATGACCTCGAAAAGCAAACCACCAGCACAGGCTGGCTGCCGCAAAAAAACTCAGGATGAACCCGGCCCAAAAGAGATCGAAACCGGTCCGCACGAACGAAACCGCAAGCCCGCTCAGCGGCAGCGCTGCAATTCCCGCAAAGATTCTTAACAGTATAAAGTTCGATTGACCTGATTCAGCATTCATCACTCAAAGCCAACAGCAGTTCAAAAGCCACCTTCAGAGCGGTTTTAGAAAAACTGCAGCTGCCGAGGTCAGGAAGCGGACGCTTTCCGGCGGCAACGTGTTCGACAACCACTACACGAATTCAATCGTCAGACCTTCCGCTTGCGCAACGCATACACGAGAAACGATCCCAATCCAGAGACAACTCACACGCGCACCTTGAATGCAGCGGTCTAAATCCAGCAAGGTCCAACAAAAGTAATCAACGAATGCTTAATCCATCCAATTGCTCAGGCCATCATGGAAACGTAATCTCATGGTCTGGCGTGACACCTTTGATCCGCAACACGCAACTGGTGCCCGACGAGTTGTACTCAAAACTGGCGAGAATCGAAGGGGATCCCCATCTGGATAGGTAAGGCGAAGCTCCGAAAGCGAACCGGGATACGGAGTGTGAGGAGGCCAATTCTTCAATTGCATGACAATCTCTGTAAACAGCGCATTTTCCGCCGAGCCGCGATTTGCCCGACTGAACTCACTCCAGATCTTCCACACGACAAACGCGATAACCAGCAGTCCTACGATCGCTCCCCAACGATCCGTCACTGGCGCATTTCGAGAGTTTTGCACGATTAAAACAGATTGCGGCTACCATCTCAGGCTCGTCGTATTCGACAAGAATCAGAGATCAGGATTACAGACCAGATGACAGCATTCATAGCGGCAGGCTTCTGTTTATACTTTGATTGACGGATGGTTGAGATTGAACTTCAGCGTTAGTCCGTTGGAAAACATTTTTCTCCCCCGAATCGTCAGACCTTCCGCTTGCGCAACGCATACACGAGAAACGATCCCAATCCAGAGAAACGAAAACTCGAATCCACGTGGTGTTGAATCACGTAAAACGCAAAGTAGTAAGCGCGGCAACTGGCCCAAAGCGCCAGCACCAGGAGAACAGCCACTCGAAACGTGGGCAGCTCCAGAAACAACAAAACAGACGACACGATCGCGATCAAAGCGAATGCCACCCCTTTGAACCAGATCGCCTTCGGACTCTTGAGATCTTTCATCATTTGTTCGATTGAACCCGGATACGAAACCAGGTCGCATGCCTTCTCTGCGTCTTCGAATCTTTGCGCCTTTGCGTTAAATCCGTTTGTTCTCTCATCTGCGTTCATCTGCGAAATCCGCGGATTATTCAGCGTCCGCAGATGACGCCTATTTTCGCAGATTACGACGAACACCTGCTCGGATAGCCAGTCGGAATTGGGCGCAGCGGCCGGCGTCGAATGAACCGATTCGGACGGATGATGCCTCCTGGCTGCGCAACCAGTTCCCAGGGTCAACACAGAATGGAGCAACTGAAAGTTTCCAGAACTTTTCTGAACAACAACAGGGTTCCGCCTCTCATGTGCGCGACTCTAGTTTTGCCCCTTTTTCTTTGCAAGACGGCATTTGATGACAGACGGCATTTGATGCCGCCGACGCAATCTATGGAACGGTCAGTTCGGAGACGGACGCCATGTCCGGCGAAATTACAATCATGACATAAACGCCCCGTTCTCCGTGACGTCGCAGCCTAGCTACATTCACGCGAGAACATCTCGCGCTCTTCGCGCAATATTCTGTTCCAGTTTCCTCTTCCAAGCAGGATCAACAGTTTTGAATTGCGACACGCCATACAGCGCGGCAGAGTCGGCGCATGCAGGGACGGAATCCAAAAAACAGCACACCTGTTGAAGGCGGAGTGTTGTCGCCGGAAGAAAGAACCATGGCGGACAAGGAGCCTGGAGCCGAATCTCATCGCAATGGCCAGCGGGGGAACGATGCGCGCCGTGAAGGCGAACAATCGGATGAACCCACATCGAAGTGTCCACCCGGCGTTTTGGGGTGGCATGGAATTACTTTCCCCTGTAGCTCGGACGTCGCGGGCTCAGCGGTTCAGTTCAACCACAGTGTATCCCACAATCCGCGGTCCAC
>Ga0065721_10049704_pt1 | contig 28536 bp, 33 predicted proteins | sample Mesricmetagenome_FD_59108 | JGI IMG/M metagenome (GOLD analysis project Ga0065721, IMG submission 59108) | Mesophilic microbial community from rice straw/compost enrichment Sample: eDNA_1 v2 (version 2) | ecosystem: Engineered > Solid waste > Grass > Composting > Bioreactor | place: USA: Davis...
GCCCCCTGGTCTATCAACCCATCCGAGCCGTATTTTCGGTTATCTTGGTTTGGATCGTAAACGTCGAACCAGTCCCCTCCGATGCCGACGAGCAGAATGTAATGACCGCCAGCCGTGAAATGCCCGGATCGCATCGAGGCCACGACTAGGGCTCCTGTAGCGAGTGCTGCTTTTACGATTTCCATCGTTCCCGTCTGTTCGCACGCAAGACCGTATTTCTTGGCTGCCGCGGTGTAGTAGGTCCATTTCGTCCCTTGGTCGTCTGTTCGAAAATCATTGTCTACCGCAAACTTGGCCGCCTCCGTAGGGAGGATCGATTTGCCTAGAAGCGAACTCGCTGCCATCGCGAAGCACGTCGGCCCGCATGCGGAAGTCCCGATCGTCTGCTTCGGGTCGTTTCGGATCGTGTACGGCGTGTTTTTCCAGCGGGGATCTTCTTGGCTGAAGTAGACTTTAGCCATTCTTCCCCTCCCCCTTAATATTGGCAGCTCTCTCCGCTTTGGCCTTAATCTCGGAGGCAACGTAATTGAGGATAGACTTAGGAATCCATTTATCCCAGCCAGCTCGAGCGCAATTGGCTGTCATGCTCTCCCAACTATGGTAGGCGAGCATCATTGTTAGACCGTAGAAAGCGACGCCGGGCTGATCAATATAAAAGATTGTAGAAGCCATTTTGTCCAGCAGCATCCCAATAAAGGGGATGAAGGCGAGGAATATCGTCCGGACCACTCCCGTTTGGCCATATTCGCTGCGATAAGATTCAGTCTTCTTTGCTGCAGTTATTCCTGCTAACCAGTCTGCCGCTACGATCGCAATGAAAAAAAGATAAGCCCAGAACTTACCGCTGGATGTAACATATTCGATGATCGGAGAAATGAATGCCCCCACGGTCGCGATCACTCCGTTAATTGGCTTGGCTAATGTATCAAGGCTCATTAGTGACTTGATAAATCGGTGCATGGTTTCCCTCCTGAAGATGAAGAGGTCGAACCATAGGCCCGACCTCAAAATTCCCAAACGTATGCGATTATGCAGCGAGCGGTTTTCCGTCTGTTCCGAGACCGAGGGCTTCCAGTTCGTCTTTTACTCCTGGCTGCAAGTTGACAGGAACCTGATTGAAAGATTTATAGCCTTTAACAATCAGAGTTGTGTATACTGTGACCACGTTGTCATCTCCTCTCAAGAAATATAGAAGGAGCCGGATCACGGCTCCCCTAAACATCTCTTATAATCAAGGCTTGAACATCCGCTCGAATGACTTGCGGAACATCCTCGATAGTTTTAAGCCCTTTTCTAATCAGCGTTGCATATACCTGAATCATGCTGCACCTCCTGTTGCTTGGCTGGCTTCCAGTTGAGCGATCTTCGCTTGCAACTGCTCAATGACTGTTTGTTGCTGCATAGCCAGTTCGTAAACCTCCGTAAGCCCCAGCATGGCCGCGATATTCTGCTCCTCCTGTGTAGCGCTGGCCGCGAGTTGCTGCTCGTAGGCGTCAGCGACACCGAGTAACGCCGCGTCGGTATTCGTTTCAAGCGTCTGGAGGCGTTCTTCCTCCAGTTCCTCCGGAGTCTTAGGGATCGGTAGTGCCTGATAGGCTTCCCATGCAGCTTGAAGCTCCTGCTCGGTAGGCTTCGGGACATCGTTTCCGTTCGCGTCTTTCACGTTCCAAGTTACGATATATGGCACGCTGGGGAGCCATTCAAACTCTACGCCCTCGGTCATCTCGCTCGGGTTTTTCTTCCGGTATTCGAAGTGAACGCCCTCGATCCAATCTTCTTGATCTACGCCTTCGGCATCGGGAAGCAGATATTGCTTCGTAGGATGCTCAGCCACTAATAGATGAAATACCGGGCCGTCGTCCTGTGCCGCGAAGTCGGTCAGCGGATTCGCTTGAGGATAAAGATTCATGATTGCTAGTGCTAGGTTCATCTCTTAAGCACCTCCTGTCTAAGCGATTCGAACAACTTCGAAAAAGCCTGTTGTTCCATCTTGATAACTAGGCAGGGTGCTTCCTAGTTGATGAATCAGATAAATTTCCAAGAAGTCCCCTGCGAGAAGCCGTATGGTTCCTGATCCTGCAATTGTTACTGTACCAGAAGAGCCGGGACGCATATGATTTAATGTTCGATCGGCAGAGTTGTTCAAAAATAATTTTAGAACGTACTCCACCCCTGAAACATTCGGTGCTAAACCAATACCGGCATGAACCTGATAAATACCTGCTTGAGGCACTGTAAACCGCGATAGAGTTGCGTCGTAGTTGCCTAAATGATCGTATTCCTCAAAGGCGTACGCCACTTTCGTCCAAGTACCTGTAGGGAAGTTTTGAATCGCCGAAACTTTCCCCCTAGCCGCAGGTCTATAATCCCTCGTGTTTTCTCCCCAAGGATTGAGAACACCAAACCCTCGGTTGACAATACCCCGGTCAATCCAGTCGGCCCCTGCTGCAGTCGGTACGTTTCCGTTTGTGTCAACTCGACCCCCACTTTGTGCGTATATTGTGCTGGCATTACCCGAACCTGTGCAATTATATCCGTATACATGAGATCCCGGACCTATCGCTCTGAATGCCGCCTGCCTATTACTGATAACACAATTGTCAGCAGTTACGACAGCATCCTCTGCGGCTTCGAAAGCGAAGTTTGCCGTCGCGCTTACAGTGGTATTGAATTGAACACATCGGACGTATGACCTAACGGCGTATACGTTATTATTTGTGGAAACATTCGTCATACCTTTGATATTGATATTTATTCTATTATTGATAACTATCCAGCCGTTCATTTTGACGTTTGCTGGGGTTGTCTCATTGCCGACAATCTCAAACCCGCCTTTACCGTGAAACCCATCGATCCATACCTGTTCCGGGTACGTGCCGTCTGCAATATCAATGGTCACGGTATTGTTAACCATTTGGGGAATGGATGCTATTGCACCTGCGATCGTCTTTTTCGCCTCTGCAGCCGTGTTAGCAAACCCTGTGTTAGCGTCGTTTCCATCCGGGCGGACCCAAATAGTAAACGCGTCGGTTGTACGCTTCGGAACCGTTACCACGTTGATATCTGCGAATGTCGGACTACTCGTCGTGTTGACAGCCTGATTAAGCCGGCTGTTCACCGTCTCCAGACTTATAGCCGGAGCCGTATGCCAGTCCGCCTTTCCAGTGACCGCTCGGATCATTGCCCCGATCTTCGAGAAAAGGTTCGTCACCGTATCCGTGTCCGTTGTTCCGACCGCTATTGCATCATTAATCGTTCGATTGCCAATCTTGGCGTCTGTGATGCCGCCATCCTTGATCCGGATCGTTTTTCCCGAAAACTCGAGCGTCGTTCCGTCTGGCGGAGCTCCCGCCTGAGAGAATGTGAGAGTCGTCGTGCCTACCGTAATCGTCCCCGTTGTCGTAAGTCCCCACGACGTTGTTCCATTCGCCGTCCCCTCGGCTACACGAACAAGCATTCCCGACTTGAGTTTCGCCGCCGTGTCTGCATCGTTGGCCCTGGTCCATGCCGCCGATGCTACCGTGTATATCCCGTTTTGAGATCCGGTCGTCTGATTCTTAACGAGGACTCGATCGCCAGCAACGACGGCAATTCCGTCGATCGTTTGCGTTCCCGAGAGCGTGATATTCGCCGTAGTCGCTACACGAACCGGCGTTGGCATGCTTGTCTCATCGACATAACCCTTCGTCGCAGCGTCGGAGTCCGCCGATGGAGCTGCGAATTTCGCACGTCCGGACGAGTCGCGATGGACGAGTCGGCTCGCTGTCGCTGCATCCGTTGATCCGTGGATACTTGCCGCCGTTATGTTAGAGTGCATAGTCAAGTTCGTTTGAACCGCATTCGCCTTCGTCGTCGCATCATCGGAAGCTGCGGCAACGGCAGCCGCCTGAGCTGCATTTGCCTTCGACGTGGCGTCATTAGCTGCAGTAGTAATAGCAGCATCAACGGTATCTTTACGGGCAATGTCTGCTGCCGCAGAAGGAGCAGCTATTTGCGCTCTTCCGGATGCATCCCGCTGAATAAGCGCGCTGGCGGTTGCTGAGGACGTCGCACCATGAATGCCTGTAGTGGCGTCAATATGGGTTTTGGCAGCCGTTAGCGTTGTTGGTGGGGCAGTTCTCCAGGTTGCCGTTCCGGTAATCGCCTTAATCATATTGGCCAGCCATCCGAACAACGTCGTCACAGTACCGCTGTCGCCAGTCGGAGCCGTCGCGTCGCTAATGGCGCGGTTACCGATAATCGTGTCCGTCGCGGCGCCAGCGCCGCCGCTCTGCGTGAACGTGATGGCAGTCGTGCCGAGAGTCACAGCTGACGTGTTGCTCATGTCAAAGGTCTTGCCGCCCCCGGCCGTTCCCTCGCGGACGTATACTCTAATGCCTGCCGCGATCTTGGCCGTCGTATCGGCGTCAGCGGCTCGTGTCCAAGCACTTGCTGCCGCGACGTAGATGCCGTTCTGGCTGCCGGTCGTCTGATTCTTGACAAGCACTCGATCCCCTGCCGCCAGTGCGACACCGTCGATCGTCTGCAGCCCGGACAGCGTAATGTTGGCCGTCGTCGCGACACGGACGGCGCCGTCGACCAATTTGGCTTGGATGGCTCCGTTGAGATCCGCGTAGCCGGCTTTGTCCAGGTCGAGAGTCTTGATTCCTTGCTCGATTCGGTTAAGGTCCGATTCCGTAACCGTATCCCCGAATTGCCAGTTTGTTTTGCCGTTGTAGGCCATTATTCCGATACCTCCTCTACGGTTATTGCATGGCGCATGATCGTGTCTTCCACGATCGGCACGTTGACCGTTCGGGAGCTGACCACGGCGCCGGTTGATGATTTAAGTTCCATTTTCGAAACCGTGGCAACGGTCCCCATTGGGACAAGATATTCCAGCGTCAACACGTTCTCTGCCGTCTCCTTAAGCAGAAAGCTAGAGATCTCAACCGTATCGTTCAGCACGACCTTGGCGATCTTCGCGTTCGTATATGCGGTCAATTCGTTCAGGTAGGATTGAGCAATCATAGCGATACTGCCTCCCTTCGAATTGCAAATGGCGTCTTGCCGACTTGCCAGCTTCCCAGCTTCGTCCGTCGTTCTAGTCCGATCGCGAAAGCCCGATCCGAGATACCCAGCCTTTCGGCCACGAAGGTTTTAGGCTGATAAATCAGATTCGCCGGCCTGAGAAGATTGACCGTGTACTCGATTTCCCTCAGCACGGCCGCATTCTCAACCCCGACGCTAATTCCGAGCACATAGCTAACCGGATCGACTTCGACGAGCACGAGCCCCGGCACGCCGGCGATAAAATCGAGCTTCTGCTGAAGATACCTCTCGGTAAAAGGCGGCTTGGTCGTATATCGGTTGATGATGCGCGTTCTTCTGAAATTTAATGTCTCTGCCGTAGGATCGGCGACGATCTCCAGCATGCGCTCCCGTCGCCTCACCGCTTCCTCCGAGCTGGTCAGAACGAATTGATCGTCGAAGAGTCGATTAACCGCCTTTTCCAAAGCAGCCAGCTCTGCATCCTCCGTCCCGGTCAGCTCGACAAATTCTGCTATATCCCGATAAAATGTCGGGAGAAAAGTCATCAAAGGCTCACTCAAGAAGCGTCACCATCCCCGGCACCGGAATTTGTTCATTGGTCAGCGTTATGTTGGCGGCCGAGCCATTAAGCGTAGTCCCCGATACGTCGGCAATGCCTTCCACGCCGAGCATTCGGGCTTCCATGGGAGAAATTCGGACAATCGTCTGGTCTACCGATGACCAGGATTTGCGCAGGGATAGTAGATACTCTTCTACTGCCGCTACTAAAGATTCGCGAACCTGTCCAATCGTAAAGCCGCTCTGCAGCGTCACGGTTGTCGAGATATTAACGGTGACCGGCGCCGCGCCGACAACGGTCACGCGATGGCCGATGGGAGCCATGCCTATTCCTTCTCCGCTATTAACCACGGGATCCATTACGGTTTGAACCTCGTTTACGAGAGCCGACGGGGGGGCAGCGTAATTGCTGTCCAAGATCGTTAGTTTGACTGTTCCTCCGCCCGCCCAAGCCGGGAACACCTTAACCCCGCCTACGCCGTTCAGATCGCCGACCTTCTGCAGGTAGTCACCAACGTTGCCGCCGAACGGCTGCGCGTTGATCTCTGTCAAGAAACGCGCCCGCAGCGATTCATCCGTCTCTTCATCGGTACCGGGAATGCGAACGTCCGCCAGTTCCCCGCGCGCTAGTCCTTCGACGTAATCGATCGGCAATAATGGACCGAAATATTGGTTGCCGATAATCCCGGTCGATTCGCAAGTCAACTCATAATTCCCGAGCGACAATCGACCGGATACGGCATAATTGACGCCGGATATCGAGAAGCGGGTGCCGACGGCTACATCCATCAACGCATGGCTTGCGTCATAAAACAATCCCAAACGCTTCGCCACCGTTGCCGTCTTGCGAATCGTTCCGTGTTCCGCCGTACGCCTGGTCAGAAACTCTCCGCTTGCCGTATCCGCAAAAGACAAGTTGTAATTGATGTCTATCTCGGCATAAATTTGCGCAAGCTCTAATGCGGCCGGCGCAAGAGCGTCGAAGATAACCGAGCCTTCTCGTTTGTCGATGTCATTCGGAACCCTGGCCAACATTCTCTGGAGAATCGTCTCGTACGTCTGCGCCTCATACATTTACCTTCACCCCTTCCTTGAATGAACCTTGATCCGTAACGACGGTAAAAGTCGCTAAAGCACCATCTCCGCTGTCCGTAATCGACATATCGGTTATTTCTCTTATCCGGTCATCCTGCAGCAACACCTCTTTGATCCGCCGACCAAGCTCGGAACGTACGACTCCCGGCGATCCTCCTAATAGCCTTGTCGCCTCGGAGCCATAATCGGCGCTGTAAATCATGTAGTCATATCGTTCGGTACTCAGGATTTTGAGGACGGCTTGCCGCACCGCATCGAGGCCGTCGATCGTGCCGCGTGCGCGCTGCTTGTCCAAATCGAGACGGTACGTTCTGCTAGGCGGCCGGATCTCCTGCAGTTGGTCAGAGCCAATCTGCCCCCCTGTCGGAATCATGTCTCCACCGCCCTGTCCAAGATCAGATATTGGTTGCCGCCCTGTACTCGCAGCAGAATAAGCTTATCGCCCGTCTCCAGCCGTTTGCGTATGAGCAGCTCCTCGATTTTATACTCGGTCAACGACTCGGGCACGATCAAAAAATCCGCCGTGAGCGTAAACCGTTGATCGACGGTTACCTCAAGCGGATCTACTTTGACCACTGTCCCCGTTAGGATGGCAACAGGCTGCGATGCCCCTACCGCTCCCGCACCTGCTTGTTTAATTACTTGCAGCAATCGGCTCATGATATCACCTTCAACGTCAGCGACATCGTATGGTCGCCATCGAATTTATGATTGCACTCGTCGACCAGCATCGGTTGATTGATCCCTAAACGATCGATAAAGATACGGACATAGCTGCCAGCGCGAACCCGGATATCGCCAATAGCCTCGATTCTCAGGGATTTGGACTCGCGATTCTTGAGCGTAATCAGAGTTTCGAGCATCTGACTGATTTGGGCGGAGTTCATGCCTTCGTCAGCCGTCTGATACAGCTGCAGTCGCCCCCACTTGGCCATATTGGCGCTATCCTGGGCGAGATAAACGTCGCGCCTGTTCGTCGATTTGTTGTCTTGAACGATCTTGATACGGTTATACGTGTCGCTGTCGATCGATACGGCGTAATCGTAATCGGTCATTAAGCTCTCGTCCCCGAAGTAAAAGTCTGTAAGCGGCTGAGATACGTTCGCGAGAGTCAAGCCTCCGAAGTCATCGTAAAGATAGAAATTGCCGTAACCGTTGATTAGCGTGTAATCAAGCGCCTTGCACATCGTGTCGAGCAGCTTCTGCCCATCGGCTACCAGAGAGGGAATCTTGTATTTCGTATCCGCCAGTTTACCCAGCTTCAGGCCCGAATCCGTAGCAATCTTTTGAATAATTTCCGTCGCCGTTTTGCCGGTGAAGACATAAGTATCATTGGCCATTAAATAACGGATTTGATCGTACGCTTTGATACGGATTTCCTCGCCTGCGCCATAACCGATCTCAAAAACATAACCGTAAAAGACATTTGTCTGATCCTTGCGGACTTGGATAATATCGCCGTTGCTAATCGTAAAGCTCTTGTCCCCGTAGAACCTGTTGTTATCGATTAACGTAAACGAAAGAGTGCCTGCCTTGCCGATTCGGGCGGTTTGCCACTGCAGATCGGCGACAATCTCCGAGATGTCCCATACCCTTCCGTTTTTTTTGTCCAGCATCACTTCAAGCTGCATTCCTTCGCCTCCTAAGACGGCAGTTTCAGGATGCGCCCGATCTGAAGCGTCTTGAGCTGAGCATCCGAAATTCCGTTTAGCTTCTGAATCTCGCGCCAACGTCCGCTGTCTCCGAGAACCTTCTGGGCCACCTTAAATAAACTGTCCCCCGCAACAAGCGTGTAAGATTTGGGAGTCTGCTTCTCGTCAGGTCTCACCGTCTTCGTCGCTTTGATGGTACCCGCACTTGCTGAGTCATCGCTCGACAATTCTACCTTCTTGGCGGAATAGAATCGGTATTCCTTAAGCTCGAGCTTGTACTCGATATCGCCGCCGCTGCCCGCCACCTCCGACCATTCGAAGGACTCGATGCTCGCCGCGGTATTGACCTGGTAGGCATCCGACGTAAAGATAAACCGGATCGGGATTTTCGAAGCCAGCCAGCTCTCGATTCGTTGAACGTACCATTCCGGTTCAAAATAGGACGACTTATTATCGCTCCCATTCTGGAGATCGGGTTCCCGATAAGTCCGGGACGGGTCAATGGGAAAAAAAGAGGAGAAACGGATCTCTCGCAGCGACCGATCCTTGATTACGCTGATTTCTCCAAGCCCGACGATGGTATAAGTGCTACTTCCGCCGTCTCCCTTAAACTCGATGGATTCCGGCAAGACAGGCAGCTCGAAGAATTCCAGTCTGTTGTTATAGCTGAGTTCCATGCTGTACGGCATCAAACATACACCCCTTCGGCGCTGCTAACGATCGCAACCTCCAGATGCTCGGATAGCCTCGAGATCAGCGAATCCACATCCGCTTCCTTGGTCACATTGCCGGTCCTTACGTTTACCGTCGTTTGCGGCTGCAACGTCACAAAATTCTGAATATTTTTGAGCTCTGCCAGCTCCCTCATCATCTTAAGGTCTTCGCTGCCGATGTCGACTTTATCGTTAATTTTCCCGACTTCGTTTACTCTATCGATATTTGCGGTCGTATTGGCGGTCGACCAGGCATCCCCTGGTTGCTTGATGCTATCCAACGCGTTCGACGTTTTGCCGAAAAGCCCTTGCCCATACTTATCGCCGGATTGGTAAGCGTCTATGATGTCTTTCTCTTTCATCCGATACTTCGAAGAGTCCCATAAGTTCTTATCCGTTGTCGGAGCTTCGAGAGAATCCATCATGGTCTTTAACCCGTCCGATAAGGCATGAACATTGTTCGTGTTTAGCAAGTTGACCGGCTTAATATTACCCATGCCCGGAATTTTACTTATCGCTTTTAGTAGCATATTAACGCCGCCGATCGCACCGTTAATTCCCTCGAGAATAACCTTCATGAATCCTCCGGCGAAATTCTCCGTTCCTCTAAGCATGTTGAATAGATGGCCCATAAAAAACATCGCCAAGTCGTAGAACAGCTTATTAACCGTGTAGATGGGATCGATAAAGAGATTGACGAGGAATTCGGCAAAGGAAAGGAAGCCGTTCCATATAACAGCTACCCCATTCCATATAAAAGCGAATAGCGCATTAAAGAACCCCATCACCGCTCCGACGATCTGCTGCGTCGACACTCCGAAGGAATTAAGCACCCCAATTAGTAATGCTATTACTCCGATAACAGCCAGAATGGGCCATGATGCCGCCGCCCACATGATAAGCCAATAGCCGGCAAGCCCTAACACGACGATTCCGACCGCCATTAAGACGTTTCGGACGATATTCATGTTGTCGAGAATGAACTGGACTCCGGCCGCGAAAGCATCGGACACGAATCGGATGCCCGCCGTTAAGCCGTCAAAGAATCCTTGGCTTTGCGAAGAACCGAGCCACTCCACGAGCTTCATGACGGAATCCGTCACCTTCTGAAGGGGACCGTTCGCGCCATTAAGCGACGAAACCCATTCTATCGCTTTGTTTTTGCCTATTGTCATCGCTTGGCTGAACGTGACCGGCATCTTCGTAAACATGGCATGGATGTAAGCGTCTTGTCGCGCAAAAGCCTTTACGATCTTCTCGGAGGTTAGTTTACCGTCGGAGGCTAGCTGCTCAAGCGATCCCCGGGCTACTCCCAGCCCGTCCGCCAACACCTTCGTCATTAGCGGTGCCGACTCCGTCAAGGTTTGAAGCCCGTCGTTTTGAAGCCCCCCGCTCGTCATGGCCTGCGTCATTGTCGTCATTGAGCTTTGGCTTTCTTCCGGAGAGGTTCCGCTTGCGACTAATAGTTTGTTATACCGGGAAGTAAAATCCAGCAGTTCCTGATTGCTCTTGAAGGTACCCTTATTCGAGGATCCCAGTTGGGTGATCATGGTTGCCGTGTCCGTATAAGACTGGCGAGAGCCGTTAGCGACGTCCATTACCTTCCGTTGCAAGTCGAGCTGAGATTGAGTGCCGTCATTGACCATTCCCAATCGCGCGTTGACTCTGGCGATTTCGTCGGACCATTTGACGAAGTCGACCGCTTTCTGCAAGCTGGAAATCGAGAAGATCTCGCTCGTGATCGACTTCAGATTGCCTAGCAGGCCTTCGGACGAGGCTTCCTTTTCCCCGGTGCCGTTCTGCTTTTGCTCTTGGCCCTCCTGTTGTTGCCCGACATTGTTCGCGCCCTGGCCAACCGTTGGCGTTTGGATCAGTACAGACTCGGCAGAGCCCTTGCTCGTTCGGCCCAGTTGCCTCACGGCAACCAATAATTTGGAAACGAGCCGTTGCGTATTGGCGAACATTTCATTGAGCGAGCTCGGGAGCTCGATGTTCAGCTTTACATCCATCTTACTGAGCTCTTGGTTAATTCTCGCCAGCGCCCTTGGCGCTTCTTGCAGAGCCGGAGTGGGATCTATTTGTATCGTGATCGGTCTTTCAAGCTGCCTCCTCATGTACTCATGTATGATAACGATTCTCTTAATGCCGATATAGGTTCGATTTAGAACCTGGTTATAGCGATCGATTAATTCGAAGCCTTCGTCGATGGTGGCCATGCTCGCCACCTCCCCCATTAAGATGAAAGACGCGGCTTCTCCCGTAGAAGAAGCCGCGCTTTCGATAATGGCATAGAAAACCTATGCTCTTCTGGATTTGCGTTCTTTTCTTTCTTTCTCGACGCGAACGTCGATCATGGCGAAGATGGCCGCTTTCTCGCGGCGGCTCAACTTCACCAAATGATGCGGCATAATGTGAAGCTCGTGGAGGGCGTAGTAAGCATAATTCGCTTCCCCGTCGCCCTCCTTGATCAGTTTTTTACCTCGTCGACGAGCTCCGACATGTCCTTGTCGTAGCCGTTTAGCTCTTGAACCTTCTGGACCAAGCCGACGTATTCGCCCGCCAGCAGCATCTTGCGAAGCAGGGAATCGGCCCCGATGACCCCGTAAGACTTCTGCAGTTCGGCATCCTTGAGGTTGGGGTATACGATGCAAGAAACTGCGACCTTGGCCAGATATTCCTCGGTCGAAATTTCGGTCACGGTTTGTCCGCCCTTGCCTTTATTGCGTTTGGTAGCCGCTTTGCGGCACTCTTCGTCCTCTGCAGCTGAGATGCTGCGCAATTGCCAAGAGATCGGCAAGCCATCCTTCCCTTTGAATCGGTCGGAGACGATGAACTCTTCCGTCGACTCCGCCGCGGCGTTCTGTGCAAAAAATGCGCTTAAGTCGCTCATTTAAATTAGCCTCCTTAGTATTTACCCGTTAATCTGCCTGAAATCGGAACCGATCTCGTAGCCCTCGAAAGTGAATTCCATCTCTTCTTCGAGCGCTTCGCTGTCGGTATCCAGCTTGGCTGCAATAACCTTGTTGAGATTTACATTCATGAGGGTAATCGTCTGCATGCCGACGCCGGAATTGGGGTCTTCATTGATGACGGTGATCGTGAAATACGTGTCGATGCCGCTCTTGACATAGTCCAGCATCAGGTGACGGAATCTCGACGTCATATAGTAAATCGTCATCGTTCCGCTGCCGGACCAGCCCGTCGCTTTATGCTGCGTTCCCCGGCGACCGAGCGTTTTGATCTCGGCCTTCGTTTTCTCGATCGTGGCTTCAAGCGTCTTGACGTAGAACATCTCAACGTTCTCACCGTTGATCGTTGCATATGCCCGGCCTTCTTGGCCGTTGATCGTATCGCGAGCTTGGAGGTAAGTCATCTTACTTCACCTTCACTTTCATGTAAATTTTCTCGATCGCATCAATCGGTTGCACGTTAAGATCGACATACACGCTGTCGGAATCCGTGCCGGCAACGATCGTGACATCCGTTTGAGAGTCGAAGTTCTGGATGGCTCCAGCATCTTGCAGAGAATTGAGATAAGAGATCATCTCTACCTTGAGCAGGCTGCGGCCGTCGGCGTCGTTGTTGACCTTCCCGAGGTAGTAGCTCTCGAAGATTCGCTTGAAATCGTTGCCGATTCCGTCGAGTACGCGAATAACTCGGTTCTTCGAGAATTTCTTGCCTTTATCGACCGTGAAGCTGGTCAGGCTGTTGATGTCCTGCTCGACGATCGCCTTCCCGCCGCTAGCCGTAAACAGGAATTCGCCCGCTTCCAAGCCCACGATCGTCTGCGAGTTGGTATACCGAGGAGCGGCATCCGTTGCATCGTCATAGGCCTGATAGGTCAGCGACTCGGCAATGGTTGCCGCAGCCGTCGCTCCCGCGACCCAAGCCGTTGCCTGAGCGGCCGTCAGCGTCGTGCCGTCAGCCAGAATAACGCCATTCTTGACGCTGATGACGCCTTCGTGATCCGCGGTTGGATAATTCTCCAGAACCGCCTGAATTTTCTTCCCTTCGTCTTCTCTTAGACGCCGAGCAAACGCCGAATAGACGCCTTTTAGCGTACTGTCCGTCGAAGGCAGGGCCACCGTCTGGAACTCCTGCAATTCAAGCGCTCCGAGGAAGTCCGTGTGGTCCGCGTTCGTTGTCGTGCCGTCCGATCCGTCGGTCAAAGAAGCGCCCGCAGTGACGGTAAGCGTGCCGCTGCCCGACCACGTTACCCAAGCGTTATCTTTGAGATCGGCGATCGCCGAAACCATTTGCTTATCCACTTCGCTTCCTTCCAGCACGGTAATGACGTCAAACTTCGCGTTGTCGTCGACGTTCGTTTGCACAATAATCGTTAGATCGTTTCCGCGAGTACCGCCATACCGGGCAGTTGCCGTAAGGCCGCCGATCGCCGTGCTTGCCGCCGTACCTTCATTAAGACGATAAAGGAGCAGCTGTTGAGCCCGCTTAAGCGCCTCGCGAATCAAAAGCATCTCTTCCGAAGCGATATCATAACCCAGAAGCTCCTTCACGTCGTCTCCCGCGTTGATTCCGATGATTTGTTTGCTCGGCCCCCATGACAGCGAAAGGGCCGTCGCCGTTACTCCGCGTTCTCCCAATGCTCCCAACGTTCCGCCGTCGCTTACGAAGTTGATATAAGCGCCGGGGCGCACCTTATTTTGAGCGATCCAAGTTCCTCCTGCCATTTCACTCCACCGTCCTATGTTCGAAATCCGCCATTAAGCGGTCAACCTTGCTTAGGGAATATGTTTCATAATCATTAAGAATGGCGTTAAGCACGTCTTTCTGTTGCGGCGTGAACCGATCCGCGGCTAGCAACTGCTTCTTCGAATAGCCAGGCTCCAAAGATTCCGTCCCGAACGCAGTTGCCGAGTTTGACGTTTCTACAGCGGTCGCCGCGTTCCCAGCGCTCTTTCTAGTGCTCATTCGACCCTCTCCTTAAAAGAAGCCGATCCCATTAGAGGTGCCGGCTCCTTTGTTTTGAATAAATGAATATCAATAGTAACCATGAAGCGAAGGACGCCTTCGGCCGTTTCGAACCTCATCCCTTTGCCGCGCAGATTCCCCGAATTCAAACGAATTTGCTCCAATGACTCCGTCAGCCGCTCGGCGACATCAAGAATCTCTTGATTGGCTCCTTCAATCGAGGAAGGAAAATACTGCACTTCATAGCTGTGAGAGCGAACGTAACGGCGTCCCATGATACGCGAATGAACGACAGGAAGATCTTTGACGAAGAAAAAGGGTCTCGCTTGTTCCTGGGGAATCTCTTCCGCCAGTATCGGCATTCCCGGAAAAGCTTCGCCGATCGTCCCGATGACCGCCTCGCGCACCTCGAATATCGTGGCCATTTTCTCACCTCAAGCTCTCGGAGATAAATAAAAATGCCTTGCTCGAGCGCAGGGCTTCGATCTGGTCATCCAATCCGGAACGCACGTTGCCCGATTCGTCCCATTCGATTTCGGTCTTATCGATCAACCCGATAACGATGTTCGGATCGTGTGCCTTACCGATTAAAGCCTGCTTAAGTGCGGCGTTGAGCTTCAGATCTATCAGCTCCGCCTCATAGTTCTCCGCAGCTGACTCGATGCCCGCAAGCAGCCTTGTCATCCTCGCCTTAAGAGAATGGACATCGGCGAGCGCTCTTCGAAGCTCCTCGATCTGCTTGTCGCGCTCCTTCAGCGTCTCTTCCGCGACCCTCCGCGCTTTGTTCGCTTCGTTGAATTTGCCTTTCGGAATCCAAGTTCCGTCAGAGACGATAGCGATCTTATGCTTCTCGCCCGACTTCGCGAGAACTTGCGCATGAAGTCGTTCGCCTAGCAATTCCAGCAAGTCCATTCGTAACACGCTCCCGTTTGGTTTATATGGCGCAACCCCGCCGCGGGCAGCCGTGATGCTCCGGCCAACGAGCGTTGAGTCCCGAATGCCTCATCCGGATCCCGAAAAACAAAAAGACGACCGTCATTCCCTTGGGGAATCCGTCGCCCTTTTCTTTCACGTTATCATAGTATCACGGAAAATGAGGCCGAAAGTGACATCAATGCGACAATAGGCTTTATCCGTTACCTCCATCCGATCTTATGGGCGATGGCCGCGATAATCTCGTCTCTCCATCGCATGGCCTGCCGAGCGCTCACGTTTATTTCCATCCCGATTCCCTCCCATGTCAAGCGTTGAGTCCTGGACCAATACTTCAAATGAATCAGGCGCTGCTTCTCTTCCGGAAGCCTCTCCACGATCGATTCGATGGCATCGACGATTGCTTGCAGCTGTTCCAGCTTCTTATGGCTGGTAAGAAGGACAGCCTTGCGGCCCGTTGGATCTCCGGGCAGATTGCCTCGTCCACCGCCGACATTCTCGTCGTCCCCTCGTCCTCCGCCGCGAAGAATCTCGTTTCTTAATACGATGATTTCTTTGCGGGTGTCATGATAGCAGCCTAATTCGGATTCCACGTGTTGAAAAGTAGCTTTGTGCAGCTTCATCAGTTCGGACACTGCTTTCACCTCTTTTTTCGGAAGTCGTGCGACGAACCGAAGAAAACCTCTCCGGTCAAATATACGTCACAACGTAATTATTAATCTAAATTAAATACGATGTATCGTATTTTGTCAATATTTATACTCATTTTTCTACGACACATCGAATAAACCCTTATTTACATTCCCGATTTTATGAATTAATATGAAATCAAAATTACGTTGGAGGGTAACTCGATGTCGTTAACAAATAAATTAGTCGAGCTCATGAACGAACGTGGGATTAATCGCTCCGAGCTAGCTAAAGGAGCCGGTATCCCCTACACGACAATAGTTGCTCTTTTCGAGAAAGGATCGGAAAACACAAAGTTATCCACTTTAAAGAAGCTGACGACTTATTTTGGAGTTAGCCTGGATACGTTAGCCGGCGAACCGGAAGAAATGAGTCGAACCGATCCCGCGCATCGCGAGAAAGAAGAATGGACCGAGGAGGAAATCGAGGAGATTAAGCTATTCAAGGAATTTCTTATGCAAAAGCGCAAGAAACAGGAATGACTCCGGTAATAGACGGGATTTTATCTTGACCGGAAATCAGATATAATTTGAAGTTGAGGTGATCCCTGGTGAACTCAACCCCAGATTGGTTTCTCTATTTCATAGGGTTCTGGACCATCGTGCTCGTCGCCTTCATGAGCATCGGAGGCTTTTTCATGTTCCGCAAGTTCCTGAAGGTGCTTCCCAAGCAAGACGGCAAGTCCAAGCTCGATTGGCAGAATTATTGGGTCGAGCGCAGCCGTCCTCTCTGGACCGAGCAATCGAAGCAACTGCTGGATAAGCTGGCGTCTCCGGTTCCTTCGGCTTTCCGGGACATCGCCAAGCATTCCATCGCGGCGAAAATAGGGCAGTTGGCCGTCGAAAGCGGAGCGAACGAAGTCACGGAAGCTCATTGCATCGAAGGATACATACTGGCAACGCCGAAGCGCGATCATAGCTTTCTGATCAGCTTCCTGGAGGAGAATCAAATCGACTATTCCTCTTATCGCCATCTGCTCGGCTAACGCGATTTACGACTCGGGCTGTCCTAGACCTAAGGCTGGATTCCCGATAAACGCGACGAATTTCGAAACCTTTGGTCCATCTTGTCGTCTAACCTCTTGAGGGAGCTCTGCCACAGCTTGGATTTACGCATAACTCTTGGAGGTGTTCACCCATGAAACGACTCGGCAAAAACACGGCATGGACGATAGGTCTTCTATCTATGCTTCTGCTAGCCAGCGCTTGCAGCAACGACAATAACAACGCGAAGAACGCCAACGCGACCCCTAGCGCCAGCGCAAGCTCGTCGCCTACGGAATCGTCAAGCGCTTCTCCGGAGGCCAGCCCTTCGGCGTCGCCTTCTTCTACCCCGTCCGAATCCCCGTCCGCTTCTCCTTCGAACGAAGTGAAGAAGCTCGAGGGAAGCGGCGTATACAACGGTCAAGTGGACAACCATTCGATCGAAGTGGAATTCAACGGCGAGCCGACGGTGTTCCAGATCGACTCCGACGTCTCGGAGAAGATCTCCGATTGGGACGAAGGAATCAAAGTGAAGTTCGAATATACCGAAGAAAGCATCGACTCCGGCGGTCAGACGCTGAAGCAGTTAACCATCGTCACCATCGAGAAGCAATAGTCAAAGAAGGAGTGCGTGCCCATGCGCCTAATGCTATGCGGCGGAACAGGGTTTATCGGGAACGCCCTCGCGCAAGCTCTGCTGGAACGCGGAGATGAGGTTTGGATCGTCACGCGCCGATTGCCCGCGACTCCCGTCGCGGGCTTGCTCTATGTGACCTGGGAGGAATGGTCCCAGCAGCCTTGGCAATGGAACGGAATCGACGCGATCGTCAACTTGGTCGGCGAAAGCGTCGGGAAGAAATGGACGGAGGAGCGGAAGAGACAGATTCTCGTCTCTCGCACGTTAACGGCTCTTCGCATCGAAGATATCGTACGGAGGATGGATCAGCCCCCGAAGGTGCTCGTGAACGCATCCGGCATCTCTCTATACGGTCACTCGTACTCTCCTCTTATTAAGAGGAAATCGATCTCCTTGCGTTCCAAACTCTCTGTTAAACGCTCCTTGTTCAACATGAGGAAGGAGCGCGAAGCCGAGGACGATCCGCTTCCGGAAAGTTCGATTCCAAGCGCGCCGGAGCCGAAGCATGAGCCGATGACGGCAGAACGCGCCGGCATTCGCGGGTTCTCCTCAAGAACAAGCGAGACGGACGGAGAAAAGAACGCAGCGGAGCAAGCTTGGGCAGAGGAGCCGATCTATTCGGCCCAGCCTCGGCACGAGGAGTTCCCTAGCCAACCTGAAACTCCGCCTACCTACGAATCGCTAGAAAATGAGGAGTTCCAGTCGGAGAGCCGGAAATCCTCCTCTGCCTCCGACTCCGAGACGGATGCCGATCTGATGGAGCTGCTGGCCAAGCTTCGTTCGTCCGAATCGGATACGGCGGAGGATTTGGACATGGATTTCCCGCTGCTTAGAGAGGAACGGCGCGAGTCCCAGACGATGGAGCTGTTCGACGAGGATTCTCCTGCGTTTCCGGAGGATTATCTCGGCCAAGTCGTCGTCGCCTGGGAGGAAGCCGTCGACCGAATCCCGATCGAACGGATCGTTAAGCTCCGCATCAGCCTGGTGCTGGGAAGGGACGGAGGGACATTCCCGCTCCTGCGGCTTCCTTACCGGATGTTCGCGGGAGGGCGAATCGGCTCCGGGATGCAAGGGTTCCCTTGGATCCATATTGACGATATGGTCGGTCTCATTTTGTTCTGTTTGGACGATCCCGGGATCTCCGGGCCCGTTAACGCGGTCGCTCCCGATCCCGTCAACAACGACGAATTCGGCCGAACTCTCGCTTACGTAGCCAGACGCCCTTATTGGTTCCACGCGCCGACTTCCTTGGTCGAGAAGGCGCTTGGCGAACAGTCGGTGCTGCTGCTGACCGGTCAGCACGCTTACCCGCGCAAAGCGTTGGAGCATGGCTATGTCTTCTCCTATCCGAGATTGGAAGACGCGCTGCGGAACTTGTTGAACCGATAACCCATGACAAAAACCAACGGACGCCGAGCTTGCCTCGGCGTCCGTTGGTTTACTCTATCGGCCAAGAATAATAATCTTGCGAATGCACCGCTCGGAACCCTACGGATCGGTACAACCCTAGGGCATGGTCATTCTTCGCTTCGACCTCCAGGTGCACCGAATACCCCTCCGAGCTCAGCTCGCCGACGATCCGACGCAGCGCTTGCCTTCCGATTCCGCGCCCTTGTTTCTCCGGAAGAACGCTGAAACCGTATAGCCAGGCTTGTCCTTCGCCGCGGTTGACCCGAATTTTGCCGACTGGCTCCCTTTCGGCCTCAATGATAAGAATATCGCCGTCTCCCTCTAGTTCGGTCTCGATAGCAAGCGCATCCGCTTCGCTCATGCGGAAAGCCTCCGCATTCAGCCTCACGCGCAGCTCCATATCCCGTTCCTCGGCCGGTCTTAACTCGATGCCAACGACCTCTTCCAGAGGTCTCGCTTCCCACTCCATCTGATGCTCGGAGAAGGCGTACTCCGCCCCGACTCGCTTCAGAAATTCGCGAGCCGCTGCGGATCCCGAAGGAGCGTTCAACAGGATCTTCTCGAACCCAAGCTCCCTTGCTCTCGCCATTCCTTGCTTAAACAAGCTGCTGAAATGGCCCATACGTCGTTCGCTCGGCTTCACCATGCCGCACACTTCAACCGTAGAAGCGAAAGGATACAAACCGAGAAAAGCGATCAACTCCGCTCCCTCGTAGAGAAGAAAATCCAGTTTATCGCCCGACCGCTTCCTCAGCGTTTCCCAATTCAGCTTAAGCTGCACGCGATCATAGGCCTCGCATTCCAGCTGCAGCCGCTCAATATCGCGCAATTGCTCGTTCTTTAGCATAGATGGCCCCTTTCGGCGGGAATTCGATATCCATGCCAATTCTAGCAGGTAAACGTCCACTGCACTAGCGAAAATCTACCACCGTCCTACGCTCAGTAGGGAACGGGCTTGGTCTCTTCCCGGAGCCGATACAAGGAGGACGCGATCTGTAGACTGTCTCCCCGTGCTAGAGGATAGGCTTCGTAAGGAGCCATGGGAACTCCGTTCAGCCAGCTTCCGTTGCGGGATCCCAGGTCCTTCGCCCGCCAACGGTCCGCCTCGCGCAAGAGTTCCAGATGGGCCCGCGACACTCCGGGCGTCTCGTCCACGTGTTGCGAGACTTCCTTGGACCTGCCGATGACAAGGGAATCGCCCGATAGACGGATTTTCCGGCTGGCTCCGTCCTGCTCCCACTCCAAAAACCACTTTTCCCTTGTCGAGGGCGAGCTTTCCGACTCGGACAGCAGCATGGTTCCCGGATCGGAACGCAGCCAAGTAGTTGCCGGATCGATCGCTTTGATCTTCCGATCATTCCGGCCAGCGATCTCGGAAGAATGAACGTGCTCGAACGGTTCGGCGTCCATTGTGCCGGACGGCAACCAAGCCTTGCCGAAACGGCCGGTCTTAGGCGGCTCCGGGTCGGACGCCGGCCGGTCGCCAAATTCATTGGCCGCTTCCCAAGACGAGCCGTCAATGTCTCGATCGCTTCCATTGCCGCCATCTTCTTCGACCTCCGGCAGTCGCCTGCTCTTGCCGCCTGCTGCCCATCCGTTCCAGAGAAAGATGACCGCCCCGACCGCAAGCAAGGTCGCGCCGGATGCCAGGATAAGTCCTCTCCGGCCAGGCTGCGGCAAATAAGCGAAGCGCCATGCGACGGCAATAAATCCGCCCGCTCCGGCCAACAGCCACGTTCTCCAACGGCTTGAAGCCTTCCCCTCGTTCTCGACCCGATTCCTCTCCGCCCCCCATCTCGAGGGCTCTTCTCCAAGCAGTCCGGATAGGCTCTGGGCTTCCGAAATCGATGCCTTATTCGGTTGCGGCAGGCGTTCCTTTGCCGGCGGCTCGCCGGAGCTGGTCAGATTAACTTCCGGCAAGGGGGGGCTTGACGATGCCCGAGCTCTTTCTTCCCAAGCGGAGGCCTCACGACGATCAAGGATGGATTCCGCCCGCGGAACCGCCTGCGGAGCGGATCGCAAGTCCGATAATCCCGAAGCATCCGTATCGCTCCGGGTTGGATTCATCAACTGCCGGATCAGCTTTCTTAGATCGACCGGAGAGAAATCGGCGCTTGCCGCTTGCCTTAACAGCTTCTGAAGAACAGGGCCGTCCGGCAGCTCTACGTTCATCATCCACCGGATAATGAGTCGTTCCATCCGCGCGGCGAAACCGACCGTTTGAAACTCGCGGACGGCCGGCACATAGGTCACGGAGAGTTCTCCCCGACCGGGGCCCGCGAAGATAAACTCGTCTTCCAAGAGGAAACGGTCGACGTCGAGCATATGCTCATTCGCTTGCTCCAGAATCTCGGCCAGCTGCGCGAGAGCCTCCAGCGCTTCTTCCATCGTCCATCGTTCTACGCGGAACGTTTGAGAGAGCATCCGGCTCCCTTTGAGCGAATATCGGAAGGAGACGACGCCGTCTAGCTCCTCTGCCTGAATCGGCAAAACGCCGGGAATGCCGTCCATGCCCGTCAGCATTCGGAGCTGAAGCCTGTCCAACTCTTCCGACCGGAGAGGCGGCTCCCCCTCCAGCATCATTTGATGGCCCCTTCCTTGCTCGAAACGAACTCGATAACCTTGCATGCTGTTGCCTCCCCTGCCTAAAATTCGCCGCTGAGCAGAAACGCCAATGCCGGCGCGACGGCGGCCATAAATGGAAAGGTTGCGGCCGCCTCCTTGGTCTCCCGATTGCGTATCCGCCGGATCAGGAGCATAATGAGCGCAATGACGCCGGCGGCTAGTATCGAATGGACGACCAGTTGAAGGGCGAAGGAAGCCCCGGACCAAACTCCGAATGCCGCGAACCATTTGACGTCGCCGCCTCCAATGCCCTTCAGTACATACATCAAAAGCAGCGGAGCCATACCGGCGACTCCCCCGATCAAAGATTCCGCCAATCCTTTCCAGCCGAACGCCGCGCCGTGATAAAGCAAGCCGCCGCAGGCATAGGAAACCGTCAGCGCATTCGGGATAAGCCGCTTGCGCAGATCGGTCCAACAGGCCAATGCCGTTAACGACGTTAACGCGATCAGAACGATGAGATTCACGTTAGAGCATCCTCTCCCTTTAATTTCGCGATACGAGAAACGTCTGGTTCCAAGTGAATCCGCTCTCCGTCTTGGCCTCCCAGTTCCAGGTGCCCGACGTCGTGTTCCCGGATACGAGCCATGTCCAGGACACCCGTCCTTCCGAATCCGCCGTCGCTTGGCCCAAGTGCTTGGCCGCGCTTTGCCCGCTCTTGTAGAAGACGGACAGGTCGACCGTCTGTCCCGGCGCCGCCTTCAGCGTCAAGGTGACTTTGCGTCCCGGCCTCGCCGGGCTTGGTTCCATGGAGAGAAAGCTGAGCCCGCTTCCCTCTCCCTCGTCCCCGCTATCCAGGAGCGCGTTCGAAGGACTTCCTCCGATCCACGACCGCTCCGTAGCGGAGGCTCGCAGCGTCAACGCGCGCCCGAGGAACGGAACCTTCATCGGAAGACGGTACTTCGATTCGAGAGTCAGATTCCCATCGTTCCCTTCGCTATCGGGCAGAGCGACCTTTACGATGGAGAGACGATCCTTATCCAGCACTCGCGGGTCCGCGATCTTCTCCATCAAAGCTTCGAACAGCGGAATCGCCGCGTTCTCCTCTATCGACCAGGAGCGGCTTGCGGCCTCTTCCGCCCATTCGGACAACGGCGATGGAAGGAGGCTGCCGTATTGCTCCAGCATCTCCTTCATGCCGCTCAGCTTCCGATTAACCGATTCAAGCCCTTCGCCCGCCTCCGTATTCGAGAACGATTCCTGCGCCATGGACAGCGGATACCACATCGAAGCCGCTTGGCGCGCCGTCTGGGACAGCGCTCCATGCAGCGCCATCGTCGTCACGCATGTCTGGATCAGGAACGTAAGGAAGATCGCGAACAGAAGGAATACAGGCATGACCAACGCCGCCTCCAACGTGACGGAGCCTTCTTCCCGCATGCGCGGGCGTTTCTTCCAATCGTGCCGTACAGGTAACCGCCATCTATTGATAGGCATCATCCGCCTGGTAAGTCGCCTCGTACCTTTCCCCATTTACGGTCCCGCCCCACCTGCCGGACAACCCCAACGTCTTGACCAGCCCCGGAAAAAACCACAGGGTAATCGAAGCCGTTCCTTGCCCGCTTACATAGGTATATAATCGCTCGAAGCTCAGCCCGCTCTCCTGCTCCATGATCGCCGTCATTCGAGCCCAATGCTTCTCCGAACCGCCATGCAGCAATAGAAACAAGCGGAGATAATCCGAATAAGTCGTCGTGACGGCAACGTATTTGGATAAAGGGATCGTGTCCGTGGCTAGAAGGCTCCGCATGTCTTGAGCGGCTGCGCGAACGGCATATAAGGTAGCCGCAGCCAGAACGAGCAAGGGGTGGCCGTAGCGGGCGCTTTCGATGAGTCCTTCCGCCATGCGGATAGATAATCTTGCCGCCAAGACCTCGGAATAGGCCGCCATGAGATTGCTTGACGCCTTGGAGAAGCCATACAGAATATACTCCGCCTGCTGGGAGCCCGGAGACGCGGGAAGCTCCGCCTGTCCGGCCAGAATCTCCCGTATCGCGGTAGGCTCGCTATGAACGAAGCGGCCAACGACATACTCCGACCCGTAGAGACGATCTCTTGCTCCGGCGGCCGCATCCGACAACGCCGACAGCCATCCGCTTGATTGCTCCAAAGCCTCTTGGCGAGCGGTGCCTAATTCGGAAGCTTGCTCGTAGGTCTCCGTCGAATCATCGCTTGCGGAATTCCAAGCTAAATTGCTCCGGTAGAGCCGCTCCAACTGCTCGAAGGTCTTCGAATCTTCCGGCTCCGCTTCGCCATGGCCAGCGAGAGACAAAATGCTCTCTTCCGCTTGCCGCCATTCCCGATCCGCCTGCTCCTCGAGCGTTCGGCGTTCTTGATCGGAGGAGCGGTGTTCTTCGATCCTCTCCCGCCGATTCATCACGACGGAGCCGGATTCGCCTAAGCCGGAACGATAAAGCTCAGCTTGGGATTGAAGCTGGTCTCCTTCCGAAACCAACTGAGCCGATAATCCGGTGGAACCCGGAATTCCCCCCATCGTACTAGCCGTTGGCACCGATGACTGCGACAATCGCTCCCCGGCTTGGCGCTGCCGTTCGACCTCTTCTAGGAATTCCTCGAACCATTCATCCCCGAGGACGAGCTCTTGGATAGAGCGGCGGAGTTCCTCGTCGACGCGGTTGGCCTCGTTTCCGAAGGAGGATTCCTCCGGGGACAACGCATCCCTGTCCTCCTCCGTCTCCACGCTCCCTTCTTCCGCTATTCTCCTCATTTCTTCATCCGTCCGACGCGCCTCCTCGATGGCTTGCGCCGCTCTCTCCAAGCGCGACTCCGATTGCTTGCGCGCTCCCTCTAGCCGGAGGAGCTGTGAGCGTACTTGCTGAATTCCGTCTACATATTCGCTTATCTCCTTGTCATACAGGGGCGGCATCGGTGCCGGCGGCGGTTCGGTGAATTCATCGCCCGCGGCTTCCGCTTGCCGTGCCCTCTCCGCCCAGGCTTGGTAGGCTGCGCTATACGCGGCCGCCCTGTTCTCGTCCGACGTTCTCTTAGCCACGTAATCCGGGTACATAAGAACAACGTCCGGCAGGGTGCTTGCTTTAGCCGCGCTTCTCTGTCCGTTCAGGGAGACGGCCGGCGAAGGAATAATCGTCGCCAGGGGTTCGACGAGGAGCTTGCCCGCTTCGGAGACCATCTCTAAAGCCTCGTCAAGGGACGCTTCCCTTCGCTCGTACGCTTGCCTCATCTCCTCAAGGCGATCGACCGTGGAACCCGCTTCCTTCACCGCGTCCGCGACTCCCCTCCATCTGGAGATCAGCTCGATCGTAAGGTCGATCGGGGCTTTGTACTTCATCTCTTCCAGCACCTGGCGGCGAAGCACCTCATGCGAAGCCAGCGGCCGGCTCTCGATCGCGGCCGAAGCCGTCCACTTCACATCCAGCAAAGAGAAGGCTTGCCCGTCCGAAGAAGGCTGGTTCCCCTCCAAGGTTCGAAGGAACAGCTCGTCCGCCGAGTCCCCTCCTCTGGCGAACAAGCCGTATTTCTCATAAAGCTCGGGATCGTATGCCGACAGGACGGAACGGGTTCCCGACATGACCGAGAGCTCGGCCTGCTTGCGGAAAGCGGCGACTCTCGCGTAGTCGATCAAAAGTCCGTTCAGCAGCACGAAACCCGCGGTGGCCGCGATAAAGAAGATCGAGACGGAGCCCCTTTCCCTATTCCTGCTTTTCTTCCGTCTCCTCATGATGGACAACACCCCTGTCCCCCCTCTCTATGGCGTCTCCACGGCATTCTAGGAAGAAAGCTTCGATTGCAGAACGGCCTGCGCCTTCGAGCGATAAGCCTCCTCGCCTTCCTCCGCCCCGCGGAACTTCTGGGCATAATAGCGGATCAGATCGACCGTGCGAATGAATTCGGCGGGCTCCACGACGACCGAGGTCGGCACCGAACGAATCGCCGCCGCCGGCCAGATCCTTCTCAATGCCTCCGGAACGGCCGAGCTTGAAGCTTCGCCTGCGATCTCTCGGAATACTGCCGTGTTCCGATAGCTCCATTCTCCGGGGATCGAGGCTTTCAAGCTGTTCGCCGCCGCCGAAAGCTTGCGCTCCGTCAACCCGCCGCCAGCTTCCGTCGATGCCTCATTCTCGATCGATACGCCTTCTTCGTCTTCCGCTGTCGTTGTCCCCCCGAAGAGCCCGGAAATCAGCCGGTCTTCCGTCAGCCGCCAGTAGAGACCTTCGTATTGCCCCTCCGGATAAGCTCCCGTGCGCGGGTCCTTATTGGAATTCGACCATGCGAAGGCCGCCCTCTCGCTCGCGGTCGAAGCCTCGTAATAGACAATCGCGCCCTGGGCGATATAAAGGGAGAAGAACAAGATCAAGAAAGTAACCATCAGCAGGACAGGGAACACGAGGGAAGACTCCAGAACGATAGACCCGGCGGTATCCCTCCACCCCCTCCGTATCCTCGCGCTGCACCTACTCGTATCTAATCCCCGTTTCAGCTGAACACCTCTTCCGAATTGCTTTCCACCTTGCCGAATAAATCCTTCAAGAACTCGATGATCCAGTCTTTGAAGAGCAGGGCGATCGCGATAATGACCGCGGCAATCAGCACGATCTCCAGCGTTCCGAGACCGCTCTTGTCCTTCCATAGAACCGTTATTCCTCTTGCGCTCCAGCATTGAAGCCGTTTGCATCTCTCCAGCATTTTTAGTGCCTCCTCCGAATTTGTTTAGGTTGACATCATGAGCAAGGACGGGGCCCCCACCAGGACCAGAATAAGCAGAAAAATGATCGCGAGGGGAAAAGCCATCTTCGAGGAGGCCTGCTCCCCAAGCGTCCTTGCCATCGCCTTTCTTCGTTCCCAAAGCGTTCTCGAGAGCTCCTGCAGCGAAGCGACGAACGTCTCCCCTCCCCGCCGCGAATTCATAATGACGGTTGTCGCGAACAGCTTCGCTTCGGGTACGGCGCATCGGCGTCCGAACTCCTCCATCGCCCAGGCATAGGTCTCTCCTCTCTTCAGCGATTCCAACGCATGCGAGAGCTCCAGGTAGAGAGGGTGTTCGGCAGCCGCCCCCTTCCTGCGATGGAGGCACTTCTCCAACGCTCGAAGCACGTTCTCTCCCGCGTTCACGAGGAGAAGAAGCCGGCTCAGAAGCTCGGGAAGTTCCAGAACGATCATCCTCCGCCGTTCCTCCACCCGCTTGCCGATCTCTCTTGCCCGAAGCAGCGGAAGAAGGGCCGCGACGATGCCGCCGAGAACGGCCATCTCGGCTCCGCTGCCGGACAGCGCTCCCAGCAGGCCTGCCAAAAGCAAGGTCAAGTAGGAAAGGCCAATCGTTTGGGCCGCCCAGCCCGCGAGTCTCTCGTTCGAGCAGATTCCTCCGTGAAGCAGCGCCAGATGAGACTGCGGGCGATAAAGCCACGGCAGAATTCTCTTATAGAGCGTCGGCAGCTCCAACCAAGCGCGGAACGGCTCCGCGATCGGCGCCAGCTCCCCCTTCTTCTTATTCCTGCCGAAACGGAGAACCGCTCCCCACGTCTTTGTCTTCCAGAGCAGCCAGACATAGAGAAGAGCCAGCGCGGCCAGCCAAGTCCACCAGAAGACCGACCTCATATCCGGATCTCCATGATTCGGTACATCCACCAGCAGCAGCCGCCGAGCAGCAGAAGACATCCCGTCAGAACAAGCCAGCCCGCTCCCTGATGCAAGCCCTCCATGTAATCTCCGGCGAAGAAGCCGAGCAGCCCGACAAAAGCGAACGGCATGCCCATCATAAGGCGGGATTCAAGCCTCTTCTGGGCTATCAAGACGCCCAGCTCCTGCTCGACCTCCATCTTCTCCCCGATCATCGCCGAGCTTCTCCGGACGACCTCGACCAGATCGCCTCCCGATCTCTTGCAGATGGAGAACACCTCGGCGAAGCTTCTCGCCTCCTCCAATCCGCTTCGCGCCGCGAAATCCGTCAAAGGGGCTTCCAGAGGGTCCCCGCTCTTCGCCCGTATCCTTACCGCGCGAATTTCGCGAATAATATCCGAGTTCGGATCCCCGAGGAGCAGAACCATGTCCCCCTCCAGCGCATCGAAGGCATTCTCCACGGAACGTCCTGCCGCGAGCAGAGAGGCCAGCGCTTGGAGCATGCTTTTGAATTGCAGGCGAAGGCGTTCTTGCCGCTGTCTCTTCAAGCGGCTCCGGAGCAAACGAGGGCCGAGCAAACCGAGCGGAGACGCCATAAGGGCGATAACGACTTGCCGGTACATCAACCAAATGACGATACCGGATATCGCTGCCGCGACGAGAACCGCCATAACGCATTGGGAACGGGTAAGGGGGTACTCCGAATAGTCCGTCATCGCTCCGCCTCCCTCCCTAAGCCTGCAAACCTCAGCTTCTCCGTATGAATCAAACCTTCCCGCTTCTGGAGCCCTCCCTGGATGACCCCGTTCCGTTCTCCTTCTTCCACGAATTCGAACAGCGTGCGCAGCTCGACCTCGCCGTCGCGCAAGCCCGATATCTCGCAGATCTCCGCTACCTTGCGGCTGCGATCCCGATACCGGCTTAAATGAACGATGACGTCGACGGCCGACGCGATCTGCTGCCTCACGACTCCGATCGGAAGATCGGCTCCGCCGAGCACCATCGTCTCCAGCCTCGATATCATGTCCTTGGCGCTGTTCGCGTGTCCCGTGGATAAGGATCCCTCATGCCCGGTGTTCATCGCCTGCAGCATCTCCAACGCCTCCTCTCCCCGAACCTCGCCGACGACGATCCGGTCGGGTCTCATCCGGAGCGACGCCCGAATGAGCTCGCGCATACCGATTCTTCCCTTGCCCTCCGAATTGGCATTGCGCGTCTCCAGCGACACCAGATTCGGAATGCTCCTTAGTTGAAGCTCGGCGGCATCTTCGATCGTAATGACCCGTTCGTCCCGCGGAATCCATTGGGACAATGCATTCAGGAACGTTGTCTTCCCCGAGCCGGTTCCTCCGCTGACGAACAGGTTGTACTTGGCCCGGACAAGCCGCTTCAGAAAGTCCGCCGCTTCCCGCGTAATCGATCCCCGCTCGATCAATCCCTCCATCAGAATAGGCTGGGCCGGGAATCGGCGAATCGTCACCGTCGGTCCTTTGAGCGCGATCGGCGGAAGCACCACATGAACCCGCGAGCCGTCCGGCAGCCTCGCGTCGACTATGGGAGAGGCCTCGTTCACCATGCGGTTCACTTGCCCGACCATCGACTGGATGAGATCCTCGAGCCTCTCTCGGCTCTCGAAGCGAATCTCCGATTCGAACAGCTCCCCCAAGCGCTCGTAGAAAATC
>Ga0065721_10004506_pt1 | contig 28517 bp, 26 predicted proteins | sample Mesricmetagenome_FD_59108 | JGI IMG/M metagenome (GOLD analysis project Ga0065721, IMG submission 59108) | Mesophilic microbial community from rice straw/compost enrichment Sample: eDNA_1 v2 (version 2) | ecosystem: Engineered > Solid waste > Grass > Composting > Bioreactor | place: USA: Davis...
TCGTCAACGAAAGGATACAGGATGCCCACCGTCGCCTGCCCGCAGTGCAATTCCACCAACAGGGTGCCGCAAGAGCGCCTGACCGACAACCCAATTGCGGACGCTGCGGCGCGCCCCTCTTTCAAGTGACGTGCCCCCTTTGAATCGGACCGTTTATGGCTGGAATTTTCCAACTATGATCCCTCGATGGGAGAAGGAGAGTTCCAATGAAGGCATCGAAGTTTTCGGAGGCACAGATCGCGTTTGTGCTGAAGCAGGCTGAAGACGGCACGGCGATCGGCGACGTCTGCCGAAAGGCGGGAATTTCGGAAGCCACGTTCTATATCTATGGACTGTTCCCCCGTTGCAAGCTTGACGTTGAAGCGGTCTGACGCTGGTCGATTGCAAACATCTATACGGCGTCATCATTTCCGAAGCGCCCAAATGGGACATCCGCACACATACGCCTCAACAAATGGGAGACCTTGTCGGCCATTATAAAAGACAGGTTCCGTATGTGCCGGTCCGACCGTTCATTCCATTTCAACCTTCAGCCTGCAATTCGCATGCCTGTTCTCAAGGAGAGGCTCGGTACTCGCCACCGTTGTAAAGCAAGGCCCAGATCACCCTTGCGTTCTTGTTGGCGACGGCAACCGCTGCACGGTTGTAACCACGCCTTTCCCTAAGCTCGTTGACCCACCGGCTGGCAGGGTCGGATTTTCGTTGTGCCGTTCGCACCACTGACCTCCCGCCATGGACCAGGAGTGTTCGCAGATGCTGACTGCCTCGCTTGCTAATGCCAAGCAGTACACGCCGATCCCCACTGGAATGTTGTCGCGGCACAAGGCCCATCCATGCCGCCAGGTGCCGCCCATTCTTGAAGTCGCCTCCATCCCCAACAGCGGCAACGACTGCCGTTGCAGTCTTTGGGCCGACACCACGTATCTTGGCGATACGCTGGCAAACGTCGCTCTCGCGGAAGACCGCTTCGATCTGCTTATCGAAGTATCTGATCTTTTCGTTGAGTTGCAGAAGGAAGGCATGGAGGGTGCCGATGATATCGCGCGTCAGCTCGGTGATATCGATCGTTGGATTGTTGATGATTTCCGGTATCGTTCGCTGGGCGATCGATGCCGACTTTGCGATCGCTACACCGCGCTCGAGGAGTAGGCCCCGCATCTGCGAGATTAGGGCGACACGGTGATTGACCAACCTCTGCCTGGCGCGGTGGAGGCCTTGGATGTCCTGCTGGATGATCGATTTCTTCGGCACGAAGCGCATATGCGGCTGTTGAACGGCAACGCAGATTGCCTGGGCATCGTTGCCGTCATTCTTCTGGCCCTTCACGAAGGGCTTCACATACTGAGGAGCGATGATCTTGACCGTGTGACCCTGGGCCTCAAAATGCCGCTGCCAGTGAAAGGCACCCGTGCAAGCTTCGATCCCGATTAGGCATGGTGGAATAGCCTCGGTCACCTGTAGCAGCTGATCGCGCATCACTCGTCGTCTCAGGACAACCTGACCATCGGCGTCTACCCCATGAAGCTGGAACACATTCTTGGCGATATCAATTCCCAGAACCGCAACGTTTGCCATGACAACCTCCCTTGTTGGCGCGACCAGTGTGACTGCGGGTTGGGGGAACAGTCCATCCCATTAACTGGCGCAAGCGCTATGCGGGTTTGATGCCGTCGGAGGTGAAGCGGCTGCGCCAACTCGAAGAGGAGAACGCAAAGCTGAAGCGGATCGTCGCTGACCTGTCATTGGACAAGGCCATGCTTCAGGACGTGCTGTCAAAAAAGCTCTGAGGCCTGCTCGCCGCCGCCAGCTTGTGGATCAGGTCCGGGAGGTCTGGAAGGCATCGGTGCGTAGGGCCTGTCAGGTCCTGCGCGTCGACCGTTCGCTCTACACCTACAAGTCACGGCGCGGCGACCAGGCCGCCTTGAAGCAGCGCATCAGGGAAATCTGCCAGACGCGGGTACGCTACGGCTATCGTCGGGTGCACGTTCTGCTGGTTCGCGAAGGCTGGCCGATCAACATCAAGAGAACGTACAAGCTGTACAACGAGTTAGGGCTTCAGTTGCGCAACAAAACGCCGAAACGGCGGGTGAAGGCGAAGCTGCGCGAAGACCGGACGGAGGCGACGAGATGCAACCAGACCTGGGCAATGGATTTCGTTCACGATCAGCTCGCGACCGGAAGAAAGCTGCGCGTTCTGACCATCGTCGACATCTGGTCGCGCTTCTCGCCAGCCGTCGACCCCCGCTACAGCTATCGCGGGGAGGATGTCGTCGCCACCCTCGAACGGGTCTGTCGCGAACATGGCTATCCGCAATCNATCCGGGTTGACCAGGGTTCCGAGTTCATCTCCCGCGACCTCGACCTGTGGGCCTNTCAGAAGGACGTNGTGCTCGACTTCTCGCGGCCGGGCAAGCCGACCGACAATTCCTTCATCGAGTCGTTCAACGGAAAGTTCCGGGCGGAGTGCCTGAACACCCACTGGTTCCTGACGCTTGACGACGCCCGTCAGAAGATGGAGCATTGGCGTAGAGACTACAACGAGGTTCGTCCTCACAGCGCCATCGGCAACAAGGTGCCGATATCGCTCATGAATGGCTCCGGCGCATCCCATCCGCCATGAGTTCAAGCCCGGAAAATCCTCCTGCCGGGCGGTCCAAAATCGGGGTGCACTTCAGAAACGGTCGAGACTCTAACTGCCGCTGGATGAAACTTCAGTGGCAGGTCACGGCACACGAAGATCAAGACTACTGCACCGCCCATGATCTTGTAGTTGAAAGTCCCGTGAGGGACCAACTTCTGTCAGGGATTCTGGTTACTTAACATTTGGGTTAGCCCGAAGTGTCACCGCAACGTCCCGGAGGCCCTGGTTTACCGCCGCGACGTGTGCCGACCGGAAGCCTAAGCGCCCTTCCGCTTTTTACCGACCTTCGTTCGGCGCTGTCCGAGACCCATCCGCTTTGCCAAAGACGATCTCGCTTCAGAATATTGTGGCGCGACCATCGGATAATCGGCAGGCAACGACCACCTTGCACGATACTCATCAGGACTCTGGTCGTGATGGCTATTCAGGTGTCTCCGGAGCGACTTGAAGCCTTTCCCGCACTCCAGGCACGTAATCATGTCAGGTTTGATTGACTTCTTGATTGGAACAGCGGGTTCTGGTGCTTCTGTCTTGACCTCTTCCGCTTTTATACCGAGTCCGGTGAGTGAGCCGTGAACTGTCTGAATGAGGCTCGGCAGATCAGCTGCAGGAACAACATTATTTGATACGTAGCTGGATACGATATCGGTCGTGAGAACGAGCAAGTCGTCGATGTCGGTGTCTAAGCTGGACAAGTGAGGCTCCTTAATCCACATCCCGGAATTTAGCGGATCGTAATTGATGGTAATTAGACAGAAGGCAACGTGCGAAAACTTGCAATACTTGCTTGGCTCTTAATGCGTCATCCACTTTCACGCGCGAGCTGGATAGTTTTGGTGCAATTTCTTCTGGGTGAACGTGCCCGGTCAGGGCGGACCAAGCGCAAAATGCGCAGCCGCGCGCGAAATCCGTCCCGGATGTTCTCTTGACGTTCACGTGCGGCCGAGCCATTTCATCCCTCACCCGATGGCGGCGCGGGCAAACCTCTGACCGATGCGGCGGTCTCCAATCGAGATAACCGCCATGCACGAGCGCCGCTTCATTCCCACTCCCCTGCTCCAGACATGGGCCCTCTACCAGATCCCGCACCACGCCTACTTTGCAATTGAGTGCCAGAGCTGCGGCGTGGTGAAGGACATAGCAAGGGAATATTTGCAGCAGGCGGGCGCCTACAGCAGCCTCAAGGAACTGTCGCCTCGCTTCCGCTGCACCGTGTGCGGGGAGAAGAACGCGAGGATCATGGCGGGAGGTGGGTGGAGCGACAAAGAAGCAATGAGCAGCACGACTGACTTCATCGCCGAGCTTTTCCGGGCTGCCAATCAGATCGGAACACTGACGTCATTCGAGCGCGTGCGGCTGATCGAGCGTGCCGCCGCTACCATCCAGGCGCAACGTGATCTCCTGGCCACGAAAGAGCGCGTGTTGCCGCTGACCTACGACGTCACCGCTAACCTTGAGAAGATGAAGGCACAGGCTCCGGAGATGCCGGAGGTGCTGTCGGCGGTCGTCATGCTGAAGTGTGCTGACGAGATCAGGCGGCTGAGGATCTTGCTGGAAACTGACCAACGCTGATTCACCATTCGGATTGACGGAAAATCAACGGCAGGCGTGAGACAGTCGCGCAGCCAGAAACCTAAATTTGGCAGCCCTGGGAAGGTCTGCACCCGCATGCAGATCTTCCGGGGCACCCACGTCCACCGTGGTGCCTGATTAGCCTTCCCAGAATCGTCAACATGCGCTCCCAATGAACCCAAGGGAATCCGGGGGCAGACATGAAGTCAGCAAAACAAGAGCGGCCGCTATGGGCTCAGGCGTCGCTGTCGACCGTAAAGGGCCTATTGATGTTCGGCATCGGCCTGGGGCTAACGCTAGCAGCGGTGACAGCGAGGTGGCAATGCATGCGCACTTCTGCCATGACGTTTCTTATGTGGCGAAGCTTGAGGACGCTGTCCAGGCGGTGGTGCGGTAGGCTGGATACCGTTACTCCCTAGCCAGTATCCGCAGCCGGCGGATCTCCTCGGCGCATAGCAGCAGCACCGACCACACAACGACATCCGCCCTTCCCGCGCGTGCTGCTTCATTGCGTCAAGATCACTCACCACCCCCCGAATCGGGGGCACAACCTTGTCGCGGAGGTCTAAAATTTCACGCTGAGCAGCGATCACGGCCGCAGCGCGTTCAAGCAATCTCCGGCGCTCGGCGGGCGACAGGAGATGGACTTCGTTGGCGGCACGGACGAGCTCGGCGATGAAGTCGGTGGTGGTGGACATGCTGACACGGGACTTGGCGGCACCTACTGACGAACCATATGCTGTTGCTGAACCGGAGACTTTGCATGGGCATTTTTGATGGACTATTGGGGCACGGCTCTACCGTTGATCCTGCTGACCTGAACAAGCGCCTGAACGGCGTTCTCATCGAGGGAGAGACACCCCAACTTGCCTTCAAGGTAATCCGCGACTTCTTTGTCTTCACACAGCATCGCGTCATCCTCGTCGACATCCAGGGCATGACTGGCAGCAAGGTTGACTACACATCGATTCCTTATCGCGCAGTCACCCGTTTCGCCGTCGAGACAGCCGGCACTTTTGATTTGGATTCGGAACTGAAGATTTGGGTATCGGGAACCAACGAGCCGATCAAGAAGACTTTGAAAAAGGGCACCGATGTCCGGGGGATCCAGCGGGCCTTGGCGACGGGTGTATTGCGCTAGCACTGCGTCAACTTGTCAAATGTCAATCGCCGGCCGCACTCCCTACCTACGGGCTGTCGCGAGCGCACCCCTCCTCCTCCCAAATGCTCGTGACGACGATTGGCGGCATCCCCTCCTCCCAAGTCGCCAGTCAATATCGAGCCCGGTGCATCCTCCCGCACCGGGCTTTTTCGTTTTGCCGATGAGAGGCGGCGCTACGGAGCCGCCTCTTCTCCTCATGCGGAGAGAAGAACGCAAAGATCATCGCCGGAAGCTGGGATAGGTGACGCAATGGCGCTGCTGGGCGAGCTCCCCCGCCCAACCTAATCGGGCACCCGATAAACCTCCGCCCAATCCTCTGCCTCACGCAGCCCTTTGAATGAGGGATGCCGAAGCGTTCCGGTATGGGTCCAGGCGCGGTATTCGATCTCCGCGGCGAGCGACGGCCCGGTCATCACCACCTTCTTGCTTGGCGCGCTCACCGCCGGAATATCTGTCTTGAGCTTGTCGAGCTGCTTCTTCAGCCGCCGCGCCTCGTCATGCTTGAAGCCGGTGCCGACGCTGCCGACATACTTCCAGCCGTCGCGGTACCTTGCAGCGAGGAGAAGGCTGAGCGAACGGCGGGCGTGTAAAGCCAGCGGCTTTTGCCGAATGACGATCCGTTACGAAACCAGGCGCAGCGACGATGATCATCTTCGCGAGCGGGTGAAAGCGTTGGCGCATGAACGCCGTCGTTTTGGCTATCGACGCATCCACGTGCTGCTCAAACGTGAAGGGCACCGTGTGAACCACAAGAAGCTCTTCCGGCTCTACCGGGAGGAGAAGCTGACTGTGCGCAAACGCGGCGGTCGCAAGCGAGCAATTGGCACGCGAGCACCGATGCTGGTCCCGATGGCGGCCAATGATCGCTGGTCGCTGGACTTCGTGTCGGATCAGCTCACGGATGGTCGTAGATTCCGGATTTTGACAGTCGTCGATGATTGCACCAGAGAATGCCTGGGTCTCGTCGCCGATACATCACTCTCGGGCCTTCGGGTTGCCCGTGAGCTGGACCGGATCATCGAGGGACGAGGCAAGCCGAAGATGATGGTCAGCGACAATGGCAGCGAGTTCACCAGCAATGCGATCCTGCAATGGACGGATCGGACCAGGGTAGAATGGCATTACATCGCGCCGGGAAAGCCGATCCAGAACGCATTCATCGAAAGCTTCAATGGACGACTGCGGGATGAGCTCTTGAATGAAATCCTCTTCTCATCACTGATCCATGCCCGGTCAGCGCTCTCAAACTGGCGCAGCGATTACAACCACCACCGCCCACACTCTGGACTCGGCTGGCTGACACCTGCCGAGTTCTCTCAAACCATCAACCCGCGACGTGACGCGGTGCTACGCAGCCGGAATGGCTCCGCACCCCATCCCGCCGCTACCGCCGCAAACACAGCAACCCAAAACCGCCGGAGCGAACTCAAAACTGGATAAAACTCGGGGGCAAGGTCAGCAGGAGCCAAGTTGTAACAAGATGCGAGCTGGCGGTGAATTAACTGCCAGCTCCTCGATCCACCGATGGTGGGTCAAGTCGCGTATGTGACCGCGGTCAACTTTACAGATAAGGCTTTCGATCCTCACATCATGAGACAGAGCAGTGCAGGAGTGGTGTGCACGCCGTTTCGCCGGTCATGTCGGCTAGTTTGATTTGGCTCTGATGAACTTCGCAGTGGGAAGGCTCGACCTTTGCTTCAGATCCGGCGGCCTCTGTTAGACGGTCAACCTTGATCTCGCATTAGGATCGACATCTAACAAGGCTCGTGTAGAAGCTCATGCGAACTTGTCTCGCTCGAATTTAGCGCACTGCCGCTATCGGTCTGGGCCACCCGTGCCTACCTTTCTATCGTGACGACGGCCTTCACATTCCTACTGCTTCAGTACGCGTCCATGCGTCTACCGGCTGACAAAGTCCTTGGATATGGATATCTGACGCCCAGCTTCGTGATCGTGCTTGAGGGGCTTCTGGGGCACGGGTGGGCTGCTCCAGCGGTCATTCTCGGCGCCCTCGTGACTGCGGCAGGACTCATAGTCATGGGCCTTCTGAAGGACTGAAGCATCCCTCCCCGGAGATGTCACAGGCGACCTTGAATGGTGAAGTGGGAGGCAATTGCCTTCGAAGCTCCTAATCCGGCTTCTACGTCGTAGCTAACGGAGTGCGGTATCGGGACGATGTGTATCTGCTCAACTTGGATCAGACTCGTTCGGGTTTGATTTCTTCGCGGACAGCTTTGGAAGCATAGCGGGCACCGCCGCGAGAATGATTAAGACCACGAAGGTTGACAGGACGGCGGTTGCTTCCAATCCCAGACCCGCTATCACTCCGATCCCGGCCGTCGCCCAGATGTTCGCTGCCGTCGTCAAACCCTCGACCTCCCGCCGCGCTGCACGAACCATGATCGCGCCCGCACCGAGGAAGCCGATACCTTGCACAATGCCCTGCAGCACGCGGGACAGATCTCCGATCTCCATGCCACTTTGCAACGGGCCTAGTACGAAGAGTGCTGCACCGACGGCCACCAGCATGTGCGTCCGGACGCCTGCGCTTCTTCCCTTCAGTTCCCGCTCATATCCAAGGATCCCGCCGAGCACCGCCGCAAGTACCAGGCGCACCGTGATGCGTGTAATGGTAGACACGTCTGGAACATCCGAGAACTCACTGACCAGCGTTGACCAAATCTCCGCTCCCACGGCAGCATCCTCATGTTGTTTTGGAAGTTCGCAGCGACGCTGCAGTGCCATCCGTTAACCGGGCTGGCAAGTGCAGGTTGCTGCACCCGCCGGGATGGACATCCCGATCCTGACTGGTGGTGAATTCTCTATAGACGAACGGCAACTTGATCAACGGTGAGCATTGGTCGCACCTCACGCCGCCTGATTTGACGGTTCACCACAGTCGTATGGTCGCTTCTTAGTCCACGACAGCCTGAAACCAGGCATCTAGGAACTTGCTGCGCTTGATCATATCGCGGAAGACGAGGAGCTCAGGCCCCAATTCGATTTTCTGGATGCTCTCAAGCCCCTGAAGGCCATCCGGGGCCTCAAAGCCAACTGACGAAAAGGCAATTTTGTTTTGCGGCGCTAGAAGGCTATGAAGCAGGCTGCGCCCCCCGCGAGGGTTGGCTGCTCCCTTCGGTACAAAGACTGACCAGGGCACGGCGAGCACGTAGTCCTGTGGCACTACGATCTCCATGCCTTCGGGCGGGTCGCCTGCAACGAGCAACGCGGATAGCGGCACGTTGTAGAGAATGTCCAAATCACCTGCTTCGAGCGCGTCAAGGATATCATCCGTCGTGTCATAGATGCGCGCTTTCGCGGCGCCAAAAGCACGCATCAGCCGCCAGTACAACGTGGAGCGCAGGGAATCCTGCGATGCTAGCAGGTAGCTGACATCATCGATGCCAATGTTGATGATGCCGACACGGCGATCGAAGCGGCCACCCCCCTGCTCCAGGGCACGCACCAGCTCGATCCGTGTCTGTGGCATCCGATCAGGAAACGCAGCGCGCCGAAGGACCATCACCGCCGGATCCGACCAGATTCCAAAGACCTCATTGCGCCACTGCGCAATTGCCATGGCTCCTGCGGCTTCATCTTCGAAGGCATATCCTTCGTTGGCGACCGATACGGCGATATCGGGCGACGCCAGCAGTGCGAGGTCGAATGGCACGTCCGCGCTCCTCCTCGCCGAGGCTGCGATCTGAGCGGAAGAAAGCCAGTCATAGGAAAGCATTGCCCGCGGCAACTGTGCCCCCAGCAATTGGAGCAGCGGCGCCATTCGCTCCTGCGAAACCACGCCTGCAATCCTGAGCGGCCGCTCCTGTGCGACGGCTGGCCCAACAGCCAACAGCAAGAGGTAGAGAACGCAGCCGCGCAACAAGGTCATACGTTCTCATCCCTTGCAGCCATTGGCAGCTTCACCTCGATCACCACGCCCCCGCCGTCGCGGTCAGTGATTGCGATTGACCCGTCAAAAGCGACGGCCACATCTTTGGCGATGGCAAGTCCAAGACCGGTTCCAGGGCGCTTAATATCCGTTCGGGCGAAGCGCTGGAATACCAGATTTTTCGCGCTATCTGGTATTCCAGGTCCCCGGTCCATCACCTGCAGGACGACAACCCCCTCGCGTCCATAAAGCCGTATGCAGACGTCTCCCGGTGCGTGGATGAAGGCATTCTCGACAATGTTGCGAACCATTTCCCGCAAGGCAATAGGCTCCGCCTTTACCATCAGCGGACGGTCGGCCATGTCGAGCGTTACAGATCGCATGAGCGAGCCATAGGCGCTTTCGGCACGCAGCATCTGCAAGGCATCCTCGGTCGTGCGACAGAGATCGACGATTTCGCGTACCTGCGTTTCAAGGCGGTGGATCGTCGTGGCATCGGAAAGCAACATATTTGCCAATAGACCCGCGTTGCGCGCATTCTCATGGATCCTGACAAGCCGTCGTTTCACCCGCGGATCTTCAGCCTCTTGAAGACCCACCTCTGCCTGCGCCTGTATCGCCGCCAACGGCGTTCGCAACTGGTGTGCAGCGTCGGCAGTCACCCGTTTTACGCCATTAAGAACCGAACCCAGCCGATCCATGAATTCGTTGAGTGCGGAAACAAGAGCGGAAATTTCGATCGGCACTTCCCGATCGATAGGACTGAGTTCGGAGGGACGACGCGCTCGCAGATCACCCTCGATGAGGCGCAATGGGGAAAACGCCGAGCGTACGGCAGCGAGGATGAGCCCCCCGGAAATGAGAGCAATGGCGGCCGCTGGCAACATGCCGTTAATCGTCAACTGGCGCGCAAGTTCCTGTCGCGCCTCGCGGGTCTCGGCGACCATGATGCCGATCCAGCCACCGGTCCCCGCTGCCGTGTCGGCGGCACGGTACCGCTGCACGGCGGCAACCCGCACCGGATCACCCCGATAGACCGCATCATAAAGCTGCAACGCCTGATCCTGCGCAAGCGGCAAGTCCAGACCAAGAACAGGCGAGCCCGTAACCAAACTGCCGTCAGGCGCCGTCACCTTGTAGAAGACGCGGTTGAGACGCGAAGTACCGAGAATGGCGAACGCTGAATAGGGAATGTCAACGGTCACGGCCCCATCTTCGAAGCTGACGGTATCGGCGATAGACAAGACGGACGCGGTCAATACGCGATCGAAAGCCTCGTCGGCGGCACGCCTGGCGTAGGCACCGACCGTCAATGCGAGCACGGTCCCTATCACGAGAAATAGACAGGCGGTGGTAATCAGAAGCCGCCGTTCGATGGACACTCGCGCCATCAGTTCACCGCGTCCACCCGGGCCCGCAGCATGTAACCGGAACCGCGATGCGTGACGATCTCGACATCACTGCCCTCCAGCTTCTTGCGTATCCTGGAAACAAGCAGCTCCAGAGCATTCGGCGTACCAATGTCTTCATGTCCAAAGAGCTTCAGGTAAAGCCGATCTTTGCTGACGGTATTCCCCGAGTGCGCGGCCAGTGCCTCCAGCACCTCGAATTCGCGCTTACCCAGCTCCAGAGGTTCGCCACCGAGGCACGCAGCGCGGACCGTCAGATCAATTTCGAGAGGTCCAACTCTGATCACCGATTGCGAAAGTCCCTGATGCCGACGGGTGACGGCCCTCAGTCGCGCCTCCAGTTCGCCAAGGTCGAATGGCTTGACGATGTAGTCATCTGCACCAAGGTCAAGGAGACTGATCTTGTCATCAAGCTGATTGCGAGCGGTGATGACAAGAACTGGGGTGGGCGACTGGCCGTACCGCATATTGGCCATGACCTCAAAACCACTTCGACCCGGCAGGTTGATATCAAGAACAACGACATCGAAGGCACCGGAAATGGCAAGCTCCTCCCCCGTCACACCATCCTGCGCAAGCGTGACGTGGTGGCCGGCTCGCGAGAGCTTCGCCTCAATGGCCTCGGCGATGTCGACCGAATCTTCGATTATCAAGATGCGCATTTGGGTGACAGGACTCTGACAGGGATACCGGAGATAGTCTCATCCTACAGCAAGGGTTCTGCCGAACGCGAGACGGTTTATCCCTTCGGGAGGAGAAATGAGACGCTATCATGCCTTGGCGGCCTCGATAGTGCTGGCCGCAACAGTTTCGGTCGGTGCATTCCCCGCCACTGAACCACCATGTCATCAGCGGGCAGATCTTAACGAAGCCTATTGCGATGCCAATGGTGATCTTGTGGCAGATCTGCCGGCGGATCCTTCCAGATGGCGAAACCCGGACACTTTGGTTTGGGCGTTCGCTCCCATCGAGGACCCTGCAGTCTACGCCCAGTTGTTTCGCCCCTTCACACAGCACCTCTCCTCCTGCCTGGATCGGCAGATCGTGTATTATCCCGTCCAGTCGGTTGCGGCCGAAATTGGCGCGATGCGTGCCGGCCGGCTACATTTTGCGGGTTTTTCCACTGGACCAACGGTCGAAGCGGTGAACACCGCCGGTGCCGTACCCTTTGCGGCGAAAGGCCAGAAAGACGAGGTCCGCGGCTATCATCTGATCGCTATCGTACGCGCAGACAAACCTTACCGGACGCTGCAGGATCTGAAGGGCAAGCGCGTCGCGCATGTATCGCCGGGCTCGAACTCCGGCAATGTCGCCGCGCGCGCGCTCTTTCCTACGCAGGGTCTCGTCCCCGACGTGGACTATCGACCGATCATGTCAGGAGCCCACGATAAGTCGGTGATGGGCGTCATCTCAGGGGACTACGACATGGCAGCCGTCGCCTCGGATGTTGTCGAACGGTTGGTCGAACGAGGAGCGATAGACCCAAGCGCCATCCGGATCCTCTACGAAAGCCCGCTTTTCCCCACATCCGCCTTTGCCCATGCCCATGATCTCCATCCGGATCTGACGACCAAGCTCAAGTCCTGCTTCTTTTCCTTCCGATTTCCCGCGCAGATGAGCGCCGCCTTCAATGGGGACGAGCAGTTTCTGCCAGTCCGATATGACAAGGAATGGCAGACAGTCAGGGAGGTGACCGCCGCAGTAGGCGCCCTGCCTGACTGATCCAGAGGTCTATACTGCCTCGGGACGCCACTCCTTTCCACACCGACTTACGACAATGAGCCCATGACGCTGCAAGCCGCTTTGCCGGAGGATCCGTCGCATCCTCGCCCCGCCTCATCCTGGCGACGCTATGCCTACCAAGTCCGCGTCAACAGCGCTGATCCGACACTCCTGCTTGCCCTGCTGCTGCTTGCAGTCTTCGGGTACCTCATTCTCGCTCCTGTCCTACTGCTGCTGGTAGATGCGGTGACTGTGCATTTCCCCGATATTGCACGCAGTGGACAAGATCTTGGCGCGCTCACGCTCTACTACCTGAACCGCGTACTAATGTCCCCGATTTCGCGTGACCTATTCTGGTGGCCCCTTGCCCACACGGCCGTCATATCGGTCGCCGCGATCATGATAGCTTTTCTTGTCGGCGGCCCGCTGGGCTGGCTGCTCAGCCGCACCGACCTTATGGGCAAGAAGTGGTTTTCGACAGCGCTACTGCTTCCATACATGCTGCCGTCATGGACGTTCGCACTCGCTTGGCTCACCCTGTTCAAGAACCGCACAACAGGCGGCGTTCCCGGTTGGATGGAGACCCTCGGCTTCACCCCGCCCGACTGGCTCGCGTATGGTGCCTTTCCCATCGCGCTGATCCTTGCGCTGCACTACGCGCCCTTCGTCATCCTGCTGTTCGGCAACGCACTCAAGCAATTCGACACGCAGTTGGAAGATTCGGCCCGCAGCCTCGGCGCACGGCCGAGGGACGTGGCACGCCGGATCATCCTGCCTTTGATGATGCCATCGCTCGCTTCCGCAGCAACCTTGATTTTCGCCAAATGTCTTGGCGACTTTGGAGTGGCTTATGTGCTGGGCGTCCCCGTCGGCTTCGACGTTCTGGCAACATCCCTGTTTCGCGCCATCTCGACCAGTCAGGCAGGTGCATCGGCCGTCATCGCGGGCGTGATTGTCCTCCTCGGCACGCTTTCCGTCATTATCGACATGCGTCTCATGAAGGAAGCCAAGCGCTTCGTGACCATCGGCGCCAAGGGCGCCATGGTACGCGAGGCACCGCTTGGGAAATGGCAGATGCCTGCGGTGCTCTGGGTCCTTACAGTCTTCCTGGTCAGTGCCGCTATCCCCCTCGTGGCGCTGACGCTGACGACGGTCATGCGTGTGCCCGGTTCGTTCGAGCTCAGCAATTTCACCCTCGACTACTGGATTGGCACGGATCTCGGGACAACTGCTCTGCATCAGGGGATTCTCCTGACCGGCGAGTTCTGGCTGGCGCTGTGGAACACGGTCTGGATGGTCGGCCTTGCCTCACTTGGGGCAGGTCTGCTCGGGCTCCTGGTCGGCTACGGCGTGGTGCGCTCCCCCATACGGATGGTCTCCGTGGCGCTGCGGCAGATTACCTTCCTGCCCTATTTGGTCCCCGGCATCGCATTCGCGGCAGCCTATCTTTCAATGTTCGCCGTTGCCCGTCCGCCCCTCCCGGCACTGTACGGCACGCATGCGATTCTCGTCCTGGCCATCCTTGCCGACCAGATGCCCTTTGCTTCGCGGGCCGGCATATCGTCGATGATGCAGCTTGGCCGCGAGCCCGAGGAAGCTGGTCAGATCGTGGGCGCGGGGTGGTTCCGGCGCATGCGTTCCATCGTGCTGCCCATTCAGCGCAGCGCACTTGTGTCAGCAATCCTCTTGCCCTTCATCTCGGGGATCAAGGGCCTCAGCCTCGTCGTCGTCCTTGCTGTCCCTGGTACCGACCTCCTCACAACTTATGCAATACGCCTTGTCGACTACGGCTACAGTCAGGCTGCCAATGCCGTCGTCGTGATGCTCTGTGTCGTTGCCTTCGCGGGCACGATGCTGGTGCAGAAGATCGGCAAGGCCTCCCTCTCAGACGGCATGGGAAGCAAGTAATGTCCAGCATCACCTTGGAAAACATCCGCAAAAGCTATGGGCGAAATACACCGCCAGCCATCGGCAATCTCAACATGGAGATCGGGTCCGCCGAATTTCTGTGCCTGCTGGGCCCCTCCGGATGCGGCAAGACCACGACGCTACGCATGATTGCTGGGCTCGAGCATCCCACGGAAGGTCGGATCCTAGTGGACGGCAAGCCCATCGTCTCCGTCGATGAAGGGATCTTCACCGTGCCGGAGAAGCGGAACATGGGGCTGGTCTTTCAGAACTATGCACTTTGGCCGCACATGACGATCCGCGAAAACGTCGCCTTCGGCCTTGTTCTGCGCAAGACACCCGCTCCGGAGCGCAACGCAGTCGTCGATCAAGTCATGACGAAACTCGGTATCGCGAAGTATGCAAGCCGTTATCCGGCACAGCTATCAGGCGGACAGCAGCAGCGTGTGGCGCTTGCGCGCATGCTGGCGCTCAATCCATCGATCATCCTGCTCGACGAACCGCTTTCCAACCTTGACGCCAAGCTCAGGCTGGAGATGCGATCCGAACTCAAGCGCATTCATGCCGAAGCCGGCTCAACCATTGTTTTTGTCACCCATGACCAATGGGAGGCGATGACGCTCGCGACCACGATCGCCGTGATGAGCGAGGGCGCATTGCAGCAGGTGGGGACGCCCGACGATATCTACGAACGCCCGGCAAATCGCTTTGTAGCAGAATTTGTCGGCAGTCTGCCGATCAACATCATTGAACGGAGCGACGCAGGACGGGGCCCGCTTTGCCGTTGGCTCGATGCGTTGCTTGCTCACTTCGCTCTTGCCGGCGCGCCCGTAGCGTCGGCCGGCATCCGGCCAGAGGCCATACGGCTCGGCAGCCTCAACGACGACGATGCAAAACGCTGTGCTGCTGGTCAGGGAACGATCGTCGACGTGGTCCCGACTGGCGGTAGCTGGATCGTCGAGCTCGACGTCGAGGGTGTCCAGTTCTTCGCGATTACCACCGACAGCCCATCAAAACGCACGGGCGACAGTATTCATTTCTGGGTCGAAAGGCAGCATCTGCACCTGTTCGACCGGGAGAAGAACCGTATCGCTCAGTAGCTGAGCGTACGCGATCAAGGCAAAGGAGGAAATCATGCCTAAGACAACGATCGGCCTCATCACCGGGGTCTCCATTCTGGCGATGGGCGCAGCAAGCGCCATGGCTCAAGATGCCAAGGAAATCGGCATCCCCGACAGCGAATATTCGCTAGAAGCACTGATCGAAGCGGCCAAGAAGGAAGGTCCGATCACCGTCATCGATGCTACGGGCAAGATCGTGACGATGGCTGAGAACTTCTCCAAGAAGTATGGCCTCCAAGCGACCGGGGTCAAGATGAGCGGTCAGGAGCAGGAGCAGATCATCGCCCGTGAAGCGGCTGCCGGTAACGTGCGGACCGACGTTTTCAACATGAGCAACCTGCCCTCGGTCACCAGCCAGATCCTCCCGCAGGGCTTCGGCGTGTCCTGGCTCGCCCCAGACCTGAAGGACAAGATCCCCGCCGAATATCAGAGCCCGGCGATCACCAGCAACAATCCATGGGTCTTCGCCTACAATACTGACGTTCATGGCGATACCTGCCCGGTCGATAATCTCTGGGCACTCACGACGGAAGAATGGAAGGGCCGTGTCGCCATACCCGATCCGTTGCTTCGCAATGAGACAATGTTCTGGTTCAACCAGCTCGCCACTCACGAGGATGCCGCCATGCGCGCTGCCTATCAGGAGCAGTTCGGCGAGGAGCTGAAGACCGACGAAGCCAGCGCGACGGCGGAATGGGTCAAGCGCTTGGCCCAGAACAAGCCCAAGGTCACCAAGAGCGACAGCGACGTCGGTCCCATCGTCGGCGCCAAGGAGGAAAAGCCCCCGATCGGCTTCCTCAGCGCCGCCATTTTCCGCGATGCCAAGAAGGATGGCTATGGCATGGGAATCTGCAAGGAGATGAAGCCGTGGATCGGGCAGCTCACCCCGCGGGTGGCTGTGATCGCGGCGGGTACGAAAAGCCCTAACACTGCGAAGCTTTTTGCCCGTTTCATGATGACCGAGGAAGGCATGGCACCCCAGCTTGGTGACGGTAAGATCTCGACGAATGTCGACGCGAAAATGCCAGAAGGAGAGGCGTCTGGAATCGCCAACCATCTTGATCGCCTCTACGTCAATCACTCCGAAACGACGCAGGATGACTTTGCCAAGTTGCAGGACTGGCAAGACTTCTGGCTTACGAACTCCCGCTAAGTGAGAAGCCCCGCGCCCTTCTGTGGGCGCGGGGCGACAGAGGCGCGCCAACCGTGACTCGGTTGCCCCAACACGCGCAGATGCTGAGCCCCGTGGACCGCTTGATGGATCGCCCAGCAACGGATCTTGCGCCATCATCGACCGACAAGGCGGGTTCAATGCCTAGTGTCAGGACGCCAATATCTGCATTCGGCCCGCCGCTTCACAATTTCTGACAACTAGTGCCAATGGCCCGTTACGGCGGCGCGAGGTTGCCTGCGGGATCGACCGAAATGGAGGCCGCAGAGAGGACGTGATGCTGCCCCAAGCCATGTCTGCTTTCAGGATGCGCACTAAGCGGATTCTATGACTGAGATGGAGGCGCGTAGCGGAAATCAAGTCCGCTGTTGGCGGACACGCGACGTGACGACGCCGCGAGCAATGTACGCTTTCAGGAACCGCGCGAGACGGCTTCGGATGCGCAAAACGGTTGTCGCCTCGCTCTTGAGAGGATCCGAACCGTCGACCTCTACCTTGCGAAGAACTGACTACGTTTTCCTGGAGAATTCGCAAAGACGATTCGAGGCGCCTTGGGCGCCTTTACTCAGACACGCCATGGGTCCACGAGGATAACCCCGGTGCCCTGGAAATCTTGAGTGTTGCGTGTGACGACCACAAGCCCGTGCACGACTGCCGTGGCAGCGATGAGCGCATCAGCTTCGTTGCGGCGATCCGGAATATGCAAGTGGGCACATCGCGTCGCGATCGCTTCATCGATAGCAATGATGCGCTGAGCGAACTCCGGGCGTACTCGGCTATCCATCCAGGCTCGTAAGCGAGCGCCCTGCTCAGTGTCACGCCGCTGGATGCTGAGTATCCCGCGCTCAAGTTCTAGAATTGTTATGGCAGAAATATACAGATCTCGGGAATCCTGCGCGCTTATCCAAGCCGTCACGTTCGGATCAGCTTTACCGTCCCCAACCTTACGGAGCTCAGAGACAACGTTTGTGTCGAGCAGATATCTCAAGACAGATCAACTTCGCGAGTTGCGATGACTGATCGAGACGGATCGAAATCGATGTTCGACAATCCAGGCATGGAAAGGGCATCGACAAGATTGTGACGCTTACCTGTCAGACGCTCAAACTCACCGTACGTCATTAACACGTGCGAAGGTCTGCCTCGATCAGTTATAACGACAGGTCCCGCTTCAGCAGCTTTTTTTGCTCTGCCAACATCATGATTCAATTCGCGGCTGGTCAAGCTAATAGTGGCCATGTGCGCCTCCATGTAGGAACATACCTACATATAGCGCCTTCATGCTGCCTGCGCAATGCGCTCCTGGTACGACGTAGCTGTCCAGGCTTTTACGCCTTGACCGGAACCGCGGAAAGGCTCTTCAGCTTTGCTCAGCCGGAACCCCGCCGAAGGTGCACGGAGCAAAGCATTACCAAGGATGACAAGATCGTGACGACTTCCTGTGTTACATGCTCGAATTGGCCCGCTTTACGCATTTTCACCCGCCCCTAATTCCGCACGCCCTCGGCCTGAGGCTCGAGAAAAGATGCGGAATGACACATGCCCAACGAAGACCTTTCCAGACGCCATTTTCAGAAGAAGATTTCAACTTACTGCGACGTCCGGCTTGCTCCCGTCGCGCCGGATTGGATCGTAGAGAACATACGGCCCTACCTTCTGGGTCTGATAACATTTCGAAAGAAACCCCCGCTTGCGCGCAACCGCTATGACTGGCGGCAGATCGCACACGATTGTGGGATCGATGAAGCGGTGTCGATGACACTGAAGACGCAACTGCGGCCGGCACTGGATGCAATCATGCGCTGGCTGAAGGAACCGCCTGTAGAAGACGACGCATTGAATGGAGCGAGGCTGCGAGCCACGCTGAATGCGGGTAGCCCGCGAAAGTCTGCACCCACAGCGACAACTCAGGGACCCGCACGCGGCAGGATCGCGAGATCGCCCTCAGCCAGCCGTCTAGGCCCGGAGCCGAACCCCATTTCAGACCAACCAAAGCCGTTATTTGAGGTGAATGAAGACCCGAGTTCTTTCGCCGATGCACTCGCCTATCACATGCGCCGCTTTGGCGAGAGCTACTGGCAACTCCACCGGGCGGTCGTTCGGATAGACGAAACTTTCGATGCAAAGACCTTGCTATCGTGGATCGAGGGCCATCGTGTGCCTCGATCCGCCGCAAGCTTCACCATCCTCGGCCGGATCGAACACAGGTATGCGCCTCGGCCGCTCCAACGACGGTCGTCTCCGCCTTGAAAGGACTCGAACCTGTGACCACTCCTAAGGTTCGCCTAACTGTCTGAATTCGCGGGACAGGATGGACTTACTCGAATCAAGCATCCGTGCTTCCATCGCGGGGAAAGCTCGGAGCAAGAGCAAGGATCGAGACACCGCAGATTCATTCGACAACATCGCGGCGTCTGAAGAGGAGTCAGACTAGGTCGGAGATTCGATTTGGCAGGACAAACAGCATGGTTTCGGCGTGCTCGCAGCCGAGGAAAGAGCGAGCAAGAAAAATTTCTCCGATTTGCTTTCCGGGTTTCTCGCTCCGTCGCGATCAATTGGCTGAGCGCTTCTGATGGCCGCTCGCAAACCGATGCTGCATTGAGCAAGGGGGTGAGATGGCTCGACCGTTGACAAGGATTGCAGATGGGACGCCGTATGTGCGTCCTGCAGGGGTGGAGACCCAAATCGACCAGGCAGTCCAGCTTTCCGCCACCGATCTGCGGCGGCGTCTGCTGATTACCGACCGGAACGATCCCGGCCATCTGCACTCCGAATGCCTCGTTCATCTCGTTCGGGAGGGACGACGTTCCGCTAACCAGGCGCTGATGACCGCAGTCTTGCCTATATTGCTCGGCAGGTGCGAAGCCAACCTTCGGGTTACGGTCGCGGATGGCGCAATACCGGACGCCGCAAGCCTTCGCCAGGAAATCCTCGACGACCTGACGGAACTGTTCGTGATGGACGGGTCGGGTGACTTTCCCGACGAACTGGATTTCTACGAATGTAAGTTCAACAAGGCATTCAGGGCGCTGCGTATCGATGCCATCAGGCGTGCCGAGCGGCGGAGCAAGCGTTCCGTAGAAGTTGTCGAGATGCCGGAGCTTGAAGTAAAAAGCATGCCCGATGCCTTCGAGGATGCGTTTGCCAGGGTGTCGGACGCGTTCAAGGTCTTGCCTAGCCAGGAATGGGATGCCGATCGCGAGCCAATCCTGCAAGCAATCGAAGCGTTACCACCAGACGAGCGAGATGCCGTCGTGCTTGTCCATGCCCTCGGCTACAAGGAAGAATCCGACGATCCCGAGGAAGAGACGGCTGCAACAAGATGCAATTGTACGGGACGAACCATTCGCAACCGGCTGACACGGGCCGCCGCGAAGCTTTCCCGTTTCAAGGAGGACCGATGAGCCAGACCCTTAACCCAAGCCCGCGCGCATTGCGGGAGGCCTTCTACGCACTATCCGCGGCCCAGGAAATCCCCGACGCCAGGCTGCTGGACGATCTCGTTCGCCAGCATCCTCAATTTGGCGCAGAGCTCACCGAATTCGCCATCGCTCTTGCCGTCGACGCATTGCGCGGCGATCGCGCTGTTGAAGCAGCGGAAGCGGCAATTGACCCGACGATCGTGAGCTCCGCCGTCAGCAGGGCGATGAGCCACTTCCAGAACCGGCTTCATGCCGTTACAACCGCCGGACCAAAGGCGGTGAGCGAGCCCACGACCGTCCCCGACGCGCCCAATCCGTTCAGCGGTCTATCGCGTGGTGACTTTCGTGGCCTCGCCACACGCCTGAACGCAAATGCCGTTTTCGTCGGCAAGTTACGCGATCGCCAGATCGATCCGGACACCATACCGCCCGGCTTCCGAGCACGGGTCGCCGACGAGCTGAAAGCGCCGCTAGACGTGGTCGTTGCTCATTTTGCGGGAAGGCAGCCGATGCCAACAGGTCAGTTTTTCAAAGCAGACGGAAAACCAACCACCGGCGCTCAACAGAGTTTTGATGAAGCTGTCAAGAATTCGGGCCTGACGCCGGAGCAACAAGCGTTTCTGCTGGGACTTTGAACGCATGGACCAGTTCGAACCGATCAGGACGACGGCGGCGATACTCCACGGCGAGTTGCTTGCGGAGGGCAAAGATCCGTTCGACCTGCTCGCGTTTGTTCAGGCGGCAGTTTCGCACCGCGATCTGGAACTCGTTTGGCTACCGCGAGGTGACCCGGCGCTGAAGGGTGCCAAAGCGCTGTTCGATGACCAAGGGGGAACAATTTGCTGCGAGGACGAAGGTGACCCAATAACGCGCACGCTGCTCGTCGCGCACGAACTCGGACATTCCGAGCTTCATGCCGGCTCGGCGACCTGCGCCACACCGGATATCGATCCGTCCCGGAGTACTGAGGCCGCCCCTGTCGGACTACAGCGGGTCGAAGATTACGGCGCAAAAGAGCGACGCGAGCTACAGGCAAATGTCTACGCCCGCGAACTCCTCCTGCCACGCGCGTTCGCGCACAAATTACACGCCGTAGACAATTTGACGGCCGCGGCAATCGCGGATCGAATGAAGCTCCCGGTCGCGTTGGTCCGGCAACAGATGCTCGATGCCTTGCTTCTGCCAACAGTGGCTGATGGGACCGAGCATGAACAGGTGGAGGTCGAAGCGCCGGCCCGAGAGCCCGACCCGTCCCAGGATCGAGCGGCCGCGCATCGTGGAAAACCCTTCCAATTGCAGGCGGGGCCAGGAACCGGCAAGACCCGAACGCTCGTCAAGCGCGTGCTGTCGCTACTGGCAGAGGGCATTGATCCGGCGGCGATCCTCATCCTGACATTTTCCAACCGTGCCGCGGGAGAACTTTCCGAGCGATTAACCGCGGCAGCACCCGATGCCGCGCCTAAACTTTGGATCGGCACGTTTCACGCGTTCGGGCTCGATCTTGTGCGCCGTCATCACGACAGGCTTGGGCTTGCGCCGAACCCATCCCTGTTCGATCGCAGTGATGCGATCGAGGTGCTCGAGGATATTCTGCCGACGCTTCCCCTCGTCCACTACCGGAACCTCTGGGACCCGGCGATGGTGTTACGCGACATCGTCGGAGCGATTTCCCGCGCCAAGGATGAAATCGTTGGCCCCCAGCGCTATCGTGAACTTGCGAAGGCGATGGAAGCGGACGCTGGTGGCGACGAGGATGCACGGATTGCTGCCGCGAAATGCCTCGAAATTGCGGATGTCTACGATCTCTACGAAGCGGCCTTGCGCAGGCACGGCGGCGTGGATTTCGGTGATCTGATCATGCGCCCGACGCAGTTGCTGGAAGCCGATGAGGCCGTTCGCATCGGCGTTCAGCTTCGTCATCGTCACGTCCTCGTCGATGAGTATCAGGATGTGAACCGCGCAAGCGCGCGTCTCTTGAAGATGGTCGCTGGAGACGGTGAGCGCCTTTGGGTCGTTGGTGATGCGCGGCAATCCATTTACCGGTTTCGTGGCGCGTCGTCGGAAAACATGGTCCGGTTCGCCACAGACTACCCCGGTGCGGTCATCGATCAGCTCGGCGTCAACTACCGCTCGACCGAACAGATCGTGCGCAGTTTCGTCACCGCTGCACCGCGCATGGGCGCCTCACGAGGCATGCTACCCCTCGCATTGGAGGCTAACCGGGGTCAAGGCCCAGGCCGCCCCGAACTGCGGCGCTTCGAGTCACTGGATGACGAAGCGGAAGGGGTAGCGGCCAGCATTCGTCAGCTTGAACAGGATGGTGTGAGGCTTCGCGATCAAGCGGTTCTGTGCCGGACCAACGGCCGCCTGAACGAGATCGCCACGGCGCTTGAGGCGCGGGGCATTCCCGTCCTTCATCTCGGAAGTTTGTTCGAACGGGAGGAGGTTCGTGATCTGCTGGCGCTGCTGAGCCTGGCCGTCGACCCGTTCGGCGACGCCCTCGTTCGCGTCGGCGCCATGCCTCGGTATGGTCTGAGCCTGCAGGATTCGCACTGTCTGAGTCGCCACCTGCGATCGCTTGGCAAGCCCGCGCTGGCGGGCCTCGCGGAGGCGATCCACGCTCCAGGGCTATCGACTCCCGGGCGCGCAGGCATAGCGCAACTGGCCACCGATTTGGCGCCACTGCGCTCAAACGTGAGCGCATGGGAGTTTCTGACCGTCTATCTTCTCGATCGCACCGACCTGGCGAGGCAGCTGGGCGAGGCTTCCACTGTAACCGAACGAATGCGCGCGGTGGCGGTATGGCAGTTCCTCAACTTTGTGCGGGAGCAAAGCCCCGTGGGGGCCGGTCTTCCCATCCAGCGAACGCTCGACCGCGTCCGCCAACTTGTGCTTCTGGCGGAAGAACGGGACTTGCGACAGGTTCCTGCCGCAGCACTGCATCTGGACGCCGTTCGTCTGATGACCGTTCACGGCAGCAAGGGTCTCGAGTTCGAAGGCGTGCATGTGCCGGGGCTGACGGTTGCAAGTTTCCCGAGTTCGAACCGCGGCCAACGTTGCCCGCCGCCCAACGGCATGATCGATAGCGTCGAGAATGTGTTGCCCGCTGACGAGGCCAAGCGCGCCCATGAGGACGAAGAGCAATGTCTCTTCTTCGTGGCGTTGTCGCGCGCCCGAACGCATCTCCGTCTCTATCATGCGCGAAAGCAACGAAATGGAAATGGCCGATCGCCGTCGCCATTTCTGGACTGGCTTCCTGCGATGCTCATAGAGAACGTGGCAAATCCGCCCATGCTTGCGCTTCCCCCGGGGGCGCCAAAGCCCCAGCCAATCGCTATCTCCTGGCCATCGAACTGGATACTGACCGACAGCCGTCTTGGCTCGTACGAAAAGTGTCCGCGGCGGTTCTTTTACACGCATGTTCTGGGTCTGGGGGGTGCTCGCAAACCCACGGCGTTTTCCCGCACGCACGATTGTCTTTATGAACTGCTGCGCTGGCTTGCCGAGGCCCGGCGTACCGGCGAGCCAAGTCTTGCCGAAGCGGAATCGGCATTCGAGGTTATCTGGAAGGAACGAGGACCGGTCGATCACGCCTTCGCCGATGACTATCGGAGACTTGCATCGAGATTGATCGGTGCACTGCTGAAAGCCGGTGCCGGCCACCGCTTCGGCGATGCGCAACCGCTCGCCATCGACTTTCCCAATGGCGGACGTGTGCTGGTCGAGCCGGACGAAGTGGCCGAATTACCCGATGGCACAATCGTCATCCGTCGTGTCCGCACCGGATACAGACGGAGTGACGAGTATGACCGGCTCGAATACACCCTCTACCTTCTTGCTGCCCGTAACCAGTTCGGCAGCCGAGCCGTCGTTCACGCGTTGCATCTGACCGATGAAACGCAAGAACCGGTCGAGATCAGCACGACGAAAATTGGCAATCGGCAAAAGAAGAGCGAGACGATGCTGGCTGGCATCGCGGCGGGTGCATTCCCGACGGAGACCGACGCCATCACCTGCCCCCGGTGCCCGCATTTCTTCATTTGCGCCGCGACGCCGCCAGGTCCGCTGAAGCTCGATTAAAAAGATTTCGTTCTGGCTTTCCGGGTTCCTCCTCTGCTGGCGATCAAGGAGGTAAGGGACGAAGCCAGGCAATAGGGCCTCGCACTTCGATCCCCGGAGTGCAGATGATGAAATCCATTGACGTTTTTTACCAGGGCGAAGGCATCGGCGAGATCGCGCATATCGAGATCGAACCCGATGCCGCGTTCTCCGCCCTCAAGACCATCCTCATCGAGAAGCACGGGGCAACCCACGGCGCATTGCTGTTCCTCGAAGATGAAGACGAGCCGCTCGACGAATCCCTCCTCATCAAGGACCGCGCCAGCCCCAAGGGGCTAAAGGTCCATGTTCACCATTGCCGTCATGTCGAGGTGACGGTCTCGTTCAACGGAGAGTCGGTCGAGCGCCGCTTTTCGCCGAGCGCCACGGTCGCACGGGTCAAGCGCTGGGCGGCCGAAAAGAAGTTCGGTATGTCCGAAGACGAAGCCGGCGAACACGTGCTGCAGATCGCCGGCACGCATGATCGTCCGGCGCCCGGAACGCATATCGGGTCGTTGACCGAAGGCAAGATCTGCAATCTCGCCTTCGATCTCGTCCCCGACGAACGTGTTAACGGTGCGGCGAAGGGCTTCACATGATCGGCCCCGATCAGCGAGCCTTCGAGGCGGACGTGGCTAAGGCCACGTTCCGGCTCGGCCAGGCAGAAGGCCGCTGGCGGCTTATTGCTGTAACCTGGCCGTTCGCCTTCATGGGCATTATCGCAAAAGACGGTCGGGAATATGTGCTCCGGCTGAACTGCGCCGGATATCCGCAGAGCCCACCGACGGGCGGCCCCTGGGATATGAAAACCAACCAGATCCTTGCATTCGATCTCTGGCCGCGCGGCCAGACCGGCCGCGTGTCCGCAGTCTTCCGCACCGACTGGAAGAACGGCACTGCCCTTTACCTGCCCTGTGATCGCGAAAGCTTTGTCGGACATGACAACTGGCGTTCCGAAATGCCCTCGAAAATCTGGCGCCCCGCCGATGGGATCGTCCAATATCTGGAGCTTGTTCATGAACTACTTCACTCGCGCGACTATACGCCGCCTCTTCGCCCCGCGGCATGAGCTTTCCTGCTCCTGGTTCCTCTGGCACCGCCTGAAGGCAAAGCTGCGCGAGCGCGGGCGTGGTCGCAGCCGCGAGAGTGGCGCCTTCCTGCTCGGGTATCGCGAGGGCGGCGCAGCGCGCATCGTCGATTTCGTCCTCTACGACGATCTGGACCCTCATTCGCTCGACAGAGGCATCGTCCATTTCAACGGGCGGTATTTCAGTGACCTCTGGGCGATCTGCAAGGGGCGCGGCCTGACAGTGGTGGCGGATGTTCATGTCCATCCGCAGGGCTCCGGGCAGAGCAATTCCGATCGCGATCATCCCATGATCTCGCGTGCCGGGCATATCGCCCTCATCCTCCCCGATTTTGCGATTGGCGCTCAGCCGCGATCCGGTATCGGCATCTATCGCTATCTGGGAAGCAAGCAATGGCACGTGGTCCCGGAATTGGAACGCCCCAGTTTTTTCCATATTGGGTTGATTTAACAAGGAACACATCATGACCAAACAGATTTCGGCAGACTCGCTTCACCGGCTGGTTAAACACGCAATTGACAGTGGCACAGCCGCCAGCGTCGAGGAGGCGAAGGCCCTGTTTCAAGGTTACAGGCTGGCCGTTGAGATAGATCCTGCCGCAGCCGCCGACCCGGTGCAGCAGGCCGCGTTGCTGACAACCGTTGCTCTTGGTCATCGGGTTTTCCTGGGCGGGGTTTCGGTCAGCGGATCCCTGGACACGCCGTTGTCGCTGGCAATGCCCTTCGGGCGGACGTTGGCCGATGCTGTTGTGGCACTTGGCGGCACACCTCGCGCCATGCCAGACGATACACCGACGATCGTGATCGGCGGACCTGCGCGTGAGCGGCGTAAAGGCTTTTGCATCCGTACAGCGACGGCCGGCTGGCGTGGCGGTATCTTGCCGATCCACTCGGATCTTTGTCCGACCGGCGGCCGCGCTATGCCGTTAGCCGGAATGCTTGCCGCAGGTCTCGCCGTAAATGAAGCATTCCTCCGCGTCAGTGGTGGCTCGTCCGCGGTCGGACGACGTCCCGTCGGGCTTTCGCTATGGCGCCCGGGCTCGGACGTAGACTGGCTTCAATCGGATGAAAGCGAGCCGACATTGACCTACCTGCCGTCGCATCTGTGGCTAATCGGCCTTGGCCATCTGGGCCAAGCCTATCTGTGGGGTCTTGGCCTCCTACCTTACCAGAACCCTTCGGAGGTGAAACTTGTCCTTCAGGATGTCGACGTGACTACCGAGTCGACGACAAGCACCTCCATCCTTACCGACGCCACCATGGTCGGCCAGAAGAAGACGCGGGTGATGGCGGCATGGGCGGAGCAACGGGGATTCACGACCTCTCTGCAGGAACGTCTGTTTGCGGCAGATTTCAAACGTCAGCCGGATGAGCCGGCGGTGGCGCTTTGTGGTCTGGACAACGTCGCCGGACGGCGAGCTTTGGACCAAGTCGGGTTCGATCTGATTGTCGAAGCTGGGCTCGGCCGTGGCTATCGAGATTTCCGGACCATGAGACTGCATGTGTTACCGGGCCGGCGTAGTGCCTCGGACATCTGGAAACAAAACCACGATGGCGAAAAAGTCGAGGCTCGGCCGGCTTACTCCAAGCTTATGGCAGATGGCGTGCTTGATCGCTGCGGCATGACCCTGCTAGCCGGAAAGGCCGTGGGCGCACCGTTCGTGGGTTCGGTCGCAGCTGCCTTGGCCGTGTCAGAGGTGCTCCGCCTGCTTCATGGTGGTCCTCTAAACCAAATGATCGACATCAATCTCCTCAGTCTCGATCAGCACATCGCTTTACATCACCAGGGCGACTTTGCGGGTTTCAATCCAGGTTTTGTCCTGGCTTCATCTTGATCAGCGCGATCCCACGAAAACTCCACATCAACCGCGCGCCAAGCGCGCGGGCCTCTGCCATCAATCTCAATCGACTGTAGTTCAAAACGGTCAGAGGGTTCCCCACGCCCGAAACCTCCCTCTGCCCGTCATCTCGCGCAGGCCCAGTTCCAAAACGATCCGGCGTGCCGCCTGCGGCGTCACATCCAATGTCTTGGCCACCATGCCGGCCGACACCAGCGGTTTCGCCATCACCAACTCGACCAGCTCCGGCAGTTTTGAAGACGTCCGGCGCCCTTCCAGCTTTCGCTCCATCAGTGTTCGAGCCAGCGCCAGCCTGTCATGCTCCTTCAGCCCGATCTCGGCGGCTGCCAAAAACCCGTGGGCGATGGCAAGCAGCCGGGTTTCGCGATCGCGGTGGCGGCGCCGATCGACGGGAATGGTTTTCAGGCCGAGGTTGATAGTGGCGAGATGAGTGATGGTGGTGACCCCGGCCTGGCGCAGGATCGACGCGGCCAGCAGCCGGCCGAGCCAATGCGCATGCTGCAGCACGGCCAGCTCGTTCCAGGCATCGAGGGCGACGATGGCCTGCAGCACCGCCGGCAAGTTTTCGGCCTGGCGCAGCACCCCACGCCACTCGTCTAGCCGCGCGTCCTCGTCCCAGTCGAGATCATAGACCAGTGCGTCTCTATCCGCCGCCCCACTCCGGCCGGGCCGAGTTGCGTTCTTGATCGCGGCCTCCGATCGGGCGAGCACCGCATCGATAGCGGCATAGTCGACGCCGGGTAGATTTTCCGTTTCGTCACCATCGTCCCCCTCCCCTTCAGGATCGATGGCGACCGCCGGCTGAACGACGCCGGCCGTTGTCGCCTCGTCCGCGCCGCTCGACCCGATCTCCGAGGTTTTCCGCAGCGAGCGGATGCCGTCGGCCGAAAGTGCCCAGGCGGGGAGTTGAGCGGCAATGCGCCGGCGGGTTCGCAAAACGTCGCGGGCGATGGTCAGTTCGTGGGTCGGGGTGCGGATGTCGCGGGTGGCGTCATGGAGGACGAGGTCTTCCAGGTGGACGAGTTCGCCGTCGATCCACAAAGAGGCACAGGCATCCGTGAAATTTTGCCGCTCGAGAAAGCCCACGCCGACCGGCGAACGGGCGATGCGCTCGTCGAGACGCGCAAGCACGACGCCGGCGTCAAAAGCCGGCCGCATCAAGCTACTCATGCTGATTCTGGAGATATCGTAAGCCATTGAAATCATGGTAAACGATTTCTTAAAGGAACTCTATCTGAATATTGCAGTTCCTCACATGGTATGATTTGTGGTTAAGCGTCTAACCATCGATAAGTAATGCTTATCGGAAGTGAGNAGGCCAACCGGTTGACCAACCTCGGGAATGCGCCTAATTTCAAGGAATTCAGTCCGAAAGGCGCGCGATGACCACGACGGTAAAAATCTCGGAAGCGAAGACCCATCTCTCGGATCTGCTCGTTCGCGCGGAAGCTGGCGA
>Ga0065721_10049705_pt1 | contig 28508 bp, 25 predicted proteins | sample Mesricmetagenome_FD_59108 | JGI IMG/M metagenome (GOLD analysis project Ga0065721, IMG submission 59108) | Mesophilic microbial community from rice straw/compost enrichment Sample: eDNA_1 v2 (version 2) | ecosystem: Engineered > Solid waste > Grass > Composting > Bioreactor | place: USA: Davis...
TCGTTCCCAGCGTCGAAAATCCATGCAGAAAGTCATGCGTTGATCGCAGACGCCCGCTGCCGGAGGCCTCCTTGCCGCGCAGGAGCATCCCCAGGAACATCAGGACCGCTGCGATCCAGCCGCCTGCCGCGAGAAGATGGACGAGACCCGCAGCAAGCCGGACCGCGCCTGCCACGCCCTCACCGGCGGCGGCGTGGCCGTTCCATGCCAGAGAAGCGAGTGCGGGTCCCCGCTGGTAGCCTCGACGTCCAGCCCAGTCCCGCATCTCGTTTGAAAACATCAACTTAGGTAGGATTCGGCCCGTTTTTACACGAATCCCTGCCGACCCTCCTGCTGGCTACGGTCGGCGGCGGCGCGCTGATCCCTCGGCAGCGCTCAGCGCGCAAGGAGGCACCGTCCGTTTGACCCAACCCAGCGGGATCACGGTCGGATCGAGGCCTCGATGATGTCGAACCTGCCCAAGGCATGCTCCTGGGAAGCGGTGCAGGTCAATCGGGACTGCAGCAGTAGTTCCCATTCTTCGAGACTGCCGCCGTTGCCCCACATGGCAGGCAACGGGGATTCCAGGGTGAGCGCATAAAGGGTGGCGCGCGCGCCGGTGCGTTGCTGCTGGCGTTTGATCGCATGGTAGATGCTGACGGTGGGGTCGAGCGACGTCGATACGAACGAAGGGTAGGGCGCCAATTCGTCCAGTTCCCGGTCGCCGCGACCGTGGAACAACATTTGTCCGGCCGGCACGACGACGCGGCTCGCGGTGATCTCCCGATCCAGCCCAAGTACAAGATCCTTTTGTGCGGCCGTGGCGTGGCCGGCGGAAATCGCAACTGCGGCATCGTGGTAGCGGAGGTAGTTCGGATTCCTTCGGTATAACTTGAAGTGGGTCGAGCCTCCGATTCGGGTACGTAGCCTGTGCCATCCCCTGGCTACAGGATCGACCCTCAATCGCTCCCGTACGCAACTCTGGAAAGCGCCCTGCTGAGAGTCGTCATCGGCAAGGTATCGCAACAGCTCGATCGCGGTTGGGAATTCGAAGATCTTCGGTGGTTCTTCCAGTGGCGTGCCGCGGAAGCGTGGATCGCCGCCGAACGAAAAGCGCCAGTGTGTGAGGTCAACCGACTGCACTACACAATTCCGTTATCTGACTGGCGGGTCGTCGAAGCCGTCCGCCTCGTCTTCGAAGCTTTCATCCTCGTCGTCCTCGGGGAAATACACATTGGGCAAGCCGATCACGCCGATCGTGCGGAGGCGATCTCCTTTGTCGGGTACGTCCTCATAGAGGGTTTCCAGTTCGTCGACGACTTGCGCGCGGGCGCTGTCGGACTGGAAGCAGTCCAGGTAGTCCGGGACAAGCCCGGGGTCGAAGTCTAGGGGTTCGATACCGCGGATAAAGGTGAGATAGCCCGATGTCTCCTTCGTGTTCATAAAGAAAACGAGCAGTTCTTTCCACAGTATGTCTTCGGCCGATATGTCCGCCTTGCCAAGAAAGACGGTCTCGGCTTTGGAGGCGTAGCGTAGCTCGTAGGTATAGAGCCCCAGGGACCTGGTACGTTCCTCGATGACGTCGTACAGGCTGCTCGCGATCTTGACGACGACTTTGCGAATGAATTTTTTATACTGATCCGTGTTCTCATGGCCGAAAATCGAACTACGCTCGCCGAGCTCGACTTTCAGCTGGTCTTCGAGGAAGTCGAAAAGCTCGTGCTTCTCCTTCCCAAGGGCGAAAGGGGAATTGAGAGAAAAGCGGTCGTAGCGCAGGTTCTCGTAAAACCTGGTGAGGACGTGCAAGAAGGCGTTGTCCGAATTGGACAGCTTGAGATCGGCGCGCTTCTGTATCCTCGCAAGAAGCGCCTGATGGTTGTGCGTCGAAAGGGACTTCTCGAAGGCCTCCTGATCGCTGGCGTCGTCATGCTCAAGGAGGACAATGGCGATCTTCATCAGCCGTTCGATGCCGACGGAGAGCTGGTAGAAGACCTCGAACAGGTCCGCGCTGTAGTCCAGCTTCCGTAGTTCGTGGAAACGGCGCAATCCGTTGTAGATGAAAGTGCCGGAGACGTCCAGTTCCTCGCCCAGCCGGAAGTTCTTCCAGAGTTCGGACCGATTCATCTGCATTGATGCGAATCTCCTGGCTTGCGGTTGGTTATGCCTGTAAGAACAATTCTTGGAGAATTGGCGCGTCCTGCGAAGGCCCGGTGGCGGCCCTTACGCGGGTGCGGCGGCTCCGGCTTCCTGGAAGCCGCAGGCGAGCAACGCGGGACGCAGTTCCTCCAGTGCGTTCGCGGGCACGCCGAGCCACAGGAGGTCGCGTGCGCGGGTCACGGCGACATAGCCAATGCGCCCCACCTCGGTGTCCACGCCGGCGAGCAAGGCGTTCACGTGCTCGCGGTTTGCGAGGTACAGCACCGCATCCAGGCTTTCTCCTTTCGCCTGATGGACCGTATCCACGCGCATGCGCGGCTGTTCGGTTTCGGCAGCGAGGTCCACGGCACTGATCAACGGAGCATTGGTCAAGCCTCTCCTGGCCAGTTTGTTGCCGAGATTGCCGGCGCTTGCCAGTCCAAGATCCCGCTCGATCGCTGCCAGCAACGCCCTCGTCCTTTCTAGCAATTGAGGGTGCCAGTGCGTGTCTCCCGGCAACGTGGCCGCCGGCAGGCCCGAATCTGGGCTTCGGGTGAACGCCCAGACGAGCCGGCGCAGCGGCCGGTCGTCGGGATAGCGCGCAGGCTGGGTGATCCTGACGACCAGTCCCTGCGGCGGATTGGCCAGCAGACCAACAATGCAGGTGGCCGCCAGCTTGTACGCGCCGAGGAAATCCCTCCTGTGGTCCCGGAGAATTGCCGCCTGGGCGAGGTTCTTCACGGTTCCCTGGCCAGGGGCACCCCGGTTGCCGGCGAGCCGATCGGCCATGTCACGGCCGCGGCATAGCACGGCCGATCGCTCGGCTTTCAGGTCGGCCGCCACTACCGCGACCTGGAATGCGGCAACGAGGTTTTCCCGATCGGCATTCCGGTACGGTACGAAGAAGGCACCATGCGTTGTACCGGGTGCCGCCCGGTCTGCCGTATCCGCGCGCGTCGACAGTCGGTTGGCCAGGTCCAGTATCGCCGGCACGGATCGGTAGTTTCTGGTCAGGCTTCGAACATTCACGCCCGGCCGCTGACCGTACTGTGTCAGGAAGGCGCCGTTTGCGCCGGCGAACTCGTAAATGCCCTGATTCGGATCGCCGATCAACGACACCTGGCAACCCGCCCCAGCAAGTTGCTCGATGACGGCTCGATGTACCGTCCCGATGTCCTGGGCTTCGTCTATCAAGATATGTGGATAGCGGCGGGCGAGTGCACGGAGGATGGTCGGTTGCCCCGCTAGCGTGCGATGGCACCAGTAACGACCGAGGTTGTGCGTATAGGCGCCGACCCGGCCAAGGCGGTTGACGATGCCGGAGGCATAGGCGGTGTTGAGTCTTCGCGTGTTGTCGTTGTCAGCGTAGTAGAAGTAGAACTCGCCATTATCGACGCCCACCTGCATCGTCGTGATCTCGCGGGGGTAGGTGTCGGTATTGAATTTGAACCCATTTAGGAACCCTTCTCCGCCCATCACGAGAAATGCAGCCTGCTGTGCGCCCATCGTCCGATAGGCATGTGGGCGCAGCACGTTGCCGGTGATGAAGCCATCCAGCGTGTCGATATCGACGCGGTCGTGGCCGGACCCTCCCGGCGCGTCCCACGTCAACTGCTGGTACTCGCGCCGGAACGTATCCACGGCGACGTTGGAGAACGACAGCAGCGCGACGTGGCCGCGGTGATCGCCGAGTTGGCGGCGCATCTGCGCCAGGCGCCGTACTGCGGTGAAGGTCTTGCCGCTTCCAGCGCAGGCGATGACGGACATCGGCGCCAGCGGTGCGTCGATGATCTGCAACTGCTCGGCGGATGCGTGGGTCATTGCCCGGCAGGCTCCGTCTGTGCGGCGGCGGGCGCCTCCGCGGCTTTTCCGGACTGGCAGGCGTGGGCAATCGCGTCGCCGATGTAGCCGGGCACCGTGCAGGCGGCGCCTTCGGCGAACACCTGCGCGAGCGCCTGGCCGAAGCGGCCCTTCTGCACGTTGTTCTGGCGGCGCTCGAACATCCCGCTGAAAAGCGCGCGTGCCTTGGCGGCGTCGCCTTCCGCAGCTTCGACCGCCGCGGCGACGGTCATGGCGATCTGCGGGTGCAGTTCCTTCAGCGCCGCAAGCATCGCCGTGCGGTTGTTGGCGTGCAGGGCGAGGTCGTACTCGAGCGTCTTGAGGCCGTGGAAGACCTTGACGAATTCGTCTTCGCCTTCCTTCATCTTCGCCGTGTTGGCCGATACCTGCACTTCGTCGCCGGAAGCCGGGTACAGCGCTTGCGGCTCCTCGCCTTCGGCTGCGGCAGCCACAGGGTCGGCATCGGTGATGACGGCCACCGGGATCTTCAACGCTTGTGCGCCGAACAGTGGCAAGAACGAGTCGAAGTTCAGTCCCTCGACGCTAATCAGGCTGACGCCGTGCTTGCGCAGGTTGTGGCCGGCCTTCTCGGCCAGCACATCTACCAGCATCAGCTCTGCCGCTCCCTCAACGAAGATTACCCTGCGGGCGAAGAACAGCTCTGCGCGGGTCACGTCGAGGTAGCGTTCCAGCTTCTCGCGCTTGCCCTTGCCGAACTTGATCGCGCGGGGGAAGAAGGTTTCTACGCCGGTCCCAGTGTCGACGAGGCAGGCCAAGCTGTCGAGGTTGGCGATGCTGGCAAAGTTCGGCGAGTGGCTGGTGACGAACAGCTGTACCGGCTTTTCGCCTTCGGCGTCCTTGATGCTTTCGAGGTAGCCCAGCAGCACCGCCTGCAGCTGCGGATGCAGGTGCGCCTCCGGTTCCTCGATGATGAGGCCGCGGTAGCTGGCTTCTGGGTTCTTAGCCAGCTCGCTGAGCACCACGGCCATGAAGATCAGGTTGCTGAAGCCTAGCCCGTTCTGCTCTATCTCGAAAGCATCCACCATCAGCGACAGGCGCGAGGCCAGTCGCTTGAAATCGCTGCCGCTGAGGCCGAGTTCCAGCGACTGCGCCAACTGCTGGCCGAGCATGGCGTCGTGCCGTCGCTTGATTGCCGTGTGGGTACTGACGACCGGCTGGTGCTCCTTCAGTGCCTCGTCGAGTTCCTTCAATGCGTTGTTGATGCCCTCCTTACCGGCGTCGGTGGCAAGGAGCTGGAACAGGCGCGACAACCGGCTGGTGCGGTTGGGCTTCAAGCCTTGCGACGCATCGCGCAGCGGCGGCAGGTAGACGCCCCGCAAGTTCTCCATCATGTCCGTGGTCAGGCCCACGTCTTCATGGTCGCCGCACCAACGCTTGGCGCGCAGTCGACCGGCCTTATCCGCTTCCGAGTAGCGGATGGTTATGTGCGCCTCGCTCATCCCGTCCGCGTCCGGTTTCAGTGCCGCCAGGAAATCAGCCTCGTCGTCCGGGTCGAGGTCGCGGAATACGTAGCGGAGAACGATGTCCCCGACCGGATTGGCGTCTTTGGGCCGATGGACGTCCTCGGCGTCCAGTCGAGGGTAGGGTTCGTCGAGTCCTGCGAGCAGGACGCGCAGGGCATCGACGACCGCGGTCTTACCTGCGTTGTTGGCTCCGACCAGGACGTTCAGACCTTTCTGGAAATGCAATTCGGCCTTTTTGAGCTTCCTGAAATTGGTGATGTTGAGCTGCGCCAGATACACCGATCGCCCCTACTTCTGTTGTTGTCGATGCGCCAGTCCCCGAAGAAGTTCCCATCATAGCGGAACGGGTTGGCGCGGAAACGAGAGTGATCGGCGAATCAGGAATTCCTTGATTCTCGGAGGACGGGTCGGAGGTATAGCAAGGAGCAACTAGTGACTGCCGGGCCCAATGCGACCAGATCAAAGACCGCTTCTGGTACCGAAGACTATTTCCGTATCGCACCAAATGGCTGCTTCTGGCCCGAGGTGTAAGTTGGCGGGGTAGGGGATTAGATTGATTTATCGGGGGTAGGGGGGCGGCTTCCGACTCAAATCGGACACCGCAACCGTCCCTGCCCGTCGCTGCGGCGCGCATTCCGGTCGCGCGGTAGATCTGGAGTTCCGTCGACCAGTTCTTAGCTCGAGCTTCAGGCGTATCATCCCCACATGGCCACCCTTCTCTCTGTCGTCCCAGCGGACAGCGTCATCGTGAGCGTAGATAGGGTCGGAGATCTTGCCTCAGCGCTCCGCGCGGCCAACGTCACCGTGCCGGGTCGCGCGAGCGGGCGGACGCATTGCCAGGTTGAGATCTACTCGCTCATCCGGGTGCTGGCGTCGCGGCCCTACCGCCTTTCCGATTTCCCGCTGAAGCTCGCCAAGCGCGAGCGGCCAGACTTTCTGCTCTCGGCGAACGGAGTGGCGATCGGCGTTGAGCACACCGAAGCGGTTCCCCAAAACGCGGCGAAGGAAGCCTTTCTACGTGATCGCGGCATCGGTCCAGAGACCCACTACGTGCACCCTGCATCCATCGGCGAGCGAGCAAAAGGCTCCAAGGAAATCCGCGCCGAAATCGAAAAGGACAAAATGGGCGAGGGGTGGATGGGCGATTCGGCCGAGTGCAGCTGGGTCGAAGCCATGACCAAGTTCGTCAGTGACAAGATCCAGTCCGTGCAGTCGCCCGACTGCACTCGCTTCGATCGCACATGGCTCGTGATCTACGACAACTGGCCGGCGCCGATCCTCAATCACGCGAAGGCGGTGCCGCTGCTGACCGCCGAGCTAATCAAGCTCGCGACCTGGTCGGTTTTCGAGCGCGTCTTCATCCTCGACGAGTCTGTTCTACTCGAGATTGAGCAAACTGCGGTTCACGTCCATTGCGTCAATCACTGCTGAGGACGCGTTGCCAATTCAGAGGCTGCCGGTGCCTCTTAGCTCCTCGTCGGTGAATGCGACCTTGATACGCGAGGGCGATAGTCCTCCAATCGCCAACTGGTAAGCGAGGCGCCGTGATGCGGATGCCACGGCTGTCCGGATAGGGTAGACGATCGTAGCAATCCTGCCCTGGAATGGCTGCAGCAGCGCCAAGAGTTCGCCATCGCGTTCGACCGCCCCTCAGCCCATGGTGACCTGCTGTCGATGTCCACCCAAGTTAACCCGCCGAAAAAATCCGGAACGCGCTCAGAACCTGATGGCATCGAAGCGGATCTTCCGGAATGGCTTCGACCACGCCCCGTCCGCGTGCGCGCGGCGCACATACCCGACGCCGGTTCCGTTCGAATACGTCGCGGCGCCGGTGCGCCACCGGATGAAGTCGGGCCAGCCGCTCGGCCGCGGGTACAACTTCTCCGAGTGGATCAGCGCATCCTGACCGCGAGCTTCTTCAGCGGTCGTGACGCGATATCGCTTCGTCACTCCATCATCCGAATCCAAGACCGCATGGTTGATGCGATGTTTGGAAGGAATGCGCCTAGCCGCAGATTCATCAAACTCGCGTCCGATCGAGGTGGCATCGCCAATTTCGCGGAAATAGACGTTCGCCATCGCGGTGAGTAGTTGCTGCTGGTTGAGCATGCGCACGTCGCTATCTCTCTTGACGTCGACCCAACCGTTGGCCGCCGGTAGCAAGTAGACATCCCCGTCGTACGCCATAAAAAGATGCCGGGGCGTGAGGGGCAGCAAGCAGATCGTCCCGGATTTTGCCAAGCCCGGCGCACCGAGTCGTTCGTGTCCTGGTCGGAGGTACCAGCGATTCGTGTGGATGGCCGGGTCGTCGCTCGTGAAGAAATCGACGGTCGACCGATTGCGCAGCAGACACACCTTCAGGTCCTCCACGACAGAAACCATCTCGGGGACCGCCGACATCACCAGCTGCACGGCATCTGCGAGCGACGTCCGGAATTCCTCGGGCGCTCCCGTCGTGTCGACAACCTCGTCGGACATCGCCGCGAACGCGCGGGAAGCGGCTTCGGTTCTCAGGTGCTGCAGCACCCAGAACGCGCGAAGTACCTCACGATCATCGTTGGTCAAGTTGTAGCCCGGGACGGAGATCCGCGAAATCGCCGCGGAATACAGCCCTTCGATTACCTGCATCTTCTTTTCGTAATGAAGATCCTTTCCATAGAAGTAGTCGGCCGAGCACTGGTTCTTCACCGGCGCATTCGGCACGACGCGGCGGCGTTCGAGGTTGAACAGGTTGATCGCCACGCCTTCGCCATTCAGCGTGAACGGACGCAGGTGGCAGCGCGGCACGAAGTGCTGATTCTTAAGCGCAGGCATGGCACCCGAAGTCTGCCGTGAGCGGGCCTTCGGAACAAGGCTCGGCCGACGAGGCGCGCCAGGGAGCAACCATGGGTCAAGTACCGCTGATCGAAAAGCCGCTACCCGGGCGGATAGTCGTCCCGGTCACCTCTAGAAATACCGCCACTTCGTGGCCACAGGACCGCATCGGCCGGGACCTGACATCAGCGGAGCAGGGGATTAGGGGACTGTTATCGGGGGTATGGGGGCTCCGTACCTGGACCATCGAGCGAGGACCGGGTCTATGGTTCGATCAGCTAATTGGAGAGGTTCTATCGGGGTTAGGGCTTGCCAGCTGTCGACCTATAGCGGACATTTATGGTGTAAAGACTGGCGATTCGCGACCTGTCAAGATGCTTGGTGTAGCCCGTGTCTCATTGCACGGTTCAGGGGAAGCCGGACATGTACCTCAAGCAAATCGAAGCCAAGAACTTCAGACTGCTGCACGACGTCAAATTGCTTTTGGAGAAACGAACTACCGTCATAGTCGGACGCAATAACAGCGGCAAGACATCCTTGACGGAAGTGATGAAGCGCCTCCTGTCCGATGCTTCTCCCTCTTTTTCCCTGGAGGACTTCTCGTTCTGTTGCTACGACCAGTTCTGGGATTCTCATCTCCGAAGAGCCAAGGGCGAGGATGAGATAGAGATAGGGAAGATTTTGCCTGCGATAGAAGTCCGGCTTCGTTTTTCGTATGAGAACGGCGAGCACCTCGGCCTGCTCAGCGAGTTGGTCGTCGACCTCGATCCCGAATGCACGGAAGCCTTAGGCGTCGTCCGGTACGCGCTCAAGGACGGGAAGCTGCCCGAACTGTTAGGCGACTTTACGGAGACAGACGAGGACGCGAGACCGGGCTTTTTCCGCCTCCTCCGCGACCGAATTCCGTCGCTGTACGAAACGACCTTCGTCGCCATCGACCCGAACGATGAAACAAACGAGAAGGTCATCGAAAGGTCGACACTGAAGAAACTGTGCGTCGGCGGCTTCATCAGCGCACAGCGCGGGCTGGATGATGCGAGCCAGAAAGAGCGCGTGGTCATCGGTAAGGTGCTGGAGAACCTGTTCTCGACGGCCAAGAGCAACACCGACGACACGGACAGCCACGCCATCGCCCAGGAACTCGAGGTTGCGGTCAAGGCGATCCAAGACAAGATTGGTGACGACTTCAACGAGAAGCTCGACCAATTGCTTCCCGCATTGTCGATATTTGGCTATCCGGGCCTCAACGACCCCAAGCTTCTGACCGAAACGACTCTCGACGTCGCCAAGCTCCTGACCAACCACACGAAAGTCCGGTATACCGGATCCAATGGCATCCATCTTCCCGAGGCCTACAACGGCTTGGGAACGCGCAATATCATCCTGATCCTTCTGCAGCTCCGGGAGTTCTTCAAGCTCTATCTTGCGATGGAGCCCAGGCCCTCGGTGCACCTCGTTTTCATCGAGGAGCCCGAGGTCCACCTGCATCCGCAGATGCAGGAAGTCTTCATCCGAAAGATCGCGGACATCGCATCGGCGTTTAACAAGGAAGCCGGCGAATCGTGGCCCGTACAGTTCGTCGTTTCGACGCACTCGTCCCATGTCGCCAATGAAGCTCACTTCGAGACGATCCGGTACTTCCTGGCTTCCGCGGACAAGAACGGCATCATCAGCACCAAGGTCAAGGATCTCAGGAAGGGGCTTGCCGGAAAGCCTGAACCAGACCGCACATTCCTGCATCAATACATGACCCTCACCCGGTGCGATCTGTTCTTCGCAGACAAAGCGATCCTGATCGAGGGCACAACCGAAAGACTGTTGCTCCCAAAGATCATCCGGATACTGGACAAGGATCTTGCAGAGGGAAAGAAGCTTGGCAGCCAGTATCTCTCCGTCGTCGAGGTCGGCGGCGCCTACGCGCATATCTTCTTCGATCTCGTCAACTTCCTTGAGCTCCGGACCTTGGTCATCACCGACATCGACAGCGTGAAGGCCAACGGCGCCGGCAAGCTCGTCGCGTGCCAGGTTTCGCAGGGGCAGAAGACCAGCAATGCCTGCCTGAAGTCCTGGTACGACAACAATGGCATCACCCCGGCGGAACTGCTGGCTGTCGATGATGCGGCCAGGACCAAAGGCCGGATGCGGCTCGCGCACCAGTGTCCCGAGACCGAGGCAGGCCCTTGCGGCCGCAGCTTCGAAGACGCGTTCATGCTGGCAAACCCTGAGCTCTTCCCGTTGCCGGGACCTAGCGAGCAGGAGAAAGAAGCCCAAGCCTGGGAAGAAGCGAAGGAGGTGAAGAAATCCGCATTCGCACTGGAGCATGCCCTGTCCAAAGGCGAATGGAACATCCCGCGCTACATATGGAGCGGGTTGGCATGGCTCGCTGAAGGCGACCTGCCGCCTACGCCCGCGCCACCGGACGATGCCGGAGCAGTCGCATGAATGCCGTACCTGAAGCGAGCCCCGCGCTGATCGCCGCGCGGCAAGCGGAAGCACTTGTCGTACAGTGCTTGCGGGACCATCGCAACTTCCTGCTCGAAGCCGGCGCCGGCGCCGGCAAGACCTATTCGTTGGTGGAAGCGCTCAAGCACCTCATCGAACACGAGGGCCCCAAGCTGCGTAGGAACCACCAGCGCATCGCCTGCATCACCTACACCAATGCGGCCACGGCCGTCATCAACAGCCGTATCGACAGCAACCCGCTGGTCTTCGTCGACACCATCCATGCGTTCTGCTGGTCGCTGATCAGGAAATTCCAGCCCGCGCTGAGGTCACTGGTCTCGGCAATGCCGGAATGGGACGAGAAGCTGGCTGAGGCCAACGGAATCGGCAGCCGGATCGTCGAATACGAACTAGGCCACCGCCGCGCCACCACCGACACCGTCACCCTGCACCACGACGACGTCCTGGGGCTAATGGTTTCGCTGCTCCCGAACGTGAAGTTTCAGGCGCTTCTTGCGCAGCAGTACCCGTTCGTACTGATAGACGAGTACCAGGATACGGACGTTGCGGTGATGACCAGCATGAGCGGGCACCTGCTCGGACGCGCGACCGGCCCGATGATCGGCTTGTTCGGCGACCACTGGCAACGCATCTACGACAAGACGTGCGGCCACGTCACCCATGAAGCACTGACGGAAATCGGCAAGAAGGCGAACTTCCGCTCAGCGACAAAGATAGTCGATGTCCTAAACAGGATGAGGCCAGAGCTGCCACAATCGGTTAAGGACGAGAGTTTCGTTGGCTCGGCGATCGCGTTCCACACCAATGCCTGGCAAGGCGAACGCCGATCCGGCGCGGGAGGCGGACACTGGAAAGGCGATCTCCCCGCCGAGGCCGCCCATGCGTATTTGGCAACGCTCATCAAGAAGCTGGAATCGGACGGCTGGGACGTGGCTCCCCAGCGAACCAAGGTTCTCATGCTCACCCACAATGTTCTCGCTTCGGAGCAGGGCTACGATTCGATCACCAAGATCTTTTCCTATACGGACCAGTTCATCAAGAAGGAAGATCCGCTCATAGCGTTCTTTTGCGACGCGCTCGAGCCCGCTTGCACGGCTTTCCATCACAAGCGGTTCGGGGAGATGTTCTCGTTGCTAGGCGGCTCGACGCCTGCCGTCTCTTCGCATGCGGACAAGGTCGCATGGTCATCCTCGATGGAGGGCCTCGCCAAGATTAGGCTCGACGGAACCATAGGCCAAGTGCTGGACTACATGTTCGAGCATGCGCATCCGCGACCGCCGGACGCCGTTCTCGGCGCGCTTAGCGACGCCGCAGAATGGCATGGCGAGGAAGGGGAGGAGCCACCGCTCCGGGTCCAGCAGATCCGGCAGTTGCGGGATGTTCCCTACAAGGAAGTCATCGCCTTGGACAGGTTCATCGACGGTCACACCCCGTTCGCTACTAAGCACAGCGTGAAGGGTGACGAGTTCGAGAACGTCCTGGTCGTTCTCGGGCGCGGCTGGAATAAATACAACTTCGACCAGTTCCTGCAATGGTCGGCCGAAGGAGTCCCGGCCGGCAAGCAGGATGCGTACGAGAGGAACCGCAATCTGTTCTATGTGTGCTGTTCCCGCCCGACAACGCGCTTGGCGCTTCTCTTCACCCAAGAGCTTTCCGACGCCTCATTGGCAAGACTCGACAACTGGTTCGACGGGGCAATCGAGCCAGCTCCCGCACCACGGGAGGGCTGACCATGGCTCCTACTAGGAGATCAGCTGTAGAGTCAACGGAAGAAATCCAAACAGAAGAGTTGCACACCCATTGTGCGGCGACGCCCGCAGGGCGGCGCACCGATGCCGGCGCTGGCGGAAACCGGGCTTGCTGTTAACAACGGGAGTCAATAGGGCAAGCTGATAACACCACGCAGTTCAGGGCTTTCCATTGGACAAGAAGGCAATCGCGGCTCTGCGAGCCATGCTGCTCAAGCTGCCCGCCACCGGGGAAGACGGGTTTGAAGGGCTGCTGGCCGTTGTTCTAGCCGAAATTTCGGGAGTGCCGTTCCGCCTGTCCGGCAGCGGATCGCAGTTTGGCATGGATGGCAAGTCGGCCTACGAGGACGACGCCATCTGCTTCGAGGCAAAACGCTACGATCGCAAGATTCCGAAAAACGAAGTCATTACCAAGATTGCCGAGTTGACGATCGACGGTGGGAGCGGGGTCGATCTGTGGGTACTTGGCGCGACGACGTCCGTCAGCACCCAACTTGCGGACAACGTTCTGGAAATCAGCGAAAGAAACGGGATCAGTACGCTTGTGCTGGACTGGAGCAGGGCGGATCTTCCGGCACTCGCGGTCGCCCTGGCGATGGCCGCAGAGGCGGCTGCGGAGTTCATCGGCCGCAGCGCGGGAGACGGGCGCGGAGTCCGTGCCAACGCATTGGCATCACTCAAGGCAGTGGAGGACGACGAGCGGTTTGCGAGACATGCCGCGAGAATCCGTGGGTTGCTTCGAGAGCCGACAATCGGCACCTCGCTGGCAGTGCGCAACAATCGCCGCTGGCTCGAGGACGTTTTCGGCAGCCAGCAAAGCGCCAAGCGCCATCTCCGGCAACCCTTGGCCCCCGGCGACGCGGCATTGGGCAACCCGTTGCCGAGGGAGTCGCTGGTCTCCGAAATGGGTTCGTTCCTTGCATCCCGGCCAGCCGGAAAAATTGCCGTCATCGTCGGGGACGAAGGAAACGGCAAGTCGTGGTTGTTCGCACAAAGCTGGTTGTCGCAGGCGGACCGGCCGTTGATGGTGGTGTTCACGGCTGACGAGTTCAGCGATGCTGCAGCGGTCGGCGATGTCATCGGCGCGCTGATCGACAAGCTTGTGGCGCAGACTGGCGGCAGGAAATCGGAGTCCGCTGTAACACGGTGGCTCCGGACCTTCAACAGGTGGCGCAAGACAGAAACGCCCGCCTCGCCTCGCCTGGTGGTCGTGATCGACGGGATGAACCAGCGACCGCAGCTCGACTGGGGGCGGATCGCCAACGACATGAGCCACGAGTTGGGCAGGATGGGCGGGCAGCTGGTGCTCACCACGCGCACCGTGCACTACTCGGCGCACGTGAGGAGACGCCTGATTGCATCCACCGTAGTGATTACCGTGCCGGAGTGGACAGAGACCGAGCGCGACTTGATCCTCGAGGGGCACGGCATACGCGTAGACGAACTGCCCGAGACGGTGGCCACGTCGCTGCGCAATCCCAGACTGCTTGCAATCGCATTGGAACTGCTGCATGGATCGCACATCAGGCAGCTCGAACAACTCAGCATCAGCCGGCTGCTTTTCGAGCACATGCGCATCTACGGTGAACGGGACAACCCGGTTCCACGTCCTGCACACGAGTTCGCACGCGCGCTCAGGGAGCATGCATATGCGATCCTGGAGAGGATCGACAGGCAGCAGATTGACGACCTCAAAGTCTTCGACGGCGGTCTGGAAGCGGTATCGGACGGACGATTCTTCGTCCAGCTCGAAGATGATCCGACGCGATACCGGCTGGATGAAAGCGGTCTCACGCTCGCATTGGGCTTCGCGATCGTCGATGAACTGCGCACGGCCAGGCGCAATGGGCGCGATCTGACGGCCACGATCGAGGCGATGATCGAACCAATCGCCTCCCTCGATCGGACCTTCGACGCGGTGCTCGCCGCGCTTACCATTTCCTGCCTTGACGGCGACTGCCCGGTGGAGGTCGGTGCGGCCATCACGTGCGCCTTCGCCGGATTGCAGAACCCCGATGCGGACGAATTCCCGGCGTTCTGTCTGCTGGCCGAAGGCCGGCCGGAAGTTTTCATGCAGGCGGCGCGCCAACTGTGTCTGGCCCCTGACAATCCATCCAACTTCGACTGGGTGCAGGCTGCGCTGCACGCCGCGAAGCAGAGGGATTCTGCATGGACGGCGATGATCCCGATCCTGCAATCATGGTTGGGACACTATTCCCTGGCTCCCGAGGCAAGGATGTATTCCATCCGCTCCGGTGGTGATGCGGGCAAGGTGGAGGAGGAACGGCGCAAGCGGCAGGCGGAGATTGAGGCCAAGATCGTTGCGCTTTCACCGACCGAGAAGGCGCTGCTGGACGAGCTCACGAGGAACGACGGCGATGTCGATGCCCTCGCGCACCTCGCCCTGGCGCTGATCGCGGGAAAGCCGGTTGCGCCGTTCTCGAGGGCGCTGCTCCACTGGAGCTTCGCCGGTGCGCTGAACATGGGATTCTCCTGTCCCTACGACCAGTTCATCCATCTGGTCCGGTTCAATCGCGTCGACTGGCCGGAAGCGCGCGATGCCATAGTGGAGGCGGGCAGTATGTTCGCCGATGCCGGTGTGTCGCGAACCGGCAAGTGGGCGCACGTGAATCTCCTGCGAGCGACAGGAGATCCTGCCGCGGCATTCCAGGAGCAGGCTCTGCTGCTCGAACTGACTGCCGATCGGCCAACATTCGAGGGGTGGCGTCGCGTCGAGAGGTACTGTGCGAGCGATCCTTGCGACCCGGAGAGCCAGAGGCCGGACAACATCACGGAAACGGCGAAGGGCTACGCCGACATCGATGTCGCGAAGATCCGCCTGTTCATGGGGCCGTCCGGCGACGATTTGCATTTTGCGGATGCCAGGGCAGGGCTGGCGCGATTCGAGCCGTCGGTGGCAATCGCAAAGCACCGGGAGTTCATGGGCCATGTCATCTCCCGGACAGGGCTGGCGTTGCGCCAGGGAACTTTTGAGATGGGTCACCACAATGCCCTTCTGACTGCGGCACAGGCCAAGGAAATGGCGTCTAGCGTGGAGGCTGGAGTTATCGCCAGCGCCGCTGCAGCGCTCAAGGGAAACGAGCCCCATTTCATCGCGCAGTATTTCCTGCTGGCCGCGTTTCCGCTGCTGAGTGCCGACGAGCAGGTCAAGGCCCTGCTGTCGCCGCATACGGAAGGCAACCCGTTGCTTTCCGTTCTATACATCGCCAAATCGCTCGAGCAGTCAGCATATGAAACGTTGCTGCTGGATACAATTCGTAGCGGGGACGAGCGCGCATTGATCGTCGTCCTCGCGTTCGGCGCCCACTCCGACACTCTCCTGTCCGATCGCGTTCTCGATCGCTTCCCCGAGCTCATGGGGAGCGAGGTGGAGACGGTCCGCGCGCTCACCTTGTACATGGCCTTGAACGCTGGCGACCAACGAGCGATCGAGTCGGTGGTGAAGAGCGGGTGGTCCGCCAGGAACCTCGACGGCAGGGGCGGCTACGAAGCGTGGTACGGGTCCCATGTAATCCTGGAGGCGGCCAGTCTTGGAATGCTGGCCTGTAGCAATGCGCTTGACCGCATAGCTCCCGAGCTCTATGGCCAGGCTGCGAAGAGACTCGGCGGCGATGCGGGCGCCACGGTTGCGCGGTGTATCGATGCCTCGATCAGGAAAGCGGCCGGCTTCGAGGTGGATGTTGCCGTGCCCGTCATCGAGATAAATCAGCGGTGCGAAGACAAGTTCGAGCCTGTGCGCTACCAGGTCTCGGCGCGGCCGGAAGAACGCAACGACCTGACGGAACTGATGCGCGATGACGAGGACGAGAACGACAGATTCGAGGAGCAGCAACGGCTTTCCCATGCGGCTTTCGACGTCTTCAAGGCGAAGCTGACCGCGGCGGACGCGGCGATCGTCCTGGACAGGTTGCACTTTAGCGAGTTCAAGAAGATTGCCGAAGCGGATAGAGGGCTCGCGGAGGACTGGGCGGACCTGTTTTTGGGGTTGCCGAAGGCTCGTCATGGTGGCGTCCACAACTTGGGGCTGCTGCTGGCGCACGCGATCGCCGATTGGAATCCCGATCTGGCGGCGCGGCTGTTCGAAACGCTGCACGCAAGCGAGCCATATGTCAGGAACAGCTTTGGTCGCATTGGACTGCCATTGGCTGGACTGGCCCTTTGGTCGGCTCAGGATCACGCTCTGCTCGACGCCATCCGTAGTCGGCGCCTGGACGGAGCCATCAACGACGACGAACTCGCCCTGGAAGTGCTGACCGCGCTTTGGAGCGGCAAAGAGGCAGCCCTGGAGCGTTACGTCGAGGAAAATCTGGAGAGCGGAGAGCCGTCCAGAATGGCTCGAGCATTGATGGTGACGGGACTGTCGGGCCAAGGACAGGAAAATGCGGCCGTGTTGGCGCGGTACAAGGGTACGCCGGGCTTTATCGGAGCTGCGCAGTCCGCGGCTGCGTACGCGTTTGAGCGCCATGCATGGGCGATGCACTGGCACGGGAAGATGCTCGAAGCGGCGACTCCTGAGGACTTCTGGCGCTTCTCGGTGCTGTTTCTCAAGGTCGTCGATGGACGGTTCGATGTCTTTTGCCAGGACGACGGGGCTGCTTCCGTTCCCTATCGGCTGTTCTGGCCTGGCGTCGAAAGCCAGTTGAAGAACCGCTACCAGAGGGTCCGCGCAGAACGAAAGAAGAAGCTATTCGGGGAGAAGTCGCCAGAAAAGGAATTCTTATCCCCGTGGAGACCTGCCGTAGAGTAGCCAACTACCTTATTTGAGCAGCCGTGCCGCGGGATTGTCCTCTGCTGCACCTGCTTGAAAATACCCAATCACGCTCGCCACGGATCGGTGCTCGGTCATCGCCATCACCGCCGGCAAGGGCACGCCTTGCTTGCCAGCTTCGGTGACAAATCCCGACCTGAGACTGTGCGCCCCGAAGTCGCCTTCCAGCCCAGCCAGACGAGCACGACGTTTGACGATTGCGGCTACAGAGCCCGGAAGCAGGGCAGGGCCGACCCGCCCCTTCCATACCCGCCGGAAGATCGCCCCCTCATGAATCCCCGCCGCTTCCAGCCAGGCGGTGAGCGCGTCGGCGCTGCGTCCCAGGATCGGCTTGTCTGGCGTCGAATCTGCCTTCACCCCAGCCTGCTGGGTCTTCGAGTACTCCAGCCGATAAATGTAGCCGTCCTCGCCGACCTTGCGCAGGTCGCGCATATCCGCGGCCGCGATCTCGCTACGCCGGCGCCCGCCACTGGCAAAGCCAAAGCAGAGCAGGGCACGGTCACGCAGGCCTTCTAGCGAGTCATCGCAGATGGTCAGCATGGCTTCGAGCTCGGTTCGGGTAACCGCGGTCTTCTTGGTCGGCCGCTCACCGCGTTTGACCGCGGCTCGCCGGGCTCGGCTGAGCAACGTCCTGACAGTGGGCAACTCACAGGGGTTGGCCAAGCGCTTGAGCTTGTGCGCGGTCGATAGCACGGCCATGCGCTGGACCACGGTCGACAGTTTCAACGGCCCAACTCTGGCCTTGAGGCCGGCCGCAACCAACGCCTGATCCAACGCTGGCGGCAGTTCGCTGACCAGCCCCGTCTTGTTCTTGCGCTGGATGTGGTCTACCAGGAACTGGATCACCACAGCCTCGCTGACCGGCAGGCTTAGGTCGATGCCGTAGCGGCCTTGATGCCAGCCAGCCCAGTAGCGCAGGGCGGTCGCGTAGCTGCGCGTGGTGTTGGCGGCAGCCGCTTCCGCGAGCAATTCGCGCACGGCGTCCGCGGCTTGCTGTGCCAACTGCTCGGGCAGCACTAGGTTGGAGGCCGTCGCGGGGCTGGTCAGTAACGTGCCATTTCTTTTCATACTATGTAATGTACGTTATGGAATAGGTTGCCTACTAACGATAATCATCACTTATCGCCGGTAATGCAATAGCAGAGTAGGGTGCGGCAGTAGGAGACAGTCAATGGCCCGTGGAGTCACTGAAGAACAGGTTCACCGTGCCGCCGATGCCATAGTGGTGAGCGGCGGGAGGCCAACCGTTGAACGATTGCGCCAGCACTTGGGTACCGGCTCCGCAGGCACCCTGGCCAAATGGCTGGATACCTGGTGGCAGGCACTCGCCGCGCGCCTGGTTGCCCACGGGCGGCAGATGGCGCTACCGGAGGCACCTCAATCGGTTGCTGTGCTGGCCGGGCAGCTGTGGCAAGAAGCCCTTACACAAGCACGGGACGTGGCAGAGGCGCAGCTGGAGGAAGTCCGACAGACCGTAGAGAAGGAACGGGGAGCCTTAGCCGAGCAACAGCGACGCTTGGAAGCCCTTGAGCAGGCTGCCCACTCGGCCGCGGCATTGGCTCAGACGGAGCGAGACGTAGCCCTTGCCCAACTAGCTGAAGGCCGCCAGCTAATCGCACAGCTGCAGCATCAAGCGACCGATCTAGTTGGACAGCGGGATGCGGCGCAGGCACGCGTCGGACGCCTTGAAGCTGAAGCGACCGCGCTCGCCCATCGAGTCGAGGAGCTACAAGTCCAGGCTAGGGAAGCACGGACCGCATTCGAATCAGAACGCCGCGTCTTCGAGGATCGTGCCCACCAGGAAGTCGACCTCGCACGGCAGGCGGTCAAGGCACTTCGATCGGAAATGGGAGCCGCCCTGAAGGCGGCCGAGACATCGTTGGCCGCGGCCAACGACACCCGCGACGCGGCCATGCGGGAAACCGCTCAGTTGCGAGGGGAGGTGGCCGCGTTGCGCTCGCGGGCTGAGGCGCTCGAGGAGCAGTTGAACGCACAGCGGGTAGCCTTTGCTGCGCTGCCCTCCCTCAAGAGTGTCGCTGGGCGGAGACGGCGTGGGCCCCAGCGTGCTCACCCTACCAGGAAGGAATAACGCTCAACTGAAGAAGGAACTCCTCAGGTGTCGGTTCCAAAGTCTGACCGGTCGCCCAACTTTGACCAAGAACTGGCTTGAAGTTCCTCACCCGGCGCTGGGTGAGTCGCCGGGTGACGCCCTCGCCCGCGAAGACGGAATGGAACGCGTCCTACGGATCTTCGCAGCGTCGGCCCATGGGGTGCACTTTTGAAATTCCCAAAGTCCAGCCTCGTCTATGGCTGAGCGGCGGGCCGATCTAACGTTGTCATCCAATCCCGATCTAAGAATCGGGGCGCTCGCATGGCTGCACGCTAAATGCCTTTGGATCTTTCAGCACCGCTAAGACGGTCGGCCCAGCCGCGAATGAACTCTTCTTGCTCTTTCGTCTCAATTGCACCTACTCGGGCCTCCCGTACGGCCTTCATCACAGCCTGGGAATCCTGGTATTCACCGGTCTGCAGCAACAGCATGGAGGCCACGGTGCCCGCGCGGCCGAGCCCGCCTTTGCAGTGCACGACAACGCGCCCCCCAGATAAGATGCTCTCCGCGAGCTTCTGGCCCACGTCTCGCCAGGTCCCAAGCCACCGCTCGTCCGGCGCGGCGCCATCGACAATAGGTAGCCCGTACCACTCCAAGCCCTGCTCAGCGGCTCGATGGGGGAGCTTCTCAATACGCAGCTCCTCAAATTCCCATGGCTCGATAAGTGAGACAAGGATCGTGGCACCCCAGGCCTTGATAGCTCGTAGGTCCTCGTCTAGGTCCCGCGCCCAAGAACCGGTCATAGCGGCTGGCTGGTGTTTACCCGGCGCGAAGGTGATTCCGACAGCGCCGCCTTGTCTACCGATACGCAGTTCGGCGATTCGGAGCGGATGCGTCTCGCTTGTCCGGATTGAAGGTGGGGTACTGTTCGATTCCAATCTTAACTAGACCTGGGGAAGTGAGGGTTACGATAGCCTTCATCGGTCAGTCTCGTATCACATTTCGCCACTGACGCGATTTTTGCCATGAGCAGTCTAGACGACCCTACACAGGAAACGGTGTTCCAGGCCATGGAGGAGCTTCTCGCAATCGGGAGGTTCCCGAATGCCATGAATATTCAGGAGCATCTCAATTGCACTGGTGAGTCAGTCAAGATCAAGATCTCGACGCATGCAAAGGCTTGGATACGAGGACTCGGGCCATCATACCGAAATGTGACCTTGGCGTCGCTCCGGTCAGGGGCGCTCAGCGAAGATTTTGGCGAGCGAGTGGCGAGAACTGTTCACGTTTTTAAGGGTGAGTTTACCGCGAGGCATGGTGACCATAAGAGGCGCGAGACTGAGGTTCTGGAGCGTGAACGCCAACTCGAAGTAAAGGAGGCTGCACTAGATAGGTTGGTGGCTAGGCTTGGCGGCTGGTTGTGCCTCGAAGATCGAGAAAATATTTTAGGTGAGCGCGAGGCTTTCCTGAGCGAATGGGAAACGCGGCTGCGGGAAGCTGCTGCCGCTTTAGATGAGTTCGAGTTAGAAAGATTGGCTGCTGGCAGGGCCTTGGGACAGGCAAAGCTCCGACTTGAGGCACTAGCCTGTAGACATGAAGAGGCAACCGCGAAACTTCGGATATCAACCTCGGAGCTTGAGGAGAGATATCGGCAGGATGAAGAGTATAGGAATGCGGTCCGGCGAGCCATCGACCCTCTGGAGCCGTTAAGCAGAGCTTGGCTAGTCGCGGAAATGGACCGCCTATTTACGTGGGAGCAAAGATTGAGGGCTCGTGAACGAGAGTTGATCGAAGCCTCAAATGACTTGGATGAGCTGGAATTGGAGCGGGATTCCGCGATTAAGCGAGAGTTCCGAACACGCATCTCACTAAACGGACAAGAAAGAAAAGTTAACGAGATGCGGGTTGAAATGACTGAACTGTCTCGGAAGCTTGTGGCAGCAGAGCGCTTATGCGAGACGCTACAGTCGCAGCGAACTTCAAAGCTGTTTGCTTCGTGGCGGGACTTGATTCGCGAGCTTTGGGCTGAGAGCGGCCAGCAGTCCAGTTAGCTAGGGCACGAGTCCAGTCTAAGTTCACCCGATCCACTTTAAGAAGGTCGCTCGAGATGAGCCGGGTCAGCTGGCCCGCATAATGACATAATGTGCATTATGCGAAATGTCCGATGGGTCTGGACGATCATGAAGCTGTGGCTGTCAGATCGCCTCCGCCGAGCGAAGCCATCGCCCGGCGACAGCAACATCGAGGCTTTTGCAGCATGGATTTGACCGAGACAGCCAACCGCCCGCCGTGCTGGCCAGCTGGCCAGCCTTGTCCAAACAACTGCGCCGCCCAGGTGCGCGACATGATCGCCCTCAACCATTGCCGACTGCACGGCCCGTGGGCCGGCTGGCGACTGGCCGGCCGCGAGCTGGTCAGCCCCGACGGCGTGCGCCTTTCAGCCGAACGCGTGCGCGGGCTGGCTTGGCGCCAGGAGGCCGAACAGCGCCTGGAGCGCGTGCGGGCGCGGAATACAGCCCGAAAAGCAGGATTGCGCGGCGATGTGACCGTAATCCGCATGCCCCTGCGCGATTGGCACCTCGAACGCTTCGGCAGCAGAGCCGGCTAACGCCGTATGCCCCTGCGGGGCGTGCTTGCCCGGGAAACCGGCGCTTCCCCTGTCAAACGGCCTGATCGGCTGCGCTAAAGCCCTGGCGTGGCGTGCGGGCGTGGGTTGCAGCCGGCTCCTGCGTCGCCCTTGCGGTGGCGGCTGCCCGTTTGACAGCGCACCGGCTCCCCTCGGTCCGCTCGCCATGGCGAGCATCCGGAACACAGCGCCCGGATGCGCGCCATAGCCCACTGACAGCGAGGAAGACCATGACAAGCCCGACACTCGGACATCGCGAGATCTACAACGGCGGTATCCAGTTGCGTGATGCGTCACGGTAAACTCCCCCGGTGATCTAGGGGGATCCATGGAACGACACGAACCAACGCTGGGGCCTGCGCCTGACCTGGCCAACCTCGAATTCCGCCGATCGGTGGCGCCGCCCAGGGTGGCACCGCCGAAGCCGGCCATGGATCTGTCCTGGAAGATCGCCATCGGCGTGTTCGTCGGCCTGTCGCTGTTCGGCCTGGCCACCTGCACCGGCATGGCCATCATCGGCGCCGCAGTGCAGGCCGAACAGGAACGGCACGCAGAGGAAGTGATGGCCGAATTTCGCAGGGCAACCAGCGACCCGGATCCGTTCAGTTGGCGCGCAGCAGCGCAGCAGCAGCAACGCGAGCAGGCGCGGCAAGAGGCTGCGCGCTACGCGCTGCGACCCGGTGAGCGCTGTATCCAGGGGAAGCGCTTCCGGCGCGTGGAAAACGGCTGGATCCAGGTCAGCCGACCATGCCGATGACGGCCAGCGCGGCCAGGTGGCCGGCGTAGTAGCCCAGGAACGTCCAGCGCCAACGCGGCACCTCAACTTCTAGCCGGCCCAGCCACCACAACATCGGCAGCGCCAGCAGCGCCCAGGCGTTGCCGTTGTAGACGCACAGCGGAACCAATGCGGCCGCCAGCGACAGCCACGCCCACGCCGGCCGGTGCACGTGCCGGATGACGAGCGCCGAGGCCAGGAAGAAGCCGACGCCGGACCACTGGTAGTCCACGAACAGCGGCGCGACCAGTACCGCCAGAACCCGCACCGGCAGCGGCAATGCGCGGTCCGCTGCAGCGATGCCCAGCGCCAGCGTGAGCAGCACGTTTGCCGGAAGCCAGTAGCCGAAGGCCGACGCGTGCAGCGGTTGCACGATGACGCCGGCCAGCAGCAGCCGGCGCAGCGATCGAGACCTGGACGCGGCCGGCGCGTGTTCCAGATTCCATGCCAGGACGAACGCGAAGATCGGGAACACCACCCGGGCCGCTTCGGTCAACGCCGGCAGCTGGCCCGCGAAAAACACCTTGTTCACGTGGTCCCCGGTCATGAGTACCAGGGCGACCCACTTCAACAGCTCGCGGCCGCCGGAGGTCATAGCGCGTTCCCTGCACCGACCACCACCGCAGGATCACCACGGACCAATCGCATCGTGCCCGAGGGTTCCGGCGCGAAGCCGGCCGGCTCCGGTGCCGGTGGCGGCATGCCCTGATCCATCCGGCGCTCGCGATAGGGGTTGTAAGGCGTGCCGTACCTCGCGATGGTGCGGCACTCCGCCTGGCTGATTTCGTAGCGCGTGCCCTGCTCTGTCAGGCAGGTGCAAGACAGATCCTTCCATTCGCCCTTCGCGTTCTCGCCCGGATACGACGACATGCAATAGAGCTGCGGATCGGCCGTGACCGGTCGGTCATCGTAAACCGGTGCCGTCCAAGGCATGCTGCCGAACCGGGGAAGGTGTGCGCGGGCGTAGTCCGTGAGGGTCGCGTACTTCAACGCCGGCTTGTCGCCCTGCCCCACGGGTGCCCCGGCGGGCGGCGTTGCGGCTTGCGCCGCAATCGCCGCTTCTGTGCCGGTCAGCGAGGCGGCATAGGCGGATGGGCGGAGGGAGTTGTAGGCGATCCAACCGCAGACTGCGGCCGCGATCACCATCGCCGGCAGCGCCAGCACCTTGAACGGGATCCTGGCCTTGATAGTGTGAATCTCGGCCGACTTGTAGCGGCCGAACACTTCCTTTGGCAGGAACCGGGTCTTGCGCTGGGCAAGCTCGCGCTTGGCCTGCGACTTGATTTCCTCGTTAAGCTCGCCCCAGCTGAACACATCGACCAGCTGCGAGCCGAAGCGCCGGACAACGTGATGATGCGAGCCGATCAGACCGCGAACGAACGGATACAGCTGGTTGGGCTGCTGCGTCGTCCACACGAAGTCCAGACCGCGATGCCGGTGCTCGGCCAGGTCGAGGACATGCCTGGGCGTGGCCTGCCGCGTGGCATCGTGGAGGTGCCCGAACCACTTCCACGCCTCGTCAACGAAGATCAGCGCCCCGTCCGGGACGATGTGCTCCCCGGTCTGCGGATCCCGCTTGTTCCAGTCGCGCGGATCTTCCAACACCGCAGCGAGGCCAGGCTGCAGCCCGTCGATGCCGGCGGCGAAAAGCGGCCGTTCGGCCTTCTCCGCTTCCTGGACAAGGCGCTCCATCATGAGCGCCGTCTTGCCGTTGCCGGGCTGGCCGGTCCACAGTTCGATTGGCATTAGGGCTTGGCTCCGAACCCGCGCTTAAACAGGAACAGCCGGCCCTGCATGATTGCGTGCTTGGCCACGATGGCCGACACGATCATGGTCAGCGCCCTGTCCAGGTTGAGCATGCCCGCCCACTGCATCGCCACCGCGCCGTATTGACCCGTCGCGGATCCTTGCGCGGCGAACTGTTCAAGCTGCTGGATCGCCGGCTCGATGGCGAGTTTGATCGTGCCGAAGTTGATACCAAGCCAGACCATCGCGGAAGTGATGAACAGGCCCAGGCGCGACTTCGCCAGCCAGCCAATGCCGCGAATGATCTGCGGCCAGAAGGCACGGAACGCCTGGCCGAGCCCGGCCAGAATCGTCGGCACCAGAGCGGAAAGCCAGAGTGGCATAGGTGTCTTCCTCAGTTGCCAGCGGATGCCAGGATGCGCAGCGACAGCAGCGAGGCCATGATCAGCACCAGCCAGCCGCCAAGCGCCATCCAGTCGCAAAATGGCCCGATGTTCAGCGTGATGCTCTGCCCCAGCAGGTCAATGGTCGGCGGCGACGGACACGAGCGCGCCCAGCCATAACCCCCCGTGTTGAAGCCGTCCGAGCCGGGCGGACCGTCACCGCCATAGCCGCTCTCATCGCTGTGCGCGTCGTCCTTGGTCTTGTCCTCGGGCACCTGGTCGGCAAGGTCGCCATCGGAAACGCCGCTGGTATCCGGGGTGGGGACAGTGCCCTCGTCGCCGCCACCCGGATTCCCGCCCGGCGAACCGGCGCTACTGGCCGCGATCTTTTCCAGCAGGCACGCCGCCTTCCACTGCTGGATAAGCTGCTGATGCTCGCGCTCGTCGCAGCCGTCGCCCGCGCAGATCGGCATGCCACCGGGGCCGCAATGGCCGCCGGAAATGTTCGCCTTCTTGCGCGTGTTGCAATCGATGCGCCACTGGATGCGCGCTTGCAGGCAGTCAATCGGATTGCCCGTGCACGAAGGCGGCCGGTCGCAGGTGTCACCGCCGGAGGCCTCGTCCTTTTTGCCCGGCCCCTCCCCTTCCTGTTCATCGTCCGGCACACCATCACCGTCGGCGTCCGGGTCATCCTTGTTCGGGATACCGTCGCCGTCGATGTCGTCGTCCTCCCTGTCCACGATGCCGTCGCCGTCGCTGTCCTTGGCGCACGTGCCCTGCGAACTCATCGCCTCGCCCGCCTTGCACACGTTCTGATCGTTGACGCACTGATTGTTGGGCGCGCGGATTTGCCCAGGCGGACAGGTGTCCTCCTTGGCCTTGCAGATGCCGTTCTGTAGGGACATGCCATCCGGGCAGCTGTCCTCCTTCACGCATTCGGCACCGCGCGGGATATAACCCGCCTGGCATTCGGGCACCACCGGCTGGCAGACGTTGAGGTAACCGTTCCAGATGTAGTTGCCGTCCAACGCCTCGCACGTGGGCTTGTTGGCGCAGACCCCACCGGTCGGGCTATAGGTGGTCGTTTCGTCATCGCCGTTCTGGCGATACTTCACCTGGCATCCGTTGTCGCAACCGACCGAACCACTAGGTGGGTAGAACAGGGTTGTTTTCGACTGGCGAGAACTGCACCCGCTAACGAAGAAGTAACTGCGATAACCACCGCTAAGCCAGCCGCCACTACCGGAACGGTACTCAAACATAGAACGGTAGCTGCTGGCCCCTTGAAGCTCGCACCGCTGGTTCTGGTGCTGAAATTGGGTGCGCGTTGCAATGTAGGCGGACAGCTCCGTCATGCAGCGGGAGTACGCGGTGCCCTGATCACAGCCGGCCGCCGTACTCGAGCACTGATGCGGCAATTCCTGGGCGTCTGCGTCGAACAGTCCCGAAGCAGCCAGCAACAGGACGAGCACGAGGCGAAGCATTACTCGCCCTCCATGATGATCCACAGTGCGCCCAAGAACCCGAGCAGATAGAGCCAGCCTTCCATCTTTCACCCCGCAAGAGAGAGGACGGGCGGGAGGGTGTCGGCCCTGCCCGCCCGTGGTGGTCACATCGCGCGGCGCACCCACTTGTAGACCTTGATGCCGACCATCACGATCAGCACCGCGGCACCGATGGACGCGATCGGGGTCGCCGCGCCCTCGATGGCCGACACGACGGCCGACACGTCGACGCCGCCACCGCCACCGCTGGCGAAGGCGAACGGAGCGACCAGGGCGGCGGTGGTACCGGTCAGGGCGGCGGTGAGCTTGGAACGGTTCATGCGTTTTCTCCTAGGCTTGATCTATGAACTTGCGAAGCCGGCGAATGACGAACGCCAACGCCCAGAGCACCGCGATTTTTAGAGCGATGGCCTGGGCATCCTCGACAGACAGCGCCGGCAGGACTGTCTGCTGCGGGATCCAGATTTCTTGGGCGCAGGTGCCCGTGGCCGCGTCAAAGTCGGCCTCAAGGCAACCACGGACGACCTGCGCCATGTCACTTCACCGCTGCGGCCGTGGCGGCCGGGATCGGGATCAGCGCGATACGGCGCCCGACCTTGAGCGCGTCGAAGTCGCCGACTTCCAGCGACGACACATCGAGCAGGTACTTGCCCGGCGGATACGGCGGCTGGCCGTCGCCCAGGTTGATCGTGAAGGGCTTCGGGAAATCGTCCCCGGTTTCAATGGCCGCCTTCTGTTCGTTGAAGATGACCTGCGTCCCGTCCTTGCGCTTGACGACGCGCGGCACGGCATTGCCCGTCTTGATGATGATGCAGTTCATGCGATTGGCTCCAGTTTCCATGCGATGGTTTGGCCCTTGTGGAAGAACACCCGCCACGGCGAGGGCCAGAATTCGCCGGTGAGTTTGTCCACGTAGCCGCCAAGGGCTTTGCGGATATCGGCCAACGGGCCGAGGGCTTCGCGCGCGTCGGTGGGAGCTTTCCACCAGCGGAGTTCGCGCTTTGATTCGTCGCCAAGGCCGCCTACCCCGTGCGTGCGGAATCCCTTGGGGAAGGCTTCGGCCATCGCGCCGGTCCATTTGCTGGCGTACTTCGCCAGGTACCCGACCGCGTTACGGGCCTTCTGGATTTGCGTGTGCCCGTGAGGCCACCAGCCGCGCTTGTCCGCCTTCGGCAGGAAGATGCCGCGCGGAATCCAGATCAACACGTGGTAATGGGGGACACCGGCCTTAGTGAGTTCGCCGACCCATAGGTAACGGAGGCGCGGACGGTTGCCCCGGTAGCGAATTCGTACAGCTCTATCGAAGTAGCCCCGGATTCGCTTAAGAAGATCGCTAATGTCACGAGGGCTGCGGTCGCTTCCCTTTGCGTAGGTCGTGGTGAGCATGTACCACGCTCCACGCGTGGACCCTTTCGTCGCTTCCTGGTCATGGAGCCTCGCTCCCGTAATGATGGATTTCCGAAGCCGCATGGCCCGGATGCGGTCGCCGTCGAGAGCGATAGACACGCGGCGCGTGTCACTTGTTGAAGAATGGACAAGCCCAAGGCTCGCTGCGCTCGCCTTCGAAAACTTCGCGGCGCAGAGAGCCGGCGCGGCCTCCGCAGTGCGCGCAGCAGCAGCAGCGAGAAGCGCCAGCGCGGTCACGCGAAAAGGTCCAGTTGCGCCGGACGCGCGGCAGCGCGGCGGCGGGCGCGCTGGGCAGCGCCGAACAGGAACCAGTAGAAATCCCGGTTCACCGGGTCATGCCGACGCGCGCGACATTCGGCCAGGTACACCAGCGCGGTAGCCTTCGCGCCCTTCATGCCACCCTGCCCCACTCACGGGCGGCGGCGCGACGCTGGCCGGCGCGCAATGCGCGCTTCGATTCCACGACGAGCGACGCGGCCCGATAGGCCGACCAGGCGCGGCGCTGTTGCTCAGCGCGAATGGCACGAGCGAGCCGGAGCGCTCCGGCTCCGATCAACAGCAGCGCTGCGATGGCGAGAACGTCTAGCGCGGCGATCATGCCGCACGCTCCCGGCGAACAATGGTCCTCGAACCCTTGCAGGCGGTTTCAAACTGGTGCGCCCAGCGGTAGGCAGTCGTGCGGTCCGGGCTGGCGTACTCGCGCACCCACTCGCCGGCCGAAGCGTCGAAGCGATAGACAGCGAACATGTCGAATCCCCTACCCC
>Ga0065721_10005210_pt1 | contig 28497 bp, 24 predicted proteins | sample Mesricmetagenome_FD_59108 | JGI IMG/M metagenome (GOLD analysis project Ga0065721, IMG submission 59108) | Mesophilic microbial community from rice straw/compost enrichment Sample: eDNA_1 v2 (version 2) | ecosystem: Engineered > Solid waste > Grass > Composting > Bioreactor | place: USA: Davis...
ATACTCCGAGGACAGCAGATGTTGCCGAATTTTCGTTCCATGCAAGGAACTTTTGTGAAGGCGTACCGGGGGTACGTCAAGCAAAAGTGACGCAGCAGGGGGCGAAAAGGCGGTGATAGATGCCTCTGAGTGGGTTTGCATACACGCCCTAGGGTTGGTTCATCGTTTGCACGGCCTTCTTGGCCGAATACACAGACAGATTAAAGGAACGCCAATCCCGGCTTTGGCGGTTTAGCTCGCCGAGGTCGGCTTTCAGCAGCGACTTCATCTCCGCGTCCTCGCGCTTCACGGCGAAATCGACAAGAGTCGGAATCGCGTCGGCCGACAGTTTGTTCAAGTAATACCGGTCGATTCGCCCCGTCTCCTCGAAGCGCGAGAGGTTGTTCTCGGCGATGAGCCGGTCCATGCCGACATAGTTGACCAGCGTGTACGCAGCCAGACTCAGGACGATAAAGCATTTCGCCATCGGCACGAGCGAGGTGCGAATGCGCAGCGCCGCGATCAGCAGCAGGAACGCCAGATAGATCATGAAGGCATGAACCAGAAAGCGGATGTACGTATATCCGTAAGCTTCCTCGTACATGGCCAGCCGGATGTAGGCGGAGTACAGCATGACGCCCGAGCAGACGACCAGGATGTACAGCAGCGTATTGAGAAGGCCCCTCCTCGTCCCCGAGAACGTCAGCGAGACGATCAGCAGCGCGAAATTAATCGCCGATACGGCCACCAGCTCGCCGAAGCCTCTGCGGGCATACTCCGCGTAAGTCGTTCCGTCCGGAAGCAGACCGTCCCACGCCCCGAACAGATAGGTGAACTGAATGGCCACGAACAGCACGTAGACCGCGTTGACCGCCAGCAGCAGGGTCGTCAGCACGACGGAATCGATGCTCGGCTTGAGGGGCGGCATGACGTCCGCTTGCGATGCGGCTTTTCGGCGTCTTGGCGGCTTAGCGAAGCTCCAGAAATAGATCGCGAACAGGATGCCGAATACGAGAATCCACAGCACTCTTCCGAACAGCTCGCCCAGGGAGAAACGGCTGATCCACCCCGGGACGCCGCTCAGCAGCCGGTTAAACGCGCCGTCCGCCGAAGCCAGCAAAGGAATGACGACGAGCAGCAGCGGCGTGGCGATGACGAGGCCGATGGCGACCTTGGTCGCGGTTTTCTGGCGTTCGCTGTCCAGCCTTCTGAACAGCGAGATCCGCAGCACCCGGAACAGCCGGGGAATCTGAAGCAGGCTGCGGGGAATCAGATGGGCGAGCGCCTCTCCGACAATGCCGACGTCCCACCAAGGGATTCGATTCGCACCGCGCAGCACGGCGAGATGGACGAAAACGAGACTCGGAATCGCCAGCAGATTAAGCGCCCGAAAAATCGGATTGTGGAACAGGCCGTACGTCAGAGACAGCAGCACAATCACGGCGAACAGGAACCAGCCGAACCCGGTCGTCTCCTTCAACCGATCTTTCCAATCGTGGAACAGGTAGACGTACAGAAGCGCGATGAACAACGGGAACGAAACTCCCGGATCATGGTCGAAAAACAAATATTGATGGACGGCGGCCAGCGCGAAAGCGCCCAGAAGCGCGATCATGGAGCTCTCGATCAGGGGTTTGCGAGATGCAAGCAAGGCGATCCCTCCGTTTTCACGTATCTAATGCCTATTGTAGGTGTTAAAATAGGAAGATAAATAGAAACTAATCGTTGGAAAATTTCCTATTTTAACGAACGGCCAGGACAGGCGGAGGATGGAAAGGAGACACGATCGATGAAGCTGCATCAACATTTTCTGCTGCTGCACTCCCGGTTCGGGAGCGGAGATTCGGCGTCGACGACGCTGGACGAGATCGCCAAGCTGCTCGACTGCACGCCGCGCAATGCCGCCAACATCGTCCGCTCGATGAACCGGAACGGCTGGATCGCCTGGGAATCGTCGCGCGGCAGGGGAAGACGCTCGACGCTGAGCTTCCTAGCGCAGGCCGAGGACATCGCGGCTCAGGCGATGCTGCAGGCGATCAACCGCAAGGACGTCGCCCGCGCGATCGGCCAAATCCAGATTCACCGGAACTCCTCCGCGCTGCAGGAGCATCTGCAGGGCCGGCTGCTCTCCTACTTCGGGCACCACGTCGAGACGAGCAAGGACCGGCAGATCGATACGCTTCGCATTCCGATTCGCCAGCCGCTCCATACGGTCGACCCTCTGTACATGAATCTGCTGGCCGAGTCGTTCGTCGCCAGCCACGTGTTCGACGGGCTCGTGCGCCGCTCGGATTCGGGAGACGACATCAGGCCGGGCATTGCCCATGCCTGGGAGACGGACGAGAAACGGACCTTGTGGACGTTTTACTTGCGCAAGGAAGTGCTGTTCCATCACGGGAAGGTGCTGAACGCCGACGACGTCGTGTACACCTTCGAACGTCTGGTTCGGTCTCCGCGCCGGACGCTGTACAGCTTTATCTACAAGCAGATCAAGTCAGTGCGGGCTATGAATCCGACAGTCGTCCGCTTTGAGCTGGAGGAGCCCAACGAGTTGTTCCTCCCTTTCCTGTGCACGAGCCGAGCGGCGATCGTCCCGAAGGATCTGAACCAGCTCGGAAGCTACCGCTTCGGCACGGAGCCGGTCGGGACAGGCCCGTTCAAGGTGACGCAGATGAACGGGACGGTGTGCGTGATGGAGGCTTTCGGGCCTTGTTTTCAGGGGAGGGCGCATCTCGACCGGGTCGAGATCGTTCATGTGCCGTGGGCGGCCGAAGCGATGGCGAAGGAGAGCGGCGGAGAGAGAGCGGGCAGCGCTGATCAGGCGGATCAGGTGTCCCCGTTCCACGTCATCCCGAACGCGGCCGCCGGAGACTCCGGCTGGAGCCGGATCCATTCGGAGACGACGGTGCGCAAGTTCGTCACCTGCAACACACAGAAAGCCGGACCGTTAACCGATCCGGCTCTTCGGGAGCATTTGTTTCGTTGCCTTACGAAGATTGGAGAGAGTGGCGAAGACTCGAAAAGCAAAAACCGTAAGATTGTAACGGATAGCGAGAATCCCTCTTCGATCCCATCTGCTCAGGACCCGGTGCGCCTGCGGATCGCAACGATCTTGCCGTACAGGGACGATGCCGAGGCTCTGGCCGAGGCGCTCAGCCGGCACGGCTACGACTGCGAGGTGGCGGCCGTCTCTCCGGAGGAGTTCAAAGGGGCGATCCGGCTGGAATCGGATCTGATTCTGTTCTCGCTGCTGCGCGACCAGGATCAGGAGCTGCGGCTCTACGACCTGTACCGGACGATGGCCGAGCATGTCGACGCCCATACGCGCATCGACATCGAACGGCTGTTATCCCGCGCGCTCAGGGAGCCGGACCCGGCGGTCCGGCACCGCAGCCTGGACAAGATCGAATCGCTGCTCATCCGCGAACGCCACCTGCACATTCTGTCGGAGAAGCCGCTGCCGACCGCCTACCTCCCCACCGTCCGCGGCGTTACTTTTAACTCCCAAGGGTGGGTCAACCTTCGGACGCTTTGGTTTCCTCCGGTTATGGGGGAATAGTGCCCCTAAAGCATATTAACGCCGTTGTAACGCACTTTCCCCACAAACCTAATACCGCAGCTTCTTCATCTCCTGCCTGTAAATCTCAGACCTCCGGTCGTAGAAAGGCGCGACCGCCCCCCGCGCGCGGTTCTCGTGCAGCTGGTAGTAGTCCAGCTCTACGAGGATCGTCGCGTCGACGTTTTTCTTGCCCGTCTCCAGAACGCCGTCCGGATCGAACGGGAAGTCGCACGGCGCGAAGGCGCCTGCCTGGCAGTAGCCCGTGTCGACTTGCGGACGGTCCTCGGACAACGCGCCGACGAGCCCGCTCAGCACGACGAAGAGCTGGTTCTCGACCGCCCGCGCCTGGGCGCAGAACCGTACCCGATGATATCCGTGCGCGCTGTCGGTGTAGGACGGGCACAGAATCGTCTCCACGCCCCGGAGCGCCGCGACTCTCGCCAGCTCGGGGAATTCGACGTCGTAACAGGTCAGAATCGCCATCTTGCCCCACTGCGTATCGAACACGTTAAGGCTTTCTCCCGGCACGAGCGGCCAGCGGATCTGCTCCTCCGGCGTGAGGTGGACTTTGCGCTGCCTCTCGAGCCTCCCGTCGGGGAAAAACAGGAACGCCTCGTTGACGTATTCCTTGCTCGAATCCGAAGCTTCGCTCAAACCCGAACCAGAACCGGAACCAACGCCCGCTCCCGAGTTCTTCTCCGCGTTCGGCCCATCGCTCCCCCCGCTCGCGCCGGCGCTTCCATCGCCCCCGGCGACAGCGCCCGCAAGCCCGGCTTCTTCTCCGCCCCACGTCCTGTCCGCCCGGCAAATATGCGTCCCTGCCAAAATCGCGATCCCCGCCTCGCCGCTCAGCTCGCGGAAAAACCGCTCGTATCGTTCGGACTGCCCGTCCAAGTAGGCGCAAGCCTCATCATGCAGCATCGGCGGCTTCAGACTGAGCAGATGCGCCGTCACGTATTCGGGGAACACGATCATCTCCGCTCCCTCAGCGGCCGCTTTCCGGACTTTGTCCGCGATGCCGGCCCAGAACTGCTCTTCGGACGTAATGTCCTTCAACCCGTATTGGGTCGTGGCGATGGTCAGCTTTTTCATGGATGCTCTTGAATGCTCCTTTGCGGTCTATGTTCGAATTTTCAAGGAATAGAGGTCCGTCCTGCGATCCTGGAACGACAGCGTGTCCTGCGACTTCCGGTATCGTTCCAGCACTTCCATGTCGACTTCGGCCATGATGACCGTCTCCGTGTTCTCGCTGCATTCCCCGGCGATTCCGTCCCGCGGGAAGGAGAAGTCCGCCGGCGCGTAGATGCCCGATTGGGCGTACTGGATGTCCACGTTGTCCACGTGCGTCAGATTCCCGACCGTCCCCGCCGTCACGACGAACGCCTGGTTCTCGATCGCTCTCGCTTGCGCGCAATATTTGACCTTCAGGAACGTCTGCCTGTCCTCCGTACAGAACGGCACGAAAATAATCCGCGCCCCCTGCTCCGCCATGATCCGGGAAAGCTCCGGATACTCGATGTCGCCGCTGAGCTGGATCGACACCTTGCCGCAGTCCGTATCGAACACGCCGATCTCGGAGCCTCCGTTGATGCCCCACCATTTTCGCTCGTTGGGGGAGATATGCAGCTTGTACTGCTGTTCGATCGTGCCGTCCCGGCGAAACAGATGCGCGACGTTGTACATCCGGTTGCCGCTCTCGATAAAATGCGAGCCGCCGACGATGTTGACGTTGTACTTGACCGCCAGATCGGAGAACAGCTCCATGTATTGGGAGGTGAACGTGCTCAGCTTGCGGATCGCCAGGCTCGGAGACCGCTCCTCCAGGAAGGAGAGCAGCTGCATCGTGAAGTTTTCCGGGAAGACGGCGAAATCCGATTTATAGTCGGAGGCCACGTCCACGTAGTGCTCGCATTGGGTGGCGAACTCTTCGAAAGAATCGATCTTCTTCATCATGTACTGGACGACGCAGATGCGGACCGGGAACGACATTTTATAATGCAGCTTGTCGATGCTCGGCTTGTATTCGATATTATTCCATTCCAGCAGCGCGGCATAGTTCTTGGAATCGGCGTCGTCGGACAAGTAGCCGGTAATGATCCGTTTCAGCGTAAACCCGTTCATCATCTGGAACGTCAGCACCGGATCGTAGATGTTCTGCTGCAGCACCTCTTCCGCATACTCCTTGGGCGTCATGCGGTCGCTGTAATGGTGGTAGCCGGGAATGCGCCCGCCGACGATGATGCTCTTCAGGTTCAGATGCTCGGCCAGCCGCTTGCGCGCCTCGTAGAGTCGTCTGCCGATCTTCATGCGCCTGTAGTCGGGGTGCACCATAACCTCCATCCCGTACAGGTTGCGCCCTCGCGGATTATGATTGCGAATATATCCCTTGTCCGTAATCTCGGTATACGTATGCTGCTCGAAGTAATCGTCGAAGTTCACGATCAGGCTGGAACAGGAGCCGATGATCTCTCCGTCGAGCTCGACGCAGATTTGCCCCTCGGGAAAAATGCGCACGTGACTCTCCAACTGCTCCGGCAGCCAAGGCGACATATTCGGAAAACAGCTGCTCTGAAGCTCGATGATTTTGGCGAAGTCCCGGCGCTCGATAGTGCGGATGATGACCTTTTTCTCGAATTGAGAGAGTGGATCGGTTGCCATGAGGTTGTGCCTCCAAATCGAACGTTTGCCTCTATTGTACCATGACATCGACCCTCGTATAATCCGGCCCCTCCGCGATTTTGCACTTTGTTTGGCGAATAACCACTACCTTTGTCACCCCCGCAGGGGGATGCGAACGAATCTCGAATAGGGTTAAAAAAGAACATTGCGATTGGAGCGAATGCGATGCGTAACCTGAAAACGAGAGAAGCGGCGGAACGTCTCGGAGTGAGCCAGACGACCGTCAAGCGCTGGGCATCCCATTATCCCTCTTCCTTCCGTAAAGATCCGCTGGGACACTATGTGTTCTCTCAGCGCGAGTTCGGCCTGCTTGAATATATTAAGAGCGAGATCGAGGGAGGACGCACGCTGGAACAGATTTCCCTTCCCGAGCCTCCCGCTCCGGCAAGCGCGGCCTCTCCCGTCGCCGAGCCTTTCTCCGAAGGCAAGCGGGAGCTGCTGCTGCGCATCTTCGAGGTCGAGCGCTCCCTCGAACAGAAGGCGGACGAAGTCGTCTCCGCCCAGGTGCGCCAGCACCGCGCCGAGTTGGACGAGCTCCGCCGCACCCTCGTTCAGCTCGCCGCGGCCGTCGAGACGCTGGAGAGCCGGGCGGCCGCGATGACGGCGGCGGCCAGGAGCGAAGAGCTTCGCCTGCCTTCCGTCCAAACTCCCGTCCAACCGGCCTCGCTGCCGGAACGAAAAAGGAAGCTGTTCCGAACCTTCTTCTAGAAGTTGTTCAAAAAGTCCGCTTTTGATCACGAAGCCTCTCGGGACGAACTCTCGCTTCTGAGGACGAGCTTCCGACAAAAAGTTTTAAAAATCGCGCCGAAATCCTCTAACTTTTCCCCCTCTCTTACGTCTAATAAGATAACCAAAGAGAACGGACAGCGTAATCGGTCGGCGCGCTCGGGGATGGGGATCCCAGTCGCGCCGGCCATCCCCGAGCGCCCCTCTTTTGTGGTTGGGATGAGGAAATGTGGAGGATAAGGCCATGTGGGGAAAACGACTAATTTCCGGGCGCGCTTGTCTTAGCGCGCTCTGTATTGCGATGCTGTGGGCGGCTCTTGCCGGATGCTCCCCGTTCCGGGAGTGGCAGGCCGTCGGTCTGACCGGCAGCGGCTCCGCCGATGCGGCGGCGATCGCTCCCGAGGCGAAGCCCGGCGAAGAGACGGCGATTCTCGCGGAGGCTACGCCGGGGACGACGTCGCCGGATGCGGAGACGGCCGTCCAGCCCCCGAAGCAAGGCGGCAAACCGCTCCCTTCGCCGGATAAGCCGAAGGAAGACACCAAGCCGCGTCCCCGCGTCGCCTTGACGTTCGACGACGGTCCGGACAACAACTATACGGTGCGTATCCTCGATATTTTGAAGGAGTACGACGCCAAAGCGACTTTCTTCCTCGTCGGCACCCAAGTCAAGAAATATCCGGACATCGCCAAGCGCATCGTCGATGAAGGCCACGCCGTCGGCAACCATTCCTGGTCCCACGGCGACCTGACGAAGCTGTCCGTCAAACAGCGGGCCGAGCAGATCGACAAAGCCCAGCAGATCATCGAAGAGGCGACCGGCACGACCCCGCGCTTGATGCGGGCCCCTTATGGCGCCGTGTCGAAGGACGTGCTGGCAACGATCCACGACGACCGCATGAAGCACGTCGCCTGGACCGTGGATACGAAAGACTGGGCGGGAAGCTCCGTCGAGGATATGTACAAGAACGTCATGGCCAATACCGGCGACGGCGGAATTATTCTGATGCACTCCTTCGGAGGACGCAAGAACGCGCTCGAGCACACGGTCAAGCTGCTGCCCAAGATCATCGAAGATTTGCGGGCGAAAGGCTACGAGCTCGTGACGGTCGAAGAGATGATCGATTCCGGCGTGTACAAAGCCTCGGCGATTAAATAACGAATAGGGAGCCGTTCCCCGGTCGATTCAGACCCGAGGGGCGGCTCCCTATTTCGATAGGTAGTTCAAAAAGTTCGCTTTTGATCACGCAGCCTCTCGGGAAGCAGACTCGACATCGCGCACTTATATACGTAGATTCGAGTCCGATACAGATCCGCGCATGTGATGACCCGCTCCGGCTGCCAGTCCGGGAGCGCGAAGCAGACGCTGACGACGAATGCGCCGGGACTCAGCTGCTCCGCCAGCAGCGGGGAGAGGCGCTTCATCGCTCCCGGGTACAGATAGCAGACGACGGCTCTCGCCTCCCGGTAGGAGACGTCGTAGATATCTCCCTTGCGGAACGAGACGGCAAACACATCCGCATCGCCCGCTCTCCTCCGCTTCCGCGCCGCCAGCCAGGCCGCAATCTTCGACGCGGCAAGCGGGAGCGGCGAATTTTCCACTCCCTCTACTCTCCAACCTTTGCAGCGCCTTCCGAGATGGATGCCGAGCGTCCCCCATCCCGATCCCGCCTCCACGAGCAGGCCTCCTTGCCCCGTTCGGTTCAATTCCTCGGCTACCGCTCTCCGTACGAGAAACGACGAAGGCATCGGCGTAATGCCGTTGCGCCAGCTCGTCCACACGATCGAGGCCGCGGCCAGCAGAGCCGCCGCAATCGCCAGGGCGGTAAGCGCTCCGTAAATATCGATGTTCATGCCGCCTCCTTGCCATCGTCAACCGTTCGTTAACGTTACCTTACACGCCCCCGCGGTTTCGCGCAAGATGGCAAGGCGGCACGCCTCCAGCTTCTAGGTCTCTAAGGTCTCTAGTTTCCGGTTTCCAACTCTCTGGCTGCCATACTACCAAGCTACCCTGCCCTTCTCGTCGAAGAATCCGCCTGTAGCTTCGCCGTCGGACAGCGTCGCCAGCCTGACCGCGGCCCGCGCTCCCTCCTCGGCAGACCGGCCTCCCGCGTAATTCGTCATATTCGTCGCGCAGTAGCCGGGGTCGGCCGAATTGACGAGAATGTTCGTGCCTCGCAGCTCGTTCGCGAAGAATACCGTAAGCGCGTTGACCGCTGTCTTCGAGGAGTTGTAGCCCAGAACGAGAAAGGAAGCCAGTTCGAAATCCGGATCTCCGTTCAGGCTCAGCGAGCCGAGCGAGCTGGACATGTTCACGATCCGCCCGGCCTCGGACTTGCGAAGAAGGGGAAGCATCGCCTGCGTGACCCGGAACACGCCGAACACGTTCGTCTCGTAGATTTCCTTGAGCCGGTTCACGTCCGTCTCGCTCGGCAGCCCCTCCGGCAGGAAGATACCCGCGTTGTTGACCAGCACGTCCAATTTGCCGAACTCGGCCTCCACGAATTCCCGGGCCTTCTCGACCGTTTGCTGGTCGGTTACGTCGAGTTGAACCGAATGCGACCGTATTCCTTCCTCAGCCAGCTTGTCCGCCGCCCGTTCTCCTTTGCCCGCATCCCGAGCGCCCACGATTACCGTAATCCCCTTGCGTCCCAGCTGCCGGCAAATCTCGAAGCCGATTCCCTGATTGCCGCCGGTGACGAGTGCGACTGTCGAATTGCCCATTCCCTTGATCGCTCCCTTGAATCGATTTGGACTTGCCTCCCCATTATATTTTTGGATTTTTTTGGTTTGTAGTGATCAGGGTCATCGTTTCCGTCATATAAAAAATGACAATCGCCCGGAACACGAACCCGAAAGGAGCTTCCCGCATGCCCAAATCAGCCGCCGAAGCGCAAGCCCTCTCCCTGTACCGGCTTCCGGTCGCCACCGCGGTGCTCGTCTGGTGCGGCGTCGCCGTCGTCTCCAGCCTGTACGTCGCCCTGCCGATGAATGCCATGTTCGCGGAAACTTTCGCCGTCTCCGCCGAGCTCGCGGCATGGACCAGCAGCGGCTTCTCCTTCGCTTACGCCGCCGGCTTCCTCCTCCTTGCCCCGCTGGCGGCGCGTTACGGCACTTGGCGGATCATGGTGGCCGGACTTGCCGTTCTGGGTCTCGTCACGCCCTTGATCGGCCTGATGGACAGCCTGCCCGGCGTCATCGCCATGCGGGCGGCGCAGGGGTTTGTCGCTGCGACCTTTGCGCCCAACGCGCTGACCTATATCGCCGAGGTGTACCCGGCGGACAAACGGATCGCAACCGTCGGCTTTCTCAGCACCGGCTTCCTGCTCGCGGGCATCGTCGGCCAAGTATTCGGCAGTCTGATGCTCCCGGCGCCGGGCTGGCCGTACGCGTTCTACGCGCTCGGAGCCGCCTATCTGATCTCGGCGGCTCTGCTCGGGCTGTTCGCTCCGGCGAGCGGCCGCGGAGGAGGCGAATCGGAGAGGCTCCCTATCTATCGCCAGATCGGAGCCCTGCTTCGCAACAAGAGACTCGCGCTGCTCTTCTTCATCGCCCTGACCCTGTTCCTCGTCTTCGTGGGCATGTACGCGGCCTTGGGAAGCGTCTTAGCCGCTCCGCCCTACAGCCTGGACGCCGACGGGATCATGCTCGTGCGGGCCGCCGGCATCGTCGGCATGGCGCTCTCCCTGTTCACCGGGGCGCTCGCCGCCCGCTTCGGGCTGCCGCGCATGCTGAAGGCCGCGCTGCTCGGAGCGTCAGCCGGCTTGGCGGCGATCGGCTTATCCGCGAGCTTGGCCGCCCTCGTCGTCTCCAGCGTCGTTTTCGTCGCCGGCATCTCCGTGCTCATCCCGACGCTCGTCTCCCTCGCGGGCCAGCAGGCCGGATCGGCGCGAGGCGCCGCGATGGCGATGTACTCGTTTATTCTGTTCCTCGGCGCCACGCTCGGTCCGCTCGTCTCGCTTCGCCTGCTCCACGCCGGGAGCGCCTTGATCGCCTTCGGAGCGCTGGCCCTTCTCCTGCTCGTCTCCTACGCGTGCGCGATCGCGGCGACCCGCCCGTAGCGCCGCTTAACAACTTGCAACATCTTAGGTCTGATTCCCCCTTTACTTTGACGTTGGGACAACGTTTAGAATAGAAGCCAAGGGGGAATCGGCGTGAATATCAAAGAAGCGGCAGACAAGCTGGGCATCACTCCGCGGGCCATTCGCTTTTATGAGAAAAAGGGCCTGCTGTCGCCCGCCAAGCAGGAAGCCAACCGTTACCGCACGTTCTCGGAGCAAGATATATGGCGGCTGCAAACGATCGTGTCTTTGCGAGAATCGGGCATGTCCCTGTCCGACATCAAGCAGGCGCTGGAGAAATGGGAAGCCGACGGCATGGAGGAGCTCCAGTATTACCTGGAGCTCCAGCGGTCGATTCTGATGTCGGAGTGGCTGCAGATCAAGCAAATCGTGGAAACGACCGACCGTATGATCGAGCTGCTGAAGAACGAACGCTCGCTGCCGCTCGAGCATATTTTCGGACTGGCCAGCGCCTCGAAGCGGCTCAGGGAACAACGGGTCAATTGGAAGGACCGATGGGACTTCAACCGACTGGCGCCGACCCACGACGAGCGGGTGGCCGCAAGCGAGGGGAATTACGCGGATTACGGGGAAGCGCTGGAGCGGATCGTCCGGCTCATCCGTCCGGCCAAGGGAGAGCGGGGACTCGACATCGGAACGGGAACAGGCAATCTGGCGGGCAAGTTTCTGGAGCTGGGGTGCGCGATGTCCGGCGTCGACCAGTCCCGCGAGATGCTCCGGCTGTGCCAGGCGAAGCACCCGGCCATGGAGACGAGGCTCGGCAACTTCCTCGCGCTTCCGTACGTTCGGGAGCAGTTCGACTTCGTCGTCTCCAGCTTCGCGTTCCATCATCTGACCGGAGACCAGCAGGGGCTCGCTCTGGAAGAGATGGACCGGGTGCTGAAACCGCCCGGGCGCATCGCGATCGCCGATCTGATGAACGCCGAGGAGCACGCCCAAGTCCGCTCCGGTTATCCTTCCGCCCGCGCCCTGTCCCGTTGGTTCGCGGAACACGGGTATACCGCCGATCTCTACTCCCTGAACGAGCGCCTGCACGTCTTAATCGCCTATAAGGAGGAAAATAGCTATGCCGAATCATGAGGCCATTTATCGCGAAGAAGCCGCGCAATATCACGAAATGATCGCCAGGCAGCCTGACCTGCTGTCCGTTATCGAGGAAATCGTCCCCGTCAGAGGACTGGACGTCGTCGACTTGGGAGCCGGAACCGGGAGGTTGTCGGCCGCGCTTGCCCCGGTTGCCAACTCATTGGTCGCCCTGGATGCCGCGGAAGCGATGCTCCGCGTCACAGCCGAACGACTCCGGGCTGCCGGCCTCGACAATTGGTCGGTCCGGGTCGCAGACCACCGCGAGCTTCCGCTGCAGGGAGGCAGCGCCGATCTGATCGTCGCGGGCTGGAGCGTCTGCTATCTCGCCAGCGTCAACGTTCCCGATTGGGAGCGAAACCTGGAGCAAGTCATCGGTGAAATCAAGCGCGTCCTTCGTCCGGGAGGCACGGTCATCCTCTTCGAGACGATGGGCACCGGATACGAAATCCCGACTCCGCCGGAGTTTCTGCTTCCCTACTATCGCAAGCTGACGGATGCGTACGGCTTCTCCCATCGCTGGATTCGGACCGACTACGAGTTCGACGACGCCGGCCAAGCCGAACGGCTGACCCGCTTCTTCTTCGGGGACGAACTCGCCGACCGGGTCGCGGCCGACAAGCTCTCCCGCCTGCCCGAATGCGCGGGCGTCTGGTGGCTGAAGCTGTGACCGAAGCCTAGGGCGTGTCTGCAACCTCCGAGGATAACAGATGTTGCCGAATTTTCGTTCCATGCAAGGAACTTTTGTGAAGGCGTACCGGAAGTACGTCAAGCAAAAGAGACGCAGCAGGGGGGCGAAAAGGCGGCGATAGATGCCTCTGAGTGGGTTGCGCACACGCCCTAGTAGAGCATTCCAGAAGTAAAATGCGATTGCGCTCGAAGCCGATGCAATCTTACTCTCCAACCACACTCAGCGCGGTTGCAGCTACTCTGACGCCCCATTCGATGCTCCAACCCGACTCAGCACGGTTGCAGCTACTCTACCGGCCCTTTCGTCGCTCCAACCCGACACAGCGCGGTTGCAGCTACTCTACCAGCTCATTCGCCGCTCCAACCCGACTCAGCGCGGTTGCAGCTACTCTGACGTCCCCTTCGATGCTCCAACCCGACTCCGCGCGGTTGCAGCTACTCTACCAGCTCATTCGTCGCTCCAACCCGACTCAGCGCGGCTGCAGCTACTCTACCAGCTCATTCGATGCTCCAACCCGACTCAGCACGGTTGCAGCGACTCTACCAGCTCATTCGCTGCTCCAACCCGACTCAGCGCGGTTGCAGCTACTCTGACGTCCCCTTCGATGCTCCAACCCGACTCAGCAAGCCTGAGTCAGCCTAGATTGGTTACGTTACTTCGGGGGCGCTCTACTAGATGATTCTGTCCAGCTCGATCGAACGCTCCACGCTCAGATCGATATACTGCCCGTCCACCTCGACGACGGGGCGAACGGGATCGCCCGCATTCACCATGACGATTCTGCCTTCGCGCCCGTCCGTCAGCACCGCCCGGTTGCCGATCAGCATGTCCATGATCCGCTTGAGGAAGGCGATCGTGATCCCGGGCTCGAGCGAGCCGTAGACGTTGTCCGCCAGCTCCTTCAGCACCTGGAAGAGCGGGAGAGGGCTCTTGTATACCCGCTTGGACATCATCGCGTGGAACACGTCGGCTACGGCGACGATCTTGCTGAACACGTCGATCGAGCCTCCCCGGAGACCGAGCGGGTAGCCGCTCCCGTCCTCGCGCTCGTGGTGCTGCAGCGCCACGTAAGCGTAGCGCTCGGGGACGCCGTCCGACTTTTTCAAAATCTCGTAGCCGAACACCGTATGCTCCTTCACGATGCGAAACTCCTCTTCCGTCAGCCGCCCCGGCTTGTTCAGAATTGCTCCCGGCACCCGTGATTTTCCGATATCGTGAAGGAAGCCCGCGATCGTGAGCTCCAGCAGCTCCCCGTCGTCGAATCCTTTGGTCTTGCCGATCAACTTCGACAGTATCCCCACCGCGACGCTATGGCGATAGACATACTCGTCATGGACTTCCAGATAACGAAAAATCTGATTCAAGTTCGGGTGATTGCTCAGCTCGAGGATGAGCGGAACGATCTGCTCCCGGACGCGCGCGAACGGAATCCGGTCCGTCTGCTTGGCGTATTCGAACAGCTCCCGCACCTCCCGAACCGCCGAATCGACCAGATGGACGACCGACACGGCCTCCACATCCTGCTCGCTCAAGGCGATCCCCTGCCTCGCAAGCAGATTGACGTCGCGATCCGTAAGCACCCGGGAAACGGGAACAATCAACGTTCCGCTGCCGTTGTAGATATTGCGGTTGACCCTCATTCCGACGTATGTCTTCAGTTGACCTGCCAGCATGTTTTATCCCACCATCTGCTTGTCATTATGTTGCACGCTTGTCGTCCGGTTCGGAATATCTCTTCAAGGCTTGAACGTCGAAGATCGTCTGCTCGATCGGCTCGAAGACGTCCTTGCAGTACTTCCCGACACAAATTCTTCCCGAGTACATTTTGCGGATTTGCACCTTGCGCCTGGCCTTCAGCACGGAGATGGCCCCGGTCTGTCCGCCGACGATCGACGCCCGGATGCTGTCGCCGGCGTCAAGACGCGAGCCCCGACAGATCCCCTGCTCCGAGAGGAAGACGATGTTCCGGGCGGAGAACAGCTCGCAGAGCAGCACGCCGTCGCGATGGATGACGATGTCCCCGTTGGATTTCAGCTCGCCGCCCTGACATTGGTTGATGCTGATCTCCACCTGCTCCTCCTGCATCCGGGCCACTTCCCCGTGAGTGTCCTGAAGCAGGGCGAGGAAGCCTTGAACGAACTCCCGGGTCGCCGATTCGATCAGCTTCGTCGGCTTCGTGAACATTTCCGAGATTTCCTTCAGCTTCTCGTATTCCGTCTGCCGGATATTGCGAATGTTCGAGATGACGAACTGCAGCTCCTTGATCGCCGGCAAAATATCCCTCATCTTCGTCTCGAGCAGAAGCTGCACGATCTGGCCGAACCGCACCGGCTGCCGTTTCGCTTCGAGCGCCTCCTCCAGCAGCTTGGAGGCCGCGAGCAGCTTCTCTATCGAATCGCACAATTGCTTCGACGTATGATAGAGACGGTTGAACAACACGCCGAAATAACCGGAGTAGAGCCGGCTCGAAATGACGTTGCCCCGCACGTTGATGCTTCCCGTCGCCGTAATCGTCGAATTGAACACATGGCCGTAGACGTATACGTTGCCGAGCGACTCGACGATCATGTTGTCGGTAACGTCGCCGCAGACGATCACATCCCCTGAAAAAACGATGTTGCCGGTCGAGATGTCCACGTTGCCCGAAACGACGTACGAGGTCGAGACGTCCAGCGTCTTGATTTTCCCGCCCGTGATTCTTGGCCTTCCCTGCTTTCTCGCAATCACTCTTCCGTCCGCCGTCAGCTCCACGTTCGGCTTGGCCAGAATGAACAGATCCTTGGGCGGCTTCGGCAGCGTGACGTTGCCCAGCACATCGTATCCGGCGGTTCCGTCCACCATCGGAATTTTCCGCGCCATCAGATCGCCCTTCTGCACGGTCGGAATGCGGAGATGGTTGCGGAAATCGATCGCGCCGTCCACTTCGAAGAACTCGCTGCGCACCTGCTGGTCGAAATAGATTTCAAGCCTGGCGTCCTCGCCATCCGCCGGCGCCTTGCCGCTGGCCACGACAATCGGCTCGTAGGTAGGCTCCAGCAGCTCTCGCTGAATGGCGGCGAATTCGATCCGGGACTTGATCGACATCTCCTCGAGCTTCGCCACCACGTCGGCGAGCTGCACCGTCTTCAGCACGATGCTCTCGTCGTCCTCCGCGCGCACGATGACCCTCCGATCGGGTCCGGCGTCGACGAGCCTTGACGCATAGCGCTCCGTCGCGAACAGCCGCAGATGGGCCAGCAGCTTGTCCTCGGAAATGGTTATCTCGAATAACGGCTGCTCTTCCACCTTCCAGGAAATCCGGTCCGAAGCCCGCACCGGGGCCTCCCAGACGACTTCCTGCTCGTTGACGAACAGTCTGACCGGGCTCATCGGATAGATGACGGCATATTCTCCCCCTGCGATCGGATCCTGAACGTGGATTTGCTGGTTGCGAATCCGGATCGAACCGTCCTGCTTGACGAGTTGTCCGTTCTCGTCCCTCTCGCCGGGCGCGGCCGAGGCGTCTTCCTCCCCGTCCGCGTCCTCGCCGCCGATGTCCAGCTGATGGATCAACCTCTTCAGCTCGGCTTCGGATATTTGCTTGTTCAAGCTCAACACCTCGCGACAACAAAAAAGACACCCTCCCGAATGGGATGGTGTCTTAACGCTCCATTCGGCGGCCTGGCAACCATTGAACTGGAGAGTTCTTTAGGCCCATAGCTTTGCGTCCCCCTCTTTCGAAGGGTTTGCCTTTTCGTGTATGCGTCTCCTCGATGTATATATGACTAGAATAATTGAATATCGTTACCTATTTACGTCACGCATCGATATCAATTATAAGTCTATAGTCGCAATAATTTCAAGAGATTTATCGCGTGCCGCCTAATCCAGCTTTACGACCCAGCCGAACGGATCTTCGACCGCCCCTCTTTGGATGCCGGTCATAAAGTCGTACACTCTGGAAGACAGCGGGCCCGTGCGTCCGCCGTTCAGCGTCAGCTTGTCTCCCTGCCAGTTCAGCTCCCCGATCGGCGAGATGACGGCGGCCGTTCCGGTGCCGAACGCTTCCTCCAGCGTACCCTTGCGGTAAGCCTCGACCAGTTCATCGATGGAGAGCGTCCGCTCCTCGACCTCGATGCCCCAATGCTTCAGCACCTGAATGACGGAATCCCGCGTGACGCCGTCGAGAATGCTTCCGTTCAGCGCAGGCGTGACGACTTTGCCGGCGATTTTGAAGAAGACGTTCATGCTGCCGACTTCTTCGATATATTTGCGGTGCACGCCGTCCAGCCACAGCACCTGCGAATAGCCTTTGCCGGAAGCTTCCTCCTGCGCCTTAAGCCCTGCCGCATAGTTGCCGCCCGTCTTGGCGTTGCCTACACCGCCCGTCACCGCGCGTACGTATTCCGACTCCACGTAGATGGTGACCGGGTTGATGCCTTCCGCGTAATACGAGCCCACGGGAGATAGAATGATCATGAAATAGTAGCTTTCCGACGGAGATACGCCAAGCGTAGCATGCGTCGAAATGATGAAAGGGCGGATGTACAGCGACGTGCCTTCATCGGTCGGGATCCAGTCCTCGTCGACCTTGAGAAGCTCCTTCAACGCGGCCATCGCCAAATCCTCGTCGATCGGCGGGATGCTGAGGCGGGCGTTGGATCGGTTAAGTCTCTGCAGGTTTTTGAAAGGCCGGAACAGCAGCATCGGGCCGTCCGGCGTCTTATAGGCTTTCATGCCTTCGAAAACGGTCTGGCCGTAGTGAAACACCTTCGCGGCCGGGTCGAGCGAGATCGGCTGGTAAGGGACGATGCGGGGATCGTGCCACCCTTGGCCGGCGTCGTACTCCATGATGAACATATGATCCGTGAAATGCTTGCCGAAGACGAGCGTCGAAGCTTCCGGCTTCTCCTTGGGTGCGTTCGTCCGTTGTACCGGGATTGCGTGAACCATGTCCGAATATTCCTCCTTGATTGAACGCGCTTTATATTTGAATGATACCAGAGGCGGATGTATATTGATAATATCTGTTTTATCGGTGATGCATACCTTTAAAGTATGGAGGTTTTCGACATGGACATGCGCCAGCTTCGTTATTTTCTCGCGATTGCGCACGAAGGTCAGATTACCCGCGCGGCCAAGCAGCTCAATATGGAGCAGCCTCCGCTCAGCCGCCAGCTCAAGCTGATCGAGCAGGAGCTCGGCGTCGTGCTGTTCGACCGCAACGGCAAGCGGCTGCAGCTCACCCAAGCCGGAGAAATGCTGCGCGACCGCGCGCTTGCCCTGATGAAGCAATTCGAAGATACGATCACCTACGTCCAGGAGCTGGGAGAGGGCGTGCAGGGCGTCCTGTCGATCGGGGCGGTCGTCTCCTGCGTCTCGCTCCTGCCCCCCGTCCTCCGCAGATTCACGGAGAAGTATCCGCAGGTCACCTTCAAGATTCAGGAGGGAGACCATTTCTTGCTCGGGGAGCTGCTGGAAAATCGCGATCTCGAATTCATCGTCACGCGCCTCCCGTTCCAATCCGACTTTCAGTCGCAGCACTATTCGGCGCTCCCCTTGCCGTCCGATCCTTTCGTCGCGTTGCTTCCGACCGAATGGCGCCCGCCGGACAGACGGGCGATGACGATGGCGGAGCTGGCCCGTTTTCCTTTTCTCACCTTGAAGACGGATCGGACGACCGGAATGCACAACCAGGTGTTCCAGCAATTCAAGCAGCTCGGCCTGGAGCCCAGAATCGTCAGCGAATGCTCCAGCGTTGCCATCGCCATCTCGCTCGTCGCTGCGGGAATCGGAGCGGCGATTCTGCCCAAGTCGGTTATGAACTCGTTCGAGCCTCCGAGCATCACGCTAATCGAGATCGAGGACGCGCGTTTCCACAGCGACATCGGCGTCGTCTGGCTGCGGGACCGCCATCTCTCCAAGAGCGCCCGGCATCTGATGGACATGCTGGTAGAGCAAAGCTGACCCGCCGACGCGAAGAAAGGATACCCGGGACCTGAACGGTCTGCCGGGTATCCTCCGTGGACGAACGTTATTTGGAAACGAACTGCTGCGTCCAGCACGGCTGACCGTTATTCGCCACGTATCCGACTCCCATATGGGTATAGGAAGCGTTCATAATGTTGGCGCGATGTCCCGGAGAATTCATCCAGGCTTGGACGACTTGCTGCGGAGACGGCTGCCCCTTGGCGATATTTTCCCCCGCGGACTGATACTGCACGCCGAAATTGCGCATCATAGCGAACGGATCGCCGTACGTCGGAGACGTGTGGGAGAAATAGTTGTTTTTCGCCATATCCTCCGACTTGGCTCTCGCCGATCGGTTCAAGTTCGAGTAATCGCCGGAAAAAGGCTTAAGGCCGGCTTTCTGACGCTCCGCGTTAGTCAGGTTCAGCACTTCGAGCTCATAACCTGTCATCGAATCGCTGGACGGAATCGTCACTTCCCTGTTGTTAGGAAGAGGTTCGTTCAAGCCCGCTCCCGGATTGCCCGTCCCGCTCTGCGGAGCTCCAGTCTGCGGCGTTCCCGTCCGCGGTGCGCCCGTCTGCCCCTGGCCCGTGTCTCCCCAGCCCTGTCCGGCGCCTTGGTTCGGGTTCCCGTAATTGCCCCCGCCGCCTCCTACAAGCTTAAGCAAGTCGGGATTGGCCCGGAGGAAATCTTCGATGCTGACATGGTACTTGCTGGCAATGTCCTGGATGGACTCGTTGCTCTGGACGACGTATTTGTTGACCGGAACTTCTGTATCCGTCGCGCTGACCTGAAGCTGCGGCTGGCTTTTGGACTGCTGTTTCATTTGCTGCTTCATGTCGTGGCCTTGATTGCCGCAAGCGGCCAGAAGCAGCAGAATCGCGATGATTGCCAATCTCTTCATAAGTAAAAAGGCCTCCCTTTTGTCTCTTGTCCCCGTTACTTTTCCCGAAGCTTGAGCAAACCATCCGTTGGCTTTGATATTGACCAATTAAACATTATAACGTTATATTGTTTAAAGAGACATCTTGAACAGAAATCGGGTGATATCATTTGCAGAAGCTAGTTTTGCGCAATCTTCGGCTGACGGACGGTTCTCTTGTCGATATTGCCGTAGAAAACGGGATTATCGCGGATGTTTCTCCGGGAGGAACGCCGTCGGCGGATTCGGACATAGCAGGTACGGATTACGAAGGAAAAACTTACGTGTCCAGCGGCTGGATCGACTTGCACGTCCACGCCTTCCCGGAATTCGATCCGTACGGAGACGACATCGACGAGATCGGCGTCAAGCACGGCGTCGCGGCGATCGTCGACGCCGGAAGCTGCGGGGCCGATCGGATCGGAGAGCTGATCGCCAGCGGAGAACGAGCGGCGACCCGGCTGTTCGCGTTCCTGAACGTCTCGCGCATCGGCTTGTCCAGAATCGACGAGCTGTCGAGGCTGGAGTGGATCGATCCGGCTCTCGCCGCCCGCACCGCCTCCGAATATCCGGATTCGATCGTCGGCTTCAAGGCGCGAATCAGCCGCAGCGTCGTCGGGGACAGCGGTCTGGAGCCGCTCTGGCTGGCCCGCAAGCTGTCCGACGAAACCGGATTGCCGCTCATGGTCCACATCGGCTCGGGCCCGCCGGATATTCGCGAGATCATGGCCCTCTTGTCGGCGGGAGACGTCGTCACTCATTGTTTTCACGGGAAGAAAAACGGGTTGTTCGACGAAAGCGGGCAGCCGATCCAAGCGCTGAAAGATGCGTTGGCCCGAGGCGTAAGGCTCGATATCGGGCACGGCACGGCCAGCTTCTCGTTCCGAACAGCCGAAGCCGCCGGGAGAGCGGGAATCCGCCCGCATACGATCAGCACGGACATCTACAGAGGCAATCGGCAGAACGGGCCTGTGTACAGCCTGGCGAACGTGCTGTCCAAGTTTCTGCATTTGGGTTACTCTCTGGAGGAAGTTATCGCGTCCGTGACAGTCCGCGCCGCGAGCTGGCTCGGCAAGCCCGAGCTCGGACGAATTCAGGTCGGCGATCCGGCCAATCTGACTCTGTTCTCGGTCGAGGACAAACCTGCGACGCTGATCGATTCCGAGGGAGAAGAACGAAACGCTCATAAGATTATCGAACCAAGGGGAGTGATTGCCGGTGACAAGTTCATTAAATGCGAAGTACGGGCTTAAAAGGGTGATCAACGCCAGCGGGCGCATGAGCATTCTCGGCGTGTCCGCGCCGACCGACACGGTTATGGAGGCGATGAAGCGCGGCGGCCAGCAGTACGTCGAGATCGCCGATCTCGTCGACAAGGCCGGGGATTATATCGCGCGCATTCTGGGCTCCGAAGCGGCCGTCGTCGTCAACTCGGCCTCCAGCGGCATCGCGCTGTCCGTGGCCGCCGTCGTCACGAAAGGCAATCGCCGGCTGAGCGAACGTCTGCACCAGGAACCGATCGCCATGAACGAAATCATCATTCTGAAGGGGCATAACGTTCAATACGGCGCTCCGGTGGAGACGATGGTGTATCTGGGCGGAGGCAAGCTGGTCGAGGTCGGATACGCCAACGAAGGCAGGGCGTTCCACATCGAAGATGCGATCGGGCCGAACACCGCGGCCATTCTGTACGTGAAATCGCACCACTGCGTGCAAAAAAACATGATCTCCGTCGAGGAAGCCTGGGAAGTCGCGCAGCGCCGCGGCGTTCCGCTGATCGTGGACGCGGCGGCCGAAGAAGATCTGCAGAAGTATGTGCGCTATTCGGATCTTGCCATCTACAGCGGCTCCAAGGCGATCGAAGGACCGACGTCCGGCATCGTAGGCGGCAAGCGGCAATATGTCGAATGGCTGAAGGTCCAGCTTCACGGCATCGGCCGGAGCATGAAGGTCGGGAAGGAGTCTTCCTTCGGCTTGCTGCAGGCACTGGACGAATACGTCGACAAGAAGGACAACAGCGAGCGGGAGAAAGCCGCGCTGCAGACGCTCATGCCGCTGAACGACGTTCCGGGCGTGCAGGTGTCCATCGTTCAGGACGAGGCGGGAAGAGCGATTTTCCGCGCCCGGGTGAAGATCGATCCGACCGCGTCGGGCACGAACGCCGGACAAGTCGTCGCCGGGCTGCAAGGCGGCGATATCGCCGTCTACACGAGGGACTACGGCGTGAAGCAAGGCTATTTCGATATCGATCCCCGTCCGCTTCAAGGCGACGATATCGAGGTTATCGCATCCAGAATTCGAGAACTTACGGGAGGTCTTTAAAATGTCCAACTTATCCAAACGCTTGTACAACGACCGCGTCGCCCTGAACGTGCTGGCCAAAGATATCGAGAACGCCAAGGAAGTATTCGACGCAGCCGAAGGCCACGTCCTCGTCGGCGTGCTGTCCAAGGCTTATCCTAATGCCGAAGAGGCGGCCGCGGCGATGAAGCAGTACGGAGAAGCGATCGACGACGCCGTATCGATCGGTCTGGGCGCGGGAGACAACCGCCAGGCGGCGGTCGTCGTGGAGATTGCCAAGAGCTACGCGGGCAGCCATATCAACCAGGTATTCCCGGCCGTTGGCGCGACCCGCGCCAATCTGGGCGGACGCGACAGCTGGATTAACGCGCTCGTCTCGCCGACCGGCCGTCCCGGCTATGTCAGCATCTCCACAGGCCCGTTCAGCGCGGCCCAATCGGAGCATGCGATCATTCCGGTCAAGTCCGCCATCGCTCTCGTGAGGGATATGGGCGGCAACGCGCTGAAGTATTTTCCGATGAACGGACTTAGCCGGGTGGAAGAGCTGAAAGCCGTCGCTGTCGCGTGCGGCGAGGAAGGATTCGCCCTTGAGCCGACCGGCGGCATCGAGATGGACAACTACGAACAGATTTTGCAAATTTGCCTGGACGCCGGAGTGCCGCAAGTGATTCCCCACGTGTACTCCTCGATTATCGACAAGGAGACGGGAAAGACAAACGTCGCCGACGTGAAGGAGCTGCTGGCCATCACGAAGAGACTGGTGGACGGAGCCAATGGGTAAGCGAATCGCGGCTTTCGGAGAAGTGATGATGCGCCTGCAGGCGCCCGGATACGATCTGCTGTCCCAAGCGAGCACGCTCGGTTATTCCTTCTCCGGCACGGGCGTGAACGTGATCTCCGCGCTGGCTCGCTTCGGACACGACGGGTACTTGGTTACCCGCCTTCCGGACAATCCGCTGGGCGACGCGGCGGCGGCCAATCTGCGCAAGCTGGGCATCGCCCAGTCGTTCGCAGCACGGGGCGGCAGCTATATCGGCATGTATTTTCTCGAAAACGGCTTCGGCGCGCGGCCGAGCCGAGTCACCTACACGAACCGGCTGGAGAGCAGCTTCAATACGGCTCCGGAAGACGCCTACGATTTCGCCGGCATCGCCGAACAGCTCGACGTCGCTCACTTCTGCGGCATTACGCTGGCCATGAACGACGCGGTAAGAAGCCATATGCTTAATTTCGCAGAAGCGATGAAGGCGCGGGGCGGACTGGTCGCTTTCGACTGCAATTATCGCCCCTCGCTCTGGGGCGAGGACGGATACGGGAAGGCGAAGCCTTTTTACGAGAAAATGCTGGGGCTGGCGGACATCGTGCTGATGAACGAGAAGGATGCAATGTACGTGTTGGGACTGCCTGCAACCGGAACGACGCGCGAAGAGCAGCTCGAGGAGCTGGTCCCGCAGGTCGCAAGCCGCTATGGCATCTCCGCGGCGGCGGGAACGCATCGTTCCGTGAACGGGGACAACACGCATTCTTTGCGCGGCTACCTGTACAAGGACGGAAGGTTCAACTATTCGGATACGCTGACCTTCGCCGTTTATGATAGAATTGGGGCTGGAGACGCCTACGCGAGCGGAATTCTGCACGGAGAGCTGTCCGGCTTCGCTCCGGATCACACGGTTCGTTACGCGGCAGCGGCAGCCATGCTGGCCCATACGACCGCCGGGGATACGCCGATGGCATCGGAACGGGAAATCGTGCGCGCGATGACGCAAGCGGCAGGCGACGTAGAGAGGTAGGATATTCCGCTATGGCCTTGTCACGGGATCGGAAACCGCTATACCAACAAATCAAAAATATGATTAAGGACCGCATTCTGCACGGCGTCTATCCGCTCGGGGAACTGATCCCTTCGGAGCCTCAGCTGGAGCAGGAATTCGAGGTCAGCAAAATTACGGTGCGCAACGCAATTCAGGAGCTCGTGCAAGAAGGCTATCTGGAGAAAGGCAGCGGCAAAGGCACGAAGGTGCTGCGCAACACGTCCACCTCCAGGCTGTCCAAGCAGAAAAGCTTCACCGAAATTCTCGTCGAGGACGGCCACCGCATTCGCAAGCGGCTGCTCCAGGCTGAGACGGTTCGCAACGAAGAAGGCTCAGAGCCTTATCGGCTGTTCGGGGACCGGTGCGTATGCATCGAACGCTTGTACTTCCTCGACGATGTGCCGTATATCCATTACACGCACTATTTGACTTCGCGCACGGGCGACGTAGCGGCCTTTGATTCGGATGAGCAATCGTTGTACGGCTTGCTGGAGGAGCAGGAGATCGCGCTGGCGAAATTTCGCGACCATTTCGAGATCGCGATCGCTCCCGCCCGCGTCGCCGAGCTGCTGAAGCTGGAGCCGGGCACGCATCTGCTGAGACGCTCCCGCTACTCCCGCGAGCCTTCGGGCGACGTCGCCGAGTACAGCGTCGGCTACTACAATACGGCGCTTCAGCCGTATCTCGTCCACTACGAGGCGTGACTCTGGCTAAAAGGGTAGGGGCGGGGCGCTTCGACGGTCTGGCGGAACGTTAGCTGTTCGCCGCCCTCCCTTCCCCACACGAAAAGCGCCGTCCCCTGCCGGAACGGCGCCTTTCGTTTATGCTCTGACGTTCTCGATTTCCTCGATCCGTCCGGCGATCGCTTCGGAGAGCTCCTGAGCCGTCTTCGGCACGAACGACTTGAGAATCGAGTTGACCATCGGTCCCATCGCGCCTTTGGCCGTAATGTCCAGATAACCGGTCATTTTGGTCGTATTGGCGTTCACAGCCTCCGCCTCGAAATACCCGTTGCCCCCGAAGTTGTCGGACAGTCCCGACAGGTCGAACGTTACTTTCGTCGGCTCGAGCCACTCCTTGATGTCGATCTTCAGCTTGACCGTTTTCTTCATAAAGCCAAGATCGCCCTTGAAAGCCCATGTGGATTGGCGCTCGCTCAGAATTTCGTGCTCGATGTAACCTGGTACAAGCGGCGCCCACTTGTTCATATCGCTGACAAAGTCCCATATCCTATCGATCGCGACAGGAAGCTCTATCGTATGAATTCCGTTTGGCATAACGGTTCAACTCCTTTTTCTCGTCTGACGGTCAGGTCAGATCTGTCTATTGCCCCTCACTCTTCCTCGTCTGGCGACCAAGTTCAATCAGTCAGTTCCCTCGCGTATCCTCGTCCGACCTCAAATCTCCCTCGACACCGAACGTCCCGCCGCGATTCCCGCCAAGTAACCCATCGTCATTCCCGGTCCGAGCGTCCCGCCCGCGCTGGCGTACGCTTGCCCCATGATGCCCATCGAAGCGTTGCCCGCAGCGTACAGTCCCGCAATCGGTTTGCCCCGCAAGCTGATCACTTGCCCGTCGGCGTTGATGCGAGGGCCGCCGTTCGTACCCAATGTTCCGGCGTATACCGGAAGCGCGTAGAAAGGAGCCTGCTCGATCGTCCCGAGGTTCGCTTCCGCATTGCCACCTCCGCCGCCGAGGTTTTCGAAGAAGGTCGTCCCTCTGCCGAAGTCCGGGTCCGCGCCTTGACGCACGTTCTCGTTCCATCTGGCGACCGTCTGCTCCAGCCCGTCCGGGTCGACCCCGATCTTGGCGGCCAGATCCCGAAGATTGTCCGCTCGGTCCACCCAATCGGGAGCGTCTTCGCCCGGCATCATCGTCACGATCATCGTGCGATCCTTCAGCTGCTGGTCGAAAATCATCCACACCGGAGGCTCGTTCGGCCACTCCAAAGCGACCGGATCATACTCGTAGAACGCCTTCGGCATATCGTTGTACGTCACGCCCTCATGGACGAAACGTTTCCCATGGCGATTGACAATGATGCTGTTGGGACCCATGCGTCCCCCTCCGAGCTGATTGAGGACGCGATCCTCGTACTCGAACGTCGGGTCCTGCATCGCCGGATACCACCACGCCTCGCTCATGTTGGCCAGCGCCGCTCCCGCCTCCATCGCCATGACAAGGCCGTCCCCGTCGTTGCCCGCCGGAGAGAGCGGATGCGTGACCTCGGCCTTCAAGAAAGCCTTCACGAGCTCCTTATTCCATTCGAAGCCGCCGGAAGCGAGAATGACCCCTTTTCGCGCGCCGATGTACAGCTTCGAATCGCCTTGCTCAGCGACGAGGCCGATTACTTCGCCGGCGTCATTCAGCACGAGTTCCTTGCCAGGAGTTCCGGTCAACGTCTCGATGCCGCGATCGAGCGCCGCCTTGAACAGCGAAGCGATTAAGGAACGTCCCATCGTCACGATGTTATTTTCCATCCGTTCCGCGATCTTCACGAAGTCTATGCCGCCAACCGCTCCTCCCTCCTCCAGCGTCAGAGGCGGGAAAGCCGGATTGTTGCGCACCTTGTACGCCCACTCCCCGATCTGGTTCATGTCGAACGGCACCGGATCGAGCGAGCGTCCGCCCGTCGGCTTGCCCCCGGGCAGAGTCGCGTAGTACTCGGGATACCCTTTTGGAATCGAAAATCTGACCGGCGTATGCTCGTACAGATAGTCGATCATTTTGTAGCCGTTGTCGATGAACCTCTCGACCAGCTCGGGGTCCGGTTCCTTGCCTCCGGTCAGACGCTTGGCGTACTTCAGCGCCTCCTCCCGCGAGTCCTCGATGCCCGCTTCCTTCATGTAGCGGTTCATCGGAATCCACGGCACGCCTCCGGAAAAGGCGGTCGTTCCGCCGATCTGATCCGCTTTCTCGATAATCAGCACCTTCGCGCCCTGGTCGTGGGCCAATATCGCGGACACGAGCGCCGCTCCCCCTGTCCCCATTACGACTACGTCCACTTCGCGGTCCCATTGCTTCGGCTTATTCGCTGGCATTTGCATCGTCTCCTCTCGCTGTCGGGGTTCGTTATTTTGCGGTGACGCCGCCGTCGACGGGCAGCTCGATTCCGGTCAGGTAGGACGACGCGTCGGAAGCCAGGAACAGCACCGCTTGCGCGACCTCGGACGCTTGGCCGACTCTCGGCAGCGCGGTCTGCATCAGGAACCATTGCAGCATCTGCTCGTTGTTGACGAACTCGGCGCTCATCGGCGTCTCAATAAAGCCCGGATGCACGGAGTTGACGCGGATGTTGTCCTTGCCGAAGTCGACCGCCGCCGCTTTCGTCAGCATGCGCACGCCGCCTTTGGACGCCGTATACGCGCCCGCGCCGCTGCTGCCGGTCAGCCCTGCGATGGAGGAGATGTTGACGATCGATCCGCTTTTGTTCGACTGCATGTGCGGGATGACGTATTTCATGCCGAGAAATACGCTGGTCAGATTGATGTTCATGACCTTGTTCCATTGCTCGATCGTCGTCTCCAGAAGTCCGGCCGCCAGCGAAATGCCCGCGTTGTTGACGAGGACGTCCACTTTGCCGTACTTGCCGACGACGGCGTCCACGACCCGCTTCCACTCTTCCTCGGAGGACACGTTATGGGCGAAGGCGATTCCTTGACCTCCTTCCGCTTCAATCTCCTTGAGGACATTCTGCACGGCAGTCTCGTTGATATCGGTAGCGACGACGATGGCGCCTTCCCTCGCGAACAACAGCGCCTCTTCACGCCCCATGCCGCTGCCTGCGCCCGTTACGATCGCTACTTTGTTGTCCAGTACTCCCATGTTTACGCATCTCCTTTGTTTGTCATGCTGCTTGTATTTTCGAATCGCGAATGGCTTGTCTGCACGCAACCCCATATTGGAAACGCTTTCCCTTTGCGGCGAAACCGTTGAACGATACCGCCTCCGATGTGCCGATCGCCTCCCGTCTCCCGATTCGTTCATGAACTCTCGAGATAATGATAGTTTAACTATCACTATGATTCATATTATATCATCGATGAACAAGAATTCAAACCCTCCTTGAGCTGGAAGAGGGCGAACGCTTATAATTACTCATACGTTGAGTTTGAGTCGACAGGGAAGGTTTGAGCGGAAATGGATCCGAAATCGAGGTATCAGCAGGAGAGAAACGACGGTAAGGAACAGCGCGCAATCGCTATCGTAGACGCCGCTACGACCGTATTCGTCCAGAAGGGAATCGAGAAAACGACGATGCAGGATGTCGCCAAGGAGGCGAATATCGGCATCGCTACTTTGTTCCGGTATTTCCCGAAAAAGGAGAAGCTGGTCGTCGCCGTCGCGGCCAAACGGACGGAACTGACGTTCGAAGCTTTCCGGAAGGTGACCGAGGAGCCGGGAACGGCGCTGGAGAAAATCGAACGGCTGATGGATTATTTCATCGCCGACGTGAAGCGGCCGGACAATCCGAACATCAAGTTCATGGAGGATTTCGAGAGCTACGCGGCGCATTCTCTGGAACCGCTGGAGGACATCGAGAGCTTTAACGAGATTTACCGGGCAACGTCGCGCGAATACAGCAAGATCATCCAGGAAGGCCAACGTGACGGCTCGATCCGTTCCGACGTTCCTGTCGCCGAGACGTTAACGACGATCATTAACGTATTCGGCATTTTCTCACGGAAGCTGTCGCTTCAGAACAACATCCTTACGTT